>JACCDR011971473.1_pt1 | contig 11744 bp, 7 predicted proteins | sample 7446431 | NCBI WGS metagenome assembly JACCDR01 (sample SAMN15323443, study PRJNA562643) | freshwater metagenome | isolation source: river surface water | place: USA:Blue River Watershed | collected 2017-08-17
CTGCGGCACTGAGCACCCCAAAAATCCTGTGCGGAAAATCCCAGTGAATCGCGAAAACCAAAATGACAATCGTTATTACTATGACGAAGGCGAAAACAATAATTTGGATGGCGATGGTACCGATGGAGATCTGCCGGAATGGTATAAAAAATACTACCAATCGCAGGGCTATTTAAATTACAGCGAGCGCAATAATCCCTGTAATGATGCTTACTTCACTGATTACTATTACGATGAATCCAGCGCAACCAAAGCCTCGCGCACGTTTATGGTTTCAAATATCGGCTTAATGGCAAAACGGGGTAGCGACAATCTGCTGCATGTAATTGCAACCGGCTTAAACGACGCCATGCCATTAACTAGCACCGACATCACCGTGTTTAATTATCAACAACAGGTAATTGGCAAAGGCACTACCGATAGCTACGGCATGGTGGATATCAGGGTCGAGGGTACACCTTTTTATTTACACGCACAAAAAGACAAACAAGAAGGTTATTTAAGGCTCCCCAAAAACGAAGCCCTGCCTACCAATCAATTTGACGTGGGTGGAGAATATATCAAAGCTGGATTAAAAGGTTTTATTTACGGTGAGCGCGATATTTGGCGGCCAGGCGACGACATTTTCTTGACCTTTATTTTGCAAGATAAAGATGAGCATCTCCCCGCAAATTACCCAGTGACCTTGGATTTTTTTGATCCTCAAGGTAAAAAAGTATCGAGCCAAACCAATGTCAGCCCCGTAAACGATTTTTATACCTTTGCACTAAAAACGGATGAGAAAGCGCCTACTGGAAATTGGCGAGCAGTAGTTCATGTTGGCAATCGCTTTTTCGACAAAATGATCAAAGTGGAAATGGTAACGCCTAACCGCTTAAAAATTGATTTGAATTTTGATAACCCTATTTTAAGTTTGGCGAATATGCCGCAGAAAATTCATCTCTTTAGCCAGTGGCTTCACGGCGCTACGGCGAAAAATTTGAAAGCGGATTCGGAGGTCAAACTCTTCGCCAAAAAAACCACTTTTGGTGGTTACGATGGTTACCAATTCGATGATCCAGCGCGTAAATTTGAACTCAGCACCCATAAAATTTTTGACGGTAATTTAAACGAGGAAGGCAAAACTGATATTGCGTTGAACCTTGAAGTCAATAGTTCTCCCCCGGGAATGCTCACCGCATTATTCAATACCCGTGTGTTTGAAGAGAGCGGCAATTTCAGCACCGCCTTGCGCACCTATGACCTCTCGCCTTACAGCCACTGGGTCGGCATCTTAATGCCAAAAGGTGATGGCTATTACAACTCGCTCAGTCGCGAGAATGACCATGAAGTCTTATTTCAATCTCTCGGTGAAAATGGCAAGCCCGCCGCAAAACGTAAATTAGAGATTAGCGTTTATCAAATTCAATGGCGCTGGTGGTGGGATGAAGGCACAGACGATATAGCCGCTTACGTCGGTAACACCAGCCACACACCAGTGCAAAAAGATTCAGTGGTGAGCGATGCGCAGGGCCGCGCACATTGGACCTTGAAAAAAAATCTGTATCAGTGGGGCCGCCATTTAGTGCGCGTGTGCGATAAAGATTCCGGACACTGCTCAGGGCAATTAGTGTATTTGGGTTGGAGCTCTAGCAATGAGCGCAGCCCAGAATCAGCAACGCAATTAATGTTAAGCACCGACAAAGAAAAATACCAAGTGGGCGATACTGCAATCGTACATTTACCGAAAAGTGTTCAAGGCCGCGTGCTGATGAGCATCGAAAACGGCAGCCAGGTGCTCGAGCACAAATGGTTGGATTTAAAACCCAATCAAACTGATGTCCAAGTTCCCATCACCCAAACAATGGCGCCCAATGCCTACGTGAATATGGTGTTGCTCTTGCCCCATCAAGCTCGCGAATCTGATGCGCCCATGCGTTTGTATGGCATAGTACCGCTGTTTGTGGAGGATCCCGTAACTCACCTAACACCCCAAATTGAGGTCCCTGAAAAAGTTCGTCCAGAATCTACTTTTTCAATTAAGGTTAATGAAAAATCCGGCCATGCAATGACGTACACCTTGGCTGTAGTGGATGAAGGCTTATTGGGTTTAACCGGCTTCACTGCGCCTGACCCGCACACAAATTTTTACCGCCGCGAAGCACTGGGCGTCGCAACTTGGGATATGTTCGATTCCGTTGTGGGAGCCTATGGCGCATCACTCCAACGCATTCTCGCGATTGGAGGCAGTGATGCCGCACAGGACGCCGAACGCAAACGCCGCGAGCGACGCTTCCCACCCATTGTGAAATTTTTGGGTGCATTCAATCTCGCTGCTGGCGAAACACGCAGCCATGACATTACATTACCACCCTACATGGGCTCTGTGAGGGTCATGGTAGTTGCGGGAGATACAGAAAAAACACCCGCCTATGGAAAAGTAGAAAAAAATGTTGCCGTCACACAACCCATCGTTCTTTACGCAACCTTACCGCGCGTGCTTGGCCCTACAGAAGAGGTCATGCTGCCGGTGAATGTGTTCGTGAGCGAGGCTGCAATCAAAAAAGTTGATATTAGCGTTGAAGGCAATGAAATATTTACACTCCTCGACAACAAAGCAGAATTAAATTTTGCGCAACCAGGTGATGCGATTACTAGCCTGCGATTAAAAGTGAATGATCGCATGGGCAAAGGTCGCATAAAAGTCACTGCGCGCAGCGGCAAAGAAGAAGCCTCACAAGAAATCTTTATCGATAGTCGCCCTGCGAATCCTCCTACTGTGGTGTGGCAAAGTAAATTGCTCGCCGCAAAAGAAGAATGGCAAGTACCAATCACCGCCCATGGCATGGCGGGAACGAATACTGCGAATATAGAAATCAGTACACTGCCACCACTCAACCTAGAAAAACGTTTACAGTATTTAATTACTTATCCTCACGGTTGTGCGGAGCAAACTACGTCATCGGTATTTCCGCAATTACATTTGGCGGAGTTGATGAGTTTAACGCCGCAACAAAAAACAGAAATAGATAAAAATATTACTGCAGGTATTCAAAGACTGTCTGACTTCGCTGCGCCATCCGGTGGCTTAAATTATTGGCCTGGTGGAAATTACATTAACGAATGGGCAAACAATTACGCGGGCCATTTTTTAATAGAAGCAAAACGTGCGGGATATACTGTGCCCACCGCTTTTTACGACAACTGGATTAAATATCAACAAGACCAAGCGCGCGCTAATGCAGATACCCACGAATATGGTGATGAAGTTGCCGCCTATCGATTATTTACCTTAGCCTTAGCGGATAAAGCAGAATTGCCGGCAATGAATCGCTTGCGGGAAAAAATTATTCGCCTGAAACCCGATGAACAATTAACGGCGCGCTGGTTATTAGGTGCTGCTTACCTACACATGGGGCTGAAAGACGCAAGCAAAGAAATCATGGGGACACTACCCGCAGTGCTACCTGCAACAAAACACAACAGCTATACCTACGGTTCAGATTTACGGAATCTCAGCCTTTTATTGCACACCATGATCAAAGCCGATTTAGCCAATAGCGAATCCGCCTGGCAAGTGGCAGAAAAAATTGCCACGGGTCTAGGCAGTGACGAATGGTATTCCACTCAATCAACAGCCTGGGCGCTTTTATCGCTCAGTGAATTTACTCACAAACGCGGCGGCAAGAATGCAGGTCTAACATTTTCTGTTAAGGAAACACCGAGTAGTGATTGGAAAAAAGAAAATATTAAACAATCCTTCTACAAACAAACCCTCAGCCAACCGAATATCACTATTCGCAATGATGACAGCAATAACCCGCTGCGGGTATTAGTCAGTAACCGCGGCATTCCGGCAACCTTAGACGAGCAGGCCAGCAACAACGTCTTAAAAATCGACACGCGGTTTTTGAGTATGGATAACAACCCCATTGATGTTCAGAAACTCACACAGGGAACTGACTTCGTTGCTGAGGTTAGCGTATCCGCAGAGTTTAGTATTGTGGGAACTAAGCTAGAAGATATCGCCCTTTCCATGATCATGCCGAGTGGCTGGCAAATTCGCAACGAACGCATAGAAGGCGCCAGTTTACCTAAAGGACTTGATTACATGGACATTCGCGACGACCGCGTATTGAGTTACTTCAGTTTATGGCGCGACTACGACTGGCACTACCGCTACAACGACCACAACCAAACCAGCGTCACTGTACGCGTCATTTTAAATGCGAGCTACGCAGGGAAATATTATTTACCCTCTTGGCAAGCAGCCGCTATGTATGACGAAAAAATTCATGCTCGAAGTAAGGGGTATTGGGTGGAGGTTGTGGGGAAGTAAATATATCCCAGCTTATTGTCCCTGTTGAAACGCGTAAAGGTTCATTAGAAAAATAGTATGCTAAGAAAGATTGTCATAATTGTTTCGATCTACATTTTCATCGCTCGCTCGGCCACGGCTGACAGCTTCAAGATAATAGAAGCGGCACGAAAGCAAATAGGCGTGACGATTTTTTATGATGGCACTTACACAAAATTGGACTACCCAAGTGGTGACGTGCCTGTCGATCGTGGAGTCTGCACGGATGTTATTATTAGAGCACTAAGGGAGTCTAAAGGCATTGACCTGCAGCAGCTGGTGCATGAAGACATGATCAAACATTTTTCAGCTTATCCGAAAGATTGGAAACTGAGCAAAACAGATGCAAATATTGATCACCGGCGAGTCCCGAATCTGAAGGTGTATTTTCAGAGGCATCACCAATCGCTACCGGTAACGCAGACTCCGAAGGATTATCTTCCTGGAGACATAGTTACCAGCGTTATATCTGGCAAGCTGCCGCATATCATGCTAGTGAGCGATAAAGTTACCTCAAATGGTATACCGCTTGTTATACACAATATTGGTAGAGGAGCTCGCGAGGAAGATGCTTTGTTCGAGCACCCAATCACCGGACATTACAGATTAAAAAAATAATTTCTAACTTTCACTTGACCCTCGCTCAAGCCAACTATTTATTGAGCATTCAGAAATTTCTAGATGCCAATTCATGTTGTGAAATACATGGCTATCATAGAGACCTTAGTTACGTAAAAAATCACGAGCCAAAAATCATAACCAAGTTAACAAGTAGAAAATATCCCCTAAGGTAAACATACAGTTATTCTATGAAGCCAAATAAAACGTTGAATATTTCAGTATTGGCTTTACCAATAAGAATTCATGCAAAAATAATCGCTACTTTTTTTTTAATAGGTTTGATTACTTACGCCTGGCTCGCCTGGGCTCCTCTCCCTCAATCCCTCTTTAATAAAAACTACGCCCGTATTTTATTATCTGACGATAATCGTTTATTGGGCGCGCAGATCGCGAGCGATCACCAATGGCGATTTGCGCCAGTGGAAGAATTACCGGATAAATATCGGCAATCGTTACTGCTGTTTGAGGATCGTCATTACTATTATCACCCCGGAGTAGATCCATTAGCGGTAGCGCGTGCGTTAATCGCCAACATTCGCCGTGGCCATGTCGTGAGCGGCGGCAGCACTATCAGTATGCAGCTCGCACGCATGTTGCGGCAGGAGTCTCTGGATGTGGCTCCACCACGCAATCTAACGAGCAAAATGATCGAGGCAATGATTACCTTGCAATTGGAATGGCGGTTTTCCAAGGCAGAAATTCTGCGCGATTACGCTAACCACGCGCCTTTTGGTGGCAATATTATCGGTTTACACGCGGCATCTTGGCGCTATTTCGGGCGTTCACCTGAGCAATTATCTTGGGCAGAAGCTGCGCTTTTGGCTGTGTTACCTAACAGCCCAGCGGTGATGCATTTGGGATTGAAACGCGAGTCTGTGCAAAAAAAACGTGATCGATTGCTGCATAAATTACGCGATGAAAATTACTTTAACGATCTCGATTTGCAACTCGCGCTATTGGAACCCCTGCCCGATAAACCACAACCACTGCCACAACTCGCGCCACATTTACTATCTCGTTTAGCAAAGGAGCATCCTGATCAATTTGTTTTAAAGAGTAGGTTAAGTAGCCATCTGCAAGCCCAGGTAAATGCTATCGCCGAACGACAGGGAAAGCGATTAGCCAGCGAAGGCATTTATAATCTGGCGGTAATTGTCATTGATCATGACACCCAAGAAGCGCGCGCTTATGTGGGTAACCAAGCCTGGCAGAATGCAACCCAATATGCTCCAGATGTGGATATCATCAATCGCCCGCGCTCAACTGGAAGTATCTTAAAACCCTTTCTTTACGCTTCAATGTTGCAGGAAGGCGAAATATTACCGAGTACGTTGGTCCCCGATGTCCCCACTCAATTTGGCAGTTTTACGCCGCAAAATTATGACCATCAATTTCGTGGTGCCGTACCGGCAAAACAAGCCCTCGCGCAATCGCTGAATATTCCCGCGGTGCACATGTTGCGACAATTTGGTATCAATCGATTCCAGGAACAACTGACGCGCCTAGGAATGTCCACCCTTTTTCGTCCGGCAGACGACTATGGTCTAACACTTATTCTCGGTGGCGCTGAAGGTACCTTATGGGAAATTAGCGGCATCTACGCGCGCCTTACTGCCATCGCCCGAGACGGGAACCTGAGGACACTCCCCGCAGAAATTTCTCTGATAAAGGAGGATCTGACCCGCAATGAACCGCCTCCCCTTATTCGCCAAGGTGCTGCTTGGCTGACCCTGGAAGCCATGATCGAAGTCACAAGACCCGGCAGCGATGCACAATGGCGCGAATACCAAAGCAGCCAAACCATCGCCTGGAAAACCGGCACTAGCTATGGCCTAAGGGACGCTTGGGCAATTGGCAGTAATGGGCGCTATACCGTGGGAGTGTGGGCCGGCAATGCCACTGGGGAACCCGCGCCTAGCTTGACAGGCGCCTCCAGCGCCGCACCGGTGATGTTTGACGTTTTCGATACACTGGGTTCCGTTCAGTGGCTAACCAAACCCCGACATGCCCTAAAAACCGTGAGTATTTGTCGAGATGACGGCTATCTAGCAGGCGGGCAATGCGAAGTTGCCAATCAGGAAATCCCCCTAGACAGTCATTTTCAAACCGTCACTCCTTTCCATAAACGCCTGCATTTGGCACCGAACAAAAACCAGCGCGTCCACGATGGCTGTGAAAAGGTCAGCAATATGCGCGCAGTCAATTGGTTTGTTTTGCCAACGGTACAAGAATATTTTTGGCGCCAACACCACAGCGATTATGCCTCCTTACCCCCTTGGCGTGCTGATTGTATCGCGCAGTCAGCTGCCGTCGATGACGACCAGCCCATGGATCTACTCTACCCCCATGCCACCAGTCGCATTTACCTACCCGTGGACTTGAATGGCTTACGCTCCCGCGCACTCTTGCGAGCGGTACATCGAAATAATAATGCGAAGCTCTATTGGCATTTGGATGATCATTTTTTAGGCGAAACAAAGGTTTTTCATGAGCAGTCTGTCGCATTGGAGCCAGGTGTACATAAATTATTGCTCGAAGACGAACAAGGCTACCGCCTAATACGATGGTTCAAGGTGTTAGGCGAGGCCGCAGACAAATAAACAAGACATTCACCCCATTCTTTATTCTGCCGAGCGCTAAAAAATTTGCTAAGATGACGACCTTTCAACAAATGCCTTAGCTCGCAAAGCGAGCTAAGAAATCATCGAGACTCCTCCCATGCTGATTGAAGCCCCTATTTCCCTTGGCGAACTTATCGACAAAATCACCATTCTTGAAATTAAAGTCGTCAACATCAGTGATGCGGCAAAACTCAAGAATGTCACTCACGAACTACAGGTATTAAATGCAAAAGTTAGCAGCCTGTTAGACGCACAGGGCGTAACCAAACTCGCACCTTTGAAACAAGCGCTAAAAGACATCAACCAAGAATTGTGGATTATTGAAGACGATATTCGCGACTGTGAATATGTAAAAGATTTCAGCGATAAATTTATCCAGCTCGCGCGCGCTGTTTACGTCACCAATGACAAACGCGCAACAGTTAAAAAAGAGATAAACCTCGCCTTCGGTTCTGAACTGATCGAAGAAAAGTCCTACAAGGATTATCAATAAAACCCTGTTCACTAACGACCACATCGAAAGCCCATGAAAATTTTGCTAATCAAAATGTCCTCAATGGGCGATATTTTTCACACCTTTCCCGCCATCACGGATCTGAAAACCCAGTTCCCAGACGCCATTGTCGATTGGGTGGTGGAGGAAGGTTTTAAAGAAATCGTGTCTTGGCACCCTGGCGTGCGGCGGGCAATTCCCATTGGGTTGCGCCGGTGGGTTAAAGCACGTGATCGCAAAAGCTGGCGAGAGCTTAAAGCTTTTCGTCACGAACTACGCGCAGAAGACTACGACCTCATCATTGATGCACAAGGCTTGCTGAAAAGTATTCTGGTTGCCAAATTTGCCAACGCAAAAGTCATTCATGGTTTTGATAAACACTCAGCGCGAGAACCCCTCGCCAGTTTTTTTTATACCCACAAACATTCAGTAGATAAGGCACAACACGCTGTTGAGCGGACGAGGCAATTGTTCGCAAACATTTTTAACTACACTTTACCTAGCACGCTCAATTTTGGTATTAACCAAAATTTCTCTCACATTAGTAAAAATCCTACCAAGTTGATTTTCATTATTGGAACTAGCTGGGTAACGAAACTCTGGTCAGCCGAGCATTGGCAACGCCTAGCAACTATCGCCATTGAAGCCGGTTATGATATTGAAATTATGTGGGGCAGCGCCGCAGAAAAAGCCATCGCCATGAGTATTATCGCTGTTTGTCCCAAAGCAACACGGCCCCTACATCGCATGAGCATTACAGTAATCGCTGAGAAATTAGTACAAGCAGCTGGCGTAATTGGATTAGACACAGGTTTCTCTCACTTAGCAGGGGCCTTAGAAACACCCACCATCGCACTTTATGGTGCAACCTCACCAACTAAAGTTGGCCTTATTGGGGAACACACACGGAATATTCAATTAGAACCGGCCTTGCATTGCATGCCCTGTCACAAACGACAATGCAAATGGCTAACAGATGACGCGCAAGAAACGCCACCCTGTATGACTGGCATTAAGCCACTCCATGTGTGGAACACGCTGATGACTGTAAAAAAAGATCTAGCTGCCGATTAACCTATTGAGCAAACCTTTCACTGAGCCAGCCACCATGAAACCAGAAAAAATTGGCGTTGTTGTTACCACTTATAACTCACCCTTGTGGCTAAAAAATGTGTTATTGGGCTATGAAAATCAATCACAAAAAAACTTTACGGTTTTAATTGCAGATGATGGCTCAGGGCAACCCACACAAGAGGTGATTGATTTTTTTCGCGCGCGCGGCAAACTTAATCTGCAACACATTTGGCACCCAGACAACGGCTTTCAAAAGTGCCAAATTCTGAACAAAACTATTGCACAAACTGATTGTGATTACTTAATTTTTACCGATGGCGATTGTATTCCTGAGCACAATTTTATCGCAATTCATCGAGAGCTCGCCGAACCCGGCCATTTTTTATCGGGCGGTTACGTAAAATTAACAACGCCGGTGTCGCAATTAGTAAATGAAGATCTTATTGTGAGTGGCGATATTTTTAAACGTAATTGGCTCATTGCTCACGGCCAACCCAGCAACCACAAATTGTGGAAGTTAATTGAAAATACTTCTATCAAGCGCATCCTAAATGCAATGACACCCACCAAAGCAACGTGGAACGGCATGAACTCATCCACTTGGACAAGCGACATAAAAGCCTGCAATGGATTCAATGAGGACATGCAATACGGAGGATTAGATCGCGAATTGGGTGAGCGCCTCATGAATAAAGGGCTGAAAGGAAAGCAAGTGCGTTACAGCGTAAATTGTTTGCATTTGGATCACCCTCGCGCTTATGACACTCCTGAAACTTGGAAAAAAAATTACGGTATCCGAAATGAAGTCAAGCGCACAGGCCGTTACTGGACACCCAATGGCATTATTAAATCCGACACACCCCCTGTTTAATTTTATTAGATTTCTATGAGTGACAATCAACAATCCCCAATCCAGTATCCTCGCCCACTCGTTGTACGCATGGGCGCCATGGGCGACATGGTGATGCTTACCCCCTTGTTACGCCGGCTTTATGAACGCACAGGGATGGCAGCAGATTTGGTGGTCTGTGGAGAATGGAATCGAAAGTTATTCGCGCACTGCCCTTGGGTCAATACTATTTATTCCGTCGCGAGCCGAAACACACCTTACTGGTTTAGCCGTAGCAAACAACTCTTGGTGAAAGAATTAAGGGCGAGCGACACGGATCGCAGTTGGTTTTTCTTGGAGCATTTACCACGCCTTTATCGATTAATCTATCGCGCCAATCTCAAAAAGGAATTTGGTATAACCAACGCACACTTCCCTCGGCAAATTGGTGAACATACCTGCTCACAATTTTTACGCTTGGCAGATGCAAGCTCACAGGTTTTACCTCCTGCAACCCAAAGCCCAGTTAATTTATCGACGGAATTACATAGCTCCGAAGCAGACATAAAAGCCTGCAAACAATGGCTCAAAGAAAAACATCACATAGATATTCACACAGAATCCATCGTGATGATTCAAGCGGGCAACAAACGCAATATGCGCAAAGGTCGTCGCGACCGCGAATCCAATAAAAAATACTGGCCAGAAGAAAACTGGGGAAATGATCTTGCGCATTGCGGACAGCTCACCTAACACCAAAATTATTTTGTGCGGCGCCCCCAGTGAAGTCGATTTGTGCAACGATATATTGCAACTCTGCAACCACAGCGTGCACAGAAAAAATATCTTTCATGTAGCCGATGACTTACCCATACCACGCTTAATGGCGTTGGCAACCTTGGCCAAAGCCTGCATCAGCGTAGATACTGGCCCCGCCCACGTGGCTGCTGCACTCGGTTGTCCCCTGGTGGTTTTATTCGGCCGCACAGATCCCCGCCAATTTCGGCCTTTAGGCGTTAATCAAGTTATGGTAGTAGCGAAAAAAGATTGGAGGAATTTTGCAGGTACCGCTAAAGAATGGAGTCAACAACATTCCATGGAAGATATCAGTGTGGATATGGTTATCGACAGCTATAAAGAAATTACCCTCGTTTAATATATACTGAAAAAAGGCCGGAATATTTTGTAATAGCATTATTAGAGAATACCGCATGTGTACTACCAAGAACCTTTTTTATTTTGCTCCTAGGTGGAAAAATTGTGAATGCACTTCGTTTTCCTTTTAACCAACTAAAATCTAACTTTTCTGAGTAGTGCTATGAACAAACGTGTTGTTATTTATCAAGATAAGCTTTTGGCTTACTCAGAAACTTTTATAAAAAAGCAAGCGCTAGGGCTACGATACTGGCACCCAGTTTTATTGGGGCATAAATTTACACGTCAAGGCTTACCCTTGGCTCCTTTAGATGCACATATTTTGATACCACCAAAAATCTCACTCTTACGCCGTTTTTGTTATTTAACCAAACGCTTCTTCAATTTAACTGACTCGATTGGCATAAGCACACTCAAAAGTCTCAACGCAGATTTAATACACGCGCATTTCGGCACATCCGCTGTGGATATTTCGCCCTATGCAAAACAACTCAATACCCCACTCCTGATCACCCTGCATGGGTATGATATTAATATTTATAAAGAATATTGGGCCGCAGGCAAACGCAGCTTCCGGAGAAAGCGGTATCCTGAACAGTTGATTGCCCTTTCCAA
>JACCDR012033542.1_pt1 | contig 11744 bp, 16 predicted proteins | sample 7446431 | NCBI WGS metagenome assembly JACCDR01 (sample SAMN15323443, study PRJNA562643) | freshwater metagenome | isolation source: river surface water | place: USA:Blue River Watershed | collected 2017-08-17
GCCCTGAAGATTACAGGGGACGGGGCAACTTTCACGGAGTTCAAGCAGCAGTTTGGAAGCAGTTCGGGAACTACGGGAACACTCTCCCCTCTCAGCCAATATGCCTTCAATGTGTTCAGCCGAAGAGATGGGACAGCTCCCGCTGCTGGTATCCTCACTGTGGACTTGATCGACTCCAACGACGTGGTCATCAAGGACGCGAACGGGGTGGACAACTCCTTCACGATTGACCTGACGTCCCTCACGACGGTCTACGCAAGCCGTTCAGGCGTGTTCAGGACGCCTTATAGCCTCCCAAGCACGTATTTCCTGCGTTGGAAGCTAACAACGCCCCTGACGAACGCCAGGGCCGTTTACTTTGACAAGGCATGCCTCACTCGGATGACGCAAGCCTACGTCAGCGGCCCATTCTTCGCCATCTTCTCCGGTTCCATCCCCTTCGTGCGTGGAGACTTCACATCTGTAAGTGTGACGAACTCACGGGGCATAGGAGGGACACTTGACACGTTCCAAACACTCGTGGCTCGCCTTCTACCAGAAATGATATCTAATGAGTTGCTTTTACCTTCTTCATCCACTCCTACGATAAGCGACACACTCATAACAAGCTGATAGAATGAACGCATGGCGATCTCTTACGAGCTTAGCTTTGGCGGCATCCCATTTCTGACGGACAGTGCGAAGATCGTCCGCATGCGTCAGCCTGTTGGTGGACCATCGAGCGAGCAAGCTGTAAATCTCATCACCAAGCATCAGTCTGAGATTGATCTGGTAGACGAACTGAATCGACTTCTCCCTTGGGACCAACTGACTGAGTACACGCTTCCCCCCTCGTATCCCGGTCGCAATCTTGGGGCACTCGCCAGAATCCCCCACGTCCCCCAGTCGCAATCCTCCGAAAACCTCAAGATTGGAGACTTTCACTATCCAACGGGAGCCTGCCAATGGTCCACGTTTCGAGGATTGATGACGTCCAGCATGGTCAAATCTCTGCTGGAGATGACCGGGGGGAATAGTCCTCGAAACTTTGTGATGAAGTGTGTTCCCGCTGACATCTTCGATCCTGCGATCAATGAGACTGATTATTCCATCACCACTTCCATGTACATGCTTCCGCCAAGGCCGATGGCGGAATTCGGAGCAAGTTTTGACGGTTTGTATTTGGTGACGTTGGTAGATGAGCGGTGGCACTTTCAAGGGACGATGATCTCCTTCAATGTGAAGCAGAACACGACTTGGAACAATCTCATATCTCAGTTGTCCCTCACGTTGGGAATCTCGATCTCTGCTCCCAACATTCCCATTGAGTACACGCAACCAGAAGCGGATTCACAGTTATGGAGTCGGGGGGAATCGGCGGCGGTTTTACTTGATGCTGTGGCCTTCAACCTGGGGAGGGTGGTTGTCCGGGGGTTGGACGGGGTTTACACTCTGATGACTCCCGCCATGTCCTTGGAGACGGTGCAGGGGAACCGAGGGGCAGCGGAGAAGGTCAAACGGACTGCTGGTGGGGATCTCTTCACTTCAGGAACTCAGTTGAAGGTGGGCAATCTTTTCGAGTCGCGGAATGCGATCCTGCCCACCACCGTGAACGTGGTCTTTCCCAAGTACGTCAATGAAAACGATCCTGTCCCGCACTTCCTGAATGAGAGATATTCCAACCAAAGGCCATCCGCATGGTATGAAGACAGTCCTGGAAGTGTATATGTGATTCCCGTCCCCATCATGTCGGGGGTGTTGGTTTCTGGTTCCTATTCGAGTGGAATCGCTCTTGCCTCTGGTGGCACTTCGGGTTTGTTTGGAGTTGGCCAACACACCATTCAAGACAGGGCGAAGGCACTCTACCCGACTGAGACAACAAGCATCCCCATCAATGCGTCAGGGTTGATTGCTCTCTCCATGCAGGTTGCCAGAGACCACTGGAACCAAAAGCTCCTGACGGCATTAGACGAGGTTTACCCTGGCATCCTGAATTGGACTCCTGATGGGGTTCACGACATCATTTGGAGGTGGTCAACTCGATCACGGTTGGCTTCGACTCACGTCATGCGGACGGAGTGGAACAACACCCCTACAGAGATGCAGCATGCCACCCCCACCCTGAGTGGGTTCACCAATACTCCTGCGGGAGTGGGAGGGCATTCGGTTGCGTTGTCGATCAGGGATGAAACATCCTCTCCAGGGGCAGGGGCTATTGGAGCCAATCTCACTTCAGGGGGGCAATCCGTCACCCTGAGCAGCCAATTCCTGCTTCCTGATGGAGGCAGGTGGCGAGGGCAAATTGATGATGAAGTGATCCTTTTCGAGGCCGTGACGAGTGGAGCATTGTCCGCAAGTGTGGTCCAGAGGGGGTGGGATGGCACAATTCAAACCTCTCACGATTCTGGGGCATCCCTGACGCAAGTGGTTCCCAACACGGTTCACGGGACGAACTTACTGACCTTTGGAGAGGGTTTTACTGTCTCCCACGGTTCCACAACGGGGAGGGGTGTTCAGGAGGCCAAAGTCAGTTTTCGGCAGATGAACACCATCGACACCGTTGATTCAGGGGGTGATTGCAACCAACCAAACCCTGACGATCTCGAAGAGGGTGTTTTTTATTTCAATGTTTGCAACAACACCATCAACGTGGTCATTGGTGGAAACCTGTTTGTTTTCTGTCCATGTGAATCTGGTTCAGGCAGTGGGAGCGGAAGTGGTTCGGGCAGTGGTTCTGGGTCTGGAAGTGGTTCCGGCAGCGGAAGTGGAAGTGGTGGGGGAGTCATCTTCACGGCTTGCTGTCCTGAGTTTGGCATCCCAACCACCCTGTTTGCGGACTGCACGTTCTTCGATGAAACCGCAGGGCAGACGTGTGATTGTCCTGATTTCATCATGAGTTTGGTTTACAGTGATGGGGGAGGTGAAATTTACCCTGACACGGACGTTTGGATTGGTGAAATGGATCTCGATTGTGGACTCACTTACTATGTGGAAATGACTTGCAAAGTCGTTAATATCATGGGGGTTCCCACTTGGGTGTTCGCGGCTACAGGAGCTTTGTATCAGGATGACGTAGTTTGCTGTAACTTGTTCGAGAGCTTCAATACCGTGTGGGAGTGCAGTCCCTTCGAGGTTCAACTACAGCCCAACAACTTTGGATTGCCCTTCGAGGAATGTGATCAGTGTAATTTGCCGTCTGGCAAGGTTGCGGTGGACATGACCATAGGAGCGTAACATGAGTTTTTTGGATGAAAAAGTGAAACAGTTCCGAGAGTTGCTCGATCAGACCATTGAACAGTTCTTGATCCTGTTTGGACAAGCAGCTGTCAAGGTGGGAAGTTCCTCCATTGCTTCCGACGAACAACTGAGGAAGATCTTCATCGGAGCGGTGGAGATGGGAATCAAGTGCAAAATCCCCCCTGACAAAGTGGGGGATGCAATTTGGGATCCGAGGAATGGGGCCAATCACTCTCACATCAACAAACTCATATGGAAGAGTGCGACGGAGGGAAATCCCATCTTTCCCGAGACGCATCAATGGATCAAGGATGCGTTGGTGCAAGTGTGTCAGGACACTCCCGAGAACGTGGTGAAGGTGAGGAATGAAATCACTGCTGGAAAACTTCGTGAGGCAGAAAGTCTGCGACAGGCCAAACTGTCTGGGAGCGATCAAGGACAGTCAGGATCGTGACGATCAGTGTCAATCTTGCTACCGCAGGCTCAATGCCGATCTGTTGAAGGAGAGGAAGTTCCCTGTCAATGGGAATTCCCTGCCCCTGGTTTGCATCCATAAGGGAGAAGACACGGGGGAGGTGGCTGTCTGCCCGACGTGCAGGAATGGCACGGACAGGGTGAAGTTGTTCGAGTGTGCGATTCACGGGAAATGCACAACTATGAAGAGGGTGGAGGGGTTTGGTTGCTGCAAGAAATGTCCCGAGCAAGAGTTCAAGAAACTTCTGACCGTCACCAATCCAGTCAGGCACTTGCTGTACCATATCCTCCCCATTTCAGGGAATGGGGTGTGGCAAAGGAACGTGGGACAAATCCTCAAACGGATCAGACTTTTCAATGGTCATCGAGTGGTGGCAATCTGCACCGGGCCAAGACTTGATCCTCCCGACCATGTGAGGGATCAGTTTGGTGGACACGTTCACGAATTCATCGAGGTTCCCAACAATCCCACCCTTCGCGAAGTGGCGACTTTCGAGAAGCTTTTCGAGAGGGTGGAGAACACCAACGATCAACACTTCACTTTCTATGGACATGCCAAGGGAGTGACTCGGCCAGCGAACCATCCCGCTCATCCATGGTCCGACATCCTTCATCAAGTGAACTTGGATCACTGGCCCGTTGTGGAGGAGCAACTGAGGTGTTTTCCCATCACCGGAGCATTCAAGAAGTTTGGCAAGGGGTGGAGGGAGCGGGACAGCAAAAGTGACTGGCACTACTCGGGGAGCTTCTTCTGGTTCCGCAACAAGGACTTGTTCTCACAACCTGATTGGAGGAAGATAGATCAATTCTGGTCAGGGATCGAACCATACCTCTCTCAACATTTCAAGAGCAAGGATGCCGGTAGTTTGTTCCATGAGGGGAGGGTTCCGGCTCTGAATCTTTACGACAAAAGATACCTCATGGATGTAGTCATGCCTGATTTCGAGAAGTGGAAAGAAGCCAACAAGAACAAGAGAAGTGTCTTATGATGATTCAACCTTGCGGACAGCCTTTTCGGCATTGGGTGATTGACGACGTCGCGGAAGTCGCTCCGGTGTCTCAATTTAAGATTCCTCACAAGGAATGGAAAGGGTGGATTCACTACAACAATGATTGTGAAAACAAAAAACGAACAACCAACCAAATTACTGAAATTCAAAAGGATTTGAGAGAGATTTTCTCGTTTTTGATTTCCGCCGAGTGGATTGCACAGTTGCGAAACCTGACAGGATTAGGAGAACTTCAAGGAGATCCTGGAAGGTGGGGGGCAGGACTCCACGTCAGCGATCCCGGTGGATGGTTGAATTGTCATTTAGATTACGCTCTCCATCCTTCAGGATTGGAGAGGCGAATCAACGCGATTGCTTTCCTGAACGATCATTGGGAAGAGTCGTGGGGAGGACGATTTCAATTGTGGGACGATTCGGCAAGGGAAGTAATGAAATCCATTGCTCCCAAACCTCGTAGGATGGTGGTGTGGGAATCCTCTGACCTTGCTTACCACGGAACGGAGAGGACTTCTCTTTCTTCATCTGTTAGAATCACCGCCGCAGCTTGGTATTTGGCTCCTGCTCGTCCAGGTTGCACCAGGAAACGGGCTTTGTTCGTTCCCAACCGTCAGCCTTCCTGATGGTGCAAGTTCCGTCCTGACGTGCCTCCCCAACGTGGATCTCCCCCTTGAACTTGAGGCATCCTCTGGAGGTTGACACGATGGGGGAATCGGAGCTTTCGACGAGGAGGAACCAATCACTGCCAGGGGGAGGGGACTTGACGCGAAGGATGATCTCCTTGCCTTCCTTCCCTTCGCGACAGGCAAAACCGAGGTGATTGTGGGGATCGTCAAATTCCATCTCCTCAGGTGTCAGGTTGACAATGAACCCCACAGCCGAGAAAATGATGACGGAGAACGCAGCGAACAAACACAGGGCAAACCAACGCATGACTCTGCTCCTTTGTGAAAGTGCCTCTGGAATTATTATCGACAAAGACAAGGGGGAATTTCAATGAAACTTGCGGATTTCACTGTTGCTCGTCAGACTGATGTGACCATTGGGATCGGGATCGAACCTCCCGTCCCTGTTGGTGGGTGGGAAGTGCAGTTTCAGGTGACGAATCGGTTTGGGGGCAGTTCCGGCCTCATCACTAAATCCGTGGCATCAGGCTTCAACGGAGTGAGCGGGGTTTCCGTGGTGAACAGCGGACAGGGGATCTTCAATGTGACTCTTGGAGCCATTGACACGTCGGGACGTCCCTACGGAAATTATTCCTATGAATTCAACCGTCTCAATAGCGGAAATATGGTTAGATTAGTCGAAGGGTATCTCCTTCTCACGCCTTGAGGGATGCAACGTGGATTATCTTGAAGCCTGGCGAAGCATTCCGAAACCTGCTGAGATTCCTTATCCTTCAGTTGGCATTGGGCCAGATGGGCAGGTTTTGTATTGTTGGGACAAGGGCAGGCATCATCTTGAGTTGGAGATTTTCCCGACTCCCGGAACTCCCGCCGAGTTTTTCTACATGGATCGGGCTGGTGATGAAAAATGGGTTGAAGATTATAACGTAGGGGATTTTCTCTCCCCTTTAGTGATCGACAAGTTCATGATTTTCGTTTGAGGGATAAAAAATGGCACTAAAACCGGGATGGCTTTACAGACAATTGAAACAGGCGGAAGAGTCGGTCGCAGAACTTCCGACTTGGATGAAGAGAAATCTTGGACTGGAGATGAACAATGAAGAAATACAACAACAAACTGAAAAAGGTGGAAAAGGAATCGTCCAGTACGCAGCCCTTGTGGTCCCTCGCGACGAGGATCGACAAGCGGCATCGGATGGACAGTGAGGATTGGGTGAACAATGGGAAGTGGGTGAGGGTGAAGAGTTCAAACGTTCGCGAAATCAGGTACGAAGCGACAACCAAGAGGCTTTGGGTGAAGTTCAAAAACGTCCTCGGTCACTATGAACAAGTGCCCAAGAAAGTGGCCGAGGCGTTCTTCAACAGTTCCAGTTTAGGAAAATTTGTGTGGAGACGGTTGCGGGACAGGTACACTTGGATCAAGTGATCTCAATCACTTTCCCACTGATTAACTCTCTAGAGTGAGTGACAAATACTATTTGTATCTCAAATTCCTTGGCAAGCGTCAGGAGCAACTCTCTCACTCTCGGTCGGTACTGCGAGGATAAGTGGCGAAATGGCTCATCGAGCACAAGAAGCCTACGTTTTCTGGGGACAGCGAGCAACAGGCAGGCCAGTCTGAGGGCGAAACTCGCAAGATCGACCACCCCACCACCAGATGCATCAATCGGATCGATCTCCATTCCTTCTCGAACGAAGAGAAGTTCCGCCTCTGTCTTACCCCGTGCTTTTTTGAAAACGATTTTGAACTCATACGCTTCCGCCTCCCCAAACACGGTTTGCAGGCATCGGGTGACAACGTGGGCGATTTGTCGATGAGCTTCTGACTGGACAGATTCCGCCACCTCCTGGACGATACCTTGAGCCTCCGTGAGGGTTTTAACTTTCTCGCGGGAACGGATCAACTCCGCTTTTTCCTCCCTTACCTTCCGCTTGGCGTGTTGGTGGGAGGCGAGGAGTTGGTCAACCTTCCTGCGAATCTGAGGGAGATTCATTTCAACCTCTCGTCCCACTTCTTCTGGAAGGCAGTCACTTTCTCCACCATGAAGATTTCAAGTTCACCTTTTTCATAGATCATTTTCTCTACTTCATCCTTGAACTCTTGGAGAGTAGAACACTCGTAGTCTTTTCGCACTTGGGCTTCAAACATCTTCAGGGCACCATCAGCCCGATCTGCCTCTCGTTGAGCTTCTTCCCACTCCTGCCTGAGTCGGAGCCACTTCCTCGCGACGGATTCGGTGTCTTTCATTTTTCCCTCCCCAACCATCTCAGGATGGTTTCCTTGGTTTCTTGATTCACTTTCTTACGCTCCAGCCATTGCATCAGCCGTTCCGAGAAGTCCAGGGCATTGTCAGCTAATCCTTGCAGCGACTCCACGAACGTCTCGAATCCGATGCCCTCCATCATTGTCGTCAATCTCTCCGCAGTAAGGAACTTGTCCTTGCTCACGTCCAAGTAGTGACGTTTCACCCTCCCGTTCACCATGAGCAAGCCCACGGAGGGTTTGTGGTCAATCTCGTCAATCTTCCTGCGAAAGAACCCCCCAACATTCATAACGGTAGTCTCTTTATCCGAATGGGAGGTGAAAGACTTGTGGTTGTCCCCCACCACAGCTACGTCATATCCCTTGACCTTCTTGCGGAACTCCTTCAGCCGATGACTCTCAGGGGCACCAGGATAACCGCTTTCCTTTGTCCAGACGTACTGGTGAACTACTGCAACTTGGAGGGGGATGTCGGCCTCCCAATGTTCAAGTGGCTTCGGTTCAAAGCCGTAGGGATAACCATGCATGATGAGATTTCCGATGCAGTGGTCTTTCCAAGGTGTGAGATCAATCACCCTCCCTGCTTTCACCAACGTCCAATAGGGTGACTTGTGTAAATCGTCGTAACGGTGACAAGGGAGTTCATGGTTGCCGGGAACCGCGTACATTTGTGGCAGGTGTTGAATGGCGAAGTTCACCAACTCCACGGGCTGCTTGGCACTGTCGAAAATGTCCCCAGCACAGATGATGGGCACGGGGGGAGACAGTGGACCATTCAGACTGGTGGAGAGATTCTGCAACTCCCTCAGTTGCCTTTCCATCGCCGCGTACCAATCTGGCTCTGCACTTCTCGCGACGGGTGGTTTATGGCTCAGGTGCAGGTCTGCGACAAGCAAAGCGACGATGTGACCTTCTGGCCGCAGAGAGGGCAAATCTCCCCCATGATCTTGCTCAACTTGGCTTTTAAGTTTTCCAACAACTTCGCAGAACGGGCTTTTCTTCGGCATGCTTCTTCCCACTTGGTTGATAGTTGTTCAGCTTGTTCTAGTCGTTCTGAGACGGCCTCAAGTTTCTCCCTGATTGCTTCAATCTCTGCCATGCCCTCTGAAGCGTCAAAACAGCGTTCAGAGACGATCTTTTTCCTTTCGAGGGCTTCCGTCCACTGTTTTAGGAATCTTTCGTCCTGAGCGATCCTAGACGCCTTATCGTCGATTTGCTCTTGAAGTGCCTCAATCTCTCGCAGGTCTGCATCCATCTCCTTGGCGAAGGCACTTTCTTCCAACTCCTGCTGAGCAGCTTTCAGTCTATCCTCGGAGACTTCTACGGTGGTCTTGGCTTGTCTGATTTCACTTGCTGCCGTCGCAAGGGTGGAGTCGATGAGGGAGAGGTTTACTATCTGGTTCAACTCCCTGCTGACTTCCCCTGCGGAGAGGCCGAACCAGAATGGAGGATCATGCTGGCGGGCGAAATTCAGGTCTGAAATGTTCAGAAAGTTTCCAATCGAATCTGGCACACTTGCCCCGAAGGCAGTGAATACCTCATCTCCAAGATGGTACGAGGACTTTGCCAGTGGTTTAGCCTGCTTGAGACGTTTGACACTTTGGCCCCCATCTGCTCGCACAAGAACCGAACAAGCTTTTTGTTTTCGTCCGACAGCCTCAAATCGGACAAAGCTTTCTCCAGTTGGTCGATTGAGGCAAACCCATCGCAATGCCCTAAGGATTGAGGATTTTCCTGCATCAGATTCTCCACAAATCACGGTGACGAAAGGATCGAGATCAATCACGAGACGCTTGTGCTTTTGGAAGTTCCTGATCTCGATCCTTTCAATTGTCATTTGGTTTCCTCGGGAGCCTGCCCGACTTCCAGCTTTTTGGCTGTGAGGGTGATGTGTTCCATCACCCTATGAGGTTCTTCCTGTTTTGCCGGTTCGGTCGGAACTTCGACTTGAATGGTCCAAGTGGAAGGCTTGTTCTCCACTGCTATCTCAACTTTCAAGTCGATGACGACGCTCCAACACTCTGGAGGGAGCAGTTTCTTGACTTCCTCCAGAACTTTCATTTTGACTTTCCACAGGGCATCCTGGGAAAGAGTCTGTTGCTCTGACGTCGATCCCGGCTCTAGATTCCGCACTTTGTAGATCACTGCTTTCCTCCATTAGTAGTCATCGTCTTCCACTCCCCACAAGTCGGCTTCCATTTGCTCCACTGCCGATCTGGTATCCCCTTCCAGCAGAAAACCATTCTGATGAAGACAAAGACGTAAGTAATCCAGGGTTATCCGACCAAATCCAGGGCAACCCAAAAAATCTTCCTGAGTATGTCTCGTCAGCTTGTCCATTGGGAAAACTTTCCACTCGTCTTCTCCCCAAATCGAGTTGAAGATTCTGACGATTCTGTTGTAAGTTCCTTTGGAAACCTCTTTCTTTAGGGAGTCAATGAAGTCCCCAATGGTTTTGATTTCCTGGTGAACCATAGGAAGTCCCACCAACGTCCTCAAACAGTCATCCAACCAACTCCCATCCGAATCCCTGATGCGATCAGCCAAGATTGCGATGGTCGTCTTGTTCCAATTCAATGCCTCTGGGATCATCTGTTCCACATCAGGAGGCATCTTTTGGGACATCCCGATTCTTTTTTGCTCAACCACCCACTCTGTGACTTCGATGGTGAGATTCCTCTGGTTCTGCTTGAACGGAGTCTCGGGAGGCTTCACTTGGGACAGGGGGAGCCAATGCTCCTCCCCATTGTCAGTGCGGATCAGGATTGCCTTGGCGACAACCCGCATGATCCTTCGCACTTTGATGGGGAGAAACACTGGTTCAGGGGTGAAGGTGATTTCAGTGGTCATTCCTTCAACTCCTCCGGCAGATTTTCCTGCAATTTCTTTTTCAACACGAGCATCCGAGCTCTATGATCTGTTGGACAGATCCCTGGATTGTGGGTGTGTTCAAGAGTAGAGTTGAGACAGACCAGCAAACAATGAGTCTCCCACAAGTCCAAGTCGATGACTCTTCTCTCATCAAAGTTCACTTGACTCATTCCAATGCCTCCCACGTCATGTAGTCCCAGATCCAGATGGAGATGTCCTTGTCGCGAATCTTGTAGCTCTCAGCGTTCATGATTCTTTCCCTTGCCACTTTTTCGCTGCGGCCGTTGTCCAGGAGGAGAGCAAAGTGAGTCTCGGTTATGTCGAGAATCATTTGCACGTGGATTTCGGTCCATTTCATGCTGCCATCTTTCCGCCAGCCTTCTGACCTGTTCCGGTTTCACCTTTCTGAGAAGTTCCACCAGTGGAATGCACGCAATGGCCATCATGACGTCTTGCAACTTCACTTGGAGTTTGAGGGGTATCTCGTAGGAGATGTGGACTTCTTCCGCGAGTCTCCAAGGAAAGAATGCAAGGGCTTCCCGCCTATCCCTCTGGACGATCACCATCCAATGGGGGGTTCCTGCCAACTTTGAGGAGTGAATCACTTTCCTGAACCATTCCTCGTGGATTTGCTCTGCCGCTCCTTTCGGTTTGTCAATGAGATCTTGAATTGTGTATCTGTTATATCCGCGTTTCAACTCCAGAACCAACAAGTCCATGAGGGGTTGACTTGATGGATCAGTCGCGGCAATGTCGCTGTGGGCATTTTTCGTGTCCTTCGACTTTTTCGCTCGTGTGGTTGCTCTCCCTCCACTGTTAGCGGTTCTCCAAAACAAGGAATCAGACTTGCCCTCTGACCACCACAAGGAAAGTTGGGAGCAAATGCGACGTTCAAACGCACTTCCCTTCTTGGACTTGCTCATGTTCCCCTGTCCATTCCGTGAAAACTTCCCGGATAAGGTTTTGGAGGAAGTTCCTCCAGAGAACTGCAAATACAATCGGTGCAGTATCTCCCACACCTGATGCAATCTCCCTTGTGATCAACTTGGGGAGTCTCTCCTTCTTTTTTTGCTGCATCCCGTTGCCTCTGAAGTTCGATGGCACGACTCAGGGCAGCTTCCGCCCCGATCAGGTCTTGAAGTTCGTTTCCCTTGCCCCTGTTGCCGCAAGCGAGCAACTTTTTGATGCAATGGGCACGAGCGGGGCAAGTGACTCCGAAAGCCTCCAGGACGGCGTAAACGTCCACTGAGATGGGAGGTCTGGTGTTGTCGGGACGAGCACTATGGA
>JACCDR010426824.1_pt1 | contig 11742 bp, 9 predicted proteins | sample 7446431 | NCBI WGS metagenome assembly JACCDR01 (sample SAMN15323443, study PRJNA562643) | freshwater metagenome | isolation source: river surface water | place: USA:Blue River Watershed | collected 2017-08-17
AAGAATTGCAAGAATCGGCAAAGTGCCTACCCCATGCTGAAATGCATACATTGCAAGAATTCCAGAAAGCGCTCCGGTAGGTCCCACAATGTTGAACTGACTTCCTCCTATAATAGCGGCAAATAGTCCTGCCCAGATCGCTGTGATGATACCCATGATAGGTGTACCACCTCCAGCGATAGCCAGTGAAACAGACAAAGGAATCGATACCAAGGAAACTGATAATCCTGACTTCCAATTATTTGCAATCTGCGCAGCTATTGTTTTCATATGTGTGATTAATTACTTTCTCCACCAATATGTGGGAGCATGCTCAAAACTTGATTTCCTATTCGAATTTCAAGGTTCTTAAACATGATGAGACCCTCTCGCTTGTATTCAACAAGTGGATCCCTCTGTCCATAAGCTCGGAGTCGAACACTTGCTCGCATGTGATCCATCATTTCCAGGTGATCCATCCAGAAAAGGTCGATAGTCTGGAGGAAGATTCTTCGAACAGTTTCATAATAAGCCTCAGCAGCGAACTTTGCCTTTTTCTCTTCAAGAGCCTTTAGGATCTTCTCACCCTCGATCGGGTCGGCACTTGCCACAAGCTCAACCACAGCTTTCTCTAGTGCATCAAAATCACCAAGAAGAATCTTCTGTCGCTTTTCATAAATAGTCTTTCGCTGAAGATTGAGAACGTCATCATATTCTAGAACATGCTTTCGAGCATCGAAGTGAAAACCTTCGATCTTGGTCTGTGCGCTCTCAAGCGCTCGAGTAATCATCGGAGTCTCGATCGGCTCATCTTCGGCAATTCCAAGCTTGCCCATAACCTTACCAATCATGTCTGAAGCAAATACTCGCATAAGTGAATCTTCGAGTGAAACGAAAAACTGTGTCTCGCCTGGATCCCCCTGTCGTCCAGCGCGACCTCGGATCTGATTGTCGATTCGACGTGCTTCATGTCGCTCAGTTCCGAGCACAAAAAGTCCTCCAGCATTTCGAACCTCTTCTGCCTGTTCGTTTGTTGCAGGATTTCCTCCGAGTTTAATATCCACTCCTCGTCCAGCCATGTTTGTTGCGATAGTCACCGCACCCTTTCGTCCAGCCTGAGCAACGATTTCACCTTCACGCTCAGCATGTTGCGGCTTGGCGTTAAGCATTTGATGCGGAACACCTTCTCGCTTCAAATATTCAGAAAGAAGTTCGTTCTTCTCGATAGAAACTGTACCAATGAGAATTGGCTGACCCTTCTTATGAAGCTCTTTCACCTTTCGAGCAATTGCCTTAAATTTTCCACTTTCGGTTTTGAAAATAAGATCATTGTGATCCTTTCGAGCGATTGGTTTATTAGTTGGAATCACATAAGTATTCAAACCATACACCTTATAGAGCTCTTCTTTTGAGGTAAGAGCAGTACCCGTCATTCCAGAAAGTTTCTTATAGAGTCGGAAGTAGTTTTGGAAAGTAATAGACGCGTATGTTCGAGACTCTCGCTGAACTTTTACCCCCTCCTTCGCTTCCATTGCCTGATGAAGACCCTCAGACCAGCGTCGGCCTGGCTGTAGTCGTCCAGTAAATTCATCGACGATAATCACTTCATTGTCGCGCACAACATAGTCTTTATCTTTTCGATAAAGAGCTTTGGCTCGAACAGCTGTTTCGAGGTGATGAACGTATTTAATTCCCTTATCAGTGTAAATATTTCCAATCTTGAGAATCTTTTCAGCCTTCTCAATACCCGCATCAGTAAGAGCGATTGAGTGGAACTTTTCATCGACTGTATAGTCAGCCTCTTGAGTGAGCTTCGAAGCGATGCCCGCAAATGTCTTGTATAAATCTTCAGACTCTTGTGCTGGTGCAGAGATAATAAGCGGCGTTCGTGCTTCATCGATCAAAATAGAGTCGATTTCGTCGACAATGGCATAGGTATGCGCTCGCTGTCGCAGATCCTTGGCAGCATACTCAATATTGTCTCGAAGGTAGTCGAAACCAAATTCATTGTTTGTACCGTAGGTAATATCGGCATCGTATGCCTCTTTTCGTGAACAAGGTCGGAGAAATTCGTGTGCCACTTTGAAAGAACCGAGCTCATCTTGTTTTTGCTCAGCTTCTTTATGATTTGGATCATAGAGATAGGAAGCGTCAGTGTTGATCACACCAACCGAAAGGCCGAGGTACGAATAGATTTGACCCATCCAAGCGGCGTCTCGACGTGAGAGATAGTCGTTTACCGTAACCACGTGAACCCCTCCTCCTGCAAGAGCGTTGAGGTAAGCAGGCAAAGTTGCCACAAGAGTTTTACCTTCACCTGTTCGCATCTCAGGAATACTTCCCTGATGAAGAATAATTCCTCCGATCATCTGAACATCAAAATGTCTCTGACCGAGAGTTCTCTTGCTTGTCTCACGGACCACAGCAAATGCTTCTGGCAAGATATCGTCGAGTGACTCACCTGTCTTGAGTCGAGACCGAAATTCAGCGGTCTTACCCTTAAGAGCTTCATCAGAAAGTTCGGATACAACTTTCTCGTGACCAGCAATCTTTGCGACAACAGGTTCGAGCTTTTTAATTATCCGAGTATTCTCATCACCGAAAAGTTTGGTAAACCATTCCATAGCAAGCTATTTTAGCATATTTAGCCTTCAATGACCACCACTTCTTTTTCCATTTCTATGCCTAATTTTTGCTGAACCTTTTGCTCAATTTCCTTTGCCAAGGCCAGTATTTCAGCTGTAGTTGCGCCACCGTAATTTACAAGTGCGAGTGGCTGTTTTTCATAAAGCCCAACAGCACCCACTCGGTACCCTTTCATACCCAACACCTTGTCGAGAATCCATGCCAGAGGTACCTTAACCACTTCGCCATCTGGAAAATTAGGAATATCGGGGTAATTTGCCTGAATTGCGTCAAAATGTTCTTTGCAGACAACTGGATTCTTGAAAAATGAACCAGCTGTACCCAACTCATTCCAATCAGGTAGCTTATTCTTTCGAATAAAAACTACTGCCTCACGAAGTTCCGAAACACTTACACTGCTTGAGTAGCGATCTTTGAAAAATTCTTTAAGATCTTTATAACCAATATTCACTCGCCCTTTCTTTTCGAGTTTAAACGTAACTGTCGTTATGAAATATTTTTTACCCTCTTCACTCTTAAAAAAACTACTTCTGTATGCAAAAGCACATTCTTCTTTTGAAAAAGTCTTCACTTCACCAGTCTCCACATTCAAAGCCTCAACCCTATCAACAAGCTCCGAGACCTCGACTCCATAAGCGCCAATATTCTGAACCGGAGCGGCTCCGACAGTACCCGGAATGTAAGAAAGATTCTCGAGACCATACCAACCTTTCTGTACCGTATATGCCACTAGATCATCCCAATTCTCACCTGAACCCACGGTAACCAAAACATCATTGAGATCTTTGTCGTCCACCTTCCGACCAATGATTTCATTTTTTATAACAAAAATATTGAGAAGACCCTCACCAAAGAGAATGTTGGATCCCATTCCAATTGGCACCAGTCTGGCCCTGTGCTGAATAGCGAAATGAGCAGCCTCGCGAATATCCTCTAAAGTTCTTACGCGCGCAAAAAAACGCACCGATCCGCCGGTCTTGAAGGTAGTAAATGGCGCAATCGATACGTTTTCTTCAATCAGCATAGACAGAAATTTTATTCTTCCAAGAGACAGCGAACGGTGCGAGCTCCAAATATAAACAAATGTAAAATGTGAGTGCTGCCGTTCGCCGTCCCTTGGAACAACACTCATATAGTTTAGCACAAGGCCCAGAAACGCAAATCCCCGCCAAGGCGCGGGGGCTTACGTCACATTTGTTTTTCTATGAGCCCATCCTTATGGGCACTCACCTAGCAATTATACACCGTGAGATATTTACCTCGCAACCCCCTATCAGTTTACCGATTTATTTTACCTTGCTGAATCTGCTTGATGAGATCTTCTCCTTGTGTTTTGAAGTCAGGAACCTGAGTGATCACCTTTCGTATCTCTGAGATTGCCTGATTTTTCTGACCCGCTTCTGCAAGGGCGAGGCCGTAGGCGATATGAAGATTCACATCGAGAGGATTGGTGTCATGACGCTGCTTAGCCAATTCAACGAGCTTATCTTTCTGACCTGAGATTGCGAAATACTGAAGTGCGGCTTCCTGATATGCAGGATATGCCTCATAGGCTTTCTTGAATGCCTCTACAGCAGCACCCTGATTACCAACCTGGAGGTAAGCTGAGCCGAGGTTGAAGAGCATCATTTGTTTTCGCGGAGCGTTTTCTACGGCCTTTTCCCACACAGCGACAGCTTCGCTAGTCCTACCGTATGATGAAAGCAATCCTCCCATGAAATACCAGTAGCGGGCATCTTTAGGTGTTTCAACAAGCTGCTTCTTAAGTTCACTGTAAGAAAGATTAAAGAGTTCTGTCTTCACCGCTGGGTCAACATTTGCTGAGCCGACCCTCATTGCTGCAATGGTGATCTGCTCTCTTGCTTCGTATGTTCCAACGAATGGACTTGCGAATAGATCTTTGAACATACGGATGTTCTCTGAGATTCCCTTTGGTTGTGCAGACAGTGCATCATTCAACTGAAAGGCCTTCACAAAAGATGGGACGCTAAACCAGTAGATTCCAAACACACCAAGGACCATAATTGCGGGGACACCAAAAGTAAGAAGGTTTTCGCTCTGCTTTTTTACAAAGTGTTCCAACTTATCAAACTTCTCTGCGTAGGCACTATGTAGAAAAGCCAAAGTAGTGAAAAATACTAGGTAGCTTCCGATGTTATCGAATACAAAGAGATTGTGAATGAAGTAAGCTCCAAAGAGACCAGTAAGCACCACTTTCTCTTCATTACTCAAATCGTAGTGAGACTTCTTTCGCCAAACGTACCAGAGTGCGAAAAAGAAGAGAGACAAGTAGCCTGTAAGGCCGAGGATTCCTCCAGCAATGAGCCAATCGAGAAATACGTTGTGAGCTCGATCAAACCAAGCTTCCTGATCGTACATCTTTGGATTGTAGTGTTTGTAGAACACATAGTTATAACTCTCCTGACCCCAACCAAAGACCGGCTTCTCAACGAAGCCCTTGAAAGCTGTATTCCAAACAGCAAATCGAGACTTACCTTCTGTGCTAGCGAACTTACCAACATTCAACGTCATGAATGAAGCCACACGTCGAAGACTCGAATGATCACCAACAAACTTTGAGTCCTTAAATAATCCGACCCCACCAAAAAAGAGGACGATAGCCACAAAAGATCCGAGTGCCAACTTCTTCAAAATCGGTCGATCCTTTGCTGTGAGGAATATACCAATAGCAGTAAACAAGCCAGCAACGCCGAAACCAATAATCGAACCTCGAGTCTCGGTTTTTACCAAAACAAAAGTAAGGAGAGCGATAAGGACTGCATAAAGACCACTTCGAACATAGTGAAGGATCTTACCTTCCTTCATGCCGAATCGATAGTACGCAGCAAGAACAAGTCCAACGAGAGAAATGACCGTAAGCACTGAACCGAAAGCCTTAGCAGCATAAGCCTCACCAAAGGTAAGGATTGGATAGTACAAGAAGAATAGACCGAAGCCGACCATAGCTGTAAGCAGAATCCCCTTTGCATCTTCTTTTTCCTTCCTATTAACAAAGTAAAAGATTGCGAAGAAGATATGGACGAGAATATAGACTCCAAAATATGCCGCATTACCGAGAGTTCCTTCTACACGACCGATACCCTGCTCAATAGCCAATTCCCCCATCATCTGAAGCAAAGCATAAAGTCCCAAGAAAAGACTCATTCCAAGACTTGTGTGAAAAAGGCTATCCCAGATTTTCCTTGTAGTAAGCATTGTTCCAGCAACAAGGAAATACGCACCGAGATGAAGCAGTGTCACATAGCCTTCCATACGCTCATAGTTAGACCAAAAGCTCTTGAATGGATTCTCACTAGTAACAGTGGCAATAGCCATAACACCAAGAAAACCTGCAAGACCTATCGCCAGGTGTGATTTCTTTGGAAGATAATCATTATCACGGAGGGCAAGAATGAGCCAGAGGACAAAGATAATTCCCGTGATAATTCTGAAAGTAAAATTCTTAGTTACAATAAATGGGAAATAGGTCTCTGCATTAAAAAACGGCAAGAAGATAAAAGGTAAAGAAAATACCCCCACCAAAATTGCCTGCTTAAGGAAATTATTCATAGTTTTTGAGTTCATAAATGTATAGTATCACAAGCTATTAAAAGATTTTCTTGACAAGACCGAGAACTCCCTGTTTCCATGGGACACGGTGAGTAACACCACTTTGCCCACTAAATTTATCTAGATTGGCAATATACCAGTGATAATTCCTAAGTAATGCTTGTTTATTCGAATACTTCGGAGACCAACCGAGCTTCGATTGAGCTTTATCAATAGCAACGAAACTGTCTTTGTGTGCAGTTTCATACACCCACTTATAAAGCGGTGAGAGTTTGAAGATCTCAAGAAAACGTAAGGCCCAAATCATTGGCCAAGCTGGAAATGGAATGATCTTCTTACCGAACCCTGCCTCATTCAAAACAGACTGATAATCCTCAGCCATGGTAGTAAATTCCTTCGCTCCAATATTAAAGACATCGTTGACCTGATCTGGAGACAAAGTGGCAGAAAGCCAAATCGCTTCGCAAAGATCTTCAACATCGAGAAACTGATAGCGATTCTTACCGTTTCCGATCATAGGGAAATTGTGTCCATCCTTTGCCCAATCATAGAACAAAGCAAAAACACCAAGACGCTCGGGACCGACGAATGATTTTGGACGAATAATGGTAACCACCATTCCCCTCTTGCGAGCCTCAACGCAAAGCTTCTCAGCTTCAATTTTAGCAATTCCATATGGACCTACACCGCTCAGAGCATCGTCTTCCCGAAGCGGATGGTGATCTGGAATTCCATAAACAGCTGTAGAAGAAATATGAACAAAACGCTTTATACCAACCTTCTCTGCAAGCTCAAGTACATTTCTAGTACCATCAATATCAGTTGAGAGAATATCACCCGGTGAATAAAGTGGCAGGGCTGCAGCAGTATGGACCACTATATTTGCCTCGGAATCTCTGAGCGCCTTCTCGAGCACACTTCGATCTCGAATATCACCCACGAAAACTTTCACCTTATCCTTCTCCGGATAGTCGAAAGTCGCAATGTCGTAGACTGCAACCCTCTCACCTTTCGCGAGTAAATGTCGGGCAAGATTAATACCGAGGAAACCGGCGCCACCGGTAATGAAGTATGTATTCATCCCACTATTATGCGTAAAAAGCGGAAAACATCAAAATGAGCCAACTGAGTGAAACGGCCTGCATTGTACGATCAAAGTAGAATACTCGCTCTGGAAATTCACCGAGATCTGTCTTAAACAAAAGATACATAAAACGAACCACGCCCAGCACCACGAAACCAATCGAGACTGTTGGAATAACACCACTCACTGAAAGAGTGGCATAAAGCGAGTACATAGTAATGGTAAGAGCCGCAGACAGAGTGACGAGCGCATTCAAGAAGTCTTTTGTATAAGAATCAAGCACTCGCCTTCGCACGTCCCTACGGAACTCGGCCATTCGTTTTCCTGAAATAATGAAAAGTGACCCGAAGAAAGTACACAGGATGATCCATGAAGAAAGCGGCACCCCAACAACCACGGCTCCAGCAAGAACACGGAGCACATATGAAACCGGCACTAAAACCAATTCAACAACAGGAATATGCTTGAGGCCAAAAGAATAAAACATGTTGACGATCAAGTAAAAGAAGAGCGTCAAAAAGGCACCCTCAGAAAGATTGTAGGCCAGCACACCCGAGACGAAAGCAAGTGTCACAAAAAAGACCCACGCCACCTTTTCCCTTACATGACCTGAGGCAATTGGTCGATTCTTTTTTACTGGGTGGAGCCTATCCTGCTCAACATCATGAAGATCATTGAGTACATAGATTGCACTCGCACCCAAAGAGAAAGCAACAAACATCTGGAGAGTGTCACCGAGAAAAACAGGGTCACCTGCCTTACGAGCAAAGAAAACCGCAGCAAATATAAGGACATTCTTGATCCAGTGTGAGGGCCTAGCGAGTTTTGCCAGCTGATAGATTTGCATAGAGGCGGTATACCGCACGGCCAACAATACTATCGATAATGACTGAAATCAAGCCATATAATGGCTCCCTCCTCGACACCACAGATCTTACCTTAATAAACTCAGAATTAATGTTTTGCGCAAACATACCATCAGTTAAAAACTTATCACCAATCACAAAGATTGGCCGAGCTATTAGTACAGTCTCAATCACCTTCGGACTCGGTTTTAAGTACGGAGTGCGGAGATATGGAATACCCAAATAATGTGCGACCGCCTCATTCCTGTGATGATCTTTAAAATTTGAACAGAGGTATACGCGATTCTTGTTTTGCAAAAGGGATCGAACCTTGTCCACCGCCTCTTTTCGAGGATGCGTTTCTCCTGCAGCCATTACTGTATTGTCGACATCGAGGATAACACTAACTTCTACCAAGTGTGAAAAATCTGTTCCCCAAAAATAATGCTCTCTTTTACTAAGTGACATAAATGTAAATTAAGTTATCGCTTCGAGAAAAACGTAACCACCACGATACCAAGAACGATGAGCACGTACCCAACAGACTGCATCCCAGTGACCTTCTCCCCCAACCAGAAAGCAGAATATCCATTAACCAGAAAGAAACTCATTCCAACCATGACAGGATACGCAACAGAAAGAGGCAGGGTTTTTAGTGACGCTGAGTAGAAAAAGACATTGAGCGCGAAAAGAATTAGGCCGAAGAAAAGGTACTTGTTGTCGAGTAAGGTTTCGGGCAGCTTTACCGGCCACAATCTAGCACCAGAATTAGCGCCAATTTTAAGAAAAATATTGGCGAAGCTATTTAGCAGAAAAGCGGCTACAAGGTAGAAAATAGACACAAAATAACGTAAGCTATACTACGATAATACTACAAACGAAAAAGAGATGAAAGAACGGGCAAAATTGATCCTAAAGTGGAGCGAGAAATATACCAAAACCGACATGACCTATCTGGCCAAGGGAGGATTTTGGCTCTTCTTCGGTCAAGCTGCCGCCACACTCACCTCTTTCCTGTCTGCATATATTTTTGCGAACTATCTCGACAAGGCTACCTACGGAACATATCGTTTTGCTTTTTCAATTTCAGCAATAATTGGCATCTTTTCTCTGACCGGGTTCGGCATATCGCTCATTCGATCAGCATCACGCGGATATGACGGCTCACTTAAACATGCATATGAAAAAAGTCTAAAGTGGCACTTCTTGGTGGTGATTATTTCAGTTATCGGAGCAGGCTACTATTTTTACCAAGAAAATTACGGCCTCGCATTTTCTTATGTTGTTATCGGCTTCACAATTCCGTTTGTAAATAGCGCATCATTTCACAATGCCTTCCTCTCCGGAAAAAAACTCTTTAAGGAATCAGGCATTTACTGGGTAATGGGTAATACCGTGGCCGTAGGTGCGGCAGTTATTACAGCCGTTCTCACAAAAAACCCTTACGCAATGATCGGAGCGTATTTTATTACTAATGCCGTTACGCAGTATCTTATTTTCAAAGAAGTCGTACAAAAATTTACCCAGAACGACGACATTGAAAACGGCTCCCTCCGCTACGGTTTTCACTTAAGTGCCATGGGAGCCCTCGACACCCTGGCAAACCACCTCGATAAGGCGCTCCTCTTCCACTATCTAGGAGCTGCTGAGGTAGCTCTATTCTACTTCGCGCTCGCTATACCAGATCAGATGAAAGGTGTATTCAAATCTGTAACTAGACTCGCTTTGCCGAAATTTGCAGAAAAAGAACTTCAAACTGTAATGGTGGGTCTTTATGGAAAAATTGCACGATATGGCGTGCTAGTAATCTTTTCCACGATCGCCTATATCGTTGCGGCGCCTTATATTTTTAAGTGGTTCTTCCCTGCATACATCGACATGGTCGGCTACTCCCAAATACTATCCGTAGCATCGGTAATGATTATTGGAACCATACCAATTGCCGTACTTCAGGCTAATGCAAAGAAAGAATACCTCTATGCAAACTCATTCCTAGTAAGTGGAACCCAAATTATTCTCACCTTCTTTTTTATTCGAAGTTATGGATTGAAAGGTGCAGTCATTGCATATCTATGCAATCGAACAATTTCACTTATCGTTCCTCTTGGTCTACTTTATGTGGCTCATCGAAAGTCTTTAGGTGATCAAAAATCACTTCCCCAAACAAACGATTAAAGAAACTATCGTATCTTAAGTATTCACGATACACAGACCGAGCTTGGTCCTGTATAGCCACGTACTCATCCTGACCAATCTGCGAATAACGATTAGCTACAAAATCCGCTATTGTTTTAATTTTTTTATATGGAACACGAAAAACACTCTTTCCGTATATTCCTAAATTCTCAAAAGGCAATTCTGAATCAGTATCGATAAAGAGCGGTATTCTTCCGAGAGAAAGAACTTCGTAAAACCTGATCGAATAATTACCATCACCCTTAGGTGCGAGAGTGAGATCTGAATTTAGAATAGAATTAATATACTCAGTCCGAGCTTGCTCTGGATCCAATCCTATTGTTTTCGCATTTCCAGAGTAAGTGTCGCGAATGATGAAGTTTGTCTTCACCTTATCGCTCTTAGACAAGATACTCATCACCTTCGCACGAAAAGCGACACCCTTAATCCTGGCACCATAGGTCTTATTTGGGAATATTTTTTCAAGTAGTAAAAACTTCACATTCCTTACACGCGAGACAATCGCGGTACGCAGCGTTGCATATCCTGCCCAACCACAGAAACCAACTGTTGGCTTACTATCCTTGTTGCGAAACAAACGCTTATCCGGTGGAATTTCGTACCACATATCCTGTGTAAAAGGCGGCACAATAATCTCGTTTGGCAACATTGCGCTTTTATATTCTGAACCAATACAAACCAGAAACTCCTCTTCAGGTATTCGCATTGTGTACGCCAAATCTCCACCGATAAAAATCACTACTTTCTTTTTATGCTGTCTCGCCAAATCTTTTAGCTTGCTGAGATACGTTTCAGTGATCAGATCCCTTTGGCGAACATCTGCTGGTGCTAAGAAAAAATCTGCCTCTTCGGGTCTCGATACAAATTCAAATGTAGTGTAAGCAAAATCTGGCGGCAATTTAACCCCATATAAGTTTCCACCAGTAATTGGTTCCCCGAAAAAGAATTTGAGGAGCAAGAGCCTTCTGTTGTCGGGGTGTGGCTCAGTGAGGAAGATTTTAGTCTTTCTTTGCGATTGCATAAAGTCCAATATAACGCTTCCTTGTTGGAAGGTACACTAACCATACAAATACAGCTGGGATACCGAACAAAACCAAATCTTTCACCTTGGCAGCAGCTGCCAACATCCGATATTTGTATGAGTATTTTTTACCTGTCTTCTTCTGACCACCCTGAGTTTCTTTTTGCTGCATTTTCTTCATAACGCCCAACGAGATCGGAACCTTGAATCGGTGCTTCAACTTAAGGGCAATGAAATAAATACTTGCCGGACTCCTTTTGCAATACTCCACAGTGAATCCTTGAGACTTCAAAAAGAATTCGAGACTGTCTTCATTCCATCGAGTGAGATGTCTCGGAGGCAAATCGTTCGGTTGGAAAAATCGAGAGCCCCGGCCATAGGGCATGCTCATCGCTATGTAG
>JACCDR010362992.1_pt1 | contig 11740 bp, 30 predicted proteins | sample 7446431 | NCBI WGS metagenome assembly JACCDR01 (sample SAMN15323443, study PRJNA562643) | freshwater metagenome | isolation source: river surface water | place: USA:Blue River Watershed | collected 2017-08-17
AAGATGGTATGGGCAATCTCGACAAGGATGACGATGATGTACAAGCCTGCATGAAACTTGCAAGCAAATTCGTCAGATATGGTGAGTACGTCACCATCGAATTCGATACCGAAACCCAAACAGCTACTGTTCTTACTGCCAAGTAGAAGACACGATTCAAGGAAGGAATCATGCCGAAGCTCAATAAGATCCTGACGATGAACCGTCAGGGAGAATTCCAGGTCCTCACCACGGGTGATAGCCACTGCGGCACACTCACCAACCAGTACCTGCCCATCAGATACCACATGGTCTGCGAATGCGAGAACATTCTCGACACTCGCGGCTTCCTGTTCGAGCAGGTTGGTGTGGATCAGTTCTTCAAGCGCATGAAGCGCACCACGCTTTCCTGCGAGAAACTGACCATCTCTTGCTGCAAGAAGCTGGTCACGCTCATTCGCAAGGACAATCCGATCTGTCGGATTCGGAGCATCAAGCTCACGCTCTCGCCGCATCCCTTTCAGGCGAGCATGACCTACTCGGTCGAGCCTGCCCGCACCAACTAGAAGAGACATGACGATTCAAACGTCGTATCTCCGGCACGTCTTCAATTCAGAGCTGTTCTCGCGAACGGTGGATAACACCATCAAGGAAGCGGAACGTCTCAAGAAAGAAACCAAGTTCGATACCATTGCGTTCACGGGAATCAGTGGTAGTGCTATGGCTTTCATCTTGTCGCACTGGTTGGAAGTGCCTCTACTGTGTGTGCGTAAGGTGGGTGAAAACTCACACTACCACCAGCAAACCTCCAAGCTGTTGGAAGGCAATGTCGAAGACATGAGGCGCTACCTCATTGTGGACGACTTCATTGCTTCGGGCGCGACTGTTCTTCACATCATCAACAGTATCGCTCAAGTCAAAGCAAATGCCAAGTGTGTTGGTATGCTGATGTATACCGCATACACGAGTGGCACTTCCTCTTTCAAGCACCCGGACTGGGATTATTCGTTACCAGTAACTTCTTCTCGTGTTGAGGAATGAGATGAGTACGGAAGATATCGACGATAACTTGGTGGAAGAGTATTGCGATTGTGGCTACGATGATTGCCATGAATGCTCTCCCGAGAACTTCGATGAGGACGGCTATAACACGCAGTCCGGCGGAGAGATTGGTAACAAGTACGATACCTTCCGTTCTTATCTCAAGTCAAAAGGGTTTGAGAAAATTGGTAACGGTTCTTTCCGCGTCACATACAGGCGAGGGGAAATCGTAATCAAAGTCCCGCGCAATGTCGATGGGGAGATCGACAATATGGTGGAAGCCGCAGGTTGGCGTAAGTACAAGTCCAGCCCAACGGATGATGGTATCCCTCTCGCTCCATGCAGGCTACTGGTCAATGGTTGCTTGATGATGCGTAAGGTTGATATGACTTACATTGATCGTTCTCATAAGAACTTCCAATGGGTTGAGAAAATCGAAGGGCATCAAGTTGGGGAGTACCGCGGCAAACTTGTTGCTTACGACTATGCCCTATCTCTCAACGAGCGTGAAGAATGGGAAGAAAACTGGGGAGTAGAATCCCAGTTCTATAAAAATGGTTGGTGAAGAATGAATCTGGAACAAAAGATTCTCCAAACATTAGAACACAATCCGCTCTCAACCGATGAGCTACTTAGCAAGTTGGGAGTTTCGGCTCATGAGTTGAACCAAGCTCTCTATCAACTAGGTGACCAGAAGATGTGGGTAAAGAAACACCCTGTCTTCGGGGATGGTTGCAAGACTTGCGCTTGTAGTATCACTTACTCCTGGCGCCTCACATTCTCTGGACGGCAAGAACTTGCCAATCAACAAGGAAAACAAAATGTCTGAATTCAAGAAGCACAAGCACGACCGAAGGCCCGACACCGACCGTGAGCCCAAGCAGATGGAGAATGAGGAAGAGGACAAGTGGAACCCCACTCCCGAAACCTTCCAAGCATTCCTCATCAGGGATGAGCAGTTGGCTGCCGGCAATATTCAGATTGCCCTTCGCAACAGCCGTGGCCCAATCTCCTTCAAGGAGCTGAAGGATTCCGTGCTTCATTCTTCGGGGCTGGTCGAGCGCGTGCTGGCAGACAGCGTGTCAAACGGCACTGTCCTAGAGAGCAAGGGTAGGTATTCTCTACCTGCTCGCGCTACAAGGTGAGCGCCATGTTTCCAACTCCGCAAGAGCTGGACGCTCAGTGCCCAGTAACAATCGAACGGTGGATTGAGATCGATTCGGAAGAATGGAAAGAGATGGATGATACTCCATCTTTCACCAAGAAATGCTTGCGTCTCGGTTTTCAAGAACCAGCCTTCCTATTCACTGACACGCTTGGTCGTGTATGGGGTAAGGGAGAGAATGGTAAGTACTACCCCTTCCACTTCAACAAAGGTAAGAGACTCTTCGGGTACCGTCTCTCCAAGCGCGCAGCGAACTAAGCTTCCATTCACTCTCAATCGAGGAGAAGTATCATGCAACCTATTTTCCGCAAGGGAGATCGCATCGAACGACTACAAGAGTGGAATGCTCCTCCGTCTACGAATCTTATTCATAAGACAGGAACCGTATGGGAAGATACCTGCGATCCAGAAACGATCAAATGGAGAGTGGACGGTTTCCCTTACACACAGACTAACTACCACATCGCTAAGTCTTCTGATATTAGGATGATAGCAGGTACTGGATTGAGTTGCAAGACATGCAACAATCCTAATCCATGGGCCAAACCCAATCAACCTGACGGAAAAACCTACATCTGCTTCGAGTGCAGAAGCTGACCTCCCATTCACTGAGCATCGAGGATAATGCACATGAGCCAAACTTCAGCCGACTTTGAAAACATTGTCCTCTCTGAGCTGAAGCGAGCATGGAGTGGTAACGTGTCTCGCTTCAAATGGAGTAGCAGTGGTATCACTGCTCCCCACTTCCGCATCACGGAAGCTCATGTCAGCCATTGGGGTCAGTGGAATCCCAACAATCGAGAGATGAGCTTCTCTCGTCATCTGGTTTCCAAACGACCTTGGAACGAAGTGCTGGAAGTTCTCAAGCATGAGATGGCCCACCAGTACGTCAGTGAGATTCTTCACAAGGACGATGAGCCTCCTCATGGTCCGACGTTCTATGCTGTCTGCAAAGAGCACAACATCGATGCAGCTCCCAGGGGAACGCCTGGTGCCGATAAGCTGACTGCCACGAATCATATCGTGGAGAAGATTCGGCACCTTCTGAATCTCGCTTCCAATGCTGGCGCTGCGGAAGCAGAGTCACACGAGGCTGCCAAGGCTGCTCGTGCCATGATGCTCAAGTACAACATTGAGCTTCAGGAAAAGAACGAGGAAAAGGGATACACCGTTCGATTCCTGGGTGGAACGACTGGTCGTATTCAGGGGTACATGAGTGAGCTTGCCAGCCTCTTGTCCAAGTTCTACTTCGTGGAAATCATCTGGGTTAGTACCTACGATCCTCGAAGTAAAAAGAAGGGGCACGAGTTGGAAGTCTCTGGTACGGAAGAGAACGTAGAGGTGGCTGAATACGTCTATGAGTTTCTCTCTCGTACTGTAGTGGAAACTTGGGAGAAGAAGATGAAGGACCCTGCTTTCAAGCTGGCCCTACATCAAGAGTTTGCCAGGTCGTTTGGATGGAATGGGGCAGCGCCGCAATCCATTCAGGGTTTCACCATCTCTGCCCGTAGCAACTTCATGGTTGGATTCATTCGTGGATTCAAGGAACAGCTCAAGAAAGAAGAAGCTAGGGAGCAGGCTGCTGGCTTGGTGGTTCGCAAGGACCCTGACCTAGAATTCTTTTACCATACTCGCCATCCTCATATCCGAAACATCAGCAGAAGTGCTGGGTATCTCAATCAGAGTATTCGGGGGCAGGGTTTCGAGGAGGGTAAGGCTCTCAAACTTCCTCCTGCTGCTAAAGCCGGAAAACAATTCATTCCTCTTCTCGGAAAGTAAACGGAGATTCAAATGTCGGAGCGAAAGATCAGCATCAACTTGGGACCGAGCGGTGGTTTTCTCGGTCTTCTCTTTCTCGTCTTCCTCGTACTCAAGTTGACCCATACCATTGATTGGTCATGGTGGTGGGTCACTTGTCCCCTCTGGGCGGGTCTGGCTATCTGGGGCACTGTCGTTGGACTGATCCTGGTGGTCGGTCTGTTCGTCGGTTTGCTGAAGATGCTTTTCAACCGATAGGGATTGGTGCTCTAATGGCATTGCGTCCAGTTTCTCAGGAAAGCTTTACCGGATGCTTCGTAGCATGCACGGCAATGCTCTTGGGAAAAACCTACCGAGAAGCTTTTCAACTTCTCCATCCTGGTAAGGACGCTGATGTCATGTACTCTCATGGGTTCCGGGACCTTTCCATGGAGAACACGGCACACCGTCTTCTCCGTGGTCTCGGATTCAAAACTCATACTGGTAAGTATAAACAGTTTCGTACTTATCGGGACCGCTCAAAGAAACATTCTATCATGATCATTCGCTGGGCACATTCCAGAGATATGTGTCATTGTATTATGTTTGACGCGGAAGCAAAATGCTTCATCGAGCCAAGTGGTGGTTATATAGTGGAGAGTGAGAAGACGCTGCGTAGATTGCAGCGTCAGCTTGAGTGCTCCATCGTAATCGATAAGATTCCTAAACTGGAAACTAAACTTGACATTCGTAGAAGTATTGATCCTTTTGGACTCGCGTGGTGAAAAGATCATCTCTGACAAAATCCACGCAATTCAAACAGATAAGTTTCTTTATGTTCGCGAACGTGACGGTTCATGGGAACAAAAGGAATTACCAACCTATACTCTAGAAGTAGACAAGTTTCCTCCTCTGGAGTCTGTGGTCAATCTTCCCAAGACAAAGAAGAAAAAGAAATGAGACCCAAGAACGTATCGGTTTCCCTCTACCAGCATGGCGGAGAGCTGCGCGTCTGGTGCGCTTCCTTCACACTAAAAGGTGAGCTTCCGGTCAAGGACGGGAAGACTGATGAGGCTGCCATCCGTAAAAAGCAGCGAGAGATCGAAAAGGTTTTGGAATCAATGGAGTTTTCTGATGCTTAGTTTCTGGGTTGTAGGAGAGGACGATCAAGAGTATACTGGCATCATTGCACCCACTCTCGAAGACGCTGAGGAAATCTTCTGGCAGGGTGTTCTTACTGATGAGTATCCTTTCGATGCTCAACTGATTCAAATGATCTTGGAAGACGAAGAATTCGAGATCATCTATCAGGTAGAGGATGATGATATCATCTCCATCGAAGATGCCCTATGACAACCAAGTTCGAGCTGACCAAGCAACAGCAAGATCGCTTCGATGCTTGGCTCAAACACCATTGGGAAGTTGTTCATAAGGGGTTCCGTCCACGTGGCGATTCTCCGGTTGTATGCGAATACATCTTCGGACCAACTGGTGTTGGAGATAATGTCAGGGTCGAATGTAATTGGTGCAACAAAGGGCATCAAGGACACACGGTCAATCTGACAGAAGATGACGGCGGAGAGCTTATCATCCAGTATGATGAGAACTGGAATGAGATTCCGTGGGAAAAGAAATGACTCGCCTGGAAGCTATCAAAGCGGTTCGGAAAGGTGAGCGTATTGACGCTATGTTTACCCCTGAAACCCATGGTGTTTTGCGTGGGTTTATCGTAGCCATGTACTACGTTGACATCTGCGACTTCCCACGTAGGCGCAGGAACGACCACGAAAAAATCGGTCCCATTCACTGCATGTTCTTTGCGGGTGGTCAACCGGATTGGATTCACGTCACACCCAAACAGTTGCTCGGCTTCATCCGAAGAAACTTTCCAAGAAAGTAAAGCATGTTTACCTACGGCTTCTGGTTCTACGAAGAGCTTGCGGACAAAGTTGGTCTTGGTGATGGAAAACATCACGGTGATCACGAAGACTCCTTTATCGAGCTTGAGACTGTCAACCATGGTAACTTCCTGGTCAAGTCTTCCAGCTACCGATTGGAGCTGTTTCGACAGAACCCTAAGTGTGTGAGCTGCCATCGAGTTGGGCATCTCTGGATGCTCCAGGCGCATCATCGTAATGAGCGCCCGCATCTCAATCTCTTCCATGTTGGTGAGGAGTGCGAAGAGTGGAAGAAGCTATCAGTGGATGGTTTGGTTATGATGACCAAGGACCATATCGTTCCTCGGTCCTTGGGTGGACCCACTAACTGGGGAAACTTGCAGACGATGTGCGCAATCTGCAATGGCAAGAAGGGCAATCAAATGCACTCTGTCATTAGGAAGTCTCGACCTGACCCGTTGATCATTCCGCCGGTTGGTGTCGTTCAAAACATTCAAGGCAAAATTCAATTCATGTGAGGAAGTCATGGACGTTTGGATTGTAGAATGGTCATACCCCTATGATGTAGAGACGGAAATTTCTGTTTGGGGCAATGAACATGATGCCTACTATCATGCATGTGAAGAGATCAAGTCCCAAATTGACAGTAACTGGGACATGGATGATGAGTATCAGCAGGCGGCTGCCGAGCGGTTCGACAATCACTTTCATCCAGGTACCTTGAATTCCATTCCGTCCATGACAAAAGCCATTCGTGCCTGGGATGATTACCAGAACGATTACAACGATGAACACGCCCAATACTGGAACGTGTCCAAGAAGTCAGTCAGGCGACTCGATGAGAGTGATACTGAGACACTTCCCCCGCCTGCCATGAACTACAAGGCATCGGTGGCGGGCGCTACTTGTCGTGGTCCGTGTGGGCAGTTCAACGACTATGCCTATGCAGACAAGCCAGATGGCACGCACCTGTGTCGTCAGTGCTCAACCTTTCAACACATCTTCGGAGTCAAACAGTAACATGGCAAAGGTCAACATCGCGGGTCTCGACAAGGCGGAACTGTTCGCAGCTCTTTACAACCATGCTCAGCCTCTTGGGATGGGTAGGCTTCAGTACGACCCTACTCCTCTCACCAAGGAGTCTGCGCAGAAGCTCATGGAAGCTGGGGACGATTCGTCTCGCATGTTCCCAGGCTTTGCCAAGAAGGGGCTGTACTTCGATTACGTCAAGGGGCGTCCCCTGAAGATCAACCTGGAAGGTGATGAGATGGAAACGTCTCTCTATAACCGTGACCAGGGTGATGGGGCAGCCGAGAAGATCGTAGCCAAGCTTCGTGGCAAATGAGAACTGACGAGGAGCTAACAGCTCGTACCATCAAGATCATCGAAGCGGGTGGTCGCATCCTTCTTCGTAAAGGAAAGGGATATACTGGTAATAGCTATTGGTTCATGCACGCATGGACTAATGTAGCTGCTGGCCCTGACCATGCAATCTGGACCAAGAACAAGAAAGATACTCTTGAGTTTTTCAATCTCAAGTGGGCATTGACCATTGCTCCTCTATATGGGTGCAAGGTCATTGTGGTTCTCCCAAAGAAAAAGGGATAATCGATGGCTGACGAAGAATTCAATGAAGTTGATTGTTGCAACTGCGGAATCAAATTCAAGTTCTCCAAGAAGATTGAGGAGATGTGGCGGAAGGATGAAAAGACATTCTTCTGCCCCAACGGTCACTCTTTGGTTTGGCATAAGCCTAAAGAATCTGCCGAAGAAAAAGAGCTGAAGAAGCTTCGGGCGGAAGTCAAGGAGCTGAACACTAAACTGGAAGCCGCATTGAAAGATGTGGAGTCCCAAAAGAAACGGGCTGACGAGCTGGCAACGGAGCTGGAAATCTGGCGCCCCACAACAGCAGAACAGAAAGCGGTGTAAGATGGCTGTCAAAAAGTTCGTGCTGGAGATTGACATTGGCAATGATGCCACGTTGCTTCCAACACACATCGCTTCTCTCCTGCTTGATGTAGTCAAGCGTCTACCGCATGTCATCATGTCCAAAGGTATCTCTACCAAGATCAAGGATGTGAATGGCAACACGGTCGGCACTTGGGGGTATAAGTAGGTAGCGCGGCTCCCATTCACGGCGCTCCAATGAAAAGACTCAACGGCTCGCTCGATGTAAAGTTTATCAATCGTACCTTCTTCCGTGAGTATAAGGATGTAAGTGTCATCAACCAAGGCGAGTGTTTCTTGTGGGCATACCATGCCTATCGTCTCTACAAGAACATAGAGCTTTGGCATATGGATGCTCATGCCTTCGTACGCTCAAGGGAGACTGGTCTTTTCTACGACTCGGAAAGGCCAGATGGTGTAACGGACTGGAAGGACTTACCAGCTACCAACTTTGGTCAGGGGTGTGGTTGTGGCAAGTGCCAGAGGCCACCACGTAAATTCAAGACTGCTGGTAAATTCCGTCGTAGTTGGACGGGATGTGCCGAACGATTCAATGTCAAGTGGGATAAAGTCCACACCAAGATCAAAAGGATTATCAAGGAGCACACATGAAAGCCTCCTGGGAAACAGTCTCTTCTGGATTGGACCAGCTTTGGTTTACTCCATTCAGTGACTGCGAATCCCCACAAGATCGAGCCGATGCAATAGACACCTTTCTCAAGGCCAATGGTTGGACTTGGGATGAAGTGCTAAACGAAATCTCAAAGGAACCTATCAATGGACCATCTCCAGTTCGTAACTGAGCTTGCCAATCTCCGCCCCGCTTCCACCTTCCTCACACTGAAAAGCTATCGCAATGATGCTTCCGAGGTGGCGGATTACAGCATTGTCTTCCACATGAGCTACGAGAATGCTCTCAAGCGGAGCATCGCCGTTCTCTCTGAGATGACGCTGACAGGAGACCTGGAGAAGCAGGCTCGACTGGAGCTGTTGGACAGCTTTGCCAAGTCGCTTTCCAAGTCTTCCATTCCCGAGGAAGAGATCGATGATGCCTACACCCGTTTCTTCGATGAAGAGGGGAAGTACATCAAGGGTGTCAAGATGCATACGGCTTCTGGCACGCTGCATCTCTACGGATTGGTGGTGCACAAGAAGGTGCTTCTGCCTGGTTACTATCCCCCGAAGAACAAGAAGCCTCTGACGGTCGCCAAGGACAAGCTCCGGTACCTCACGCCAGTGGGCAAGTTCCGGCAGTTCAAGATCCTTTCCTCGCAAGTGGATCGTATCTCGGTGGAGAACCTCTCGCTTCTTCCACCGGAGTAATAGTGGAACTCTATACCACTGAAAGCGTTCATCAGTCACTCGCTCCCAAGTGGGATACCTACTATGCCAAACTGGCAATTGGACAGGCGCCCACTTGGAAGTGTGACCAACGCACCAAAGAACTTTTCTGTCTCAGCCAATGGCTAATGGATGAGTTGATTGCACAAGGCTGTCCACAAGAGGACAGAATCTTTGTACAGAACTTCTTCAACCGTAAGGCGCGGGCGGAGAATGACCTGTACGAGCTAGCTGCCCGAGCCATGAACACTTTCGTGGAGGGCAACATCGAAAGGTACAGAGGGCGATGAGTCTCAAGGTTCCGTACGAAGTGTTGGCGCTGGAGGTTGACAAGCTCTATCCGCCGCACTATGTTCTCAAACCTGGGGAAACTGTTGAACAACACATCATGGATGTTCATGAATTCATTGAGTCCTGTGGATGGACAACCGAGGAATACTTGGAAGAATATATCCACCGCTCACTGAAGGAATTATTCCCTGATTCCAAGGAGATGAACTGATGAGCTTCACGTTCGAGAATGTCAAAGAGTTCCTGACATCTTGGGGGCTTCACTTCGATACTCCCAATGAAGAATCGAACGACATTCCGTATCCTCAAGTGTATGAACGCATGAAGACAGATGCGGGTGATGTCGGTGGTGACAAGCTTCAGAAGTTTGTTTCTACCATTACCGACACTACCGATGGTAGAACCTATCTTACCCCAGATACCTGGGAAGAAGTAGAAGAAGCTTGGGAAGCTCTGGATACCCCTGAACTAAAGAAGATGCGAGCGCATCCTATTCAGTTCGAGTATTGCGAATGTGGCTGTCATTGCCACGCAGCTTACTCCAAAGGAATTGGATACACCATCTACAACAATCTCGAAAAGAAAAATGCTTTCTCTTTGAGGCGTGGTCATGGTATTCTTGGGACGCAGATAGGTCCGAAGCGAAACTCTTTTGAAGAGTGCGTGAAGGCTGCTCAAGAAGACTTCGACAACATTCCCTAAACAACAAACCTGAATCGCATTAGCGAGTACCACAAGGACAGGAATCAAATGGCTGACGAAAATAAGACCGAGAAGACGGACAAGAAGACCAAGGCAGAGAAGGCGGCAGAGGCAGAGCAATCGGCTCGTGGTGAGCGTGGTGAGGTGGGCATTGCCACCGCTGCACTGACCATCCGCAAGATGTGGCACGAGGCTCACTTCGACCACAAAGATGCAAACAACAAGGGCAACTTCCGCAAGCGCGTGTGGGTTCCCAAGCCGGGGCCTCGGGTCTCGCTCAAGAAGTTCGCTCGTGAACTGCTCAAGGCTGGCAATCAGGTTGCCAAGGACTGGTTCGCTCACAAGCGTGGCTCCATGAACGCTCAGCGTTCGGAGAAGAACACCGGACGCATCTCCCTGGAGAAGCAGGCCAGCAAGGCGGCTCGTCGTAAGAAGAGCCAGGGCAAGCAGGGCAAGGCGGCTACTGATGCAGCGGCAACTGCCACTGCTACGGTCGCTGGTAAGAAGGGAAAGTAAGCCATGCATGAGATTGCTGGGTTGATTCGAGAGTTTCCTTTTGGAAGCTTCATCGTCATACTCTCAGCGCTCTGGGCGTGTGAGCGAGTGGCTTCTTCATTCATCAATCGAAACAAGCCAACTGCTCCACAGTGTGACTGCGATTGCTGTTTAGAAGAAGACGAAGACGAAGAAGACGAAGACTAAGGGAGTAATCCCGAGGACCATCTCATACGCCTAGCGGTATGAGGGGTGACATGAACAGCTAGGTGCTACCCTGTCTTTCGTAGGTTTGGAGGGGCCAAGACCTAATTTATAAATAATGATCTACAAGCGTAGCCGTGTGCGCGTGATATTACGGCAACGACATAGCCATCACTAAAAAGGTAATGGGGTCACCCAATGGCGCAGAGGCGGTCTCATGAATGGCTAGCCGCACCCTGCGCCTCTCAATACTCCAACAAGGAAAAACGAATGAGTAACTACGGTCCGATCTTCATGCCTGGCGATGCGGTGTATTACACTGGTGAGAAGCACAAGATGGCTCTTACCAGCAAGGAAGGAAAGCCTTACAAGGGCTGGATTCATGCGCCGGTTCAGAACGAGGAAGGCGCCTTCGTGGTCTGGTTCCCGGATACGAAGGAGTCTGATTCGTACGTGCTCAGCGCTGCCAACTTGACCAAGGCCCGCCCGCCCAAGTCCGAGAAGGACAAGCACTCGGGTCCGGTGGTCGAGCACATGCCGAACCGCCGTAAGGCTTCCGAGGACTGATCCATGATTGCGTGGATGATCAGCTGGATATGGTGGGCAACTTGGAGACTGGCTGTCTCACTGGCTTGTCTATTGACTATCCAGAATGTCATCCACCAAGAAGGTTATAGGGTTGAGTTCTCAACCCTTCTAATCACCGGCGCTTGCGCCATTGTTGGCATCCGAATATGGATGCCCTTTTCAAAAGAAAAGAGTTTAGTCAATGACACTCGATGATCTTTTTCGATCCGCATCTGGCGGCTGCCAATCACCTGGATGCACGCACAAGCATAGTGCGGTCGTTCTTCATTCGGGATGTCATCCCGAAGCAGCAACATGGGTGACAGTGGATACCCGTAAGGGAACATTGCAGGTCACCTGTTCGGTGTGCAAT
>JACCDR010501376.1_pt1 | contig 11739 bp, 11 predicted proteins | sample 7446431 | NCBI WGS metagenome assembly JACCDR01 (sample SAMN15323443, study PRJNA562643) | freshwater metagenome | isolation source: river surface water | place: USA:Blue River Watershed | collected 2017-08-17
CTATCCCCCGATCGGGGGATAGACGGGAGATGGCGGTGTGGTGTATCCGCGCGTACGCGGTTTCCTCCTGTTGCACCGTCGACCTGGTGGCATCGTCCGAACGGCTGAGGTCAGACTGACCTTTAAGGGGTGTTGCTGGGCGGCGGCGGGGCGCATTCTGTAATGGCTCCGCTTGACGGGGCGCCCCGCTCAACCGGGGAACAGTCAAGGTCAGTCTGACTTGACAAAGCAAGGCAAGACGGCTAGCGTTCAGGTCGCAACAGCAAGGCAGCAAGACAACCGCCACCGTGGACTTACCAAGGGTGCGAGTCCGGCATAGTTCCGGCCACCATTGGGACCCGCAATCAGGCGAGGTCAGACTGACTTGACAATGCGAATCAAGACAGCTAGTGTTCCGAATCGCAAGGCCAAAACGGCCGACGCAACAGGGCCACGAACCGCGAGTCCCGCTTATGCGGGCCGGTTCAGCCCGCCAGGGGCTCTCACCTAGTGAGCCGCCGATAGGCACCAGTCGGGCCGCACGGGCCATGCGGTAGGCGCACCGGGTAGGGCGCGATTGGGCGATCCTCGGATCATTGCCCACGATGCCTCACCTGGGAGTGGCCACGCATGGGTAGGCCGGTACGCCGGTCTGCTTGTCCTCCCCGTGGGGGCGTTGAGAACTCCATAGTGTGACGGCACAACCGAGCGTGGTCATTCGTGGCCAGCGATGCGTACCGGTTTGTGCTGGCGGGTGCAGAAGTTAGCAAGCTGCCAAGCCCGCAAGATCTGATCATCAGATCGGGGACACGAGTCCGTTACCAGGGGTCGATGTGTCGGTATACCCGTAAGCCTGCTTGATCCGTCCTCTCATAGAGGCGGTGGCGTGGGGGGTCACTAGCGACAGAACGACCGGAATAGGCCGAGACGATTGCCGGGAGGCGATCCAGCCGGGCGGATACTGGCCTTTGTGGATACGCGATGCGTCTTTGGAACGCGTCTGCACTCAGACTTTGCACCCTGAGTGCCACTGGTTTCCGTAGGAATGTGAGCCTGCGGGAGTTCGGTCGGGCACACGGGCGACCTGTGTCGCTGTGTGCCCGTGCCGTGGTCCCGAAATGTTCGCCAGCTAGGAAAGGGGGCCGACATGTCGGCCGTAAAGATTGTGGTAATTGTTGCCATCACGGTTCTGACGCTGTACTTCGGCGCCGATGTGCTTCACGCAGTGGGCGCGGTGTTTGGTTGGTTGTTCAACCACCCGATGATCGGTGCTCCTGTGTTCGTGACGGCGTTCATCATGGTGCCGATGTGCATCGCCAGCGACGCTTAGTAGAGGGGGGCATGTCGTGGATTGGGTGCCGGGAGTGGGGTACGTGGCGCAGCCTAAGCCGGGTCCGAAGCGGGTGGTCACGTTGGAGGCCGCGTGTGTGCGTAGTTCGGGCTGGAGGGTGAGCTACCGGCCGGTTCGTGGCCGTGCGACGGAGTTTCAGGACGGGCGGCACCAGGCAGCCAAGGGCACGGGTAGGCGTACGCCTACCCGTGGATCGTTGACCAAATAGCGCGAGGTCAGTCTGACCGTGAGGGGTTGATCGTGTACCACCCGCTGGTGATTCGCCTGCTTGTTCATGCCCACGAGATGTGGGGCCTGCTCGACGCCGGTCAGGACGCCGTAGCGGCGTTTCATGTCTGGCTTTCCTAGCCGGAGCGGTTCAGTGCCGGCTCGCACACGCGGGCCGGTGCTGTGCGGAGCCGGATCGGACCGCGACGCGTGGATGGGCCACGCGTGGAGTAGCACCACCGGAGGAGGACGATCATGGGCAAGCTCACGCGTGTGCAGGCCGTTAAGGCCGTTGCGGACGCCATGGAGTCGGGGGATTGGGCGGCCGCGCTGGTCGCGATCGAAGCGGGCGAGCAGGGGTACCCGAACGCCAAGCTGCCGGCCGGGGCGACGTGGGGCCGCCTGCGGGCGATCGCCAACGTGAAGCTGAACGAGGCCGCTCCCGTGTCGGAGCCGGTCGACCAGCAGCAGGAGCCGGAGCCGGCGGTCGAGGAGACCGCGGCGGAGCCGGTTGCCCAGGACCAGGCCGACGCGCCGGCGGCGGAGTCCGCCCCGGCCGCGACGCTGCACATCGTGCACACCGTGGACAACGGCACGATCCTGACGGGCACCAGCAAGGAGGACGGCACCAAGGAGATCATTGGGTCCAGCGGTCAGAGCTGGTCGTGGCACCGGACCGAACGGTACTGGTTCCTGGGCCGGTCGGCCGGTTTCGCAGGCGATGCCGAGCGGATCGGGTATGCGGCGCAGGCGTTGCGGGCCAGCGGCTTCATCGTTTCCGTCGAGATCGATAACCGGAACTACGAGAGCGGCGTGATCGCGGGCGACAAGCCGGACTCCGACTACCGGCAGGATCGGCTGCTCAAGTGCCGGTCGCACGCACGGCGGCTGGAGTACGCCGCCGCCGGTTCTGTGGCACCCGTGTCGGCTCCGCCCGCCCCGGTTGCCGAGGTGGCGCCTGTGTCCGCCCCGCCCGCCCCGGTTGCCGAGGCCGCGCCCGTGCGTGCGCTGTCCATGTTGGACATGGATACGTTGATCGCCTTGGTCAAGGCCGGGGAACCGGACGCGGTCGAGGAGATCAAGGCGCGCATGTGCCTGCCCGCGGTGTCGGTCACGCCGGTGCGCCAGCGTGCCGCTCGTGCGGTGGCGCCCGTGTCGGCTCCGCCCGCCCCGGTGGCAGTGGTGGCCGGTCCGCTGACGTTCGTGGCGAAGATCGGCGAGGGCGCTCGGGCGAAGGCGACTTCGAGTGACGTGCGGCGGCGGCTGCACGAGGAGATCACCCGCAAGTACGGGCAGTACGGGGCCGAGGTGCGGGTGTTCCTGGACAAGGGTGCTCGGACGCTGGATGTCACGGTGTCGCTGGCGGACGCGCCGCAGCAGGTCCGTGACCGGATCACCGCGAAGATGCGCAACGTCACGCTGGCGCAGCGGGGGGTCGTGGGCGAGGTCGTGGCTGCGGCGGAGCCCGTCAACGCATGAGGTCAGTCTGACCTGTCGGTTGTGTCTGGTGCCTGTCCGGCCGTCCGGCCGGACGGGTGCCATGCGTGCCCGACCGAGCACACACCAACCGGAAAAGGGAGATCGATCATGATGGTCAGGATCACGGGGACCGTCGTCCTGCTGGCGCTGCTGGCGTTGACGTCCGTCTATTGGCTCGATGTCGCACTGGCGGCGTGCGCGGGTGTCGTCTGGCTGGTCGACCACCCGTGGGCCGGCGGTCCGGCATTCGTCGTCGCCTTCATCGTCCTGCCGATCGTGCGCGCGGCCTGCAAAAGGTGACGGGGGCCCGCCCCCATGGACCTGACCGGATGCGTTCAGTGCCGGCCCCCGCCCGATGGGCGCATGGGGGGCCGGTGCTGTGCGGAGCCGGACATACCGATGCCCGCCCGGAGGAGGAAACATCATGGTCAACCTGCGTAAGCCCGTCACCGTCATCACCCGTCCGCACCGTGAGCCGCTCGACCCCGCGCGGGTGTACGGGTTCCGGCTGCTCTGGGAGAGCCGGCAGCACGTGAGCCTGCGTAAGCCGGTGTCGCTGGGCAAGCACACGCACCGGAGCGACGACCGCGGCCAGCTCTACCGGGCCGCCGCGTACCGGGCGCTCCGTGCGATCAGGGCGGAACTGGCCTCGACCGGCGCGGTGAGCCTGACGCGGCGCATGCCGGTGCTGGCGGCGGCCGCCTGACGGATGCGTTCAGTGCCGGCCCGCGCGATGGGCGTGCGGGCCGGTGCTGTGCGGACCCGGACGGGTACGTATCGGTGGAAGGAGCACATCATGGATGCTGAGTTGCGGCTGGATGACCTGACCGACGTCGAGCGGGCCATTCTGCGTCACGCGGTCGCCGACCGGGGGCCGGGGATCTTCCACAACCCTCTGATCGGTGGGTCGCCCGATGCGGTCGGTCGGTACCTGACCGAGGGCGGCGACCTGCTGCCACGGTTCCACTGGGTCGCCGTGTGGCGTTGCATCGTGCAACTGCTGACGCGTGAGCCGGAGCTGCTCGGCTCCCGGGCGTTGACGCGGGTGGAGATCGACCGACAGAAAGCGGAGCGGGTCGCGGTGGCTGAGGCCCTGCTGAGCGACGCGTTGGGCTGCTTCACCGCTGGCCAGTACGACGAGGTGTTGACGCTGGTCGACCGGGCCGAGGTCGCCGCACCGGCGCTGCATCCGTCCGGTCGCACGTACGCGGAGCTGCGCGCGTTCGTGGTCGAGAAACGCGACGCGGCAGTGGTAGCTGGCTGAGCAGGCATCGGACGGGTTTGACACCGGCCCGCACCCCGCGCGTGGGTGCGGGCCGGTGTCATGCGCGCCCGGCGGGTAGCGCATCCGGAGAGGAGCGGTTCATGGATGAGTACGGGTTCGTGGTCGACGAGATGGAGGACGCCGACCAGGCGACCGGCCGCGCGGCCGAACGGGCGCGGCAGCTCGTCGACGGCGGGTTCAGTGGCAGCCCCGGGTTCGACCCGGATCACGGGGCGGGGCGGATGTGGCGTAGCAGGCGCCGCCGCCGGTGGGACACGGGTCGCTGATCGGTCAGGTCTGGTGCCGGCCCGCGCGATGGGCGCGCGGGCCGGCGCCATGCCTGCCCGGACGGCACGGATGGGCGAGAGAACGAGGAGGAACCGATGACGCAGGTGACGGTAGGGCTGTACGGGCTGGTCGACGCTGTCCGTGGCGCGGCCCGCGCGGAGTACGACACGGACCCGCAGCGGTGGGAGCCGCGTAACGCGTGGCTGTTCACCGCGCCGGTCACGGAGCGGTTGATCGGGGCGCGTGAGGAGTTGGCCGCCGCGATCGGGCCAGACCGCCGCGACCGGGCTGAGCTGTCCGCTCGGAACATGTCCCGCCCGGACCGGCGCACCGGGGAAGCGCTGGCTGAGCGTGTCGTCCAAGCGGAGATTCTCGCCGCGCGGCACGTCGCCCACGCTGGTGCTGCCGGTCGGATCGTCGAGCCGGGTGGGCTCGGCGCCTGCGGGTGCGGCAAGCGGGGCTACTGCGACGTCCGGTCGATCCTGCGGGACTCGTGCCGGGATGTGCTCCAACGCGGGGTGATACCCGGGCGGACCGTCGCCCGGATCGTGATCACCCGCGGGTGGGATTGGAGTGCCTCGTCCGCACCGGTGCGGGGATTCTTCATCGACGGGTGCGGCGGACCGTGCGGGTGCGACTACCTCGCCGGCGGTGTCGACCGGGTGCGTCGCCAGCTCACCACGGACGAGGTGGCCAAGTACCTGCGCCAGCGGGGGGCGTGGCGGCTGCTCACCCGCGACGAGGCCGCCGCCGCGATCGTCGACGCCGGGTACCGGCTGTGCGGCGAGCCGAGCCACTGCCACGACTTCCTGCCCGCCGACGCGGGACCGGACGTTTGGCGCCGCTCCGACGCGCCGGCCTGGCACGTCGACTGCGGGGTGTGGGTCGCGTACGTGGCCAGGAACACCACCACGAACTGACCGGATGACGGTCGGACAAGTTTGGCGCCGGCCGGGTGCCGCTCAACCCATCGCCGCCCGGCTGGCTGCCATGCGTGCCCGAACGGGTACCCGAGTGGAGGGAGACGAAATGAAGGCGGTTGTGCAGGCGGGGGAGTACGTGGACCGGTCGCTGGCGACAGCGTCGTGGTGGGACCGGCACGAACTGGTCGCGGGTGAGTACCCGGTGTGGTGGACCACGATCACCGGGCGTGATGTTCACCCGGGCCACACGGACGTCTACTACGGGCTGGTCGCGGTCGAGACCCGCCTGGTCGAGTGCTACCGAGAGAACCGGTTGCTCGGCGCCGTGCGTTCGCAGACGGAGCAGCCGGGCACGCGGGCGGTGGTGTCGTTCCGCCCGTACCGGTACGAGGTCCAGCCTGGCGTGACGTTGGCCGGCGGGTTGGTGACCATCGTGGATGGGGACGTGCGCCCGTACGGCGACGACAACCGGTGTCGGGGGTGCGGCCACCACATCTGCGACACGTGCGCGTCGGACTGCGCCCGGATGTGGCTGAACCGGCGGGTGCGGCCCGAACGGGATCGACCGTGAGTGCCGCGCTCGCCCACCGCCGCGTCGACCTGGTCCGCGCGGACGCGGTCGTGCTGGGACGGGCGGTACGCCGGGCGCTGTGGACCGATGAGGCGCTGGCGCTGCTGCCGGTCGGGTGCGGGTGGAACGACGGCGGATGTCTGCTGCTCGCCGACGCGTTGTGCGTGCTGCTCGGCGGCGACGCGCGACTCATCGCGGTCGTGTCGGGGGTCGACCGGGTTGCGCAGCACTACGTGGTGCGACTGCCGCCCCGGCACGGGCCGGGCTGGTACCTCGACGCCGACGGTGCGGCGCTGTACGCCACGCTGCTGCGCCGGTGGTCCGAGGTCGAGCGAGTGCGCCTTCCACGGCTGGTGCCGGCTGCGAACGCGGTCCGTCACCTGGACGTGCCGCGCGACCCGCAGGTGTCCGAGCGGATCGCACGGTGGCTCCGCAAACAGGTTAAGTCAGTCTGACCGCACGGGATGCGGTCAGCAGGAAGGGGAGAGAGCGGATGCGTCGCACGAGCGGGCAGCACGCCATCGTCGCCGCGATCGGCGGCGGGTTCATCCCGGAACGGGGCACGCCGGTCGGCGGGCACGAACTGGGCCACGGGACGTACCGCACCCGGTGCGTACACGCCGACGGCAGGGTCATCAGCGTCATTACCCATGGCCCCGGCAACGGCTGGCAGGCCGGGAAGGTGGCCCGCATCCAGCGGTCCGGACCGTGGCACGAGGAAATCCCGGTTGGGGACGGCCGGTCGTTCCGCGACGTGCGGGCCTGGCTCAACGCACACGAGCCCGGTCGCGAGGAGCCGTTCTGCGGTGGTGACCCGATCCCGCAGGTACGTCCGCTCGACGGACGGGAGCGGGAAATCCTGGGCCGCATCATCCGGGACATCTTCCGCGCGGTCGACACCGGGAAAGGGGCGGAGATTCAGTGCCTGCTCGACCTGGAGCAGTGGGAGCTGTACCGCCTGCACGAGATCCGTGCCGTGCTGGACGCACGCGACTGACCCCACATGCGAGGTCAGTCTGACCTGACATGGGTGGAGCGGTTCGGTGGCCGCCCGGCGCGCGACATGCGCCGGGCGGCTCGCCGTGTCGGGGCCACCCGACGGGAGGAGGAGTCATGACGATCACGGAGCTGGCCCCGCCGCGCATGGGCGTGGTCGGGCGGGCACGGGCGTCGGTGGACGCGCTGGAGACCCTCGCCGCCATCCGGCGGGAGGGCCGCGCGGTCGCCACCGACGACGAGCGGGACATCCTGGCCGGCTGGTCCGGCTGGGGACCCCTGGCCAAGGCGTTCGCACCGGACAGCGCCACCTGGGAGGAGCTGGCCGAACGCATCCGCACGGCGCTGCCGGCCGACGACGTCGAGCAGGGCAGCCGGGGCACGTACATGGCGTTCTACACGCCCGAGCAGATCGCCCGGTCGATGTGGAACGTGCTGTGCAGCCTCGGGTTCACCGGCGGGCGGGTCCTGGATCCGGGCTGCGGGGCGGGGATCTTCGCCCGGACCGCGCCGGCCGGGGCGATGGTGACCGGGATCGACCGGGACGTCACGTCGGCGGACATCTGCCGGCTACTGAACCCCGGCCACACCACGATCACCGGCGAGTTCCAGACGGCCCGGCTCGTCGAGGGGTACGCCGCCGCGATCGGGAACGTGCCGTTCGGGGACGTGCGGGTGTACGACCCGCACGCACCACGGGCGGTCACCGGCAGCCTGCACGACTACTTCATCTGGCGGGCGTGCAACCTGCTCGCCCCGGGCGGGATCGCGGTCCTGCTCACCAGCCGGTACACGCTGGACAAGACGATGGGGTACGCCCGCGACGAGATCGGCCAACTCGCCGACCTGGTCGGGGCGATCCGGCTGCCGAACGGTGCGCTGGCCGCCGGCGGGACGGATGTCCTCGCCGACGTGATCGTGCTGCGCCGCCGTGAGGACGGCGACCGGGCGCGCGGGTTCGCGTGGACCGAGGTCGACTACACCACGTATGGGCACAACAACCCGGTCAACACGTACTGGCTCACCAGTCCGGACATGGTGCTCGGCGAGATGGGCGCGACCGGCCGCGGCCAGTACGGAATGACGATCGAGGTCAAGCCCCGCGACGGTGACCCGTTCCCGGCCGCGATGCTGACCGAGGCCGGGGTCGCCCTCGCCGACGTCGCCGGCAAGCGGGGCCTGACCTGGGTCGAACCGGTCGACGTGGGCGCACCGCCCAGCGTCGACGGCCTCGTCACCGCAGAAGGCTGGCACCACGGGTCGATCCGCATCGTGGACGGGGACGTGTTCCGCGTCGAGGGTGGCCGGCTCACCCCGGTCGACCGGCCCGCCCAGGAGCTGCGCGACCTGCTCGTGCTGCGCGACCTGGCGGTGACGCTGGTCGCCTACGAGGCCGACCACGACATGGGCGACGCGTTGATCGCCCCGCTGCGGGCGGACACCATGCGCGCCTACCAGACGTACGTGCGCACGTACGGCGCACTGAACCGGGGCGTGCTCGTCGAGGGGAAACCGGATCCGGAGACCGGTGAGCCGACGTACAGCCGGCGGCTACCCCGGGTGATGTCCGTGTTCCGCAAGGACCCCGACGCGGCGCTGGTCGCCGCGCTGGAGGTCTACGACGACGAAACGCAGGAGGCCGGGCCGGCGCCGATCCTGAGCAGCCGGCAGAACCGGCCCACACCACGGCCCACGCACACCGAGGACCCGCAGCAGGCGCTCGCGTGGTGCCTGAACCACCGCGGCGGTCGGGTCGACCTGGATTACATCGGCGGGCTGCTACGCGTCGACCCCTCCCAGGTGCCGGCACTGCTCGGCGACACGGTGTTCCTCGACCCCGCCGAACGGGTGTGGGTGACCGGTGAGGAGTACCTGTCCGGCAACGTCCGCGCCAAGCTGGAGACGGCGCGGGTCGCCGCCGCCGCGTTGCCCGAGGCGTTCACCCGCAACGTCGACGCGCTGACCGATGTCCTGCCGCCGTGGCTGGGGCCGGCCGAGATCGGGGTGAACCTCGGCGCACCGTGGATCCCCACCGCCGATGTAGAACGGTTCATCCGGGAGCTGCTGACCTACCCGTACGTCACCGTGCGGCGGATTCCGCAGACCGCCCAGTGGGAGGTCGAGGTCAACAACGGCGCCCGCGGATCGGCGGCGGCGATGGCCGACTGGGGCACCCCGGACGTCGACGCGTACCGGCTGATCGAGCTGGCCCTCAACGGCCGGGTGCCGATCGTGCACCGCACCGTCACCATCGACGGTGCGGAGCGCGAACGTAAGGACCCGGACGCGTCCCTGGCCGCCAGCGAGAAGCAGGCGCGGATCAAGGAACGGTTCGCCGAATGGCTGTGGGAGGACGGCGACCGGTCGGACCGGCTCGCCGACCACTACAACACCCACTACAACTGCCTGGTCGCCCGCCAGTTCTCCGGCGGGCACATCACCGTCGACGGGCTCGCGCCGTGGTTCGCGGAGAAGGTGTACCCGCACCAACTGGAGTGGGTCGCCAGGGCGATCGCCACCCCGGCGGCGCTGTGCGGGCTGCCGGTCGGCTCCGGCAAGACCGCGATGATCGCCATGACCGCGATGAAGTTGCGCCAGCTCGGGCTGGCCAACAAGCCGATGGCGATCGTCCCCAACCACCTCCTCGAACAGGTCGACCGGGAGATCCGCCAGTTGTTCCCGGGTGCGCGGATCCTGTCCGCGTCGGCGGCCACGATCGCCGAGGGTCGGCGGTCGTTCAACGCCCGCGTCGCCACCGGTGAATGGGACCTGGTCCTCGTCACGCATTCCGCGTTCGACCGGATGGCGGTCGCACCACAGACGGAGGCGGCGTACCTGCGCGAGCAGGTCACCGACCTCGAAGAGGCCATCCTCGCGGCCATGGGTGAGGACCAGAAGGAAGGCCGGATCGTCAAGCAGCTCGCCAAACGCAAGGACACCCTGCTCGAACGGCTCAAGGAGCTGCGCGACCGGGCGCACGGGTACGACCTCGGGCTCACGTTCGAAGCCATGGGGGTCGACTACCTGCTGCTGGACGAGGCGCACTACTACAAGAACCTGGCGGTGCCGGTCAGGACCGACGGGTTCAGCGTGCGCCCCAGCAAGCGGGCGACCGGGCTGGAGATCAAGCTGCGGTACCTGTCGCAGCGCAACACCCGGTACGTGTCGCTGTTCACCGGCACGCCGGTCAGCAACACCATGCTGGAGCTGTACGTGGTCCTGCGGTACCTGATGCAGGACAAGCTCCGGGAGATGGAACTCGGCACCGCCGACGCGTGGGCGGCCACGTTCGTGCAGTTCGTGACCAGCGTGGATGTCACGATCGACGGTGGGCAGTTCCGGCTGGTCACCAAGCCGGCTCTGTTCATCAACGCGCCGGAGCTGCGGATGCTCCTGTCGCAGGTGGCCGACGTGCGCACCGCCGAGCAGCTCGGGCTGCGCCGGCCGGAGTTCACCATCGAGACGGTCGTCATCCAGCCGACCCTCGCCCAGGTCGAATACTCCGCCGACCTGGTGGCCCGCGCCGAGGCGGTCAAGGAGCGGGGCGCGTACCGCCAGTCGGACGGCACGGACAACATGCTGGCCATCTGCGGCGACGGACGCAGGATGGCCACGGACCCGGTCCTGGTCGGCATCGACGACGACGAGCCGGGCAAGCTGGACGCGGTCGCCGCGAACATGCTGCGGATCTGGCGGGCCGACAAGACGTGCCTGCAGATCGGGTTCTGCGACGTCGGCACACCCAACCCCGACCGGGGGTCGCAGACCTACGGCCGGCTGCGGGCACTGCTCGTCGCCGGGGGGATGCCGGCGAGTCTGGTCCGGTTCATCCACGACGCCAAGAGCGACGGCGACAAGGCCGCCCTGTTCGCGGCGTGCCGGGCCGAGGGCAAGGTCGCGGTCATCCTCGGGTCCACGGACAAGCTGGGTGTCGGGACGAACATCCAGCGCCGGGTCGCCGCTATGCACCACGTCGACGCGCCGTGGCGGCCCGCCGACGTCGAGCAGCGCGACGGCCGTGGGCTGCGCCCCGGCAACCGGTACAAGCTGGTGCGCATCTACCGGTACGTGGTCGAGCGGACGTTCGACGCGTACTCGTGGCAGTTGTTGACCAGGAAGATCGGCTTCATCAGCCAGATCGTGTCCGGGCGGATCGACCGCACGGTGGAGGACATCACCGCCGACGTCGTCGACAGCTACGCGGCGGTCAAGGCCGCCGCGACCGGGCAGCCGCTGCTGCTGGAGAAGGCGGCGGTCGAGGCCGAGGTGAAGCGGCTGCGCGGCATCCAGAAGGGCCACCAGGCCACCGTCGGCCGGCTCACCCGCGACATCGCACGCCGGCGCACCGCGATCGGGTCGAACACCCGGGAGGCGGAGGCGTGGGAGGCGATCGCCGCAGCGGCTGGCGTCGACGTCGCGGACCTCGACGAGGCCACCGCGAAGGCGCTGCACGAGTTCGTGGCCCGCTTCCGGGGCTTCTACCGCTACAGCGAACCGGCCACGTTCGCCGGGGTGCAGATCACGCTCGGATCGTGGCGCACCCGCGGCGAGCAGCCGGTCACCCACCCGACGATCCGGGTGCGGGGCGGCGAGTCCGGCGACTGGATGGAGATCCAGGCGTACTCGTACTGGACCGTCCAGCACCTCGCGGGCAAGTTCGTCAAGCTGCTGCGCGAAGCAC
>JACCDR012501438.1_pt1 | contig 11738 bp, 11 predicted proteins | sample 7446431 | NCBI WGS metagenome assembly JACCDR01 (sample SAMN15323443, study PRJNA562643) | freshwater metagenome | isolation source: river surface water | place: USA:Blue River Watershed | collected 2017-08-17
AATAGCTGCTGCTATATATGTATTAAAATTTGGAATTTGTAAATTATATGTATAATTACCATCACTTGGATTTAAAATATTTTGGTCTGTTATATCTAATTGATATGTATATACTGTCTGTATAGGCAATTTAATTCCCATAACTAAATAATTACTTGCAGTAGTAGAATTAATTGTTTGCGCCGCAGATGGAATATTATAAGTAAATGTATTGTAATTTGTTGTAAATGTAAATCGTATTTCTGCCACGCCATTACTTATTTTTAGGGTATATTTGGTATTTTCCAAAAGAGTTTGTTTTAGTATTATAGTATTAGCGGTTGTTGTGATTTTATCAAGTTCTGCACCTGTATATGTTTTTGGTATTGTTGAATCAACCGCAAAAAATAAAACAGTTATAGCATCGGCATTATATATTTCGGATGGAACATTTTTAACCATAATTGTATGGTAGTCATCTGCATTGGGGAATGGGACTTTACCATTAATTAAACTTAGCACGGATCCGCAGTTTGTTTTAAATTCTATAGATGTCGTTGGGAGTGAGTCAAAGTTTTCATGTTCAATCGTATGGATAGTGTTTGTAATATAGTTAATGTGTGTCTGTTTATGGTATGATATAATAAATAAAATAATTACGACACACATTAGCATACTAATAATAATTATTGTTTCGCTGTCCATTATTTTTGAATAGTGTTACGCTTTATTTATTAGTCGTATTTTTGTTTTGTTGTTAAACATCTATTGACACATTTAGTGTTTAAATATTATATGCGGTTCACATCCATATTTGCACAAAAATGCGGTATTTCAAATTTTCAAATTTTCAAATTTCAAGCGGAAATAGTGCGTTAAAAAAACAATATAAAGATATAACTTTATTTCAATACAACAGCATATATAATTAATAACTACTCAATAACTACAAAAATGTCCTTTAACTCCAAACTTCGTCAAAATGAAGCCACCTTCAAACTCGTGCGGCAAGTCGTAGAACACGTTTGCACTACTAACAACCTCCAGTTCGCAACTGTATGGCCTACTATCAGCACTAAAGACTGTGAAAATTATGAACGCCACTTCCGCCGCGAACGCCGCAAGAATGATCCCCTCAAGGATGTCAAGAAGGTTCGCACAGCATTCAGCTTCTTTACCCAAGAACAGCGCCCTCTTATTTCTGCCAAGCACCCTAACCTGCAATTTGGTGAAGTCAGCAAGCTTGTTGGTCAACAATGGGCAAGCCTTGACCAAGCTACGAAGGCTAAATACCGGGCCGAAGAAGCCAAGGACAAGACTCGCTACGAAGGCGAGCGCCAAGTAATCATGAAGGACATTGCTACACGTGCCGCTGCAAATGTTCCAGCTATCGCTGAAGCAGTTATCCCTGCAGCTGCACCGGCTAAGCGTGCAGCTCCTGCCAAGCGCGCAGCCAAGGCTGCTGCGCCAGTTGTTGCTGCTCCAGTTGCTACTGCTCCAGTTGCTACTGCTCCAGTTGCAGCAGCCGCACCTGCTAAGAAGGGTGGCAAGAAGGCTGCTGCTCCAGTTGCAGCATCTGCTCCAGTTGTCGCCGCTGCTCCTGCCCCGGTAGCTGTTGCCCCTGCTAAACGTGGTGGCAAGAAGGCTGCTGCAGTTCAAGCATCTGCTTAAATTATTTACTAAACTTAAAATTTATTATACTTTTAAAAGTTTTATCATATTTGATTAAATATAAAATTGCAACAAAAAATATAAATAACCATCATATCAGTAATATGGCAATCAATCCAATTAAGCATTATAATACAGTAATTATTGGCGCTGGACTAACTGGCTGTTATTTACTAAATCGCATATTAACATTGTATTCCCCACAAAGCGTATTATTAATAGATGCATCTTCACGGTTAGGCGGCCGTGTTGAAACCGTAAAATTTACAGATAGTGATGGAGCTCATATACAATACGAAGCAGGTGGGGCTCGGTTCAGTGATAAACATAAACGTCTAAATAACCTATTAAAAGAATTAGACCTTTATAACCAACGTGAGCCAATATCAAGTGATGTCACACATGTATTACTTCCGCGTAATAAATTGCAAACCCGATATGATGATATAATAAAAATAATCAACTATATAAAAAAATATATAAAAACACATAATATTCAGGAGCAGGAATTACAAAAATATACACTATATACATTTATTAAAGATGTAATGCATAACTCTGAATTGGCGGAATACATGCTCGCATTTTACGAATATTACAGTGAATTAGCAACATTAAATATGACTTGCGCATTAGATGTATTTGTAAAAGAATTTAATAGTAATGTTCAGTATTATGTGCTTAAGTCAGGGTATGAATCTATAATTACAAAATTAATGGACAATATACAATGTAATAAATACTGCAAATTAAATACACTCGTTACACACATTACAAAGAGACAACATTTTGAAATAACTATGATGATTAATAATACCGCTGAAATATGCACCTCCAACAACATTATTATATGCATACCAGTTAACGCATTAAAAAAAATTAAATTTAATATACCCAATGCCAATAAAATAAATAATATATGCGCGCAAATTAAACCAGAGCCGTTATACCGTATTTATGCCAGGTTCCCAAAGCCGTTGCCTGAAAGCATTGGCAAAATAACTACCAATTTACCTATAAAATATATTATACCTGTGGACCATAAAAATGGTGTTGTTATGTTAAGCTATACCGACGGTATATATGCAAAAAAACTATATAAAATATACCAACACGATTTGCTAAATGATACAGATAGACTGATTAAATTACTTGTAAATAACTTAAACCAACTATTACCGTATGTTACTGAAGATAAAGAAATTAAGCCTTTCTCCGCACCAGTATGGATTAAACATCATTATTGGCCATCTGGCGCCGGATACTGGCTTCCGGGCAAAATCCCTCCATTATCAGATGTGATACAACCGATTTCGGGAATCGGGCTATATTTGGCAGGTGAACAGTTAAGTAGTCATCAAGCCTGGTTAGAAGGTTGTTTAGAAACAGCTGATATGGTATTAAGTAAATTACATGCACAACCTAAGAAAACCATAAAACAGTTGATAACTTATCAGACTAAGAAAAATGATAAAATGATTGCAAAAGGTGGGGTTAAAACATATACTAAATCAGATGTTGCGCAACATAATACTCCGGATGATGCATGGATAATTATAAATGGAAAAGTATATAATATTACTAACTGGATATCTAAACATCCTGGTGGCACTATTATACTTCAGGGTATTGGCAAAGATGCGTCTTCATTATTTAACAATAAAGGGTGCGGATCAGGACATTCATCTGCTGCTCATAAAATATTGTCAAAGTATTATATAGGTAATTTAGCAAAATTAGAATAGAACAACCAAAATTGATTTAAAAATAAATTAGATTTAATATTAATCTTTACATTAAATAACTAATACCATGGGTATTAAGGGTGGTGCTTCTTTGATCACATCAAATTCTGAGCCAATTACGGCTAACCTGACCGTTATTCCTCGCAATACACGCGTTTGTATTGATGCAAGTGAATTTATTTACAGGAGCCTCATCAAACAAAGTAACAATCATGTTTCTGGATGTCTGAACCTACTCGAAAAACTGTTCCGCTTTGGTATCATGCCACTCTTTGTATTTGATGGCACACCACCTGTTGAAAAACAGTTTGTAACTGACGAACGACGAAAGGCACGTGCACGTGCACATGAAAAGCTTACAAAGCTTAATGAAGATACCAAGAATTTGCAGAAGGTTTATGATACAATTTCATCGGACTCCAGTGCAATTGGATCTCTTTCCTCTTCTCTTACGGAAGATGATTATAGCACATTAATTGCAACTCATCCCGAGAATATTTGCGAGGAAGATGAAAACATTATCAAGGCTAAACTTACAGAACACATGACCACAATTGCCGAATCTGCTGAAAAAGAACGCCGAAAGACGATTGCACTTTCAGAATGCCAAATTCGCGACATTATGGCACTTCTCGATATGTTTGCAATTCCATACATGGCGTTGGACATTGAAGCAGATGTTATTTGTGCCAAACTTGTTAAATACGGTTTTGTTGATTATTGCGTCAGCAATGACGTAGACTTGCTGGCTTTTGGATGCACTAAGATAATTAGAAATATGAAATTTTGCGACGATGAAATTGTAATTTTTGACCATTCTAAAATCATTGATGATATGGAACTAACACATGACCAATTTATTGATCTTTGTATCATGATGGGATGTGATTATGCACCGAGAATCATAGGAATTAAGTCCGAACTTGCACTTGCACTTATTAAGAAATATAAGTGTATTGAAGCAGTAATTGAGAACTTTGACGTCATAAACGCTGACATTGACTCTACCGATCCAGGTAAGTTTATTAAGCTACCGACAACATTTGACTACCAACGTGCACGCAATATCTTTAATGATCATGCACAAAAGGTTACATATGATATGCTATGCAATGAGTTTAGTAGTCACAACTTTGATACTATTGCACAGACATGCCAAACAATTAAAACTAACTCAACTATCTATTTAACGATATTTAATTATTGTCGCGAACACTGCAAGTGTCTAAGTGCATCATTGATTCGCAAAAAAATTAATACGGTTATTAACTGTTTTAATACACAAATGGTATCGCAACCTAAACGTTGGTGCGCTGATATCTACAAAGATATTCAAAGCAAAGTGCTACCTGTTCAGCCAGTTTCAGTAAAAGGTAAGAAAGTTCGTTCATTTCCGTAAGTAACACAGCGCTTATGCATTACTTTTTTCTCATTTTCCTTAATAATTATTAGGACAAAAATAAAGGATATTTTAATAAAATAATAGCTATTACTAAATAACTAAATATGGAACAGCGCGAATTATTAAAAACATTTCTGATTATGATATTACTTAGCGGATTTGTCATATTACTTACACTTAGCGTAAAAACAGGATGCACACCGACAAGACAATCAAAAGAAGGATGGTTAAACTATGTATCCATACCATTTGGGCAAGTAACTACGCCATATGATCATCCAGTAGCACTATATCCAGTCCCTGAATACCGTTTGCCTTATAACTGGCCAGTAGGGGTTAAATCCTCATTTCCTATGCCGCATATTGCACCACTTCCAATGGGTGTCCCGTAAAACGCATCATAAGTGTCCCGTAGACTCTAATGTGCTACATGTGTCCCGTAAAATATTAATAAGACTTTGGCAAAAATATCGAATGTATATAATAGTATACCGGATATGGAGCATATCCAGATACTGTGTTCCATGGCCATGACCTTAATAAATTCATAAACATAATGTCACATGTATATTCTAATAATGTGTTTGGTGATAAAAGATTTATTAATAATCTGGCAACAATACCAGAAACACACCACGCTATATATTCACTATCAAAGCGGGCTAAATTATAATCTAACACATCATATCCTGTGTCACAACGGATTATAGAATCCTTTAAATGTAACACATCTATTTTAGAATTTGCAGTATTATATTTGCATAGGTAGTTGTAATATATTCTATTTCTATTGAAATCCATTCCATCATCGTCATCAGTAAATAATATATATGTATTAGGCTTAATTATACCACTGTCATATAATGTATTTATCAATCTATGATAGTGTGCAAATTGACTTAATTTTGGCTCTGGCTGATGATATATTTTCACATAGGATTGCATTTTAAAAGTGTCATCATATTTTACAGGCAATCCTGAAACAGAGACATATACATGACATAAATGTGTCTGGTCCATTTGTGAATTTAACATCCTATAAAATACATTTGCACGTTCTTGATTATTTATATGTGCAGCACATAATATAATTATATTCGGATCATTCATTTTTAATAAAGATACCCAAATCTTATTATTTTTGCACTTTCAATTTTATCCTTTATTAACCGGTCACAAAAACATGCAGATGCATTTTTCACCGGTTAAAAATGAGCTTGTGGCTCGCAATGCGTGCCATTCAAGCAAGAGTGCGCGTGCGCACTGTGCTCCTCACACAGCGCCATTTGCATTTACAAATGCAATAGGCGTTTAGAGGATAATAAATATGCACTGATAATAATATATATTTATTACAAATGTCAAAAAATCTCAAACCAGCATCTTCATTACGTATAGGGCACGTAACCAAAAAAATAAAAGGCACTAAGCAATATGTTGTTAAAAGCAAACGCGGACAACATGTTTGGGCTCCCGCTACTGCAAATGATGTTAAATGTGCAAAGTATCTTGACAGCAAAATTAAAAAATTAACTCATGAAGCAAAAAGCAAAAAAGCCAGCCGTATTAAATCACATGACCAAGCCATTGCTGTTGCATATTCCATGACAAAGAAGAAATATCCCAACTGTGGATTAACCCAGCAACTACCCGAATAACTTTGCAATAATTCTCTTTCTCTTTTTTATTTAATTAACAATGTGTAGTTATTCCATAAGACACATATTCTTATCTGGGCTGACATCCCATTTTTGATATTGGTCATCAGGGTTACATGGCGAAACAAAGAGACCATCATTATTATATGTTAAACACTGTTGTGTTGTTTTATGAATAAATGCTGTGTATGGATATGCACTGACAGATTGATTTTGTGGCAGTGATGGTTTTTTGCCCATATACCGCTGTTCATTTGCGGCAGTAATGATTTTCTTAGCTTCGAAATATTGTGGATGTAATACTTGTTTGCCTAAATTTTGTGCACAGGGTTTGAGCTTATAATCATCATTATAGACCCATAAACATTGGTCGTTTGCGAGAATAGAATATGTTTCGTCAGTAATATCATTCGGTATTACTGAAACAACTTGATCAGTTGCCTTATTTTTAATTGTTTGTATCCGTTTATTTTCTGGATAGCGTTCTCGTGCCATATATTCTATATTTAAACTATTAAGATTCATTGTTTTACTATTTGCTAATATTATTACTCTAACTGAAAAAATAAAATTTAAATAAAACCAGTCCCCCTACACTTAATTTGAGGATTCAACTGGACGACGACCTGCACCGCGACCATGGCCTCTACCACGGGAGGCGAATCCACCACGTCCAAAGCCTTGAGTAGCTACAACATTACCAAATGGAGCGCCACGGCCTTGGGCACTGACAAAGTTAGTGCGGCGCCGTTGAGGATTAGTTTCACACATAAGCGGACATGCGCGCGGTCCGGTAACCGCAATTGCTTGATGTTTATGTTCATGTCCTTGGGTTTCTTCAAGTGCAAATTCAACATATTCACCGGCACGCAGAGTTCGGTAAACATTTTGACCCAGTGTAAGGATATTGCTTTGGTGTACAAAGATATCTTTGCCGGTATGTTCGCCTTCAAGAACAGTTGCAAAACCATAACTCATTGCATTATCAAACCATTTAACACGTGCAGAGACACGAACCCCATCCGGTACCGTAATCGTTTGCGTTGCAGAAAATGTGGGCAGTTGCGTGTGCGTATTTGTTTCAGGTGCAGTAGACATTGTTTATTAGTGATATAAATGAATAATAAGAGTAATATAGTATTGTAAATATAGCCAAATAAATGTTTAAGTTGGTTTTATTGTAAGAATTTGATAACCCTATCCTTTATTACTTATCATTAAATGAACCATCAACTTTACATTCACTACAATAATAAGTTATACCAAACCCACCATCCGGACCCGTTAACATAGGTATATAGTTGCTTGTAATGCCGTTCATGCCATCTGATTGTAATTGCAAATTAAGCCTTTTATCAAAAGACCAAATAATTTTTTTATCACATATATCATACACATCATAAGACTCATCATCCTCTTCAATAATTATATTAGGATTACCTGTAGGATTAAGGGCTTCTATAGGCACTTTTTTTTTATTTAACTGTATAACAATATGCTCTTTACCACTATCATCTAAATATCTATGAAGCCAAATGTCATTGCTCTTACCATCATTTTCATTATAAAAGTAACCAGAGTGTGATGCTAATATACATGGTTTTTTACATTTAACACATACACAACAAAACTCATTGCATTCGTTACACATAATTAAATCAAACTCGCTTGGATATGTACACATGCCTCCTTCACTATAATCATCAACATCAATATCATACTTTGTTGACCGTGAACCATTTTCATTTACATTATATTCATTAACAATCTTAAATATATCTGGATAATATTGAACATCCATTGGTAGATTATAAATAGATATATCCAGTTCCGCGTGACTAATACGTAATGGCAAAGTTACATTTGACAACACACCTGCACACCCCGGGTTACAGCATGGCCGTGTTTCTGGTATAAACTTATAATCATACTCTTCATCCAAAGATTCAGTATCAATCGAATTGCATTTTATTAGCGTTCCTGTTAAAAATAGCGATGACATTAAATATAATTTAATTAACAATTTTGTGTAAGTATGTTTAAGTTGCAAAATAATGCCCGTTCACAAAATAAAACAAATATATCATTGATTCATAAAAAACTGACTAAGCTACGCCATATAAACAATATATAACATAAATGTATATTTATCTCGTTATACTCGCAATTATATTCACATTCTTAATAAGCCATTACCTAAACTATACTAAAATTAACACAACTGGCAGCATCGATATTCAGCAAACTGAACAACCCGCTCCAGCAGTAATAGATAAAATGTTGGCTACCAAATTACCAAGCATATTTATGTATGAAATTGAATTATGGGACGGCTTTGACTTATTAATCGGATACCCATATGACGCAATTAGTGCCGTATTTAAAGATAATAAAGACCTGGTAAAAATATTAAAATCTGAATACCTGGCACCATTCGCATTACCATTAACACGCGACTGGCATATTGGCCTCAATAATTTAACAGTTACATGGCATGGTCTATCTACAAAGCCAACACGCGAAACCAGCTATAATCATTTAATTGCTAACTTCTCCGGCCTATTAATGGTTTGTCTCATACATCCCAATAGTTCCAAACAAATAAAAACATATAACATACAAGATACACCATTTCCTAAACACCTGGAATCACAACAACCCGGCGACCCAAATATTCCTAACCTATCAAATATTAACTATTTAACAATACCGGTGCGTCCAGGCCATGTAATGTATATACCATATGGTTGGTATTATTATATATATTGTGGGCAAGAAAACACCGGCTGCGTATATATGGACTTAGTTAACAAAACATGGTTTGCATAATGCAAGGCTAACGGTAATCAGCGTCTTAAGCTGATAGCTGTGCAATTGACTCAATTAAATTATCTCTATCCTGGATAAGCCGTGATAATATTACCTGGCGGTCAAGCTTTCCGTTTAAAGCGCTTATAGAATTTGATATAGCACCCATATCCTTACCCTTTTTAGATTTATTTTCGATTATGTTCTCATATTTCTTTTGATATGTTGTCATTAGCTGTCGACATTCATCTATTTTTGCATCACATTGTTCTACTGCACCATTATACTTTTTATTAATTCTCTCGGTTATAATCGCAAGGCGTTGCTTAGCACGTTGTTCAAATGCAATTATTTCTTCTGGTCGTTGGCCAGAATTAATACTATTCTGTGTCATATCTATCTCCCGTTGTATAGAGTCAAGCATACACAGTTGCTGTTCAATTTGCTGCAGTATTCCACAGCATGCTTGCTTTGCTATATGATATTCTGATAATACAGCATGTGCGTCTCCATTTTTATTAATGCGGAGTATTGGCTTATTTCTTTTTGCGGCTTCAAGCTTAGCCAACTGTTTATCAATACGCTTAATCATACTTTGGCTATGTGCTAAATCCGCATCCAATTTCATATAGCGCAACGCATAATCTTGGCGTGGGTCCCTGGACAATTTTGCACGCACCTCGAACAACGCGTCATCGGCAACATGTTTCTCAGTATGTTCACATTCGCATTTCCATGTATAATAATCATTATTGATATTATATCTTTCCTGTGTATATGTATTAACTTTTGAGGCAAATTGTGCCTTTTCCAGTAATAACCCAGCCACTGTATCTGTATGAGTTTTATAATGCTCCTTATCCTGTTTATATGCCAATTGCTGTGCCAATACCATATTCATATTTTGCAAACGTAAATCCCGCTTCACACACGAATAATTATGAATAACTGTATCTATACATGACTTTTCCTCATTAAGTTCTGCCAATATACGCTCAATATTCTTACGGGTCTCCAATAAATCAGTCAGTTTATCCTTCATGTATGTTTGCCATTCACCAAACGCAAATGCAATCCGCGCCAGCTCATTATCATATATTTCCTGTTCGGCATGTAACGCCTTTTTCTTGGCAAATTCGGCATCCAGCTTACCACCTTCATATTCCTTTATTTTAAGAATACAACCATCTATCTTTGCACGTATATCCTGTTCCTCATCAATAATATATGTATATGCCTTTTGTTCTGCAGTTAACAGTTCCTTTTCGCGTAGAATATCTGTCAAATTTAGCTCCTTTTCTAATATAGTTATTTCCGCATTGACATTTACTAATTTGTTTTGTAATGCTTTTAATTGACGCTGTGTTCTTTGGTCCATGCTATTTATAATTTTGTATGTTTTTAAAAAAGAAGAATTAACAGATTATTTGCTAAATGTTGCGTATGGTGTAAGGTCTGGACCTGATTTTGAACCCGGTGTAGTATCTTTGAAAATTATTTTGTTATTACCTTTTTTATCATTAAATATATTCAAATCATGAACATTAAAAGTGTTGCCTGCATCATTTTTAAATTGTAAATTATATGGGCCTTTCCCTTTACCCATCAGGATGGCCTTTACAGTCTTTCCGGTGTCATATGTAACGGTAACAGTTTTATCAACGTCTTTCCCGGAACTGCCTTTAACTAATACTTTAACATATGATGCATCGATACTTGAAGAGTTGTATTTTGAATAATCAAAACTTGGCGTTGCGGCTTTTGCAGCTGCAAAATCAATACTCATTAACTTAGATGCAGCACCGGTTTGCACATTAGTTGTTGGTGTAGCTGGAGGTGTAGCAGCCGGTGGTGTAGCAGCAACAGGAGCCTTACCCTTAGTCTTAGATGATGACTTACCCTTAACGGTCTTAACATTTGGCGCCGATATAGAATTAATCAGTGCAGTTAATTTGCCAACGTCTATCCCATCCAATTCCTCACTAAGAACAGTATGCACATTTCCCATAGTTACAGGTTCTGTATGTTTCGGTTTAGACGATGTTAATTTTGTGCTATCGAGTTTTAAAAATAATCGCACACCAACCGGAAATGACTTACTATAGTCTTTAGTAAAGTTAACTGGCGGCCCGATATCTTTGCCAAAATTAAATAGATATTTTTCGTCAAAATCTTTGGTGGTATATATATGTAAATTTGTAATGTCTTTTCTGTCATATATTGTAACAAGTTTTTCTAAATTTAAATGGGGATTTGTTAATTGCCTTTCAAAATCACTACTAACGGCACCGGATATTACTAACAAACAACTGAATGTTTTTGGGTCATATTTTATTTTTCCATGTATAGCAGTAAATATGCCATTTATTGTAGAAGATGATATTGTTGATATTGGATTTACAACATTTATTATTATATATTTAAGAGTTGCATTAAAACTATATTGATAAAAATTATCACCCTCTGCCTTATCAT
>JACCDR012316556.1_pt1 | contig 11737 bp, 4 predicted proteins | sample 7446431 | NCBI WGS metagenome assembly JACCDR01 (sample SAMN15323443, study PRJNA562643) | freshwater metagenome | isolation source: river surface water | place: USA:Blue River Watershed | collected 2017-08-17
CAGGTAGTCTGCGACCTCGACCCGGTCCTCGACCGACTTCAAAAGGCCGGAGGCCAGCTTGAGGTGGTTGGGCTTGCCCTTGCCAATGAACTTGGCGACGAAGTCGATGTCGGTCGCCGAGATGAGATCGGAGTTGACCAGGAGCTGGAAGGCGTGGAAGCGCTGGAGAATGGCGCCTAGATTGCCCTGCGCGACCAACCGATCGAACCAGTCCGGGGTCGCCAGATAGTCCTGGATCTGGACGCCCTTCGACAGCGGGACGAACTGAGCCACCTCGTCGCCGACCTTGAACTCCTCGCCGGTCTCCGGGTTGAGCGCGATGCCGGATAGCTCACCGACCGCCGAGAGGAACGAGCCGGGATTGTCGGGGTCCTCGATCTGGCGGCCGTGGGGATAGAAGTAGATGTTGGTGATGCCGGTCTTGTTGCCCTTGCTGTCGTGCGCCTCGACCAGGATGCGGCCCTGGAAGGGCGAGCCGTTCTCGTTCTTCCTGAAACCGGGCGTGATGTCGGTGATGACGCCCGGGCTCTGGGTGAAGGGCAGGCCGAGAAGAATCTGGGCCGCCAACGTCATGTTGGCGACCGTCGGCCCGTTGGCCAGGGCATACATCAGGCCGGCGACCGCGCTCTTGTAGGGGATGGCCACGTTGGCCTTCTCCATGTCGTCGCGGGTGACGCCGACCAGGATGCCGAAGTTGTCCTCGACTGCCTGGTTGTTGTCGAAGTAGGCCACTTCGCCCCACAGCCGCTTGGGCGCTGGCTTCTTCTTGGAAAACGGGTTCCGAGTGAAACGGAGGTACTTGCCCGAGACCCGACGAGTGAGCGAGTAGGTCGCCCCGATCAGGTTGGAAGAAGACGGCGGATAGACCCGCAGGCGATCGGCGGCCAGCACCCGACGGACCTGGAAGGTCTGATTAGTCAACCCAATATCGACCTGCAGGGTGTCCATCTCCTGGACCGAGCGATCGATGAGGTCGCCGTAGGGGATCTCGATCTCGTCCGAGCCCGCCACCAGGTTGCAGGTGCCGATGATCTTCGCCTCGTCATCGACGATGAAGTCGAGGTTCTCGACCAGGAGGTAGGGCTCACGAGTAGCCGTTATCTCACCGCCGTCGACGATGAGCTTGAGGGTGCCGTCTTTCTGCGGCGCGACGACCGGCTGCTTGATGTACTCCTGGAGGACCGGGACCGAGAGCAGGTCCTCATGGACCGGGATGCGGGTGTTGCGCAGGATCTGGATCGGCCGTACTCGGACCGCGAAAGGTCCGACGTCGATCTCGGTATCGGCGTCGAGCTCGGTCTCGAAGTAGTCGCGACGGAAGCCACTCGAAAGCAGGGTGGCCCTAACCTCGGCCACCTCGTCAGCGTAGACCAACGAGTTGTCGACCAAGGCGGACAGGCCGCGGACCTGGAGGTCGGTCGCCAGAGTTACCTGGATGTCGTCGGTCATCCAGCCACCCGACTCGCCGTCTTCCAGGTCCTCGAGGTTCAAGACGAAGCCGAGCCGACTGCGATCGACCGAGGTGACCTGGGCGTAGATCGAGGTGGTCAGGCCGATGTCGACTCGGGCGACCTCGATCTCGATGACGTCACCGATGCCGACGCCAGCCAGCTCGAAGTCGTACTCTGAAGAGACCAGAGTCGAGCCGAACCGCCAGTTCTGGTCGACCAGGCCACCGGGGACCTGGATCTGGTCGGCGAAGAAGGTGGTGTTGTTCGGAGCGGCAGGCAGGACGACGTAGTCGAGGCTGCCGGGGCTGGCCCAGACCGCGTCCTTGGGGTCGACCTCGAGAGTGGTCTCGTCCGGGACCGCGGTGATGGTGTAGTCACCGGCGACCGGGCCCTCCAAGATGCGGAGTGTGGCGCCCACCATGTCATCGGTGAACATGGTACCGGTGAATTCGTCGGTGCCCGACAGCGCGCCATCGTCGCCCGACAGGATTGGAGTGGCGACTGAACCGGCCCGCAAAAGGGTGAAGGACCGGCCGCCGATCTGGAGGATGCGACCGGGCAGCGCCTCAGCGAAGCTGGCCTCCGAGCTCGGCACCGTGATGATGTTGGTGTAGGCCTGCTGAGTCACGGCCGGCAGGGCCGAGCTCGGGTCGAGCGTGAGGGACGAGCCCTCGACCCCCGCCTCATCGTCGGCCAGGATGAAGCTGACCTTGTCGCGATCGAGCTCGAGACCGGGCTCGAAGGAGACCCAGCGGTGCTGGAAGGTCTCCTGGATGTCCTTGATGCTCTTGTTGTAGTCGATCTGGTAGAGCTTCAAGAGCTCAGACGAGACCAGCTGAATGGCGGCCGACCAGAAGGTCTCGAACTTCTTCTTGCCGTCGACCTTGGTCCAGAAGTCCGAGAGGTAGTTCCAGATGAAGCTGGCGTCCGGCACAAAGCCGGAGTGGTGTGGCACCAGCAAGATACGGATGTCAGCCAGCGCCTCGTCTGGATCCGAATCGAGGCTGCCGTCGGAGACGACCAACTGGATCTTGTAGGTGCCGGTGATGTCGGGCGCGAACGAGACGATGGAGGCGTCGTCTTCGAGGTCGGTGAAACCGAAGCGCTCGACCTGCGAGCCGATCGGGACTTGCGAGAAGATCCAGGTGTACGTGAGCCCATTGCCCTCGGGGTCGATCGAGGCCCGACCATCGAGCCGAACCACCGTGCCAACTACCGCCTCCTGCTCCTGCGGCAGAATGCGGGCGACAGGGACCCGATTGTCTTCGAGGTCGAACCCGTAGCTCTTGAACTTCTCGTTGGCCATCTAGGCGTCCGCGTCCAGGGCGTAGGCAACGATGATGGCCTGGGTGTCGAACAGCTCTTCGCGCAGGACCGAGTCCGGCTTGTTTTTCTTGAACGAGATCTCGAAGCCGCCCGAGAAGAGGCCGTGGACGAAGGCCCATTCACTGGTCGAGCCCTCGGTCGTGAAGTTGCCGAACGCGATGCTGGGAGTGCCGTCGAACTGCTCTTGTGGCAACTCCTCGAGTGAGGTCTCGGGGAAAGTAATGCGGGGCGTGGTCTCCTCGTCTAGAAAGACCTGGACCCCGTCGTGAGTCCGCCGCTCGATGCGGTAGGTGTGGAACTCGGACCAGTCGACCGGAAAGGAGAGAGTCGCGGCGCGACCGTCCTTGCCGGCCAGCTCGGCGAAGCCAATCCCAGAGGCCAGTGCCAGGCTGACGAACTTGCCCACCGCAGTGTCGACGAAGGTCAGGGCGTAGCAGTGGTTGCCGTCATCGAGGAGAAAGTAGGTCCCGGTCCGTAGCCCTGTCCGGCTGGCAGTCACTCGAACCCTGACCTCGATAGCGCCCCCTCGGTTCGGCGAGAAGGGTGCCTCGCGAGAGAACTTACAGACCGTGCCGGTCGGGACCGTAACCCGGTAGATATCACCATCCATCTCGGCGCCTGGCTCGGGCCCCATGGCGTCGACATCGAATGCCGGATCGGTCTCGCTGTCCGTCGGCGCTACACCACTCGATCCCTCCCAGACCTGGAAGAGGTGGCAGAACTCGAAATGCTCGAGGTCAAAGGTGCCCTTGGTATCGCTTGGCATGATGTGGCCGAAGGCGATGAAGGGTGTCTCGTCGCCCCAACCGAAGTGCGCCGCAGTGGGCAGATCATCCCGATCGAACGGGATGGTCATTGCCGGAGTGGCGAGGTCACTGGTAGCGTAGAGCCGGATTTCGCTGGCCCGAGGCTCAACCACCAGACGGAAACCAGTCACCGACCAATCGATGGGCGTGGTCGGCAAGAAGTGGTCGTTGATGTCGGTCAGTGATCCGCTGCGCTTGAGCAGACCGATCGTCTTGGTTGCAAAGTCGTTGAACAGCGCCAGCTGGAAGACGGTCTGACCATCGAAGATGATGAAGCCGGTGCCAGTCGAGGCGTCTTCCAGGTTCTCGTTGTCGGCCACCACCTTGGCGTTGAGGGCGAAGCCGTCCGAGTTCGAGCGCAGGAGAGCGGGCTCTTCGCGGTAGAGTGCAAAGGTCTTGCCCTCGGTGACCTTGGTCATCGAGAAGACACCGTCAACTGCAACAGCCGAGGCATCCTCGTCCTGGTCGTCGAGCAGGGACTCTGGAATGGTGAACCAGGTCCCTATATCGGCCTCTCGTGGATCCTTCTTGCCCGTCGTCTTGAGGTAATCGGCACTCTGGACGACGGTCTTGAAGTCGCCCGTGCGGATGTTGCCGAGGATGGGGTAGCCGACGTCGGTGGTGATCGCGACGTTGCTCCAGGTCGAAAAGTCGCCCTCGGATCCCTCTTGGCCGTACAGCCCGACGACGTCGGCGACCTCGCCGGCGCGGGCGAAGTAGTCGTCCGGCATCTCGGGCAGACCCGCAATGGTGGTACGGAAGACCCGCGTGGTCTCACCGTCGAGGTCGGCGTAGACCTCGAGGTAACCGTGGGCCTCGTTCCAGACCATGGTGTAGCGCTGGGTCTCCGACCAGTCGTGAGCGGTGGTGAGGTTGGGGCTCGGCGTCTCCGTGGAGTCGTCTGGGATGTAACCAGTCAAACGCAGGATCCGATCCCCCTCCCCATCAACCTGGAACCAGAGGTAGGCCGCCTTGTTGCGTGGCCCATGCTCGAGGCCAAGGACTGCACCCACCGAGGCCGGGACATCGAGCGGAGCGAAGGGCAAAGGGAAGCCGGTGCCGAGTGGGTAGACTGACAGGTTGAGCGGTCCACCGGTCGCTACCGTGGCGCCAGAGATGGTTCCCGGCGTCACCACAGCGGTGATCATCGCGCTGGCGTATCCTGGACCGGCCTCGACCGCAGTGGTGTAGACCCCGGGCTGAGCGCTGAGCAAGGTCCGGGTGATCTTGACCCCGCCCTCGACCACCTCAATGTCGGGGTCGATGCCGAGCGCACCTGGCAAAAGCGAGATGCGTTTGGTCCGCGGCAACTTGTCGAACACCTCATCGCCGTCCGAGTGGACCTTGGCGTAGCCGACCTCGAGCAGGATGTTGGCCGGGTCGATGTAGCTCTCGGCATCGCGCACCGAGAGCCGGACCGGGCGCAGGAGCTTGACGTTCTCCTCGCCCGGCTCGGGCACCATATTGGTGATCCACGGCTTGCCCCCGCTCAGGCCTTCGCCGCCAAGAGGGAACCCGAGAGCTGCGACCAGCCGAGCCATGGGCTAGCCGACTACGAGTTCCCCGAGACGGCCTGACGACGAATGGTGGCTGCCCAGTTGATGGTGGTGGCAGCAAGACCGGTGACGCTGAGCCGAACGTCGTTGCCCGAGACCGTCCAGGTGGCGTTGAGACCACCAGAGCTCTCGATATCGGGGAAGTTGTCTTGCACTGTACCCTGAATGGTGGCGCTGCCGCCCTCACGGTAGACCAAGACTGCCTTGGCGTAAGCACAGTGCTCGACCCCGGCTGCGTCTCGCCCGACGATCTCGGCGGTGAAGAGGTAGGCCGTGGTATCGGCCAGAGTCATCGAGAAGAGGCTGGTCTGGGTGTCGTCGGTGGTCTGGATAGCCGCGGTGGTGAGAACGTGCTGCGAGCCGGAGAACGCAGCGTGGGCCTTCCAGGAATGACCCGCCAACCAGGCGAAGGCGAAGCCCTGGTTCACCGCCACGTCGTCGGAGTTGACCGTGATGCCGTGGCCCTGGCCGACCGAGAGCGCCCGGTTGGCCGACAGATCGCCACCGCCAGTGAGGCCGTCACTAGCAGTCAGGGTGCGGGCCTGCGGGACGTAGGTCGTCGGCAAGCCGTCGATCAGGGCCTTGTCGGCTCCAGATAGAAAACCGGCGGCTCCAGATGCAACAGCCACCGCGTGTTGGGTGCCACCACCGCGTACGCCATGCTGCGCATCTGTTGCCAGGACTCCGACTTGAATGTCGTCGGCGTTGACGACAATCGAGCCGTCCGCGTTGGCAGCGACTGCCAGGGTCCGATCGGCACTGAGATCTCCTCCGCCAGTGAGACCGCCACCCGAGATGACCTGGCGAGCCGGCAAGACTCCGGTGAGAGCGGTCAAGACGTCGGAGTAGGCCCCGCCATTAACCGACAGTCGGAGCTTGTCGGTAGTCTCGTTGTAGGCCAGCTTGGCCGAATCGGTCGCCGAGACCGGGGCCGCGGCGCCGCCAGACAACGCTGCTGAGACGATCGCGATATCGTCGCCCAGGTCGATCGCGGTCCAGCCGTTGCCAGCATCGTCATTGGCAACCAGATTCTGGCCATCGACTCGAAGCGAGGTCCGAGCATCAACCAGGTCGGTGTCGTTGTAGATCGCATCGTAGCCCGACCCGCCACCCGAAGAAGCCTCGGTCACACGACCGTAGGCATCGACCGTGATGTTGGCCTTGTTGTACGACCCCGACGGGTCAGGACTGATCGGCTCTAGCTCGAGCGTCCGATCGGCTGCCAGATCACCGCCGCCCGTGAGGCCAGTCCCGGCGATGATCTCCCGAGAGTTGGCAACGAACTGAACGGTGGAGACACCCCGCTTGAGGGTGAGGATGCCGGTACTGCTGAGCCAAAGATAGTTGGTGATGCCCGCCGGGATCGGGTCGGTGATCTGGGTCTCGAGGCCGTACCACTTGGCGCCCTGGAGATGCGTTTTGAGGTCTTCCGCAGCTTGGCAGACCGCGTTCCAATCTTCATCTACGACATACTGATCTTCGTTGGCGCCTGGCGGGAGGCTGTTGAGATTGTTCTTCGGGAACGGAAGGTCTTCGTCGTCGTAAAGGAAATGGGGCAAGTTCGTTCTCCGATCGACTCGACCTGGGGCACCCGCCGCGTGCTATCCTAACGAGCACCTGAAAACGCAGTCAAACTAATGATCTTTAAGACGATGAAGACCGAAGATGTCCTCGAGGCCCTCAAGGGGCACGAGAACATCCTCGACCCCGCCGTCAAAGAGAATGAGCGTTTCTTCGCCACCCTCTACTGCGTGTCCTGCGGAGGAGAGGTCATGCCGATCACCAACCCCCGAAAGTTATTCCGTGAGGGTGCGGTGCTACCGAACTTCCTGGCGAAGTGCAAGACGTGCGGGGTCGAGTTCGAGCCCCACACCAAGATCCAGACGACCCTACGCTAGAGCTTCGGGCTGCCCTTCTTCTCGTCGTCGGGCCCGCGCTCCTTGCCTCCGGTCGACCAGGTCCAGGTGTTGATGTTGGGTCCCCGGACAATGAGTCCGGCCTGCTGGAGCTCGCCGATCTCCTCGTCGGAGCAATACGAGCGGAGTGCGTGGTCGGAGCAGTTGCCACCGTGAGTGGCGAACATCTTCTCGGCCTTGGCGCGGGTCTCTTCTCTCATTACACCCTCTTGAGGAATATCTGCTCACCGGACGGGCGGGTGGTGGCCTTCGACTCGTCCGATCCGGCGATGAAGTAGGACTGGTTGAAGGTGCCCTTGAAAAAGGGCAGGTCCGAAGCCCCGATGGCGGTCTTGGACCTCATGCCGCGGATCTTACGATCAGTTCCGTGGACCAGCGCAAGGACGACGAGTGGCAGATCGACCTTGGTCGCTCCCTTTCTCTTGAAGACATCCTGGAGCAGGTCTGTCCTTAGCTCGGCGGTATCAGGGTCGATGTTGTTGATGAGCTTGATGAGCTCAGCCGCGATGATGTCTTCCGACGGGCCTCCGTAGTAGGTGGCATCGAAGAAGACATAGGCCGGCAAGAAGTGTCGGACCAAGGTGTTCGAGACCGTCACCCGATCGAGCGGGGAGTCAAACAGGTTCTGTAGGTCCTCGACCAGCGGCGCATTGTTGTAGGTGATCTGGATATTCTGGCCGGCCAAGTTGAATTCGTTGGCCAGTTCAGGGGTCGAGCCAACCGGCAAGATCGAGCTCGGCAAGACCATGCCCACCTGCTCCTTCACGGAGTAGGCGAAGTTCTCGTCCTCGACCTCGAGGGTATAGCCGTTGATCTTGTAGCGGCCAGAGAGCAAGAAGCCGTCATCGGGTGAGATGTTCATCTCGCTGCCGGGGCCATAGCCGACCACCGGGACGTCGATGAAATAGAGCGCGCCCTCGCGCTTGGTCTCCATCGTGGTTGACGAGACCCGCAAGAGGCCTGGCCGCAGGATGCGGTAGGGCATCATGTGACTGTAGTTCCACTGCCCAGCACTCTCAGCGACCACAGGCTCTTCCAGGGTGGCCTGGGTCAGGCTGTCCTCATCGAGCGGATGGGTACCGCTGGTCCACGGGATGGCAGTGACCTTGCGCTGCTCGGAGGTCGCCTCGTAGAGGCGGACCCGAACGTGCTGGTCAGCGATCTCCCGACCGCCACCCGACGTTGTGGCCGGGGTCGAGTCCGGCTCGGCATGGCGCAGGATGCGAAGGAAGACCTGATCGCCGGTGGGGAAGTTCTCTGGTCGGTCGATCTCGATCCAGTCTTGAAAATCGCCCCACTGCTCGCCTTCGCCGGTCCCGGTGGCGGTGACCTTGAAGGTACCGAGGTAGGCCTCATCATCTCCTGCGTCGAGAAGGGTCGGGCCCCAGGCGGCGAAGACCGTGATCCATTCGTTCTCCAGGAAGGCGCCACCAGAGAAGCCTGAGCTGTAGAGCCGCTTGGTGCCAGGGATGGCGACCGCCCCACGACTGCCTTCACCGATGTCTCCGATGGTGAAGAGAAGAACATCGAGCGCTGTGACGCTACTTGGTGTGTCGACTCGTACCCGCATCAAGGGACCGGGGTCGTTGCTGGTGATGTAGAGTTCGTCACCATCGACCGTGGCGGTGAACAGGTCGGTGAAGCCTGGCGCACTGTCGAGGTCGTCCTTCACATCATCGGCCGACTCATAGGGGTCCGCGTTGCCGAAGGTGCGCTCGTACGACGTCCAGGTCGCTCCCCCGTCGTCCGAGAGGGAAAACTTAGCCTTCTTGCCGTTGATGTTGATGGGGTAGGTCTGATCGGCCGTGCTCACGTACGCTGGCGTGCCCCAGGCGTAGTCGACATTGGCCGAGATGGGTGCGTTGGCCGTGGTATGGGTCAAGACCTTGTCGATCTGGACCTGGAGGTTCGGCATCGTCAGGGGGTCGATGACACCCCATTCCTGCTTGACGACCTTGGTGATCGTATAGGCCCCGATATCGGGCCCGCTGTCGATAAAGAGAAGCTGGCCAGGCAAGAGGCTGGTGAAGTTGTCGACTCCGCCGTAGCCCTCGACCTCGCTGTCTTCGCTGGGCGGGAAGAGTAAGGTCACGACGTTGGACCCGCTCTGTGTCACCGCCAGCCAGCTCGAGGTCATGTCCTTCCGAGCGGGCAGGTCGTTGATGGCCCGGCGGAACTCGATGAGGTCGCCGACCTCGATGCCACGCTTGACGACCGACGAGCCACTGGTGAGGTAGACGTCGGTTACATCAGGTGTGGTGCCGAGGTTCCGGTTCCACTCGGTGGCCGCGGTCCCCTCCTCGGATTCGGGGAAGATCTGGGCTGGATCGAGTGCCGGATCAACTCGGAACACCTTGGACTCGTCGACTGCCGAGACGAACGTGGTCGGGTCGTCGCCGAAGTAGAGCTCGACCGAGACCGGATCCAAGAAGTAGAGTCGGAAGTCGCCTTTGGCCGCCGGACCGACGGTGTAGCCGGAGCGGATGAGTGGGTCGAAGAACTCCTTGAGCGCCGCCAGACTGGCGAAGCTGACCCCCTGGGCATTTAGGGTGGTGCGGAGCTGGGTCATGAACGTGGTGTAGAACCCGCTCGCGTTGTCCCAGTCGGCGGCGTACTGGAGGAAGCCGAACAACTCATTGGCCAGGTTTTCACCACCGCCGGCGAACTCGGTGACTCCGTGGTCGACCATGAAATCGAGTGCGGCGCGGAGCGGGTCGACCTTGAATGGTGGGTCGACTTGGATCAGCGCCACCCGGCGATGGCCCTCGTCGGCCTTGCCCCAGAGATCGAGGATGCGCTTGTCCTTGATGACGTAATTGCCCTGATTGGGTCCGTCGTGAATGGTGAGGGTGTCGCCGATGCTGGCTTCGGCTAGATCGGAGGTCCGGTTGTCGCCCTCGCTCTCCCAGTCGACATCCTTCTTGGACGTCAGGGCCAAGATCTTGTCTCGCTTGCCATTCCAGCAGAATGGCGGGACGTTGATCTCGGTTGTGGTGATGGGATTCGAGACGTGAGAGGTGACAATTCGAATCACTCCGTCGGCGACCTCGAGCTCTTGGGTGTACCGAGCATCGGTCGAATCATCGATGTCTCCAGTGTCGACTGTGACGTCATCAAGATCGTCCTCGTCCCACAGGCCGGCGAAGTCTGGAAAGATGATGAGACGCTGGTCGAGTGTCTGAACACCCTTGCCGGCGCCCTCAAAGTTGGCCAGCGGACGGATGTCGACAGCGTCCCCGTAGGGCACCGTGATGCCAGTACCCTGGCCGGTCGAGTCGAGCACCTCGACCGACTTGAGGCGGACCAAGGGCAGGTCGATGCCAGTCAGCTTCTTGTAGACCTCGAAGCGCAGACCGGAGCCCGTCGCGGTGACCACGCGGTCGACCACCGCTCCCTGACCGCCCAGGGTCGGTGAGAAGCCGAGGATGGTGTACTCGCCGGCGTCAGGGCCGTCGACGATGTTGACGGTGTCGCCGATCTCGGCCCCGTAGAACTGGATGTCAGTCTCGAGGAACTTGAGCTCATTGGAGCCGACCGTGGTCTGCAGGTCGGACACCGAGCCGCTGTTGAACGGCAACTTGGGGATGCGAGGTGCGACCAAGTCGATGTTGAGGTCGCGGACGATGCGGGCCCGCAGCTCGGTGCCAGTCCCGGTCGGTTCGTCGAACAGAGAATCGACCCGCAAGAAGCCGGCGCTGGGGCTATCAACTTCGAGGATGCGGTAGGTGCCAGCGAAACCGGTCCCGGTTTCGATGACCAGGGTGTCGCCGACCTTGATCCCCTTGCCGGCGAAACCGTCGTCCTCCCCGGCGATCGACGCAGAGGTGACTCGGTTGTCGTCTTCCTCAGGTACCGATAGATCGGTCAAGGCCAAGATAGGAGAATCATCCGTCACGCTCTCAAGAACGCTCTGGACCTCGGCATCTTCGGTGGGCCTGACGAAGACATCGACGTGACCCCCGAGATGGATCTCATTGTCGGGCACCGTGATGTCGGCCGCCATACCGCCCGGGACGTTCGAGATGGTAATGGTGCCGGGCTTGAACAACGCGATGCTGACAGGATCGTCTGGGTCGTCGTCGAACAGAGCCTCTTCAAGCAGGAAGAGGTACTTGTCGTCGGAGGAGGTCAAGATCTTGACGATCTTCCCCTCCTTGATATTGGTCGTGGTCTCGAACGGAGCATGGACCCGGACGGTGTCACCCTCTTGCGGGATGATATCGTCGTCGGGACCGTCGTCCTTGTAGACGATGTCGCTGAACCACAGCCAGTTGTCGTAGATCATCCCGGTGCCGGCCAGGTGCAAGAAGCCCTGCCCAGTGCCGGTCAAGATGTCTCGGTTCATGCCTGGCTGACCAGCACCAATGATCTGAAGAGCGCGAACCGAGTCGAAGAGTTGTGGGACACGAGTCAGAATGCCGCGCTTGGTGACCAGCGAGCGCTCGGTCAAGGCCTGGTCGATGCGGCCGAGGTACTCTTCGTTCGATTCCCTAGGGTCCCCGTCGATGAAAGCCGACAGGTTGGTGACCTTGAGGACGTTGGAGACATCATCGATTCCGATGATCTCGTTGCGTCCGATGTTGTACTCAGACCCCGGCGCCTCGGCCCGGACCACGATGTCCAAGAAATAGAGATTGCCCTGCCGGTTGAACAGCATCTGGGTGGCGGGCAGGAAGTAGTTC
>JACCDR012210284.1_pt1 | contig 11736 bp, 12 predicted proteins | sample 7446431 | NCBI WGS metagenome assembly JACCDR01 (sample SAMN15323443, study PRJNA562643) | freshwater metagenome | isolation source: river surface water | place: USA:Blue River Watershed | collected 2017-08-17
CTGACGGAGCTGCTCAGGCTTACCACGAGCACCTGAATAGACCATCGTCGCAAGACGGTTGTCTCCTCCAGCGAAGTGCTTCTTCGCCGCCGCATCGATCTCCTCGGTTGCTTTCGAATAGATGCTGACGAGCTTGTGATCGAGCTCGGTCTTGTTCTTGGTCGATTTCTTCGCCTTGTCTGCTTCCTTGTGTGCGGCGGCGAGAATGGCGTCTCTCTGAGGGAGGGGCTTCAGATCCTTCAAGCCGATGGAGAAGGCGGACTTGAACGCGAATTCGTTTCCGAGATCCTTCAAGGCGTCGATGGACTCGGCGAAGTTCTCCTGGTGGTTTCGCGCCAGGTCGGTCGCCATCTGATTCATCGTCTTCTTGTTGAGGTCGAACGTCGGGTTGTGAAGAACGTCATGACGCATCGACATCGTCTTCGGCAACCACGCGGCCATGCGCATACGTCCGAGAGTGGTCTCCTTGCCGTTCAACTTGATGACGTCGTTGTGACCGATCTCCCCACGGTCGGCTGCCTTGTCGACTTCGGCCCCGTTCTTGAAGCTCTTGGTCGTCTTCTTTCCCCACTTCGTGATGAGGTGAAGACCCAGCATTGCTTCCTGCGACGGGGCGTACATGACCCCGCCGGTTGTTGGTGAGAAGAGATTCTTTGAGGGGAACATCTTCTTCGCTTCATCCACTGCTTCACGAGACAGCGGAACGGTGCCGGCCATCGTGTCGCCGTCGAAGTCGGCGTTGAAACCGCCAGTGACGAGAGGGTGGATTTGAATCGCCTTGCCTTCAATGAGCTTCGGCTGGAAGGCCATGACCGAGAACTTGTGAAGAGCCGGGTCACGCTTCAAGAGGATCGGACGGTCCTTCACGACCTCTTCCAAGGCCTTGAAGGCGAAGTCCGTACCGTTCTTCATTTCAGTACGAGCAGCGAGCGGGTCCATGCCCCAGCGTCCGAGCTGGGCGACAACGAACGGCTTGTAGAGCTCCATCGCCGCATTCTTTGGAAGACCGACCTGGTCGATGTGGAGATTCGGCTCAGGAATGATGGTTGAACGAATGGAGAGATTCTGACGACGCTTGATAAGCTTCGACTGGAAGAAGGCGTCCTTCGGCTGATCACCTTCTCCGCTTCCGCCGATGACTTCGAGAATGCCCTTGAGCTTTCTCTTGCCGTTGGCCTCGTCGTAGACAGGCTTGTAGTTACCGACACCCTGAAGAGCCTTGTAGGACTCCCACAGGTCCGAACGAAGGGGGTTTCTGTGCTCGTCGCTAAAGACCTTCGGATCCACCTCACGGAGCTTCTGGTTGATGATCGAGAAGTTCTTGTAGTGCTGATTGAGCGGAGTGACGTTCACGTCACCTCGATCGTTCGGAGTCACTGGACGGAACACAGGAGGGAGAACAGGAAGAACATGAGACATGTACGCATCAACTGCGGACAGTCCTGTGTCCTTCAGAGCCATGAGGAACTTCAACTTCCTGTTGGCTCTGTTGAGCTGAGTTCCGGTCTTCGTCTTGATGGCCTCACGGGCAGCAGCGATCTCGTGATCGACATTGATCTTCGAGAGGGCATCTCGGAATGCGGCTCCGCCGATCTTGCCGTTCAGATCCTTCTTGCCGGCCATGATGAGATCGACATCTTCGAGCTGAAGGCCGAGCAGGGTTGGGATTGGGCCAACATTGTTTCCTCCACCGACGAACATCGGATTCGGAAGAGGCTCGGCCATACGAATGTATGACCACTTGTCTCCCTCGACACCTCCAGTGACCTGTGGATCGAAGAGGCCGTGCTTCTCTTCACGAAGATCTTTCGATCGAAGAAGCAGGTGCCCCTTGGTGATTTCGTTCTTCCCACCGCCGGCCATTCTCAAAACCTCTTTGTCGACAAGAGGCATGAGCTTGAGAGTGGTTCCTTCCTTGTGGACGTTGATGCCTGCTCCCTTCAGGAGCGCCTCAAACTTCTTGTACGAGAAAGGTACTTGAGGTGTTGGGGGCTCGAAGCCCTGCTGAATGCGAACCCAGAACGAGTCATCCTGCTTGTCGCTCTTGTAGGTCGACATCTCGCGAATGTTCGACCGAGCTCCGTGACCAAGCAGAGAGTACATCTCAAGCTGACCAAACCCCTGCCCGCCCGTAGAGCCGCCCTTCACTGGCTGGCGATCGAGGCTGTAGGTCAATGGCTTGTTGTCGACCGTCGTTCCACCACCTCGGACGCTGAGCTTCTTCTCAACCTGATGACGCAGCTTCATCAGGTACTGAGGACCGACGAGAACCGAGCCCATTACCTTCTTTGGATCGTTGGGGTCGTAGACATGTTCCTCGTCATGCAGACCATTCGCCTTGAGGTCCTTCTCAACCTGAGCACGGTAGTCGTGGTTTGGTCCGGCAAAGTTGTTGACGACATACGGCTTGCCGGTCTTCTCAGCGATCTTTCCTGCGGCTGTCTCCAGAATCTGACCGACGTTGATTCGAGTCGGAACGCCTGAGGGATTGAGAATGACCTCAAGAGGGCGGCGCTCACCCTTCTCGTCCGTCGTGAATGGCATCTCATGGTCAGGGAGAATCTGTGTGACGATGCCCTTGTTTCCATGCCGGCCGGAGATCTTGTCACCGACCACCATTGGCTCGTCGGTACGAACATAGACCTTCACGCCCTTACCACTTGGGCTCTTGATGACCTTGATGACCTCTCCAACATGCTCCTCGTCCCAGGTGAGACTCTTGTCCTTCCAAGCGAAGAACTTGTTGTAGCGGGAGCCGAGGGCTGCGAGAGCACTCCCCTGCTTCGTCGAGGTATTCTTGGCCAAGGCTGCGATGAGAACTGAGCCAGGACGAACCTTCGAGCCGACTCGGATTACGCCATCGTCATCGAGAGCGTCGAGCTGATCTTTCGCGAGGTCGGTTGCCTTGCGAGAAGCGAAGGCCTGCCACTTCGCCTTGTTTGTGATGTCGATATCCGGATCGAGTTCGAGGTTCTTCTTGTAGAGATGGTCTGAGGTCAGCTTCTTTGCGGCTGTCTCGGAGATGACAATACCGTCTTCGAAGTTGTACCCCTTGTAGGGCATGTAACCGACGCGAAGATTCATGCCGACGGCGAGATGACCGTTTCTGGTGAAATTCGTGTCAGCAAGGAGCTGTCCCTGCTTCACCGAGTCTCCAACCTTCACAACAGGATTGGAGTGCATCATTCCCTTGGAGTCGTTGAGCGGGAAGTGGTTGTAGATCTGCACTTCGTGCTTCTTCTTTCCATCGGAAACGACGATGGCATCCTTCTTCACATCAACGATCTTTCCTGAAATAGGAGAGAGCGTAGAGCTGAAAGAGCCGATGCTCTTCTCGAAGGTATGAGCTCCTTCCGTCTTGGACTGAACGAGGGGAGCCTCACGGTGCTTCAGAGAGATTGCCTGCTCCATCTGCTTGTCAGCCATCGACACTCGGTTTCCCTGGTCGGTAGGCAAGAATGGGATGAGATTCGAAGTGAAGTCGAACAAGCCCTTTGCTGAGGGAAGAACGTACTGTGCTTCCTTGAACGGACGACTCTCGATTGCTCCTCCTGGGAGCTTCATCTTCACGTTTGGCGAGATGGGGACTGGCTTGCCGTTCTTCCAACGGACCTGGTCCGGAAGAACTGCTGTTGCCGTGTGGAAGTCAGGGACCTTCACGAACTCGCTCTTGCCTGTCTTCAGATTGAAGGCAGGTGCTTCGAGATCTTTGCCGTTCTTTCTGACGCTGGCGGAGAGGTAGAGCGTGATGCCTGTCTTCTCGGACTCAGGAGTGTGCATCGGGTCGAGGAACCCGAAGTGCGACGGGTTGATGACTTGCATCGCATCGTTGATGGCGTTCTTGTTCTTGATACCGCCGAGATCCGAAAAGAGGGTTGTCTTTCGGTGGCCGGCCATCATCTGAATCGGATTCGTCTGTTCCGAACGCTCGATGACCTTTGCATCGCCTGTCGAGAACAGGTCATTGATTGGCCTTCTGAAGAGATCAGGAGACACAATCTCCGTGAGGGTCTTCTTGTGGTCGACCGTCTGACGGAGGCGGGCACGAATGTTCCTCATCGCCTGTCGATTGAGGAGCTTCTCCGGGATGAAATCTTCGACGGAGACGACGTCCTTGAAGGCGAGAGAGTCACGGTCATCTGGCTCGTGAGTCTGACGAGAGACGCCCAGAATCTTGTTGCTGGCGAGACGGAGGACTTCTCCGTTCACCTGAGTGAAAGGCTTCCCGAGAGTGACTTTCGTGGTGTCTGGAAGAAGCGCAGTCTGGTTGAAGTAGTGGTGGACGTACGACGCCATCTCGGCGTCGTTCTTCGGAGCATCAGTTTCGTCGCCGGTCTTCTTGAAGAACTGCTGAAGGGCCTTCTCATTGCGACGATCATGCTTGTTGATGTTGAAGACCTTCTGTCCCCATTCCCTTTCCAGGTCATCGTCTGCGACGCCCATGGTCTTGAGAATCGGATACAGAGGGATGTGAGAATCGCCGTATTTGAACGAGAAGCGCTCAGTCTTCGGATCGAGGTGGATCGAGAAGTTGCTGCCAACCTTCTTCGCGAGGTTGAACTCTGATTCGAGCTCGCCGTTCTCCTGGACACGTGCGTACACGCCGGACTTGAGCCGGAAGAGATGGTCGACCTGGTACTCGTTTCCGCCGACGATGAGACCATACCGGCTGGTGAGCTTTGGAATGACGGCGAGAGTCTGCTTCTTGCGATCAATGACCTTCCCGGTCACCTTGTCGACAAGAGACATGTTCGCCACGACAGGAACACCCCACGTGCGACCGTGGTCCTTGGCTTCCGCCTGTGAGCGGATGTCGTCAACACTCAGCTTGTCGTCGACCGTGATGTCATCAAGGACGATTCTCTGCCGCTTGCCGTCATCGAACGGGAAGTACGACGAGATTGCAGAAACGACGTTCTTCTTCAGCGAGTCGAAGCTGGCTTCAGGCTTGATCACGTTGTGCCCTACCCTGCGCAGGTGAGGAAAGAATTGTGCCACTAGGCTCTACCTCTGCGCAGCAGAGGTGCTCAAGCCCGCTGAAAGGCTACACCGAAAACTGCCCAGCCTCCAAGGTATAAGGAAGGAGCGTGAAGAGACCAGCTCTTCTCCAACAAGGAGTTCTCGATGATCGATCCAGAAGAGGAAGTCCCGAAGTCGCAGTCCGACATGGTTGAAGAAGAAATGCACTCGTCTTTTAACGCCCATCTCGAAGAGACGGGTGATGCTTCGGAAGAAACGTCGTCCGAGGAACCTGCTTGAAGATCTTCCTCCTGGGGCTCGCAATCAGAGCAATTCAGTTCCTCGTGTGGTTCCTCCAAATGGAGTACTACAAACACACTGGGATCCAACTGTAAGAGGCCCTGATGGAGTTCCCGAGATCGAAGATTGCTGCGTGCCCCATCTTCTACGGGGCGCAGGGTGGGCAGTTCAATGAGTTCGGGAAAATCGTTCGGACTCAAGAAGATGACCCAAGTGTTCTGTGCGGAAGAGCATTCGATTGCGGACACTGTAGCTTCCTCCAAGATTGGATCCGGGTGAAGGAAGCTCAAGGCTTTGAGTGGGGCTGGGAATGTGTGACCTGCCTCAACTTCTCGAAGCGCTTCGATCACGAGAGCGGAACTGAGAGACTCCTGACCGGCTACTACCAGGCCGGCAGGAAGCCGTCTCTCGATCCCAACTCACTCGATGCGGACCCCGACATGCCGGGGATCGATGGCTGTACGCACATTCTCGAAGCAGACAACCAGGCAACAGGTCAGGTCGCTGGTCAGGTCTGTGGGTGGGAAACTTCATTCCTTCAACTCGTCTTAAGGAGGCGAATTGTTCGACGGCAACCCGTTCCGGCCTCCGCAGGCTGAGCCGTATCCAGGAGTCCCTTGGGCCCCTGATTCAGAATTCAAACTCGTCTGCGACTACTGTCAGCAAGAGATCAAATCGGACGAGAACGCAATCAACCTGCTGCTCGGACAAGTAGTGCTCGGTAAGCGGAACATGACCCCGATGATTGGTCCGTCACCGCATTACCCAAAGGGTGAGACGAACGTTCACTTCGACTGCCTTGCGATGCACATTGTCGAAGAAATGCCCTGGGTCGCGACAGAGGTCAGTGACCTTCTGGCGTGTAAGAACCTAGAAGAAATCGACACCTTCGAGTTCGACGAGAAGGAAGACCGTCTCTGCGCGGCATGCGGAACTCCATTCGATGAATGAGGTTGTGTGGAGAGAAGATGTCGCGAAAGAAGTCGAATACATGACAGAAGGGACGAGAACTCTCGCCACCTTCTATCACTCGGCCAAGTACTACGGCGCACCTGAGTCACTCCTCCGCGAGCTGGCTCAGGTGTGGTCGGATCTCGAACAAGCTCGGAAGCGTCTTGAGACTCTCGTCTCGTGCTTTCCGGAGGAGCCTAGATAGCGATGTACGACAGCGACGTTGTAGAGATTCGAAAGACGTACGCCGGAGAAGATTGGTTCGAGCACGTTACGGACGCTCAGATCTACAGCGCTTGGGGTATGCGTAGTGAAGATCTTTGTGCCTCCTGGCTCGCATATCATCCGGGAGAACGTGACCCAGGCTTCGAGAGCTACCTCAAGGGAATTCTCAAGCGAGAAGGCCCTCTCGATATGATGCTCTTCTGTCCGAACTGCACGTATCAGCACATCGATGCGAAGAAGGGCGAGTGGCGGAACCCTCCGCACAAGAGTCATCTCTGCGAGGCCTGTGGTTTCATCTGGAGGCCGGCGGATGTTCCAACCAACGGAGTCGAGAAGACTCAGACCAAAGGAGAGAAGGACGGTCAGAAGGAGGATTCTGATCTCTACGTCTTCACGGGCGAGGAGCTCATTCAGTTGCTCTCAAGCGTGAGGAACCGAACAGCCTCCATCTTTGAAGAAGCTGCGAATGCTGTTTTCAGGATCGACTTCAGAGACATCATCAAGGGCAAGAAATGAAGCGAAATCCGACCTTCGAGACCAAAGACATCGCCTCCTTAGGAACAACACTGAGATTCCACAAGCCTGAGAAGTTCGAGAAGTGGGGAGATGCATTCTTCGTGAATGTCTCCAAAGGCGACTGTGAGTGTGTGTCCCTTAGTTTCACTCTGAGCAACAAAGAGGCTCGTCGACTCGGACGATTCTTGCTTGCTCGTGCAGGAGGGAAGAAACGTGTACTGTGAGAAGTGCAAGAAAACAGGCGGCTGCGAGCACGCAGACGTTCAGTTTCCGTACTCCCTGCCGGCTGAAATGACACGACTGGAGAGGCAGCTCAAAGAGACCCAGAAGAAGCTGGAAGAGACCGAGAAGCAGCTCAAAGAAACGAAGCTTCAGCTCGGGAAGGTGAAGGACTTCCATGACAAGGACGGGAAAGCACTCGTCCGAGTCACTCACATCCAAACGGATCTCTACTCTCGGCTCATCAGCGCCCACAACGTTCTCCAGGACTCTGCGGTTCTCGTGAAGGGCTCGAACGAGTATCTGCACGAAGAAGGGAAGAGTACCTACAAGGCGATGATTCTGGAGGCTCGCGCTATCGCCAAACACATCCCGGCCGAGCGGGCTGATGAGCTCCACAACTTCGAGCTCGAAGGAGTTGCCTGATGCCGAAAAAGAAGATGACCGAGATCGAAGAGCTTCTCGTGAGCCGTACGGAACTCTGGCTCAAGAAGTTCGCGCTGGTTCATAAAATGAAGCCCAAAACCACCAGTGGACGCATTCGCCAAAACGTCCTTTTTACTCAACTGGTAGGTGCTGACCTCCAAGATCTCGGAGCTGCATACATCGACGTCATTCGAGCCGGGATGAACAAGAAATGAGTTCGATCGAAGGCTTGGCGATGGAGCTCCTCAAGGAGCATTTCGAGACGAACGATCCCTACGTTGATGACATGCCCTCAGCACGGCATGCAGCAATCGAGCATCGAAAAGACTGCAAGTACTGCATCGCGTACGGCAAGTACTTGAAGAACAAACCCGTCTCGGCCCCAGTTCCGCACTGCAAGAGCTGCAATGAGCCTCTCGGGGAATGTAGCTGTCGAAGCTACCAGGGTTCGTACTTGAAAAACAGCTAAGGGAAGGACCGCTTGAACAGGGTCTTTTTAGCCTTCAGACGGACGAGTGGACGTTCCTGGAGTGATATCAAGGGCACGCATCTTCGCCCACCACTCCTGCACTTCAGGAAGCTGATCTGGCATCGGATGAGGATGCGGCCAGAACTCTCGTTCGATTCCCATCACGAGGACGCGGAAGTCGTTGGCAATGAGTTCTGCCGGCATCTCATGCCAAGTCCCAGGACCGTAGTGCGATTGTTTCGGGAGCTTCCGCAGCGCCGCGTACTCCTCTCGCTGCTTCTCGATGTAGTTGCTGCCCTTGAATCTCTTCGCAGCAATTGCTCGATCCACCGCGTGACCGTACTCATGGGCAACCAGTGCGCGGGTCACAGCCGGGTGCATCGGAGTTCTCTTCCCGTAGAGGAAGATCATTGAGCCGCCGACGTACTCTCCGTGCTCGTTCAGCTTCTGGTAGTCGGACCAATCACGAGTGTCACCATTCGTCCTGCTCACACTCTCGTAGTGGACGTTGTAGATCCACACAGGGACTGGGAGAGGAAAGACTTCCTCGCATCTCTTGAGGGTCTCGATGACAAGATCCCGAGAGTGCGCGTAGGCCGGCGTTGGATCGAGCTTGATCCAGGAGTGCGTCGCTGGCGTCGGAGAGGCCCTCGTGAAAGGGCCCTCGTTATCGAATCCCCACTGAAGCTGCGAAATCTCAACAACACGATCCATTGCTCACCCAACTGGCGACACACGACGAGACGGCTTCTGCTGAGGCATCGGACTCTGCTGAGCGTCGAGAGGGTTCGCTTGAGAACCTTGCTCTGCCTGGAGGAGCTTGAGCACAACCATGTAGAGCTGAGGATTGGACATCTTCATCTTCTCCAAAGCTTGATACTTCTGAGCGTCGGGCATCTTCTGAAGTTGCTCGGCGGCACGCTTGGCGAGGTAGAGAATGTTCGCTCCTCCGCCTGCTGTTCCCATGGTTTGCGGACCCATCAGCGGATTCGCCATCCCATCCGGAACACCCTCCTCAGGCATCTGCTGGGCGTTCTCCATCGAGACGGTCGAGCCTTCCGGCATTCCGTCCGCAACGGCTTCTCCTGGCAACATCTCGCCCTGCTGACCTGTCTGACCGCCCTGATCTTCTCCGCCAGCTCCTGGAGGCATCCCAGGCATCTGAGCACCTTCCATTCCGGGTTGCTGTCCCGGCATCGCAGCAACCATCATCTGCTGTGCCTTGGCCGCGTACCGGGCCTGGACAATCTGAACCTCACCGGCAATCGCAGCCTGAGCAAGTTGCATCTTCCGCTGCTCTTCGAGCTGTCTGTCGACTTCGATGGCTTTCTTCTGAGTCTCGACTGCTGGATCGAAATCGGCCTCTTTGAGGAAGGTGTCTCGGGAGATCAACATCGCCTGATTCAACTGGAAGTAGAATGCAGTTCTCTGAAGATCGTCTGCCATCTTGAAGCGACGCATCTCGGCCTTCACAACAGGCCAGTCCATGAACTCTGCGATGCGCTTGATGACGAAACGATTCAACATCAAGTGGTGGTCCAGACGGTATCCGATGAACTGGTTCTCCAGGATACGCATGGAGACGTTCGAGCCGGAATACTGCATGCCACCGAAGACGAACTCCTCAGGAACACCCATGCCGGCCACAATGTGGCGGCTCCAAATGTCCATCTCTTGGTAGAGACCAAGAGCCTTTCCGTCGCCACCGATGCTCTGATTGCCGATTGGGAGTGGGAGGATCGGGATGTAGTTCGGATCGTACTTCCACTTCGCCACTTCGCTCTCGATACGGCCCTTCCAATTGTCGAGTGGGATGGTGGTGTACGGATCTGATGTCCCACTACCGGCCTGAGGGAACATCACTCGGAGAGGAACGATGTGCTCCTGAGCGATGGCTTCCTGAGCCTTTCGAAGGACCTGCATGTAGAACGTGTCCTTCAGCACCGGCATGATCAGCGGCACGCCCCAGCCCATATCCTTCTGACTGATGGTCGAGCGCTTGAAGACGAACACGTTGTCGTCCGTGAAGCGAATGAACTTGTTCCGGCGCATCGCTTCGATGAAGACGTCCGGGATGGTGTCGAGAACGTTCTTCTTTCCGAGCGTGATGTCGTTTCGGAGCTGGAGGGGGATGTCGAAGGTGTAGACTGGGTCTGCTCCGGCGAATGCGGGATCGACGTTCACGTACTCAGGATTCCAGCGCATCAGACGGATGCGCTTCACATCCTTCACGTGGAAGTCTTCAACCTTCGCAGGGCCGTGCTGTCCGCACTTGTCGCACGCGATGATGTAGTCGAGGTTGCGCCAGACGTAACCACACTTCTCGGCCTTCTCCTTGTGCTTGCACGAACGACAGACAAGGTACTTCACGAATGGGAGGTGCATCGTTACGATGCACATGCCGTACGTGTAGTAGTCGAGACCGACTTCGATCTGGAAGGCACGGTAGCGGAGCGTCTCTCCGAGGAGCGTCTCCCATTTCTCACGGATGTCGTCGTTCTTCTCGTTCACCACGATCTCAGTGATCGGGTACTCCGACATCTTGTGGACGACCGAGTTGATGAGCGGATTGACGAGGTAGTAGTACCGGCACCACCGCAACATCGACTTCTGCGAGGGTGGGAGATACGTGTGGCCAATGTCAAAGAACGGAGACGGATAACGAACACCGTTCCGTCCCATACCGTCGGCAGTACGACCACGCTGACCGGAGAAGCGGGACCCACCGGTCCCGAGAAACATGTTGTCGTTCGACATTCAGACCCTCAGGGTGTCTCAGGCTTGGGCTTCTTGAGAGAGCGATGTACTGCCTCTGCTCCCTTTCCAACAAGCTTTCCAGCCTTTCGGCCAATCTGACCCGCGACGATCCCACCAGTAACTCCGAATGGGGTTCCGATGATTCCGCCAAGCTGATCTCCAACTGCCGTTGCTGCCCTCTCAACTCTTCCACGACCCTGACGAAGGGGGTCTTCCTTGGCAAGAGCCTCATGGGCACTACCAGCAAGGCCCGTCAGCATAAGACCTTTCTGAAGAGAGTGCATCTTGCTGAAGTCCTTCGTCGACATCTGGAGACCTCTTTTGAAGGACTCGACAGGAGTCGAGAAAGCACTGACGGCGTTTCCTGCATTCTGAACCGCACCCGCCGCAGCTCCTGGAACAGCCTTTGCCGCTGCCATCATTGCCGCAGGAGCGTTCCGAGCTTTCGAGAGGATCTTCATGCCAACATCACGCATGAAGCTAGCCTCCTTGATCTTCTCGAACTCATCGAAGAAGCCCAGAATGGTTGCCGTCTTCATCAGCTTGCCCCAAGCCAGGACTTCAGAGAGATGAGCTGCTCTGTGAGCTGGCGGCGACGAACGTTCATGTAGTCACGGGCGATGAGAAGCTTAGCGATCTGAGCATCGACCATGTTCTCTTCAAGTCTGACGTCTTCCGTCTTCTTTCGGAAGACCTCGTCCCATCTCTTCTGAATGGGATCTGGGTCGTATTTGAGAGTGAGCTCCATTTTCTTCCCGAAGCCAGCCTGCACGAGCTCTTTCTTCGGCTGCATCGAGAGACCTTGTTCCGGGTCGAACTTCTGAGTGCAGACGTCACAGACGCCGTCATGGAAGATGGCGTTGAAGACCGTTCCACAATCTTCGCAGCGGTAACGAGGCTGACCGACTTCAACC
>JACCDR010280612.1_pt1 | contig 11734 bp, 8 predicted proteins | sample 7446431 | NCBI WGS metagenome assembly JACCDR01 (sample SAMN15323443, study PRJNA562643) | freshwater metagenome | isolation source: river surface water | place: USA:Blue River Watershed | collected 2017-08-17
CCAAGGAAGAATCATGAAGACGTCCCATGTCCCGCTCACTTATCACCCGGAAAAACTGAAGCGCGAGCTCAAGCCCTTCTATATCGGCGCTGACGACAAAGACGTCCGCGAGATGCTCGCCGCGATCGGCCTGAAAAGCCTCGAGGACCTGTACGGCCACATCGACGATTCAGTAAAGATGGCCAGGGTACCGATGCCTAAGCATCTGAGCTACGAGGAACTAATCGCCCTCGTGAACGACGTCGCCCAAAAAAATAAGCGGAAGATCTCTTTCCTTGGAGATGGGCTCCCACAATACAAAGTGACAGACGTCGTGGGTCCGGTGTGTAGCATCCGGGGTCTCACGACCGCTTATACGCCCTACCAACCGGAGCGCTCCCAGGGAACTCTCCAGACCCTTTGGATTTATCAGTCGCTGGTCTCACAGCTCACGGGCTTCGAGGCGATCAACGCTTCCCTTTACGACCGCTCTACCTGCCTTTTTGAGGCGATGAACTGCGCATTGCGCCTGGTAAAAGACTCGACAACAGTGATCGTCGCCAACACGCTTTATCCGGGGGACATCGAGGTCATCGAGACTCACGCCCGCGAGACCGGGATGAAGATCGCGCGCGCGCCGGTGAACCCGCAGAACGGAAAGCTTGACGTCGAGGCGCTGAAGAAGCTTCTCAATACCACCCCTCTCGTAGCAGCAGTGGCCTTCCCACAGGTGAACAACCTCGGTAACCTCGAGGCCGTCGATGAAATCGTTGACCTTTGCTCGCAGAATAATGTGAAGTCTATTGCAGTGGTCGATCCTATGCTTCTCGGAAAAGGCGGTCTCAAGGCACCGGTGAAGTTTGGCATGCGGATGCAAGGCTCAGACATGGTCGTGGCCGAAGGCCAGCACCTTGCCATCGGTCCTAACTTTGGCGGGCCGGGCCTGGGTATCTTCGGTATCCGGTACCACGAAAACGACAAGCTCTCGATCCGCTCTACCGCCGGACGCTACATCGGAAAGACCACCGATCTCAAAGGCCGCGAGTGCAAGGCGTTGATTCTCTCCACCCGTGAGCAACACATCCGGCGCGAGAAGGCGACCTCGAACATTTGCTCAAATCAGTCCTTCGTGGCGACGGCCGCAGGGGCCAGCATGCTGGCACGGGGTGATGAGGGCTTCGAGGCTTCTCTAAGAACCGCGCGGACACTCGCCGAGAAGGCAGCAGAGGGCCTCTCGCAGTTTGAGGGTATCGAGCTCAAGTTCAAGGGCTCACCTTTCTTTAACGAGTTCACTCTCAAACTTCCGGTTGGCGCCACCGAATTCATTCACACCGCCAGCGCCGCCGGTTTCCAGGTTGGCGTCGACGTTTCTAACCGGCATCCGGAGCTCAAGGGCGAAAACCTCCTGCTCATGAGTTTTACCGATATCCACTCCGAAAAAGACGTGGATCAGCTCCTCGCCTTCTTCGCCACACAATTCGAGCGCACCAAGAGCGCAACCCCCGCGCAGAAAATTCCGTCGGTCATGCTCCGAACTGACGCTCCGGAAATCCCGAAACTCTCAAGCAGCGATATCTTGAGCTACTACGAGCGCCTCGGAAAGCAGAACCTCTCCCCGGACGACGGGATCTATCCGCTGGGCTCATGTACGATGAAGTATAATCCGTACATCAACGACTACGCGGCCTCTCTCCCAGGCTTCACCAATATGCATCCTGAAGCACCACTCGAGGACGTCCAGGGCTGCCTTGAGGTCCTCTTCGAAATTCAGGAGGCCTTCAAAGCAATCACGGGTCTTCCGGGAGTCGTCACTCAGTCCGTCGCCGGTGCCCAGGGTGAACTTGTGGGTATCAAAATGTTCCAGGCCTACCACCGCGACCGCGGCGAGGCCGATCAGCGAAATGTGATTATTATTCCGCGCTCGGCCCATGGGACGAACCCCGCGACGGCCACTATGGCCGGGTACGAATCCAAGGTTGTCGACGGAAAGATTTACGGTATTTACACTGTGGAGGCCCTCCCCAACGGTGAGATGAACCTGGGTCAGATCAAAGAGTTCCTCAAGACCGATGGCCACCGCGTAGCGGGAGTCATGGTGACAAATCCGAACACTGCCGGAATCTTCGAAACTCAGTTTAAAGAAATGAGTGCCCTCATCCACGCGGCCGGTGGTCTGGTTTATATGGACGGCGCCAACATGAATGCTGTCGCTGGCATCGTTGACCTCAATAAACTCGGTGTCGATGCGGTTCATAACAACCTCCATAAGACCTGGACCATCCCTCACGGCGGCGGCGGCCCCGGTGACGCCATCGTGGGCGTCTCCCACCGACTCCTCGACTTCATGCCGGGAGTTCAAGTGGTCAAAAAAGACGGCCGCTACGATCTTACCCGGGCGCCAAAGTCATGTGGTTCATTCCACCGGCACTTTGGAAACTTCGCCCACAAAATCCGCGCCTACACCTACATCAAGGCGCTCGGTGCAGACGGTGTCCAGCGCATGAGCCAGGTCGCCGTGCTGTCAGCGCGCTACCTCTTCCACAAACTTGCCAAGTCCTTTCCGACTCTACCGGCCGAGGCGCAAAGCTCTCCCCGGATGCACGAGTTCATCCTGACGCTCTCCCCGGAGATCTTCAAGAAAATCGAGGCGGCCGGAACGCCGAAGGCGAACACCATTGCGCGGATTGGAAAGCTCTTTCTGGATTTCGGCTTCCACGCACCGACGGTTGCCTTCCCGGAGCAGTACGGTCTCATGTTCGAGCCAACGGAAACATACTCGAAGAGTGAGCTCGATGAGTTTGCCGAAGTGGTTGAGGCGATTCTCAAGCTCGTAAGCGAGCATCCTGAGGTCCTGAAGACTGTTCCGCACTTCACTCCGATTGACCGAGTGGACGAGGTCCAGGCAAATAAGAATCCAGTGCTGACCGAGAAAATCACGGCCCACCTTCCGGAAATCATTCCGGACCGGGTGGATGCCGCGCGCCTGCGGAATTCGACCCCCGGTGACCTTTGCGCTCACATTTTGAAAGCGCATCAGAATTCGATTTAATCCCAAAGGGGCCCTCTATCGGGCCCCTTTTTTTTGCTAGTGCAGTGGAATCCCCCACTCCTGGCCAATTGTTTTCGGAAGCTCGAGCCGAAAGGTCGTATGGGGACAGTTCGGAAGATACACGAGTTCACCACCGTGCTTTTCAGCAATCCCCTTGGCCAGTGCCAGGCCTAGCCCTGTTCCCTTACCGATATCTTTAGTCGAGAAAAAGGGTTCCATGATTCTAGTCGCGGTCTCTGGCGGTATCCCGTGGCCAGAGTCCTTAAAAAATAGCTGAAGCTTACTGTCCTTCTCAAAACAACTGACTTCAATCCACTTGTCCGGCAAAAATTCTATCGCGTCGAAGGAATTGTTTAAGAGGTTCAGGATCAGCTGCTCAAGCTGGACCTTGTTGCCTTGGACCGAGGTGTTTTCCAAACCGTAGAAGCGAAGACTTACACCGTGGTTCTTCATCCGCTGGCCGCAAAAGCCGAGCACGTCTTCGAAGAGCTCCTTAAGCGAAATATCGCGCACAGGCCCTTTGTCGTCCTGGTGGACGAATTCCCTTATTCCCTGAATGATGCGACTGATGCGCTCACTGGTCTTAAGGATCTGTAGCAGCCCCTCCCCAACTTCCTTTTGCTTTTCGGAATTTTTATGCAACCGCAGAAGCTGGGCGGCGCGGGCCTGAATGACGGCAAGAGGGTTGTTGATCTCGTGCGCGATCCCGGCGGACATCATGCCAAGTTCAGAAAACTTACTATACCCTAAGAATTTCTCGCTTCGATCCCGGATCACCTGCTGAAGCTCCTTGCTATGCCTGGACTGAAGAAGCTCCATGTAGCGCCCAAGACCTGTTACTGCAAATCCGATCAGGAAGAAAATCTCCAGGACCATGCCGGCTTCCGTCAGCTGCGGGTTCATACGCCAGAGTGGATACAAAAGTCGTCGAACAAAGAAGAGACCCAAGAGTAAAAAGCACGCCAGGTGCAGGACCGATCGCTCATCCTTAGGCATGCCTCGATGGGAGGCCATAGTGACGTAGAGCCCAAGCCCTCCGACGGCCAGCGAAAAGGGAGCGGTGAAAACGACAAAAGGGAGGCCATACCCACCAAGAGCAAAGGTTAAAAAAGCACCAGCACCGAAGATCAGGTAGTGCCAGCGATGGAGAACCCTCACCCCTGAGATATCTTCGGTCACCAACATCACCGTGCGCAGAGGCCAGATCCAGCCTATCATGGAAAGAGCTGCAAGAGGCCCGGTCTGGGTGGCAAACGCCATCAACGTGGCGACACTCACAACCATCGAGGCCCAGAACTCAGTCAGATGACCTAGCTCTTTTTCTTTTCTCCGCTGGTACAACGGCCATGTGAGAACCAGCATCAGCAGCGGGATGAGAAAACAAAGGACATAAAGAATCTGCGACCAATTACTCATGACAGTAGTTTAGGCAGTAAATTTCTTACAGAGACTTGAATTAATTCTTAAGAGCGACAGACGTATTTAATATACATTTCTTACATTCGCTGATATCACATTTTTACGCAGACGATCACCTTTTTTAGGATACCTTCCCCATGAGCTCCAGCCCTCGTTGTACCTTTGCCATCATCTCTCACCCCGACGCCGGTAAGACGACGATGACGGAAAAACTTCTCTGGTTTGGAGGTGTTGTCCGTGAAGCGGGAATGGTTAAGTCCAAAACAGGCGACTATGCAAAGTCCGACTGGATGGAACTGGAAAAGCAACGGGGTATTTCCATCACCTCGTCGGTCATGAGCTTCGAATACAACGACCGCGCGCTCCACCTCCTCGATACGCCAGGGCACAAAGACTTCTCTGAAGATACCTACCGGACCCTGACTGCGGTCGAGTCGGTGCTTATGATGATCGACTCCGCCAAAGGGGTGGAGGCCCAAACCATCAAGCTCATGGATGTTTGCCGGATGCGGGATACACCCATCGTGACCTTTATGAACAAGTTTGACCGTGAAGCGATGGATCCTTTTGCACTCCTCGACAACATCGAGTCCATCCTGAAAATCCAGTGTATCCCTATGACCTGGCCCGTCGGTAACGGCGTCGACTTCAAGGGCGTCTACGACTTTAAGACCAAGCAGATCCTGAGCTTTAAAGATTCGAAGGATCCCTTTTCTCCAAGCTTCATCGACGCGAGCGACCTGAGCTCAAGCGCTCTCCACGCCGAGCTGGGAACAGCACTTCGGGACAAGCTCCGGGAAGAACTTGAAATGGTGGAAACCCTCATACCTACCGTTGGCATGGACGAAGACCAGGCCGGCATTCAGACCCCGGTCTTCTTTGGTTCAGCGCTTAAGAACTTTGGAGTTAAAGAGACCCTTGATCTCATCACCCAAATTGCGCCAACACCGAAGCCTCGGGAAGCGGTCCTGGCCCCCTTCGACTCAAGTGCTGACAAAATAACAATCGATCCAACAGATCCAGAATTTACCGGCTTCGTTTTCAAAATTCAGGCAAACATGGACCCCAAGCACCGGGACCGGATCTCCTTTATGCGTGTGTGCTCCGGGAAATTTACCCGGAACGATAAGATCTTTCACGTTCGCTCTGGTAAAGAGATCCGCATCGCAACACCTCTCATTTTCCAGGCACGGGACCGGGAAATTGCAGAAGAGGCGGTAGCGGGAGATATCATCGGCCTCTATGATACAGGCAAGTATCAGATCGGTGATACGTTCACCATGGGCAAGAAACAGATCCGTTACACGGGAATCCCGAGTTTCTCACCGGAACTCTTCATGCGCGTGACAGCGAAAGATCCCATGAGGGCAAAACACCTTGAGAAAGGACTCGCTCAACTCTCTGAAGAAGGGGCAACTCAGCTCTTTATCCGCCGCCATACAAACGAAAAAATGCTCGGCGCCGTCGGCGCCCTCCAGTTTGAAGTCGTCAAATTCCGCCTCGAGGATGAGTACTCCGTCGAAGCGACCTACGAATCCGTGGCGTGGGCCGGGGTCCGCTGGCTCAAATTCCCGGACAAGAAGGCCGAAGAAAAGTTTGCTCAGGAATATTCGTCAGTCATCATGGAAGATAAGGAAAAGCGGTTATGCTTCGCTGTTCGTACGGAGTGGGATCTGCGGCTTGCGATGGAGAAGAATCCATCGGTAGAGTTCTTTAAGAATTCAGATTACATCGAGTAAGACTGCTGCACAGACACCTTCATGGGGCGGATTTTAGTTTATGGCCAAAAAAATTCCTTAATGACTTCTTTCATGTAACTATTATTACATGAAGCCTTTTTTAAACTTCACCCGATACCCCAACATTCTTTTAAGTTTATTCGGGATTGCCATCCTCGCGACAGCAAATGCAGAAAATAAGCCCGGAGTGGTCGTCCCGAAATGCTTTTCCTGGCTGGGAGATTCCGCGCCTGCTGATGGATTTATTTCCTTACGGGATACCCCAAGCTCAAAAGGAAAACTTCTTGCAAAAATGATTTTGGCGCCTGGAGACTTAATGTCTGTAAAGTCGCTCGGGTCATGCAGCCCTGAAATATCGATACTGCAAACCCTCACTCTCTCACCTTTGGCGCACCAGAAACTCCTGAATGCACAGTGGTGCGCTGTAGAGTACAAAGGAATTAAAGGTTGGGCGAAATCCGGCCTAATGGACGAAGGTGTTTGCAACGACCTGCCAAGGCAGCGAACCGAAGATCAATTTTTTGTTTGCTCGACTTCGACTGATGACCCTGTTTTAATTTTATCCAAAAATAGTTCAACTGCAGATTCAGAATTTTTAATTGGTTTCTATACCGAATCCCAGTCAAGCCACAATGAACATTTAAAAACGATGATCGCAGTCGAAAAGGTGATTCTTCTGGATGGAAAAAATCTTGGATTTGAAAACATGGAACTTCAATTCTCTTCACCCGCTGAATTGCAAAATTGGCAACTTGATACAAAGATGGCCACTCTCTTTATTTCTAAAGATAAATGGCCAGGCTTAGATAAAAAATTCCAAAATTTGTTTTCGCGATTCCGTGAGACACCTCAGAGCAATCTAAAAGTTAGCTTTAACTGCCGACCTGGTTCCGACAGTAGATTTGCGCGCTAGTTATTCCGGTGTGCGGACGGAATTCTTTGAGATGATGTTCAAAAAAAACCCACATCCGAAGATGTGGGTCGGCGTAAGTGAAATTTTATGCCCGGAAGTAATATTTGTACTAGCTCTTAGGCTTGAACCAACAAAGTGGACGAGTGCCTACCTGATGCCCTAGCTTCGTATGACAAGTTCCGCGGACTTCATCTGACTGAGAGACATCTTCGTTAAACGAGATCTCGCAAAGGGAACCTTGAAAGTAGGTATCCAAGCGACACTGGTGCGCTGGATGGGAATCATCGGTACGAGAAACAACCTTGGTATCCGGAGTTTCAAACTTCGCCTCAGGCTGGTTCCTGAGAGAGGCAAAGAGTGCTGCGACGGAAACACCGGCCATACCATTTCTGATACAGATACCACGGTCCACCGAGCCTCCCCAGGCCTTAGTGCAGGCATCAACCAAGGTCTGTGGGGCATTGAGCCTGCGAACGATGGCGTCGTTGTTATCGTTCAGGAAGGCCTTACGAAGACACTTTGCGGTGGCGAAATAGTCCGATTGACCTTCGTTAGACGCCCACCGGTTAAGAATATTGGAAACCTTCGGTGCTCCACCGAGGTGATGTCCTAGCTCGTGGCAAAGGACAAGAGCAAAGCCGTCAGGAGTGATCGTCTGATGACGAGCAAGACCGCCGAACATATTGACAACCCAACCACCAAGGCGAGTTGCATTAGCGTTCACAGTCGCATCCGACCACTTGCGATTAACGATGAGCTTGCCACCCATGCCCGAAACTATAGGCGCGTAGATCGTCTCAATCTTTGCAATAACCGAGTTAAACTGCGCCTCAGTCAGACCGCCGTTGGTCTTCATACCAACAGGAATTCGCAGATTATTCTCTGGAAGAAAACCAGTCTTACCATCCTCAGTACAAGCGAAGACTGCTCCTACGAGAGTGAGTGAAAGAATGAGGGCCGCAAGGTGTTTCATTTATTCTCCTTAAAATATCCACGTGAAACGTAGGTCAATTCTAAAAAGAGGTGAACTTGTTCGTCAGCAGGAGATTCATGGAAGTAAGAAAATAAGAGAGAGGAGAGAAGCACCGGGGAGGAAACCCCGGTGCAGAGGATCTAGTTAAGACTAAGGAGCGACAGAAGGCTTAAACCAGCAGAGCGGACGAAGACCGCGGCTAAAGCCAGTTGAAGCGTGGCAAGTTCCAGTAACTTCTGAAGAAGCAGTTACGTCATCATGCCAAGAGACGTTACAAAGAGAGGCCTGGAAGTATGTATCAAGGCGACACTGCGTAGCAGGGTGGTTGTCATCCGTGCGGGTCACAACCTTCGTGTCTGGAGTGTCAAACTTAGGCTCAACATCTGATCCGCGCAACGCCTGGAAGAGCTTCGCAACAGAGAGGCCGGCCATACTTCCCCGGATACAAGTCCAGTAATCGGCGTTGAATGTGTGCATCTGGCCGCAGGCCTTGACCACGTTCTGAGGAACCTGATCCATCATCTCGCGAACGATCGCTTCATTGTTGTCATTTTCCCATCCGCGGCGCAAACACTTTAGGTTTGCGAAGTAATCGGCCTGACCTTCGTTAGATGCCCATGGAGAGGACCATGGAGAAGCTTTCCGAGGAGCTCCGCCAATGTGGTGACCAAGTTCGTGACAAACAACAAGGGCAAAACCATCGGCAGTGATGGTCTCATGTCGTGCCAGACCTCCGAACATGGAAACTTTCCATGTCTTGCCGATCTGCTGGGCGTAAGCGTTGACAGTACCGTCGGTCCAGTTGCGTTCGATGGCAAGATCACCACCGTAGCTCTTGACTATCGGATTGTAGAGAACTTCAAACTTGTCGATAACTGCGTTAAACTGAGCCTCAGTAATTCCACCGGCCCTCTTAGCGTGAACAGAAATTTTAAGGTTGTTCTCAGGAACAAAACCTTCACGGCCATCTGGCGTGCACGCGAGCGACGGTATAGCGAGTACGAGGGATCCTAAGAGCAGTCCTTGCTTGAACATTTTCATTTGAGTTCTCCTTGAAAATAAAAACGCGTTCTTAACGTGATTCTGACATATTCGGATTCGAGAAAACGAGACCAAAATCGTGAAGTAAGAATTTGTTTGTTAGAGTTTTTTACTCAGGAATTTCGAGAGCTCATAGAAAAAAACACCGGGCAAGAGGCCCGGTGTCGGAGAAAAAGAAAACAATGTCGTTGAGAAATTACTGAGCTTTTGGCTTAAACCAGCAGCGAGGACGCAAACCAACGGAGTGGCCGGCAGAGCTGTGGCAAACGCCACTGACTTCATCTTTCTGGCCAATTTCTTCGTTGAAAGATTTCTCACAAAGAGCACCCTGGAAATAAGTATCCAAGCGGCACTGAGTAGCAGGATGAGAATCCTGTGTCGAGCTTACCTGGCGCGTGTCAGGAGTATCGAACTTCGGAGCCTTGGAAGACCAAGATAAGGCAGCAAAGAGCTTCGCAACGGATTCGCCGGCCATACCGCCGCGAACACAGATGTCGCGATCCTGTGCACTGCTTGGCCATGCCTTACTACAAGCTGTCGTCAACGCCTCAGGGACCTCAAGCTTACGAATGACGGCAGCATTGTCTTCGCTCTGCCAAACGCGGCGAAGACACTTCGTTGTAGCGAAGTAATCCGACTGACCTTCGTTCGATGCCCAATCATTCCCGCCGTAGCGTGGAACACCACCGATGTGGTGACCGATTTCGTGGCAAACCACGAGGGCGAAACCGTCAGCAGTGATTGTCTTATGCCGGGCGAGACCGCCGAACATAGAGACCTTCCAGATGTTGCCGGCCTGTTCCGCGTATGCGTTGACCGTACCATCGGTCCACTTGCGAACGACTTCGAGTTTGCCGCCGTACTCAGCGACGATCGGCGCGTAGATAGCTTCAACCTGGTCGATGACAGTGTTGAACTCTGTCTCGTCGATGGTGCTGATACTTTTAGCGTCAACGGGGATAAAGAGATCGTTCTTCGGTACAAAACCCTCAGAACCATTCTTAGTACAAGCAAAAACCGGCTGGGAGATGATAGCGGATGCCATAAGCAATCCAAGGGATACGTTCTTCATTAATCCTCCTTGATTAACTGTTGTCTGTTATCATGTTGTCGAACTTATTTTACAAGCGCCAGAAAACTTATAAGTTTGTAAGAATTTGTTGGAATCCGACATCTGACTAAGGATAAACCCGAGCGAGTACCAGGTACCAGAAACCTAGAGTTATAAATGAGAGCGGCACGCCAACTCCGACCATCATGCCCGCAAGCCGCGGCCTGAGATTATGAGAGGACGCAAGAATACTCGACGTAATCATCGGCGCCATGCCGGCCTCAAGCACCGAAACCTTGATGATGTCACGGTCAACACCGGCCAGATGATAGAACACAAAAATAACGAGCGGGGCAAGCAGGAGCTTATAGCCAAGACCCAGGGAAAGGAAAGGCAGCTCCTCGCGCAAATTCCGCCACTGGAGTTGAAGCCCGACTGAGATCAGCGCTAAGGGCGTCAGTAGTACTGCGAGGCGCTCCAGAACCTCTCGTGAGACGCCCTCTGCGCGCCAACCCCAAGCTCCGGCGCCGAGCCCTGAGAGAAAAGCGATAAAGGGCGGGAAGAGCAGGATCTTCTTGAGTAAAAACCGCTTTTGAAGTTTCCCCGAAGAATAGGAAAGTGCTACGTAGATGCCAAAGCTTGAGACGATGAGAAAACTTCCGGACTGGTCCAGGAAGATAGCGTGTTTCAGCGCCTCCCGACCGAAAAGCGCCTCGATCACGGGAAATCCGACGAAGGCCGAGTTGCAGAAACCTGCGGTGAGGATAAGGCAGCCCAAGAGGTCCTGCGGGAGCCGCCAGCGTTGACCCAGATAATGCACCAGCGCCCAGGCGAGCCCAAACACAATCCATGTCACGAGAGCGAGAGAAATCAGGGATCGCTCCCAGCGCAGATCCGGTAATGAGAGAAGACAGATGGCCGGAAGGGGCACGTAAAGGATCAGCGTCCCGAGGGTCGCGGGCGCATTGGGAGGAATCGTCTTGACCTGCCGGAGGAAGACACCGAGGACAAGGGAGACTGCGAGGATCAAAAGACTGGCCATGTGCTCCACATTCTAATCACGAGGGAGAATCTTGGCAAACGAGAACGCTTTAAGAGAAGATGAGGCGAAGAATTTGGACCATAAGATATTCAGCACACAGGGGCGACATGAGAGACCGAATCGTATTCTATTTAAATGGCATTCGCACCGAGGCGGGCCCTGACGACGCCTCCCTGATGCTCGCTGACTATCTCAGGATGAAGCGTGGCCTCACCGGGACGAAGATCGTGTGTGCCGAGGGCGACTGCGGCGCCTGCACTGTTCTGCGCCTCTTCCCCCACGCGCCCGGAACTGACGCTCAGAATTTTCTTCCCGTAAACTCCTGCATCACTTTGGTCGCACAGCTTGACGGTTCAAGCCTTGTCACGGTGGACGCACTTCAGGATAAGGGTACACTCCACGAAACCCAGCGGGCGATGGTTAACTGCCACGGATCTCAGTGCGGTTTCTGCACTCCGGGCTTCGTCATGGCACTCACGGGAATGGTGGAGGAGAAGCTGGCCCGCGGTGATGCCAGTGTCGACTTGA
>JACCDR011560562.1_pt1 | contig 11733 bp, 8 predicted proteins | sample 7446431 | NCBI WGS metagenome assembly JACCDR01 (sample SAMN15323443, study PRJNA562643) | freshwater metagenome | isolation source: river surface water | place: USA:Blue River Watershed | collected 2017-08-17
AATTTGCTAACGAGGGAATTTTGAATGTGGTGGGTGGTTGTTGTGGGACGACTCCGAACCACATTAAAGCTGTCCAACAGGCTTTAAGTGGGATCCAGCCAAGGCAAAGACCTGAATTTCCGAATTCATTTTTAATCTCTGGCCTTGAGCCCTTAAAGCAGATGCAAATTAAAAATCCCGATGCTGATCTTGATGGCCCAAAGCCCTTTCTTTTTGTGGGCGAGAGAACCAATGTCACGGGATCTATCAAGTTTCAAAAAGCGATTAAAGAGAAGAGATATTCAGAAGCTCTCAGTATTGCTCGTAGCCAAGTTGAGAACGGCGCTAACATCATCGACGTCAATTTTGATGAAGGCATGCTCGATTCAGCCCAAGAGATGCAGCATTTTTTAAATCTTTTGGCTTCAGAGCCTGAAATTTGTCGCGTGCCTTTCATGATTGATTCTTCGAAATGGGATGTGATCGAAGCGGGTCTTAAATGTGTTCAGGGAAAAGCGATCGTTAATTCGATCTCTCTGAAAGAAGGACCTGAACTTTTTAAAGAGCAAGCCATCAAAGTGAACCGCTACGGGGCTGCCTGCATTGTGATGGCCTTTGATGAGCAAGGCCAGGCGGTGACAGTTGAAGATAAAGTTCGCATTTGTAAAAGAGCGTATGATATCTGGACCCAAGAGCTTGGCTTTAATCCTTGCGATCTGATTTTTGATCCGAATATCTTAGCCATCGCCACAGGAATTGATGAGCACAACGATTACGCGATCAACTTTATTGAAGCGATTAAGCGTATTAAAATGGAATGTCCTGGAGCTCTCACCAGTGGTGGCCTTTCCAATCTTTCATTTTCTTTTAGAGGAAATGATAAGGTGAGAGAGGCTATGCATTCGGTGTTTTTATATCACGCTATTCAAGCCGGTTTTGATATGGCGATCGTTAATGCGGGAATGATCGAAGTCTATGACAAAATCGATCTGGAATTAAGAGATCATGTTGAAGATGTGATTTTTAATCGCCGTGCAGATGCGACGGATCGTTTGTTAGCTTTAGCTGAAAAATTTAAACACCAAAAGAAAGATTCTACGCCGTCAGATCAAGATGCTTGGAGAAAATTATCAGTTGATGAACGAATTTCTCATGCTCTTTTAAAAGGAATTGATGATTTCATCGAAGCCGATACGGCTGAAGCCTTTGCCAATTTAAAATCTCCTCTTTTGGTCATTGAAGGTCCCTTGATGAATGGGATGAAGATCGTCGGAGATCTTTTTGGTCAGGGGAAAATGTTTCTTCCCCAAGTTGTCAAAAGTGCCCGGGTGATGAAAAAAGCCGTCGCCGTGCTAGAGCCTTATATGAAGTCTTCAACAACGGGAAGCTTATCAAAACAAGGCCGAGTTTTGCTGGCGACCGTTAAAGGCGATGTTCACGATATCGGAAAAAATATCGTCGGGGTCGTGCTTGCTTGCAATGGCTATGAGGTTATTGATCTCGGAGTCATGGTGAGCTGTCAGAAAATCATTGAAGAAGCGAAAAAGCATTCAGTGGATGTGATTGGGCTTTCGGGTTTGATTACTCCGTCTTTAGAGGAAATGATTTTTAATGTTCGCGAGTTCAGCGCTGCTGGGATTAAGGTTCCAGTTTTGATTGGTGGAGCGACGACCTCGAAGCTGCACACAGCCGTTAAGATTGCTGAGCATTATCCAGATTCTGTCGTGCACGTGGCTGATGCTTCGTTGGTCACGGAAGTTTTATCAAAATTAAAAAATCCGACCAGCGGATTTGCCGAGGATTTGAAAACTCAGTATCAAAAAACAAAAGAGAATTACCTTAAATCCAAAGAAGATTCTGTTTTAAAGCCATTAAGTGAGGCTCGAAAGCAGAAGCCCGCCATTGACTGGTCAAAACCTTCGAATGTGAGGCCCGAGGCTGTCGGAGTCTTTTCTTGGCAGTTTTCTCTTGAAGAAGTTGTCAAGTACATCGACTGGTCACCGTTTTTTTGGTCATGGGATTTGAAAGGCCTTTATCCAGGCATTTTAAAACATGAAAAATATGGCGTTGAAGCGAGTAAGCTATTTGCAGATGCTTCGGCGATCTTAAATAAAATTGTGAAAGAAAAATTATTTCAGCCGAAAGCTGTTGTCGGAGTTTGGTCGGCGTCGCAAGTCGAAGATGATGATGTCATGCTGTGGAATAGCCAAGGTGAAGCTCTGGAGAGGCTGTGTTTTGTTCGCCAGCAGAGAGAAAAAGAAGCTAATGGTGGATTTTATCGCTGCTTAGCTGATTTCATCAAACCTCTTTCTGCGGGTGGATCTAAAGATTATATGGGAGCTTTCGCAGTGACTGCAGGTGGGGCCGTTGAAGAGCTCGCTCGTCAATACGAGAAGAAGAACGACGATTACACGGCTGTTATCGTGAAAGCGATAGGAGACCGGATTGCGGAAGCCATGGCAGAGATTACGCATAAGAAAATGCGTGAACATGTGGGCTTTGGAAAAACAGAAGATCTCAGTATCCAAAATATTATCGAAGAAAAGTATCAGGGAATTCGGCCAGCTCCGGGATATCCTGCTTGTCCTGATCACAGTGAGAAAATGAAGCTTTGGAAGTTATTAGATGTGGAAAAAGCGGCCGGAATTGTTCTGACAGAGAATTTCTCGATGAGCCCGGGAAGCAGCGTTTCTGGATATTATTTTTTCCATCCTGAAAGCAAGTATTTCCGTGTGGGGCCTATCGGAGATGATCAGGTTCAGTCGCTGGCGAAAAGAAAATCTTTTGGCGAGCAGGAAATGAAAAAATGGCTCGCGAATTTGGCTTTTTAATGCCGAAGGCACCGGGCGACAGATTAAGGATATAAATTTGTGATTTTAGTATTTGGTAAACAAGGACAGTTAGCTCAGAGCTTTCAGATGACTCTTCCAAAGGAATTGGAAGGGGAGACTGTTTTTATTTCCAGTCATGAAGCGGATTTTCAGAAACCGCAAATGCTACATGGATTTTTAGATCATTACAGTCCGAAAGTTATCGTTATTTGTGCGGCCTATACCCAAGTGGATTTGGCTGAACAAGATAGAGATGCTTGTGAGAAAATTAATTTCAAAGCCCCTCAAGAGATCGCTCGATGGTGTGCGAAAAACGAAGCTCTGCTGATTCATTTCTCAACTGATTATGTGTTTAACGGATCAGGTGATCGGCCTTGGAAAGAGACGGATGAGCCCAGACCTTTGAATTGGTACGGCGAGACCAAATGGGAAGGCGAGATGGCGATTCAGGATACTCGCTGTCAGCATTTGATATTTAGAACCTCTTGGGTTTTTTCCGAGTTTGGGAGAAATTTTGTAAAAACCATGCTCAAATTAGGAAAAGATAAAGAGAAGCTGACAGTGGTCGCTGATCAAGTGGGATCGCCCAGTTATGCTCCGGATATTGCCGAGACTGTTTGGAAGATCATTGCCAGACACAATGCTGGGGAAAATTTTAAGTCAGGAATTTATCATTTAGCAGGAAATGGGTTTACCAATTGGGCTCATTTTGCTGAGGAAATTTTCTTTCAAGCTAAGGCGATGAAGCATCTCAATTTTGATTTAAAAATAGAGAAAGTAGAGCCTGTTGGGTCTGCCGAGTACCAAACGGTCGCTGCAAGGCCCATGAATTCAAGATTAGATCAGTCCAAGTTTCATGAGGCCTTTCAATTGAAGATGCCGGATTGGCAAGAGTCTTTAAAATTGTGTCTGAAAAGATTGGGGGCACATTGAAAATTGATACTTTCTCCAGCGAGGGATTAAAGCTCGTCACCTTGAAATCTTATCCAGATGATCGTGGATTTTTCTGCGAGAGATTTAAGTTATCTTCTTTTTCTGATCTCGGACTTCCGACAAACTTTGTTCAAGATAATTTTTCAAGATCAGCACCAGGTGTTTTGAGAGGATTGCATTACCAGTGGGAAAAGCCTCAAGGGAAACTGGTGACTTGTCTCAGCGGAAAGATTTTAGATGTGGTTGTGGATATTCGTGTGGGATCTGCCAGTTTCGGTCAGGTGACACAGGTGGAATTATCCGGAGATCAGCCACAGTGGTTGTGGGTTCCAGCGGGCTTTGCCCATGGATTTTTTGTGATGGGTCAGACTCCGGCCGATGTTCTTTACAAATGTGATCATGAATATAATCCTAAAGCGGAGAGCGGTATCCGTTGGAATGATGAAACATTGAAAATTCAGTGGCCATCTCAGACGCCGCAGGTTTCTGAGCGAGATCGCGTGATGCCAAGTTTTGAAGATTATAAGCGTGCCCCGAAATTTCACTGGAGCAAGCCATGAAGGTCATGGTGACAGGTGGAGCAGGTTATATCGGTTCTCATGCTGTCGCGGCTCTTTTAGAGCGAGGGCATCAAGTTTTCGTTATTGATAATTTATCCACAGGGTATGAAAATTTGCTCAATCCATCGGCGCCCTTTTTTAAAGGTGATGTCAAAGATTCTCGATTTGTTCGTGGCGTGATTGAGAATAATGCGATCGAAGCCGTCTTGCATTTTGCGGCTTTTACCAGTGTCGCTGAATCTGTTTCAAATCCTGAAAAATATTACGACAATAATTTTGGTGGTACCTTGGGCTTGCTTGAAGCCATCAAAAACACATCCAGCGTAAAATATTTTATCTTCTCTTCGACAGCCGCGGTTTATGCGGATCCTGGCGGTAAGCCCGTGACGGAAAATTCATCAACAAATCCCCCGACGGCTTATGGTCGAAGCAAGCTAATGAGCGAGCAAGCTCTTCAAGACTTTGCGGCGGTTTCAGGCTTGAAGGTGGCCATTTTACGCTATTTCAATGTCGCGGGCGCCAGCTCCACAGGTCTTTATGGCCAAATTGGAGATGAACACACCGTTCTTATAAAGCGTGCCGCTTTGGCAGCCGTAGGTAAAATTCCTGAGCTTCAAATTTTTGGTACCGATTATGCGACGCCCGACGGAACGGCCGTCAGGGATTATATCCACGTGGAAGATTTAGTGGATTTGCATGTGTTGTCTTTGGAAAAACTGGCTCAAGGCAGAGAAATCGGGATCCTGAATTGTGGCTATGGACGTGGGTTTTCAGTGCGAGAAGTCATAGAGACGATGAAAAGGGCCTCGGGACGGGATTTTGTTGTTGTTGAGAAAGCTCGCCGATCTGGAGATCTCGCCAGTGTGGTCGCTGATAATGCGAAGTCGATCAGCTTATTCAGTTGGAAACCGCGATTTTCCAATCTGGAAAAGATCTGCAGTTCTGCTTTTCAGTGGGAATTGCGCGGCAGATAACGCTTTGCAAAAGCAATGACCTTTTCAGAGTGAAAACGTATAACTCCTGTTTGCCCTTCAGCGAGGAATTAAACATGAGAGTTTATCAAGAACCTAGAGTCATTTCTGAAATCGGTTGCAACCACAAAGGCGACTTTCAAACAGCAAAAGAGCTTATCAAGTTATCAAAAGAAGCGGGTGCTTACGCAGCCAAGTTTCAGAAAAGAACTCCGAAAGAATTATTAACTCCTGAGCAGTACAATACTCCTCATCCAAATCCAGCAAATGCTTACGGCGATACCTATGGTGCTCACCGTGAGTTCTTGGAATTTAATATTGATCAGCATGCTGAGCTCAAAAAATATTGTGAATCGATTGGCATCGTCTGGGCGACCAGCGTTTGGGATACCACGAGCGCCAAAGAAACCATCAGTCTTAATCCTGAATTTATCAAAGTTCCTTCAGCATGTAATAATCATTTCAAAATGCTTGAGCTATTGAGAGATAGTTACAAAGGCGAAGTGCATATCTCTTTAGGAATGACGACGGTTGATGAACAGGAAAAGATCGTGCAATTTTTCGAAGAAAAAGGCCAGGGTAAAAGAGTTGTTCTTTACTCTTGCACATCTGGATATCCCGTTCCTTTTGAAGATGTTTGCTTGTTAGAAATTGTAAAAATTCAAGATAGGTTTGGAAATCGTGTGAAAGACATTGCTTTTTCAGGTCACCATTTAGGAATCGCGATTGACGTTGCGGCCTACACATTGGGAACGCGTTGGATTGAAAGACATTTCACCAAAGATCGGACTTGGAAGGGAACTGATCACGCAGCTTCATTGGAGCCCGCTGGTATGCAAAAGCTTTGTCGTGATGTTCATGCGACCCATAAGGCGCTGACTTTCAAGAAAACAGAAATTCTTCCTATCGAGCAAGTACAAAGAGATAAATTAAAATACAGAGAAAGATAATTGGGAGTCATGGGCGCACAGCCGTTAGTTTCCATTATTACTCCGGCTTATAATGCTGAAAGATTTATTGGCGAGACCATTCAATCCGTCAAAGAGCAGAGCTATACGAATTGGGAACATATTATCGTTGTCGATAAAAATTCGAAGGACGGCACGAGAGCGCTTTTAGAAAAATTAGCCAGCGAAGATCCTCGTATTAAAGTTCTCAAGCCCACGGATGTCTCGGGAGCTGCTGATAATCGCAATTTGGCGGTTCTTCATGCGCAAGGGGAATTTATTGCATTTTTGGATGCAGATGATCTGTGGTTTCCAGAGAAGCTTTCTGAACAAGTTAACTTTATGGAAGAGAAGAAAATTAATTTCTCCTACCATACCTATTTTCGCATGACCGAAGACGGTGGAAAGCTAGGCCATCAAATACAAATTCAACCTCAGATGAACCACAAAGATCTTTTAAAAAATAATACCATTGGATGTCTAACGGTCATGATTCGTAAAAAAGCCTTTGCGGGGAAGATCCAGTTTCTTAATTATGGTTGGGAAGATATGGGGCTTTGGTTAAAGCTTCTCAAAGACGGGGAGACCGCTTTTGGTATTATGAAACCTTTGGCTTATTACCGAATCGTTAAGGGATCTCGCTCGAACAATAAGCTATTTGCGGCAAGATTGAGATGGAATACCTACCGTCAGGTAGAGAAGATGTCTTTTCCGACATCGGCTTTTTATTTTTCAAATTATTTTGTCAGCAGTCTTTTTAAATACGTCAAGTTTTAGGTGATGAGGAATAGATTTTGAAAGCATATTTATTTACCTCATTGGCAATGAACCAAACTCTTTTTTTTGAAGGCTTGGCGCGCGAGCTTAAACAAGCGGGTCACGAGACGGAAATTATATGTTTTCATGAACGCAGCTCTGATTACCTGACGAAAAAGAATGTTCCTAATCTCAATGTCTTTCAAAAAATCAGAGAAATGCCTGCCATTCGTGATGTTGAGAGCGAGTATCAAGAAATCGTTAAAAAGTATTTTCTGCCTTCCAGTCATCTTATCTTTTCTCATGAGATGGCTGCCTTTGAGCTTTACGATTTAGATGAAATTAAAAAGAAATTTATCGGTTATTCCAAAGTGATTGGTAATCGTATCCAGGCTCTCAAAGATCAAGGACATAAAGTTGTCATGGTCCAAGAGCTTGGGGGGTTTTCTTCTTTGTTATCAACTTTTTTTGTTTCAAGAGCTTTGGGTTTAGATCATTACTTTATTGAGCCGGCTTTTTTCAAGGGCCGCTATTTTATGGTAAAGAATTCTATCCAGGCTTTAGGTGTTTACCAGCTCTCGAATTCCCAGGCAGAGTCCGAGTTCGTTCAGTATCTGGATTCTGCGATTAAAAATAAAAAGATCGTTATCCCAGATAAGGACCGAAAACATTACTGGGGTCTTTTTGCCAAAGTCTTTAATTTTTATAATTTCAAACGCTTATTTCAAAAGTTAGGCGATCGTTTTATTTTCAATAAGCAAGAAGAGTTCAGATACATTGGGACTTTTACATTTCGACACATTAAAATGTTTTGGAATAAGTACCGTTTAGGGGTTTTTTACTCTGAAATCCCAGATAAGAAATTTATCTACTATCCTTTGCATGTTCCTATGGATGTGGCACTGACGATTAGATCCCCGCATTGCCTTGATCAGTACAGCATTATTGATCTGATTTGCCGTACATTGCCATTAGGCTATCAGCTTGTGATCAAAGAGCATCCTGCCATGGTCGGGGTGATGCATCTTGGACGTATGAAAGATCTCCTTTCGAGAAATGCGAATTTAACGATTCTCCGCCCAAATATTAATAATTATGACGTTCTCGGAAAGACCGATCTCGTTGTCACAGTGAATTCAAAAAGTGGTGCAGAAGCTCTTTTGTTGAATAAGAGGGTTCTCGTTATGGGAGACGCTTTTTATAGCTTATCGCCATTGGTTAAAAAGGTTTCTGAATTATCTCAGCTTGATCTTGAAATGAAGAATATTTTAGAGCAGCCGGCACCTGAGGCAGAAAAAATTAAAAGGTATTTTCAGGCTGTCTGGGAGAATTCTCATGAGGGCGAGATTTATTCATTGGATAAAGTGGTTCAGAAGAAATTCGCTCAGCATATTGAAAGTTTGTTATAGTTAAAAGGGGAAGTTGGAATGGGAAATAAAAGAGTTATTGCATTTATTCCTGTGCGAGGGGGCAGTAAATCTATCCCTTTGAAAAACATCAAAGATCTTAATTCAAATCCCTTATTGAATTACAGTTTACAAGCAGCGGATCAATGTAGGGAGATCACAGATATTGTTGTGTCGACTGATCACGATTCTATCGTACAGGTTGCAAAAAATTTCCCTAGCAAAAAAATCACGATTCATCACCGTTCTGATGAAAACGCCAAAGATACATCGAGCACAGAATCAGTCATTCTCGAATATTTGGGTAAGGCCGCTTTAGATTCGAAAAATTTATTTATACTTGTTCAGGCGACAAATCCCTTTACGACGGCAGAAGATTTTTCCAAAGCTTTGAAGCAAATGAAAAAGGAAAAATCACAGAGCTTATTATCAGTTGTAAGAAGTAAAAGATTTTTTTGGAGCGAATCTGGAAAGCCTTTGAATTATGATTTTAAAAAACGCCCACGTAGACAGGACTTTGACGGATTGTTGATGGAAAATGGAGCTTTTTATATAAGTTCTGTAGGCTCAGTGTTGAAGTTTAAAAATCGTCTCAGTGGTAAGGTTTCAGTTTATGAAATGCCTGAAGAGTCAGGCGTTGAGATTGATGATCCGAGCGACTGGATTATAGTTGAAGAGCTTTTACGGGCTCGTCAGAAGCTCCCTAGCAAACAAGGAAAAAAGAGTTATTCAGATATTAAGCTTTTTCTGACAGACGTAGATGGTGTTCTCACGGATGCTGGAATGTATTATTCGGAAAAAGGCGATGAGCTTAAAAAGTTCAATACCTTGGATGGAATGGGTTTGCAGCTTTTAATGAAGACAGGGATAAAAACCGGGATTGTGACGGGAGAGAATACTGAATTGGTGAAATGGCGCCGTCAGAAATTGGGTCTTGATATTCTTCATCAAGGAGCGAAAGACAAGCTGAGTATTGTTAAGGGTATTTGTGCTGAATTGGGAATTACTTTGCAGCAAGTTGCTTTTATTGGGGATGACATTAATGATCTTGAAATTTTGAGTGCTGTGGGATTTCCTGCGTGCCCGGCTTCTGCGGTTGATGAAGTTAAATCTATTCCAGGAATTCGCCAAATGACAAAAGTCGGTGGCGCCGGAGTTGTGAGAGAGTACATCGATCTTATTTTAAAAGATCACGCCTAATTAGATTTATTTATATTAGCAAGCTGCTGAAAATCACTGCTATTGATTAGCAGCTCATTATAAGATCCATCTGCTTTGATTTTTCCGTTTTCAAGCAGAACAAGGCGGTCACAATTTTGTACAGTGCTTAGCCGATGAGCGATAATGATGACCGTCATTTTTCCCATGAGACTTTGAATAGATTGGTTGATATTGGATTCCGTTGTGCCGTCGAGCGCACTTGTCGCTTCGTCTAAGAGTAGGACAGAGGCTCCGTAGTAAAGAGCTCGCGCAATTCCTATTCTTTGTTTTTGACCACCGCTGAGCTGAACTCCACGCTCTCCTACGGGAGCTTCATATTTTTTATCTAAACTTTCGATGAGGGAATCAAGTTCTGCCATTTGGGCAGCTCTCTTTACCTTATTCATATCAATTTCGTTTTTTGGTGTTCCTAAGGCAATATTTTCAAGGACGCTGGTATCACTCAAGTACACATTTTGTGAAACGTATCCGATTTGGCTTTGCCATTGGCGCAAATTATTGAAATCAATTGTTCGCGAGTCGACTAAAATTTTGCCGCTATCGATTTTCAAAAGCCCAAGAAGTATATCGGCGAGAGTTGTTTTGCCGGAACCGGACTTTCCAATAATAGCAATCGAAGATTTTGCCTTAATTTGAAGGCTAAAATCTTTGAAAACGGGTGTGCTTTTCCCTGGATAAGAAAAAGAAATATTTTGCAGAGTAATTTCCTGCTGAGGAGAAAGGGGGTTTGTCGTTAACTCAGTTCTTAAAGGGTTTTCTAGAATTTGGCTCTGAAAACTTTTAATAAGATCTGCTTCAATGATATTGAGAGCGTCCATATTTGTTTTGATGTTACTGAGATTAGCAAAAATTTGTTGAAGTGCGGGGAGGACTTTGAGTCCTGTAATGACAAACAAAGTTAACAATGGGAGTAGGTTATTAAGATCTTGGCCATTCAGCAGGTAATAAAGTATTATTGAAATAATTCCGGTAAAAGCGATAGCATCTAAAAGATAGCGAGGTACGACAGGGATAACCTGACTCGTTGTCGCAGCTTGAGCGTAATCGTTAGCGGCCTGATCATATTGGTCGACGTATACGGATTCTTTTCCCAAAAATTTAACTTCCTTTACTCCCCCAAAGGCTTCGTTGAGAGTTTTTAAAAGAGTATTAGAAGAGCGGCTGATAAGAGACCCATTTCGCTCCAAAATTTTTCTGGTCATTGCGAAAATGAAAAAATAAACCGTGAGAAGAACGATCGCGGTCGTCAGTATTAAATACGGATTTACTATCACTAGGCCTATCATCATAAAAAGCACAATGAGAAGGCGTGAATTAATTTGCAGAAATGGGAGAATGAGACCCATTGTGATTCGATCAACTTGTTTAGAAACTTTGTTGATCAGGTATGCGCTATTGTTCTGTGTATGAAAGAGATAATTGCTTTTCATATAATAAGAAAAAAGCATCGTTGAAAAGTATCTTCCTAACTGAAAACTAAATCGGGTTATGAGATTCATGGCTAAAATTCCAGCTAAGCTGCTGACCACAACCGCGCATGAGACGCCAACCCCCATAAAAACCAAGAAGGAATTTTGGCTTTCGAAATGGAGAGTTGAGAAAATCTGCTGAAGCAGGTTATTGCTGTGGATAAAGCTGGGATTTTGGTAAACGGCCATGAGGGGCAAAATAAGGGCGATACTAAAAATCTCTAGGCAGGCTAAAAAAAAGATCATTGCTTGAATAAGCAAAATGCTTCTTTTTTGTTCTTTATTCAGTACGAAAATAAGGTTAAATATTCTCTTAAACACGATTCAACCACTGTATACACAATTAGCTCATTTTTGAATGGATTTTGGTAAACCGATGACGGGAAAAAATAAGAATGCCTACGCCGTCTATAAACGAGCTTTCGATGTCTTGTTGGCACTAGTTTTTTTGATCGTCTTTTTTCCCGTTTTATTGGGTCTTTTTTTGATTTGTAAGATGACCGATAAAGGTAATTTTTTATACTGGTCCCAGAGGGTCGGAAAAGATTCTGTTTTGTTTTTGATGCCTAAAATACGTACCATGAGGGCTGATACGCCTCAGATAGCGACCCATTTATTAAAAGAGAGCGCTAGATACCTGACTCCGACGGGCTCTTTTCT
>JACCDR012008292.1_pt1 | contig 11733 bp, 21 predicted proteins | sample 7446431 | NCBI WGS metagenome assembly JACCDR01 (sample SAMN15323443, study PRJNA562643) | freshwater metagenome | isolation source: river surface water | place: USA:Blue River Watershed | collected 2017-08-17
CTCGCTAAAGACAGGGTACACAGAGCTTACTAAAACGGAGTTTGAGCAGGAGAAAGAGGCTAGGCTAACGGCTATTCGGGAGTCAGCCCAGGCCGAACAGGAAATGACTCCACAGGAGGTCAGGACTTCGTACACTGACGAGGACAAGATATTCCTAATTGACTACAACGGAGCTGGGGTAAAGAACAACGCAGATAAGCGCAGACATTTTACTTTACTTTATGGCTTTGACCCAGTAACAGGAGACCCTAGAAATGGCTAAGGACACCGATGAGAAGGTTGCGGTTCTCTGGGAAAGAAGCGAAAAGGCTAACGACCAGTTAGAAGACCTACACAAAGACCTGAAAGAGATACAGGTGCAGCTAGCTTCCCTGCCGGCTAAGATAAGCCAGTCTATGCGGGATGAGTGCGTAACAAAAAAAGAATTTAAGGCAGTGGGGACGGTGTTTGGCTTTCTGCTAACTGTAGTAACGACGACTATTAGCTTTTTTCACAGGAACTAGTATGGACTGGAAGCACGGAGAGTTCTTTAGGCCAGAGGAAGTCCTGTCTCCCAACGGCCTAGCCATGTTCAGGAAGGGCAACCTCCTGCTACAGAATTTCGCTATGGAGAACTTGACGGCCTTTCGTCGAGAGTTGAATACCCCATTTAGCATAAACCATGCCGGACTCCAGTACCGCGGATACAGGTCTAGCATAGAGAACGCCAAAGTGGGAGGAGCCCAATACGGCAGGCACGAACAGGGAATAGCTTTTGATATTACCATGTACGACCTTAGCCTCTGCGAGCAGATGATGCAAACTATTATGTTCACGGCTAAACAGATAGCACTACATAAGAACAGCCCAGAACCGGGAAAACATTCTGGAGTAAGGGCGCTTGGAGTATACCCATCTAAAAATTTCTGTCATAACGACTATAGGGCCTTGCCTTCCAAAGGGGAAGAGTATATGGTCGTATGGAATGGAAGCTCCCCAGGGGTAGCTATTTTAGATGAGAGAGTGCTCCGGTCCTCGCCTGAAGCAATCTTAATCTTTCTTCAGAAACAACTGGGGCTTCCTAAAACATGGAGGATAGGATGAAATATCTAGCACTAGCTAGTTTGTTGCTTCTGTCGGCCTGCACTAATACTCATCGGCTAGTAATGGTCTATGAGTCAGACAAGGCTGTACAAGGCACGATAAGCATCATGGAAGAACCGACTCCTAAGACGGTAACGGTTGTTCCTAGAGAAACTCAGGCTGCCGGAGAGATTTATGCTCCAGAGCCTACAATGGTGGAGGTACCAGAAGATGAAAAGTCGATACTTGATTCTGTACGCGGCATGTTGCCTTAGTATGACGGCCTGCGGAGGCCTTTCGTACAGCAGCGGCGATAGTTCAGAATCTGAGAGCACTAACTCAGGAAACGTGTCTTCAGTAGGGGATAACGTCAACATCCAGAGCCCCGGCGGAGAGATTAACAATATTAACTCCGACGATGCCGACGATAAGGGAGATAACCCAGACTGCTCCGAGACCTTGACTAATGATGGTCCAGGAGGATTCCTGTGGAAGCCAGTCTCCGAGTCAGACGGTAACTTGGCGATTCTCTTCCCCGAAGAGTTTAGCCGGGAATTCTTGGCAGTGTATGTAGAGCTGGCTGAAGAAGAGGAGGAAGTCGTAGAGGAAGAAGAGGAAGCTCCTGCGGAAGAAGTGACTAAGGAAAGAGGTACTCTAGTAGAGTGCCGCTTGAACGAAAGTCGATTCGAGGATGGCCGTTTAATCTACCGCTGCCCTCAACCAGGCGGCGCCTACACTGGTCGGGTATTCGCAGATAACCGCGACGAAGAGTGCGTGTGGGAAATTAGCGGCGACCCTGCCGAAAGAAATGACTAGTCCAACTAGGGATGAAGTAAAAGGCTGGCTGGACGGTAAAGTTCTTCCGCTCAGCTGGCTTTTCTGTTGGATGTATAATAAGTGTAAGGAAATTTATGTTTCAAAGTATAAAAGAAAAAATTAAGGCAGTGTTTAATCCTGCTGCTTGGGTAGCGGCCCTCATTAAGCCTAGCCAGTTTTCATCTTTGGCTAGAACGATTGTTAAGGTAATGGCCGGGGCCTTGCTCGGAGCCGGGTTTAGCCAAGAAGTAGTAGCTAACTTCTCTAGCGGAGTTGAGCCCGTAGTAACTGGACTATTAGCCCTAGCCGTAGGAGTAGTAGCGTCTTACTTAACACACAAGCCAGCAAAAGCAGAATAATATGAAAGTGTACGGAAATGTCAAGCCGCAGTTGAAGGAAGTTACCAAATATCCTGAGGCCTCCGTACGCTTCGATGAAGACTTCCGGGAGAGCCTTCCTCCTGGAGTCTTCATTTCTAGTAGTGACGTGCAGATTATCGACCTCCGCACTAATTCAGATACAACCGTATTCATGTTAGTGACAGCTCCTGCACTATCCGCCGCCGAAGGAGCTACCCTACCCACTGACTACTCGTACGTCACTTTCGCGGTAGAGAACGGGGCTGTAGGGCACCAGTACTTGATTAAGTGGACTACCGTCTATAACGATAACCTAACCGTGGATATTACTGAGGTTATCCTAAATGTTCAAGCGCCTATCGCATAATGTAGTATCAGTTATCTCTCTAGGAAACTGTTGCAAATCCGCAGTAGACATAATACCAGTAACCAGCCCAGACATAACTCTTCTTGTGGATTTTTCTCATCACGCGAGACGAGTGGGAGAGATAGAGAATCCTCTACTAATAGTAAGGTCCGTTCCGTCAATGGCTTATCAAACAGGCCATCGCTGCGAGCTTTTGTCTGGCGGGGTGGTACGAGTAGATATAGACGAGGAAAGTCTAAAGACTAACAAGATGCTCAAGATAGTGGTATCGGTGTCTTGTCAGGCCTCTACGCGAGGCAAAGCTAAGCTAGTGCAGCATGTAATACTCAAATTCATAGATTAGTTCTTCTTCCGTATACACGGGAACTTTTATCTCTTTAAGAAAAGAATTTACGTGCATACAAGTATCTAGAGGCAGCAAGTAACCTTGTGCGGTGTACCCAGGATTAAGAAGTACCTTCCCCTTCCTTAGATTGCGGGTGATGTCCGCGTAATTTCTTTTTAGCAGCTGCATGTCAAATATATAGGCCTTACCTAGCGGCGGAACATAGTATATAAGAAGGTCCGCCTCAGAGGTCCTAGCCCAGCCAGGCTTACCTGGTCCGTTATCATTCTTAGTATGCTCCAGAAAAATATTGCCAGTATCGTAAGCTCTGAAGTCAGCTTTATACTCAACTGTAGTGGAGGCAGTGCCGTCATCAATAATTCTATCTATACCTTTCATTTCTTGCTCAGGAGTCGCTTCAATTACGTAAAGGCCCTGCTCTATCAGGTATCTATCGAGTACTGCCTCCGCGTACTTCCCTATCTTTAACCTGTCTTCAAAGTATCCCATACTAGCTCCACACCACAGTTAATTTCTTGACTATCTGAGACACCAACCAGTCATGGAGATAGGTAAAGTGCTCGTCGTTCCCGTAGGAAGGGGCAGTTATCCCCCTCTCATGAAACATGAACAGGATGGCATGAGTGGCTTCGTGGGAGATGGTGAGGTAATGTACTGTCGTGGTCGGGAACCAAATCACTACTGCGTTAGAGCCTTCCTTGCTTATAGTTACGCCCGCGGTGTGCGGAGCCTCTTCACCACCGTCTAAGTCCGGTACGTGGAAGTAGTTAGCCGCATCCTTCGGAGTGCCTCCAGCGTACACACAGTACGAGAAGTTGTACAGAGGGTCTTCCGCTACAAATTTCCTAGCCTTCTTAGATGAGGTCTTCGACATAATCAGCTCTAACGGTCTCCTGTACCTGTGTATTAGTGGATGATTGGCTATCGTGAGTAAGGTCAGAGAACTTAGTCAAGGACCCATTAAACTCAAGCAACATACTTCCCAAAGGACCATTCCGGTGCTTACTAACTATCAGCTCGGCTATCTTTGGACTAGCTTCCTCATTGTACACACACTCCCTGTATACAAACAAGATAATATCTGCATCCTGCTCTAAGGCCCCGGATTCTCTAAGGTCTGAGTTATTCGGACGCTTGTCCTGCCGGCCCTCTAGGGCTCGGTTAAGCTGTGATAGGGCAATCACGGGCACGTCAAGCTCTTTGGCCAAGGCCTTCAGGCCTGCACTAATCTCCGCAAGCTCCCTTTCTCGCCTTTCGGAATTACTACTGCCGCGCATCAATTGTAGGTAATCTACAACAATTAGAGATAGTTGTCCCTTCTTATGCTCTCTTCTAGCCCTGGTACGCAACTGGCTTATGGAGATAGAGGAAGTGTCATCTATAAGCAATTGGCTTTTAGCCACCCTAGAAGCCTGCTCAGTGAGTCTTCTCAGTTCCCCAGAGGAAAGGTCTCCCCTCTTAATCTTTTGCGAATCTAGGGCAGATATGGAGCTGAGTAATCTGGTGACCAGCTGAGTAGTACTCATTTCCAGCGAAAACATCAACACCTTCTTGTTAAGCTCAAGAGCTACGTGCTGGACGATATTCATGGCTAGGGCCGTCTTACCCATGCCCGGACGAGCCGCCAGAAGTATTAGGTCAGAGGCCTGTAGACCGTCCGTATAGGAGTCCAGGTCTGATAGTCCCGTGGAAAGGCCTGATAAGGCTCCGTCCATAGCAACCCGGTCCTCAATATCTTTCAGGGCTCGTATCACGCCCTTGGCTATGTCTGGTATTTCGTCCGAAGAGGAGGAGCCTCGTATGGACAAGACCTTGCTTTCAGCAGTATCTAGTAGCTCGTCGATGTCAGTTTCCGGGCTCTGAGCCATTCTAGCAATCTCCCCGCACTGGTATATGAGCGAACGTCTAGCAAAGGTAGACTTGATTATCTGTAAGTGGGTAGTTATAGTCCCTACTGGCGGTGTATCGTGCAGCAATGAGCTTAGGAAGCCTTGAGAATCCTCTGACAACTGTGCGGACAGTGTAGCCCGGTCAACAGCCATCCTGTTCTGGAATAGCTTGTCCGCAGCGAGAAATATCTGCTTGCAGTGGTAAGAGGAGAACTCGTAGGCCTTGAGCGAGGAGAATATCTCTTCCTGAGAATTTGGGTTAAGGACTAAAGAGGCTATGACGTACCTCTCGGCCAGGTCATCCGACACGGGGTCTTTTGTATCTGCGGGAGTAAGATAGGGAGTAGACGAAGCTACGTTCCTCAACTGCTCAGCCGTTCCTCCGTCCCTAAACCAGTCACTAATGTCGGCCTTTGGCGGGGCCTCCTTACCTAGAAGGGCATAGAGTACTTGAGCGGTTATTTTCTTTACGCGACATCCAGCGGCCAATAGGCTAGAGGAGGATGCGTTCGCGTATTTTATCCCCGGCTCGTCATTATCAGGTATAACGACTACCGTACGTCCAGCTAAGGTCGCTGAGTACTCCTCCCTCCATTTGCTAGAGCCTTCATAGCCGCAGGTAGCTAAGAATCCGTTCGCAAGGAGAGTTTCTACGTCTTTCTCTCCCTCTACTACGAACACTACTCTGTCAGAGTTAGCCAGTACTTCAGGCTGTCTGTACAGGATAGGCTTTACCTTCCCTTCTATGAAAAACTTCTTACCCGGCTTTCTTACCTTAGTAAAAACGGCTGTTCCAGCAACCTCTTCATAGTCATATCTAATGTCCGACTCCACCCCCAGTCCTCTAGCTGCTAAGCCTGCTTTTATTGCCGAGAAGGAGCATCCTGCATGACACTTTAAGTACAGCTTACCATCATCCATTTCAGTTATGGACAGACTAGCATTGTTATCGGTATGGGCCGGGCACTTAGCTTTCCACGGACCCGACCCCGAAAAAGACTCTAGTACTCCCTTTAGCTGCCCAACAGTTATCATGACCTACCCTAGATTGTATCTATTAATCTCTATATCTAGCCTGCGTTTTATATCATTAGAGGAAGACAGCCCCCAGCTAGAGTTCCAAGGCCTAGGGACAAGAAAACTATTTCCTCCGTTATCCTCAAATCTTCTCACGTTCATATCGTTATCGTCAACTAAAAGTATTTCTCTTCCGGCACACAGAGATTTATCTACGCAGAAAATCATGTTGTCCAGCAGGTCTGGGTAGTGTCGGGCTATCCATTGGCGCTTGCCATCCACGGCGCCGCCGTAGAAACTATCTGGCGGCCTGGTGCATATAGCCACTCCAGCTACAGAGTATATTCCTACAAGGGCGGACACGATATAGTCCGCTTCATCGGTTTTGTCTAGGCATCTCCAAAACTCTACACTGTTTAAGGGCTCCCAGAATTCTTCTGGACTCATTCCCCATATCTTATCTATATCCCACTTTCCCAAGTTCGCCTCATGCAAGTAAGGAGACTCTTTTCCGTGAGCCTTACAGGCTCCGCCAATGAAATCAGCTATTACGCCGTCCATATCTAGCAGGACTGTTTTGATGTCCGTATCTTTGTAGTACAACATTAGTCTTTAACCTCCAAACTTATTATGCTCTCTCTGTATATTCCTCCGCCAGGAGTTTTTACGGACAAGTCGCCGTCCGGCAACCTCTGTTCGACTCGCCCATAAAAAGTACTTGGACCTTCACCAACGTCTACTACAATATTAGCAGTTTTGCCGACTAAGCGGCGATTATTGTCTAACAAATCCTGAAGCCCTAATTTAGGTTTTGGTCTGTCATCTACGCCGGAGGTACCTCTAACTACATAAGCCAGCATAAAAAGTACACAGCAGCAGGCATGAGCAAGGTGAGAAATCCCTGTCTCAGGGTCCTGGTCTTCTCCGTCCTGGAACCAGGAAGTAAGGTGCCTGATAGCAGCGGCGTAAAGCCGGCTGTACACTATTCCTCCCTCCCAATTACGTGCGGAGTATTTCTTCTTACCGAACAGCAGCACCTTAACTACCTCGCGCACCGCATCGTAAGGCAACAGCTCCCACGGAAGTTTGTCCTGGTCGTGCTTAACCCCAGAAATTTCATTAGACATTATTCCATTCCTCCTCAGTTATATCTACAAAAGGCAGCATTATGGGCTCAGGTAATACTCCTGCGTGAACTAGTATATGACAATTGGAACATAGAAGGATACATTTACGTAATTCTTCGTTCACAGCTCCAACCGGCTTCCCCAAACCCTTGCCAACGCTGAGTGTAAAAGTTTTAGTATCCGCAAAGGCGAATACGTGGTGAAAAATTAATGTTTCGATAGATGAGTTCCCGCAGCACCTACATCTCCCTCCTAAAGCATTGGCCAGAAGAGCTTTTCTTCTCGTATGCCTCAGGTTCCTCCTCGTATGCCGATTCACTTCCACTCCCCATAAGTTTCTTATACTTTCGTATACGGTCTTTCCACTTATCTTCCGCCCTCTCCACCAGAGAGGGGTCCTTTGCTTTCTTTGACGGCATTGGACCCCTTCTAGCTAGAACTTGAACGTAGGCGGAGAAGCCGGAGCGGACTCCCCAGAAACTCTAGCAGCTGCCGAGGATACTGCCGCGGCTGCCTGCCCAGTGTTTAAGGTCTTCGCATAATTATCCGCAAACTCCAGAGCCTCTACGTAGGCTTTAATCTGGAACCCAGGAATAGCGAAGTCCTTGGCAATAATATCTCGACCATTCTTATCCTTGGCCGGGAACTCCTTGAACACCTTGAACTTATGAAAGAAAGCTCCCTTGTCCAAGTTCTTAGTCTTGGCGACACGGTAGATTTCAAAAGTGTACTCTCCGTACGTGCCTTTGTGAATAAGCTCTGGTTTATTACTCATCGTTTCCTCCTAATGCGGCAGTAAACTGCTCGTACAGATGTCGGCGAACGTATCCGTCCGCATCCTCTCGCAGCTTATTAAAAACCGTCTCCTGGTCGTCGCCCTTCTCCAGCTCGGCTTCGATAACTACCTCGCTTTTCAATTGTGAGAAAGCCAGCCGTTTATCGTTGGATGGATTTGGGTGACTAATATTACCGGCAGACGAAACTGTGATAGTTTTTATTTTAGCCATTATTACCTCCGAACACCATTTTAACTAGCTTAACTGGGATATATAAGGCTAGGAGAAACATAGCTAGGACCAGTACACCGGCCAAAGCAGCTACCCCTAAAGCTACTGTATCCAAGGTAAGCGCAAGTAACATTTGTGCAATCATTTGTCTTTTGCCTTTCTTGTGGTCAGTTTATAATATGAATACGGGGCTCTGACCTGCTCCCCAACATCCACCTTCGTTATGCTAAGCGAGAGGCCGCCAGGAACTTTTATTTCCTTGAACCCCTCAGTTAGTAGCTTCAGATTATTTTCTAACTCCTTTTTACGGTCTTCCAGAGGCTTGATGTACGTACTCTGATAGTCCGATATAGCATCTTTCACTAATACCAGCTCTCGAACTGCGTCAGCTATTTCCTTGGAAGGCTTTTCCAGAGTTCCTTCCGGCTTCTTGTTCATCAGCTCGTGAACTACTTCAGAGTCTACATCTAACCCACTAGCAGGAGGTCTGCGACCTTCCTTTACCATCGACAAGAACTCTCTGGCAGCTGCCACTAAACTATTGAACACTGTTCGGTCAAACTCCACTTCCAGCGCGAATACCTGAGGCTTACCCTGAACCATTGCTGTAACAAGGCACCAGTCAAAGCCGAGTACTCCCAGCTGAAGCTGTACTTGGGCGTAGACCCAGGCCGGAACTGTGCCCTTCTCCCAGAGGTCCATATCCCGCTGAGTGAACTTGGTCTCGTTAAGTCCAACAGTCTTTCTATGAGGCAGCTTAACTAGCCCGTCAGGAGTGGCCGTTATAAACGGAAACTCTCTAGATATATAGGTTTTGTTAAGAGGCTCTATAATACAACCCTTCAACTGCTTCTCCGCTAGGCGTTGAATAGGCTCCTCCATGATAGAGCCTGCGTCCGTGTAATTGTTGGACACGAAGGATGACTTTCTCTCCGTGTACTCCTTCCAGTACTTCAATAGAGAGCTGTAGCTATTAAGACCTAACAAGTTAGGAATCTGAGAGCTACTTACGTAATCCCACCGAGCCTCTACCCACTTTTCATAGTCCTTGTCCCTCTCATAGGGAAACGGGTCAGCATTTATTGTTACTTCTTCTAAAAGGCCCATCTTAGTTATACTCCGAGCTGGCTTCTTTTTTATTTTTCAGGTCTTGTAGAGTCTTCAAGGCTACTTGAGTCTTCACGATTGACAGTAGCTGGGCAGTTTCCAGCAGTACAGGTCGCAAAAACAGATATGTAGCAAACATCCCCGTAAAACATCCAGTAAAAAAAGCTAAATATAACATCATTTCCTCCGTATTTTCCCCATGTATCTGTGGTCCTCTTTAGGACCTTCTTCGTAACTTCGTTTAAGCTGCTCCTCCACCCAATTAGGTTTTAGACTGAGACCTGCGTAAGCCCATACATAGTACGTTTCATCTCCGTACACGTAAAGTGTCTCTGAGTCCATTGGCTGAATAGTTATCTTATTTCTAGCGAACTTTGGAACTTCGTCCAACGAATCGCATACATACAATTTTGCTTCCATATTACCCTTCTCCCTGCATTGTTATGATTGCTATTGAGCTTTCATGTACTACTTCGCCCATAAATTTTACAAAGTGTCTAAACTTTTTTCCGCCTAAACCTTCATGAACCCAGCGCTCCATTATTGCTAAACCTTTTTGTGGAGGTAAGTCTATATTAAAATCTTTCCCTCCTAAGTACAGCGGGTTAGTAACCGGCACCTCAATAGGACAGTCAAACTCGAAACTGACGTTTACCCACCCGCCTAGAACATGCTGTCGAGAAGATATAAACTTTACTCTACAAGTTTCCTTCATTACTTTGCTTCCTCCCAGTTATTACCTGTAACCGCGTTTACTAGGCCAGTTACAGGTGCCCCAGGCATAATTGTTAAATATGCCTCTTTCATGCAGTTTACTAAATGCTCAGTAACCTGTCCAGTTAATTCTGGCTCGTGCTCCAGGTTTATTTCATCGTGGACTACGTTTACCATCCTATATTCGCAAGGCCTGCTCTCATGCAGCATGATACAGGCTAATTGAGTTATCTCCGCTGCCGTACCTTGAATAGGAGTATTAAGGCCGGTAGTGTAGTAATGGTCCTTGTGTAACTTCCTAATCTTCCCGGTAGCAGTACTACATAATAGATTTCTTCTGCACAAAGTAGTCTGAATCTGTTGCCACTCAGCTACGCCCGTAAACTTTTTCTTGAACACGGATATGATAGTTCGGGCCTCGCCCTCTGTGATGTCCGCTCCATAGCTTTGCTTGGCGTACTCAGGCAGCTTCTTAGGCCCAATACCGAAAACAATTCCGAAGTTGATGGCCTTAGCCTTATCCCGGAAAGATTTAATATCCTCTTTTGAGGACTTGTCTAGGTCTATGCCTGCAATAGCCGCAATCTCTCTAGCCGTAATTAAGTGGAGGTCTTCCCCGTTGTCGTAGGCGGATAGCATTACGCTGTCCTTACTCAGATAAGCCAGTACTCTAAGCTCCATTTGGTTGTAGTCGGCTACCGTAAATACCTTATTGGGAGATGGTATGAACAAACTCCTCATGCCGGAACCTTTCGGCTGATTTTGTAGGTTAGGCTCCCTACACGACATTCGCCCTGTTGTAGTACTACCTAAGGTGAAACTAGGGTGGATGCGGCCCGTCTCAGGAACTACGAAGTCTGCGAGGGCCTCTCCGTACGTATTCACCAGCTTCTCGTATTTCTTGTATTCCAGCAGCGGCGGCACAAAAATGAAGTGCGCGTTCTTAGACATATTCTTCTTGTTGAAGTTTATGTACCCAGTCTTTTCGCTTTTCTCCCACTGACGAATCTTACTAACCGGATATGTAGACACTAGCCATTCGTGAAGCTGCTTAGAGCTGTTGATATTCTGCACTTGGCCGTTGAATATCTTATCTAGGGCCTCCGCGTTTTCTCGCCGCTTACCTTCCCACTCAGCCATAAGCATCCAGTGTCTATCTGTATCGAAGTTAAGGCCGTTGAGCTGCATTTCCACTACTGGATACTGAGCCCGCTTAGTCAACTCATATACCGGATACATGCCCATCTTCTGAATGGTCGGCATCAGGGCAAAGGCAAGCTCTCTAGTAGCTACAGCGTCTAGCGCTGCGTATTCCAGCTGTTCCCGGCTTAGCTCTAGTGCGCCCCAGTCAGACTTCTGCTCAGTCTTGTCTATGTTTATTTTAAGCACTTCCTTACACGCAGCAGCAAGTCCCGTACGAACAATGTCAGGGTTATCATTAGTAGCATGTACTAGCAGAGTGTAGAGAATCTGGCTACAGCCTATGTTGAGCTTGTCCCGTACGTGATAGGTGAGAAAGGTAAGTTCAAATAGTGCGTTGTGCGCTACTAGGTTTTTACTAAGTAAAAACGGCTTTAGCGTGGCCAAGTTGTAGTCGTCGAATTCTACGACAAATACTTGGTGGCCGTCATATAGCTGCACTAAGCGTATATAAGAAACATGAGGCTCGAAAGGAGCCCTGGGGTGAGGGAACCTAGGATAGGTTTCTATGTCTATACCAATTACTTTTTCTTCCATTTGGCCAAGAGCCGCTTGTGTAAGGGCTCCCGGACGGAAGAAGGTTCCGGGTATGATTCTGTTTCCGAATTCGATGTCCACTCTGAGCCTCCCCAGGCCTTAAAGAAGAAACAATGTCCTTCACTAGTACTTACTTTATAGAATAGAACTTCTTGCCCCTCGTACCCCCGAAGAAGCATTTCCAG
>JACCDR011102530.1_pt1 | contig 11731 bp, 7 predicted proteins | sample 7446431 | NCBI WGS metagenome assembly JACCDR01 (sample SAMN15323443, study PRJNA562643) | freshwater metagenome | isolation source: river surface water | place: USA:Blue River Watershed | collected 2017-08-17
CTCCTGCTCGCCCTCGCCGCCGGACTACTCGCCCTCGGCCGCAGTCCTTTTCTCGCAAAACCCTTCCGCCCGTCCGCCGCCACCACCGCGCTGCTTCTCATCGTCGCCGGTGTATTCGTTTTACCGGCACAACCGCTGCGCGCCGACGCCGACCCGCTCATTGCCGCTGGCCGCCGCGTGTACATCAGCGAAGGCTGCATCCACTGCCACTCCCAGTACGTGCGCCCCGGCACCGACGACGTCCTCCGCTGGGGCCCCGCCCAGCCGCTGGCCGACGTCCTCCCCGCCCGCCCTCCGCTGCTGGGCAACCGCCGCCAGGGCCCCGACCTCGCCAATGTCGGCAACCGCCGCACCCCCGAGTGGAACCGTCTCCACCTCGAAACCCCGCGCGCCCTCTCGCCCGGCTCGCGCATGCCGTCCTACGCGCATCTCTTCCGCCCGGGCGATCCGCGCGGCGACGCCCTCCTCGCCTACCTCGCCTCGCTCGGCGCCGACACGCTCCCCGAGCGCCTCGCCACGCAAAACGCCTGGCAGCCCGCCGCCTCCGCCACGCCACTCGCCGCGCCGGTTCGGGAAAAACTTTTCCAACAACTCTGCGCCTCCTGCCACGGCCGCGACGGACGCGCCGACGGTCCGCTCGCGCCACGGCTCACGCTGCGCCCGCCCGATTTTCGCGCGCCTTCCTGGCGGCGTTTTTCCACCGCGCCCGACGACGCCACCCTCGCACGCCTCATCAAATTCGGCCTCCCCGGCACGCCCATGGCCGGCCACGAATACCTCAGCGACACCGAGATCGTTTCCCTCGTCGCCCACGTGAAAGACCTCCACGCTGCCCCGGCCGCTCCATGAAAATCCTCATCGTCGAAGACGAACGCCGCGTCGCCCAGTTCGTCGAACGCGCCCTCGCCGAGCTCAGCCACACCACCCGCGCCGTCCACACCTGCGCCGAGGCCCGCGACGCCCTCGCTGACACGCCCTACGACGCCGTCATCCTCGACCTCGGCCTGCCCGACGGCGACGGCCTCACCCTCCTCCGCGAGTGGCGTTCCGCCGGCTTCAACGAACCTGTCCTCATCCTCAGCGCGCGCGACGCCGTCTCCGACCGTATCCAGGGCCTGAATCTCGGGGCCGACGACTATCTGCCAAAACCCTTCGTCATCGACGAGCTCATCGCCCGCGTCCGCTCCCTCCTCCGCCGTCACGCCGGCGCGAAGACCACCACGCTCACCCACGGCGCCATCCGCCTCGATCTCCTCAGCCGCGTCGCCACGTTGGACGGCCAGACGGTGGAGCTCACCAGCCGTGAATTCGCCCTCCTCGAACTTTTCCTGCAAAACCCCGGCCGCGTCCTCACCCGCACCCTCATCGCCGAAAAAGTCTGGGACGCCTCGTACGACCTCGAGACCAACCTGATCGACGTCTACGTCCGCCGCCTCCGCAAAAAATTCGAGCGCTCCCCCGACCGACCGCTCCTCAAAACCATCCGCGGCACCGGCTACCAGCTCGCCTGATCACGCTCAACCTCACCGCCATCCTCCGCCTTGGCCATTGGTCACTGGTCACTCAAAAGCACTCATCCGCTCTCCGCCTCCGCCTTCGACTTTCTGCCCTCGACCTTCGGGCTTCGTCCTTCGGATTTCCCATGATCCCCATCTCCCGGCGCCTCACGTTCAGCTTCGCCGCCCTCGTCACCAGCACCACCGCCGTCGTGCTCGCGCTCGGAGGCTGGCTGCTTTCCCGTCAGATGATCCACGGCCTCGACCTGCTCAACGCGGCGGAATTCACCGAACTCAGGGAAAAACTCGAAACCATTCCCCTCCCGCCCGCATCCGCCGAGATTTCCCGCCGCATCCGCGAACACACCGAAATCGATGCCGCCATGTACTACTGCCAGGTCAGCACCACCGGCGGCACCATCCTCTTCCGGTCCCCCAATCTCGGAAACTCCGTCCTTCCCCTCCGCTCGGAAAACGCCCCGCCTTCCTGGACGATCACCCTCCCCGTGCTCGGCTCCGTGCGTGTATCCGAGTTTCCAACCGACAGCCTCCGCGTCCAGGTGGCCAGCCCGCTTGCCCCCACCTACCGACTGCTCGGCGACTACGCCCGCGTCAGCGCCTGGCTCCTCGGCCTCACCGCCCTCACCAGCCTCGGCCTCGGCCACGCCTTCACCCGCTTCGCCCTCCAGCCGCTCCGCCTCATCCGCGAGACCGCCGGCCGCATCCGCGCCGACCGGCTCGGGGAACGTATCCCCGTTTCCACGTCGCGCGACGAGCTCAACGCCCTCGCCACGCTGCTCAACCGTATGTTCGACCGCCTGGAGTCCTCGTTCACCCAGGTCACGCGCTTCACCGCCGACGCCTCCCACGAGCTGAAAACCCCGCTCACGCTCATCCGTCTCAACGCCGAGAAACTCCGCCCCGCCGTCGCCCACGATTCAGCCGCCAGCAGTGCGCTCGATGACCTGCTCGAGGATATTTCCCGGCTCCACCAGATCATCGAGAGCCTGCTCTTTCTCGCCCGGGCCGACAGCGGCAGCCTCACGCTGCCGCGCCAGCACACGGACACGGCGCGGTTTCTCGACCATTTCAGTGAGGACGCCCGCGCGCTCTCCGAGGATCGTGGCGTGAGTTTTCTGCTCACGGAAAATCCCTCCGGCGACGTCCTCGTGGAGCCCAATCTCCTCCGGCAGCTGCTCCTCAATCTCGTCAGCAACGCCCTCCGCGTCTCAGCCTCCGGCGCCAGCCTCACCCTGGAATCGCGCCTCACGGAGCACGGCTGGACGCTGACCCTCACCGACGAAGGCCCGGGCCTGCCGCCCGCGCAGATTGAGCGCGTCTTCGAGGGTTTCGTCCGCCTCTCGCCAGCAACGGCCCAAAAACTAGACGCATCCTCGGAAGAAAGCCTTCCGGGCCACGGCCTCGGCCTTTCCATTTGCCGCAGCATCGCCCAGCTCCACGGCGGCAGTCTTCGCGCAGAAAACCGCACCGACCGCACCGGCCTTCGCATGATCGTCGAGCTCCCGCGCTGACACGCGACCGCCGCCTCACTGCAAATCGCCGTGCGGTCGCACTGCGTGCCGCTCGTTTCGCCGCAGCCGCATGACGCCACGCGCTCATTGCGGAAGTTTTTTCTCCCATCGGGAAAAGACTGGGCACCCGCCGCTGCGACCGCTGTCTTGCGCGCAGGTCGCACACGCGAGCCCGGCCGGTGATTTCACCGCCGTGGTGCGTTTTTCGCTCCCGTGTGCGCGGCCGGTCGGGGCGTGTGCGTTCGCGCGCACGCCGTCACGGTGCTCCTCACCGTGCAGTCAAAAAACTCCGATGTCCGCCTTCGGGCCGGGCGTCTTCACACGCCAGATACATGCAAACGCCATCCTTCGACTCCACCCTGCCGCGCATCGGCATGGTCTCCACCCACGGTTACGTCGCCGCCCTCCCGCCGCTCGGCGCGGCCGACACCGGCGGCCAGGTCGTTTACGTCCTCGAACTCTCCAAGAAACTCGCCCAGCTAGGCTTCGAGGTCGACATCTGGACCCGCCAGTTCGAGGACCAGCCGCCGCTCGACATCATCAACGACCGCGTCCGCGTCATCCGCGTCCCCTGCGGCGGGAAAAACTTCATCGGCAAGGAATACCTCGTCGATCACCTCGGCGAATGGTCCGAAAACGCCCTCCGCTTCATCAACAAGCACGGCCTGAAATATCACTTCTTCAACAGCCACTACTGGGACGCCGGCGTCGCCACCCAGCGCCTCGCCGAGGCCCTCGACGTCCCGCACATCCACACGCCCCACTCCCTCGGCGTCTGGAAAAAGCAGCTCATGGAAAAAGATTTCCCGGAGGACGCCGCCCATTTCGAAAAGAAGTACAACTTCACCGAGCGCATCCGTCAGGAAACCCTCCTCTACCGCTCCTGCGCCGCCGTCATCGCCACCACGCCCCAGCAGCTCGACATGATCACCGGCGACTACGGCACCGTGACGGAAAACGCGCACATGATCCCGCCCGGCTACGACGACAACCGCTTCTACCCCGTCAGCGCCGCCACGCGAAAATCCATCCGCCAGCGCCTCGGTTTCGAGGGCAGCGTCGTCCTCGCCCTTGGCCGCCTCGCGCGCAACAAAGGCTACGACCTCCTCATCGAGTCCTTCGCCCTCGTCGCCCAGCGCATCCCCGACGCCCGCCTCCACCTCGCCGTCGGTGGCGAAAAACTAAACGCCAACGAGCAGGCCATCCTCGACGAGCTCCACGCCCAGGTGGCCCGCCTCCACCTGGAAAAGAACGTCCGCTTCGGCGGTTTCGTCGCCGAGGCCGACCTGCCCGACTACTACCGCGCCGCCGACATCTTTGTCCTCTGCTCCCGTTACGAGCCCTTCGGCATGACCGCCATCGAGGCGATGGCCTGCGGCGCTCCCACTGTCGTCACAACGCAAGGCGGTCTTTTCCGCGCCCTCTCCTTCGGCCGCCACGCGCTCTACGGCGACCCCTTCGACCGCGAAGACCTCGGCATCATGATCGTGAAACCGCTCAAACACCCGCGCCTCGCCGCGCGCCTCTCGCGGATGGGTGCGCACAAAGCCCGCAGCCTCTTCACCTGGACCGGCATCGCCCAGCAGCTCATCAGCCTCGTCGAAGACCGCGCCGCCCCCGTCGCCTTCACCGACACCGAGTGGGACGAACCCTGGAACGACGGCGACTGAGGAAGGGTGAAGGGCGAAGCGTGAAGGGTGAAAATCGCAGCGCCACCCATGCGCTTCTTAACCGCACAACAGCACCACCTCACGTCCCCCCCTCCATCTTCGCCCCTCTGCCCTCCGCCCTCTGCTCTCCGCCTTTCACCCTTCACTCTTCACCCCTCACTCTTCCCATGCTCCGCCTCTTCAGCACCGATCTCGACGGCACGATCCTCGGCAATCCGGAGGCGGCCTTTCGCTTCAAAACGGCCTGGGAAAACCTCCCGTCCGCCACCCGCCCGCTGCTCGTCTTCAACACCGGCCGCCTCATCGACGACACCCAGGCCCTGATCCGCGCCGGCGAGCTGCCCACGCCTGATTACATCATCGGCGGCGTCGGCACGCAGATCTTCGACACGCGCGCCGGCCACGCGCTCGACGCCTTCGCCGCCGAGCTGTCCCCCGGCTGGGATTTGGAAAAAGTTAAAGCGCTCGCCGCCACCATCCCCGGCATCCGTCCGCAGCCCGGTGAATTCCAAACTCCCTTCAAGTCGAGCTGGTTCCTTGAGGACGCCACCCCGCTCCAGCTCCAGACCATCGACCAGCAGCTCGCCGCCGCCGGCCTGCAGACGTGCCTCGTGTATTCGAGCAATCGCGACCTCGATATCATCCCCGCCCGCGCCAACAAAGGCGGCGCCCTCGCCTGGCTCTGCCGCCGCCTCGGCATCGGCACCGACGAAATCCTCGTCGCCGGCGACACCGGCAACGACTCCAGCATGTTCCGCCTCCCCGGCGCGCGCGGCATCATCGTCCAAAACGCCCGCCCCGAGCTCTTCAGCGAGACCGTCGACATCCCCGTGTACACGGCGCGCTTCGTCCGCGCCGACGGCGTTCTCGACGGCCTCCGCCACTATGGCGTCATCACCCGCGCGCCGTCCGCCGATGCGACCGGCATTCCGCCCGAGCGGATGTCGCCCCGCTTCCGCCTCCTCTTCACCGGCACCCAGCTCGGCTCGCTCACCGACAACGAGAAAAAACTCATCCACACCGGCTACGAAAAAGCCCTCGTCGCCCTCCGCAAAAACATCACCCCGCTCGGCTTCTCCGCCTGCTCCCTCACCGACAACGTCGTCACCGGCACCGACGTCAACTACCGCTCCGTCTGGGCCCGCGACGGCTCCATCACCGTCATCTACACGCTCGACCTCGAGGATGTGGACATCCGCACCGCGCAAAAAGCCACGCTCGAAACCCTCCTCACCGCCGTCACGCCCACCGGCCAGATCCCCGCCAACGTCCGCCTCGACACCGGCGAGCCCGACTACGGCGGCGTGGGCAACATCTGCTCCATCGACAGCGGCCTCTGGGTCATCATCGCCGTCTACAACTACGTCAACAAGACCGGCGACCTCGACTTCCTCCGCCGGCACGCCGAGCGCCTCCAGATTGCCATGAACTGGCTCAGCGCCCACGACAGCAACAACGACGGCCTCCTCGAAATCCCCGAGGCCGGCGACTGGACCGATCTCTTCGGCCGCAGCTACAACATCCTCTACGACGAAGTCCTCTGGTACCGCACCAACGTCTGCTTCGGCCGCCTCCAGGAATTTCTCGGCCACTTCGACCGCGCCGCCGACTACCTGCGCTGGGCGCAAAAGGTCCGTGCCCGCGTCCTGGATACCTTCTGGCCCAGCACCCGCCCCTCCGACCCGAAGGCCCCGCCCGCGAACCGTTTCGCCGACCGCCAGTTCGGCCTCGGCGACACCCAGTACCTCCTGGCCGAGATCACGCCCTTCTCCTTCAACTGGCGCTGCGACGTGTACGGCAACGTCCTCGCCTACCTGATGCACGTGCTCGACATCGACCGCGCCCGCACCGCCTTCCGCTACATGTGGGGCGTCGGCGTCAACACGCCCTGGCCCGTCGCCAATCTCTACCCCGTCGTCCAGGCCGGCGATCCCGACTGGCGTTCCTACTACACGGTCAACCTCCTCAACCTGCCCAACCACTACCACAACGGCGGCATCTGGCCCTTCATCGGCGGCATGTGGGTGCGCTTCATCCACCAGATCGGCTTCCACGAAGTCGCCGTGCGCGAACTCCTCCAGCTCGCGAAACTCAACCAGCTCGGCCGCGATCAGGACTGGGAGTTCAACGAATGGGCCCACGGCATCACCGGCCGGCCCATGGGCAAGGCGTTCCAGGCGTGGTCCGCGGCGTCCTTCATCAAAGCCTGCCACGAACTCGAAGCCGCCCCCGGCCTCGGCCCGCTGGACTGATCGTTGGATGCAGGCGGGGCGCCCTCACCCCGCACGCAACTCGCCGCGCGCTTCCTCACATCCTTTTCGCATTTCCGCGCAAAAGGCCCCCGGGGACTTTCCCCCAGCCCGCGCCCAAACCCCGCGCGACGCCCACCGGCCGGCCATGTCCGCAACCCGCTCGGCCTCACGCCATTCCCTTCGGGAAAACGCCGTCTCACCGCACCGCCCGATCTCGTATTTATTCCAGTCATACAGTTGGCGGGACTTCACCTCATTTTAACGAAACGTCCTCACGCCGCCCGCGCCTTGCGCCGATAAACAGGCATGGCTCGCGCGCGCACACGATCCCTCAAAAGGCCCCACCCCGGCCGCAGTCTTCACACCGCGCGGATGCTGGTCGCCAAGTTCGCCGCCTGCCTCGTTCTCGTCGGCGCCCCCGTGCGCACGCCGCATGTGGAGACCGCCCCGCTCGAATTCATCTCCGCCCGCGACGCCGCCTTCCTCGACGACCTCCAATACCGCGCCCTCCTCTTTTTCGACGAACACTCCGACCCCGTCTCCGGCCTCACCCGCGACCGCGCCCCCACCGACGGCACCGCCAGCGACGCGCCCGCCAGCATCGCCGCCACCGGCTTCGCCCTCACCGCCTGGTGCATCGGCGCGCAACGCGGCTGGCTCTCCCGCGACGAGGTCCTCACCCGCGCCCGCCGCGTCCTGCGCTTCATCCACGACGAGGTCGATCACGAGCGCGGCTGGATTTATCACTTCATCGACGCCCGCTCCGGCAAACGCGTCTGGCAATCCGAAGCCTCCACCATCGACACCGCCCTCTTTCTGAAAGGCGCGCTCCTCGCCCGCGAGTATCTCGACGACGCCGAAGTCCGCTCTCTCGTTGACCGGCTCTACGCCCGCATCGACTGGCGCTGGGCGCTCAACGGCGGCACCACCCTCACACATGGCTGGCGCCCCGAGACCGGCTTCATCACCCACCGCTGGGACAGCTACAGCGAACTCCTCGGCCTCTACCTCCTCGGCATCGGCGCACCCGCGAACGCCTTGCCCGCCGACTCGTGGAATGCCTGGCACCGCGGCCCCGTCGTCACCTACGGCCACCGCACGTTCATCAACTACCCCACGCTCTTCGCCCACCAATACGCCCACGCCTGGTTCGACTTCCGCGGCAAACGTGACCACTACGCCGACTATTGGAAAAACTCCGTCGATGCCACCCTCGCCCAGCGCGACTGGTGCGCCGATCTCAGCGGAAAATTCAACCGCTGGTCCCACAACCTCTGGGGCGTCACCGCCTCTGACAGCGCGCGCGGCTACATGGACTGGGGCGGCCCCGTCGGCGGAGGCCCCGAACGCCTCGACGGCACCCTCGTCCCCTGCGCTCCCGGCGGCTCGCTGCCCTTCGCCCCCGCCGAATGCCTCGCCGCCCTGCGCACCATGCGCGAGACGGGCGGCGACCGCATCTGGGGCCGCTACGGCTTCGCCGACGCCTTCAATCCCCACACCGGCTGGGTCTCGCCCGACGTGATCGCGATCGATGTCGGCATCACCCTGGTCATGGCGGAAAACCTCCGCAGCGAATTCGTCTGGCGCCACTTCATGCGCGCCCCCGAAGCCCGCCACGGCCTCGCCCTCGCCGGCTTCAAAAACACCCTCGAACTCACGACCGCCCCCGCGCTCGTCCTGACCACGCCCACCCCCTAGCCCGGCGTGCGTGCACGCGCCTCCGTATTCTTTCTCTTTCCTCTTTATCTTTCTCTTTCGTCAGCCACCGACGCCGCAACCGGGAGAAAGAAGAAAGAGAAAGAGGAACGAGAAAGAATCAGCCGCTCCGCCCGCTTCCCATCGTTCTCTTACTCTTACTCGTTCTCCGTTCTGTTGAACACCCCCCAAGGAAAAACCGAGTAAGAGTAGGAGTAAGAGAACGAGAACGATTGCGATCCGACCACTCGCCCCGCCGCCCACCCCTTCGCCTCTCGCCCTTCGCCTCGTTCGTCCGGTCTTTTTGCCCTACCAGCGACACAGATTCCCCTCAATCGCCGCCCCGACCGCGTCGATATAGCAGAGCATCGCAACCGCCTATGACTCTCGCATGAAACAAGTGCTCTACGTGGAAGACAGCGCCACTTCCCAGCTCCTGATGCGCAAATACCTGCAATCCGCGTGCGAGCTCACCATCACCCCTTCGCCTCGGGCCGGAGTCGCGCTCGCCCACGAGCGCGCCTTCGATCTCATCATCACCGACTACCTCTTTCCCGAGGGCGACGCCCTCGATCTCATCACGCAGGTGCGGCAGAGCAAAGATCCCCGGCAGCTCCCCATCGTCGTCGTCAGCAGCTCGATGGACCCCGCCCTGCAAAACCGCGTGCTCAAAGCCGGCGCCAACGACGGCATGTCCAAGCCGCTCCCCACCCAGGAATTTCGCGCCATGGTCGAGCAGATGCTCACCGAACCCTACGTGCGCACCCCGGAAAAATCCGTCACCAGCGTCCCCTGCTTTCAATGGCTACTGCGCGGCGAACATCATGAATTTTGCCCCGAACTCGGCCTGCGTTTCTCCGGCCCTGATCGCGAGGAAGTCAGCCGCCGCATGACCGCCGCCATCCGCGAAAAAATCTCCTCCGGCACCACCCTCGGCTACGTCACGCACGAAAAGGTCATCACCCACGTCGTGCAGTCCTGACCTGCCGCCCGCAGGCCAAGGACGCCCCCCGAAACGTCCTGCTCTTTCTCTTTCCTCGTTATCTTTCTCTTTCGTCAGCCCCGACCGCGCTGAACCGGAGAACGAAGAAAGAGAAAGAGGAACGAAAACGATTAAAAACCGCTCCCGCACGCCGTCCTTTCACCCTTCAGCCTTCACCCTTCACTCTTCGTTCCCGCCAGCCGCTCCACGCGTGGGCGCTACCCTTCCCATCGTAGGCACGCAGCCTGTCTGCCCTTTCCGCGCATCGGTCGCCTGAGTTTATTCCCAGTCTTCCAAGCCGTACTTTTTGAGCACCGCCTGCAGTTCGCCGCTTTGGCGCAGACGCTTGATGCCCTCGTCGAAAATCATGCCGTACTTCACCCCGACGCCGTTTTTTGAAAACGCCATGTAGATCGGCTCGCCGGCTTGCAGATACGCCACCCGGTAGTCGGCCACAGATCCCCCGCCACTGCGCACTTTCCAGATGAAGACCGGGAGCGTTTCCGCCATCACCTCGATGCGGCCGTCCTTGAGCTGTGCGATGCCATCCTCGAGCGGCGTCTCGCCCTCGAAGTAGACGACGTTACCCGCCTGGTTTTTCTTCAGGTAGTCATCGAAGGTGTTCCAATAACTGTAGCCGCTGATCACACCCAGACGCGCCGTGGCGAGCGACTGGATGTTTTCGTACTTCCACGGATTTCCCTTCTTCACAAAAAGCCCGACCCGAGGCGCGCCGACCGACATCTCGGGGATGAGCATGCCGGTCGCTTCGGCGGGATTGGCGCCGATCACCGCATCGATCTCGCCCTTGCGCGCAGCCGCCAAGGCATCCGTCCACGGCATCAACTGATAATCCACCCGGATTTTCACCGGCTCAAAAATCAACCTGGCCAGCTCCACGACGTAGCCCGGGCGCTCGGCGTCCGGCTCACCGTTAAACGGCATCCAGGCATCCGCGCGCACGCGCACGACCGCCTCGGCGGCCCACGACGTCAGCGCCCCTGCACTCATTAACCCAAACAGAACCAACACCCGGCATAGTCTATGAGGAGTCTGCATAAGTAAGCCCCCACCTATCGACACTCCCGGCCCGCACCTGTAGCCCAAGGACGCCACGGCCGACGCCTGTTCTTTCTCTTTCCTCGTTATCTTTCTCTTTCGTCAGCCCCAGCCGCGCTGAACCGGAGAAAGAGGAAAGAGAAAGAAGAACGAGAACGATTAAAAGCCCCCGTCCCCCCGCACTCCGTCCTTTCACCCTTCAGCTTTCACCCTTCACTCTTCGTTCCCGCCAGACGCTCCGCCGCGCCCGCCTCGTATCGCGCGATCCACGCGCGATGCCACGCGCCGAAATCCCCTGCCTCGATATGCGCCCGCGCCTGCGCTGTCAGATCGATGAAGAAATGGAGATTGTGGATCGTGAGCAGCGTCCCGCTCAGCATCTCGCCCGCGACCGTGAGATGCCGCAGATAGGCCCGCGAGAAACGCGACGTGTAATTGGTCACCTCCTCCGAAATGGGACGCGGATCCGCGCGGTACTTCTCGTTGCGCAGATTCATCGGCCCATCGGGCGTGAAAACCAGGCCGTTGCGCGCCACGCGGCTCGGCAGCACGCAGTCAAACATGTCCACGCCGAGCGCGATCATCTTCAAAATCTGCGGCGGCGTCCCGAGCCCCATCGTGTAGCGCGGTTTGTCCGCCGGCAGATACGGCGTCGTCGCGCCCACCTGCTTGATCATCTCCGGCTCGGGCTCGCCCACGCTCACGCCACCCACCGCGTATCCGGGCAGGTCCAACGCCGCCAGGGACTCCGCCGCCTCGCGCCGCAGATCGTCAAACGTCGATCCCTGCACGATCGCGAACACATGATGCCCCGCCGCGAGGAAGCCGTTGTCCGTGGCTATCTGCTTACACTGGGCCGCCCAGCGTAGACTCCGCTCCACCGCCCGCGCGCACTCGTCGCGCGTGCACGGCCACGGCCGACACTCGTCGATCACCATCGCGATGTCGCTGCCGAGGTTCTGCTGGATGCCCATGACTTCCTTCGGCCCGAGAAACAGCTTCTTGCCGTCTAAATGGGACTGAAACGCCACGCCGTCGTCGCGGA
>JACCDR011490281.1_pt1 | contig 11731 bp, 13 predicted proteins | sample 7446431 | NCBI WGS metagenome assembly JACCDR01 (sample SAMN15323443, study PRJNA562643) | freshwater metagenome | isolation source: river surface water | place: USA:Blue River Watershed | collected 2017-08-17
AGGTCTTCGAACCAACCACCATCCACTGGCTGCGCACCCCCGGCCAGCTCGCCGCGACCAACGCCGAGCAGGCCGTCCTGCGCGAGGTCAACGACCTCAACCAGCGCTTCGACAACTTCGCCGAGTACATGATCTGGGCCGCCATGAAGGGCCGCCTGGACTTCGAGTTCCCGGACGTCGTGGCCAGCGTGGACTACAAGTTCCCGGCCTCGCACAAGCCGACCGTGTCGGTGTCCTGGGAGACCGCCACCCCGCAGCAGATCGTCGGCGACATCCGCGCCTGGAAGCGGCTCATCCGCCGCGACGGCCGGGTCGAGGCCCGCGACGCCTACACCACCGAGCTGACGATGGCCTACATCTTCGACAGCTTCGCCGCCAACGGCTCGGTCCCGGCGTCGCTGCTGAGCGACCGGATGAAGGACCAGTACTACAGCCAGGGCACCCTGCCGGGCTTCATGGGCCTGAACTGGCAGACCATCGAGTCGGTCTACGACGACGAGGCCGGCAACTCCACGATGTTCGTGCCGGACAACGCGCTCTACTTCGGCAACTACACCGACCAGCGCCCGATCGAGATGTTCGTCGGCCCGACCGCGGACGACGAGGCGCCGGCGAACTTCACCGGCAAGTACGCGAAGACGTGGAAGGAACACGACCCGTCGGCTCGCCAGTACCTGCTCGAATGGCACCTCCTCCCGGTGGTCACCCGCCCCGAGCAGATGATCTACGTGGACGATGTCACCAGCACCACGTGACCTGAGTCAGTAAGAGGAGGGGCCGGTACTCGCCGGCCCCTCTCTCGTTTCCGGGACCGATAGGCAATATGTGGCCGACGTGCTGAACGTCCTCGCGAACCTGACCATCGTGGCGGGATATCTCCTGGTGCCCGCGATCTGGTTGCCCTACCTGCCGCTGACCCGCTTCGTGCGTGCCAGCGGCACGCTGTTCTTCGCCACCTGCGCCATCACCCACATCGGGATGGCGTTCGGGTGGACCCACTTCGGGTGGATGCTCGTCAACCACGTCATCCAGGCGATCGCCGTCATGTGCTTCGTCCTCGGCTTCGGAAAACACCTACACGCCGCAGCGACCCGAAAGGAAGCGCTGCGCATGGCCGCTGAGAAGAGGCTGATGTGACCGAGCACGACCGCCGCAACGATCCGGTGCGCGAACTCGCCGAACTGCTGGCGGTGATGCGGACCCAGACACAGTCCACCGACCAAGCGCTTCGCAGGGTAGAACACAACCGGCTCAATCTCCTCGTCGTGCACGCGGTCGCGGGCCTGCTCATCTCCTGGCTCATGATGGCCTCCAAGCCGACCCTCGTCGGGCCGGCGTGGAAGTACCTGTCGATGATCCCGTTCTTCCCGTACAGCTTCGCCGGGATCCTCTTGCTCGGCGGCCTGATCCTGCTCCCGGGGGCGATCGGCCGCATCCCGAAACTGGAGATCCCCGGCCTGTGGATCCTCTACCTGTGGTACCTCGCCCTGGCGATCGGCTTCATCATCCCGAGCCTTGAGTGGGCGGTCGCCGCGGTGCCTGCGTGGTGGTACGACCGGCCACTGCCCACCGAACGCCCCACGTTCTATCCGTGGGTGGCATACCTGCACCTGGCGATCATCATGCGGGTCCACATTTGGACTCTCCGCCGTCTCAGCCGAGACACCGAGGCCCGCGAGAAGGTTTTCCGCGCCCAAGCCGAGATGGCCGAAGAGCGCCGGCAGGAGCGTGAGCAGTGAAATGGGGCGAGGTCTTCACGATCGGAACCCCCATCATCGTGGCCATTCTTGGCCTGGCCGGCGTGATCTGGGGCAAGAACCTGTCCAAGCGCACCGACCTCGCCAACGCCCGTAAGGCCGAATCGGAAGCCGCCCGAACCGACGTGGAGACCGCGAAGTTGCTCATGGAAGAGCTTCGCGGCATGTACGACAACCAGAAGAAGGTCACCGAGGAACAGCGGGTCGACTACGAGAAGCGGTTGTCCTCCACCCGCGGTGAACTCGGGTTGCTGGCCGACTGGGTGAAGACCGTCGAGGTCCGCCAGGCCGCGCTCATCACCGCTTTGGCCGCGCACGCGCCGTGGGACTTCGCCGCCTATGAGGCGTTGAAGGCGTCGTTCGACAACTACCCGCCCCCTCCGCCGCTGGATCCCGAACCGATCGTCAGCCTGCGCAACGTCGGCCGTGAGGACCGACGGCGTCGCCGGGTTTACGAGGAGGCCAACGACGGCGTCGACGACACCTACGGGATGTGATCGACCGGGCCACCACCGATATGTCACAGACGAAAGGCAGGTGGCCGAAACACCCATGACCAAACGACGCGAAAAGCTGCACGGGGATCCCGTCCTCGTCGACGTGCTCGACGACACCAATCTCCAGCCGCTCGAAACCGAGGTGCCCTCCCAGACCGGTGCGCCCGTGGCAACGACCGCGCGGCCCCGACCGGAGTCGGAGCTGAGCCCCGACGAACGGCGCATCCGCGAGCTGGAGCACCAGCTCGCTCTGGAACGCGGCGGCAAGGTCCCCGAACAGGTCTTCGAGCCCGACCAGGGCGCCGGCGAAGAGATCGTCATCCACTTCGTCAACGACGGCCTGTCCGTGCTGGGCAAGATCTGGTGCCGCGGCGAAGAGATCCGCATCGTCAAGGGCTCCACGACCTACCAGGAGACCGTCGACCGGCTCGGCAACTCGTGGCTCGACCTGCGCGACAACCCGCAGGGCCAGGAGACGCGGTGGGGGCAGGAGAAGTTCCGCGCCGGACCCTGGCCGGGTCTGTCGCTGGAAGAGGCCGCCAAGGTGGCCAAGTTCGAGGCCCTCAGTCCCCTGCACGAGGGCGGCCCCAAGGTCGGCGGACCCAGCGAAGAGGCCCTACGCCGCGCTGCCGCCCAGGCCCGCGCCCGCGGATCCAACCCGCCGCGCGTTCTCGCGAGCTGACTGAGAGGGCTGCCGGATGCTGACCGCGCCGACCACCGCCGACCTCGCCGCCTTCACCGGACGGCCCGAGGCCGGACTCGGCGCGTTCGCGCCGGCAGCCCTCACCCAGGCGACCCTGCTGTTCAGCATCACCACCGGGCTGAACGAGTACCCGACCGATCCCGACCGGGCGACGCTGGCCAGCTACGCGATCCTCGAACTCGCCGACCGGCTGGTCCTCGAACAGCCCTACGCGCAGACCGCCGCCTCGCCGTTCGCCTCCGAGACGATCCTGTCGTACACGTACACCAAGGCCACCAAGACCGCGAAGAAGGTCGAGGACGGCCTACCGACCGGTCTGCGGTGGTGGGACCTGGCCATCGACGAGCTGTCCGCCAAGGACCGCTCCGTGGTCTCCCACGGCTCCGTCGAGGCATTCGAACGCGGCCCCGACTACGTCGACGACGACGGCCGCCGACACATTCTCGGCCCGAACGACTTCGACGAACGCACCCAGTACGTCTACTACAACGCCGAGCGGCGACGCTAAGAGGAGGCGCGGCATGCGTCATCTGTTCGCCTCGCGGGTCGCGATCCTGCGCCAGACGGGCGTGTTCACCTTCGGCAGTCCCAGCTTGTCCTGGACGAAGATCGACGACATCTGCGACCCGTTCCTCGGCGTGCCCGGGGAAATGATGTGCCGCATCGACATCGGCTATTTCCGCCCCGGTCGCGACTTCCCTGCCCCTGTCAACGCCGGCCGCGCCCCCGACCGCACCGGACTGATGATCTACAGCTTCACCGAGGCAGTGAAAGCCGCCGACCGAATCCAGTGCATCGACGGGCCGATCACCGGCACCTTCGAGATCCGCACCATCCCCGAGATTGCTGTCGGCTTCTCCACCGCGCACCACATCGAGGTGCCGATCGTCGAGGCGATCCCGCCCAAGCCGGCCACGTTCCCGGCCCAGCCGCTGGAGATCGGCCCGTGAGCCTGCACATCCACGTCGACACCGACCCGGTCGACCGCGAACTCAACCGGCTCGCCGCCGGCCCCACACCCGTGGACATCCGCCGGTTCAGTGCCGTGCTGACCGCCCAGTTCCAGCACACCCAGCAGCGGGTGCACATCATCACCGGCTCCCTGCGCGCCTCCGGCAAGGAAGATGCCGGCGAAACCGAGCACGGCTGGGAAGGCCAGATCAGCTACGGCGGCCCCGCCCCCGGATTCCGCCACGACCCGGTGAAGTACGCCGACGAGGAACGCGGCCGGCAAGGACGCGGCTACCCCGGCACGAACATCGCCGGCGACACGAACTCCAACCACGACTTCATGGCCCCGGTCTTCAACGCCGGATACAACCGGCAGTACATCCAGGCCATGCTCGACTTCCTGCGGGACGCCTGATGAGCGACGACATCGCCGCCGACTGCGTGGCACACCTGCTGGAGTTCGACGACATTCGCGCCGTCCTCGGCGTGTTCCCCGACACCGGCACCCCCTGGCTGTTCCCGCACAGCCTGTGGCAGGTCGTGGAGAACACCCAATCGACCGCCGCCGTCATCACCGTCAACGGCGGCTGGGCCTCCCCGAACGAGCACAACACGCTGCGCTTCCCCCGCCTCGGCCTCGACATCTGGTGCGACCCGCTGCGCAACCCCGACCGATCCGTGCGCGAGCCCGGCGAGCTGCACCAGCGCATCAACGCCACGTACAAGGTGTTCGACAGTGTCCTGCACCGTCCCGCCGGACGCACCCAGACGTGGAACGGCACCCGCGTCATCGACTGCGTGCGCATGACCGAGCCGATGCTCTACGTCGTCCCCGACGGCACCGGACTCATCCGCTGCCAGACCTACTACGCCGCGACGGTCGGGTGAGTCCACTGAGGATCCTGGTCCGCACCCCACTCAACTCGCACACCGGATACGGCAACGACGGCATCGGAATCTGCCGCACACTCAATCTGCTCGGACACACGGTCTTCCTCGATCCCCTGTTCGTGTCCGCGCCGCTGCCGCGCGACGTGACCGACCTGTTGACCCGCCGCGTCGAACCGCCATTCGACGTACTCATCCACCACCAGGAACCGCGGTACCTCGGTATCTCCGACGACACCCGCAAGGTCGCCACGACGACCGTCGCCTGGACGATGTGGGAGTTCGACTCCCTCGACAACATGAAGGGCCGCAGCACCCTCAAGACCAACCTGCGCAACTTCGACGCCGTCGTCGGCTACGACGCCGTCACCACCGGCGCCCTCGCCCCGTACCTGCCCAAGAGCGCCACACCGCTGACCGTCCAGGGCGGGTTCGAGCCGCAGAAGTGGCGGGCCGCGCAGCGCGACTGGACCGGTGAGCGGTTCTCCTTCTGCATGGTCGGGGCGTTACACCAACGCAAGGACCCGTTCGTGGCCGTGCGCGCGTTCAAGGAGCTGAAGGAGGAGCTGCCGGAGGAGTTCGCGCCGGCCGAGCTGCACCTCAAGACCGTCACCCCCGGGCTGCACTCGGCGATGCAGGGCTGGGTGCCGAAGCTCTACGTGCACTACGAATCCTGGCCCGACGAGACGCTGCACTCGTTCTACGCCTCCCAGCACGTCCTGCTCGCACCCTCGCGCGGGGAGGGCAAGAATCTGCCGGCGCTGGAGATGCTCGCCACCGGCGGCACCGTCATCGCGACCAACTGGGGCGGACACACCCAGTGGATGTCCCGCGAGATCGCCTACCCGCTGGACTACACCCTCGTGCCGGAAGCGCCGGACCTGCCGAACTGCCGCTCCGCCCGCGCGGACAAGGACCACCTCAAAGAGCTGATGCTGCACACCTTCCGCAACCGCAACGAGGCCGCCCGCAAGGGCGCGCTCGCCGCGCGGTTGATCCCGCAGTCGTGCTCCTGGGAAGCGGTCCTCGACCGGCTGTTCACCAAACTCGCCCGCGAGGTCCCCTCGGCACAGCAGCTCTCCCACGACCACCGCATGACCGTGCACCAGCACATGGCCGAGGTGCTCGGTGTCTAACGTCGTGGAAGTCCGGTGCCCGATCGGCCCGCAGCGACTGTTCACGAAACTGCGTCTCGGTGAGGTCACGTACCGGTACGTGATGCCGGACAACGTCATCGAATTCGTCTGCTCCGACTGCGGCCGGCGACTGTCCACACAGGAACAACGAGTCGTCGTCTTTCACCGCTTCAATTTCGCCGGCGAGCTGGTCGAGACCGTCACCCAACCCCCGGCGGGGTAGGGAAATACCTCGTCCGATGTAACCACGTGACCCGTTCAGCGTGCGAAAAGGGTGTGTCACGTGACGAGCAAGACTGTTGAAGGCTTTTCGCTGAGCCACGCCGCGATCCTGGACGGGACGACCGGCGCGGAAGAGGTGAACGGCGACATCTACGGTGTCCGGTCCGGCACCATCGCCGCCGACACCGGCAACTACGACAACACCGGTGACGACTACGTGTTGTCGACCTGGAACTGGCTGAACTTCGCCACCGTCACCGTGCAGAGCGGCTACGTCCCGTTCGACGTGATCGCCCTGCTGTCCGGCGCCACGATCACCAGCTCCGGCAGCGGCATGAGCGACTACTACTCGATGCCGCTGTGGGAAGAGCGCTCGCTGAACCAGCCGCCGCGGCCGATGCTCATCCGCGTCCCGGCGCGTGACGAGGACGGCATTTCCCGCACGATCGACTTCGTTCTCTACAAGGTCCAGTTCGGCCCGATCTCCTTCGACGGCCCGAGCTACAAGAGCGGCCTTCTCCTCAACTACACCGGCCGTGCCCTGGTGTCCAACAAGGACGAGACCGGGACGCTGCTGCCGCAGCGCGCCATCGGCCGGCTGATCAACCGCCCTGCGGTCTGACGCATTTCTCACCGTAAGTCGCCCGGAAGCCCTTGGAGGCAGTAGTGGCAAACGAACTCGACGCGCTGGACCCGGTTCCGGAAGAGATCAAACTCTCGACCGGAACCGTGGTCGCGATCCAACCGCTGCGCGCCCGGCAGTTCTTCAAGTTCCTGCGCATCGTCACCCACGGCGCATTGCCGTTGATGAACGACATGTCGCTGTTCCAGATGGACGACGACATGTCCCAGCAGGAATTCACCGGCCGACTCCTGTCGGTCATGCTGCTGAGCATCCCGGACGCCGAGGACGAGACCGTCGAGTTCATCCGCTCGATGGTCGAACCCGCCGGCCTCATCACCGGACGCAAGCTCAACAAGCAGGACAGCGAACGCAACGCCGAGCTGACCGCCCGCGTCGACGCCGAGCTGGACAACCCCGAACTCGACGACCTCGTGTCCATCATCGAGGCGATCGTGAAGCGCGAGGCCGCCGACATTCAGGCGCTGGGAAAACGCCTCGCCGGGATGTTCAAGCTCGCGCAGAAGACGGGCCAGATCCCGGAGATTCCGCAGCAGGACTCGCCGTCCCCGAGCCCGACATCCCCGGAGCCGAACTCCTCGGCGGGTTCTCCCGAGCTTTCGATCTCCTATCCGCCGAATACGGCTGGGACGACGACCGTCTACACAACCTCCACCTCCGGCGGCTCCGGCAGTGTGTGGCTGCAATCCGGGAACGCCAGCACTACCAGCAATGGCGAGACGAACAGTGGCTGATCTGGCAGACCCGAACGCTCGCGACCTTCGTGGCGGCAACCGTGCCGGTTGAGAAGGAAGGCGACGCCAGCCCACTCCTGGACGAGGCACAGCGAATCGGGCTGACCGATAGCCAGGCGCAGACACAAAAGAACACGACCCGCGAGCCGGGCACCGGCAGCTTCGAGCGGTTCATGGGCTCGTTCGGCAACCCACGCCGCTGGGGTCCGCAGTAACAGCGTGAGGGGGTGAAGTTGGCATGAGCGAGCACAAGGTCACATACACCGCTGTCGCCAACTTCGCCCCGCTCTACGCCGAGATCGCCAAGGCGAAACTGGCGATCGCCGCCCTCAAGAACGACGCCGACAAGGTCGGTCTCGGCCGCAGAAACAACACCGGCAGCACCCCGACGCCGCGCCAGCACCAAGACGACGCATCCGCTGCGCGGGCTTTCTTCGACAACCTCGACAAGGCCGCGGCGAAGCTCAGCCAGAAGGCCGACGCCGACCAGCGCAAGGCGCTCCCGTCGGCCCCCGCCGCGCCCCCGTCGCCGACGCCGGTCAACGTCAATGTCCAGGCGCACGACTACACCCCGCAGCTCAACACGATCATCGCCGAGCTGCGCCGGCTCAACACCAAGTCCTCCAGCTCCTCCGGCGGAGGCGGGACAAGCGCAGCACCGGCCACGCCGCGCCGCACGCGGGCCAAGACCGACACCGACCCGCACTCGCGCAACACGATCCTGGGTCTGCTGGCCGCGCAGAAGCGGGCCGAGCAGGAAGCTGCCGAAGCAGCCGAAGACCTCGCGCTGTTCAGCCGTGCCGAGGCGCTCAAGGCGTCCCGCGACGAGAAGAAGGCCCGCGCCGCCCGCAAGGCCGCCGGCGAGGTCTACAAGGAATTGTCCGCCGGGGTCGCGGCCAAGCAGGGCCAGCGCGACCACCGCGCACTGCACGACGACGACCAGCCCGAACGGATCACCGGCCAGGGCACCCTGCGCGGCACCGGAAAGCAGGCCCTGCGTACCGCGCAGGAACTCGCCGACCTGCGCAACCGGCTGCACGCCGAAGAGATCGACCGGCAGAACCGCCTCGCCGTCCCGGTCCCCGAGGACCAGGTCCGCCGGCCCACCCCGCGCAGTCGTGGCGGAGCGGGCGCTTCCGCGGGCTCGCGCGGCCCGAGCTACACCGGGCAGCTCAACACGATCATCGCCGAGCTGCGGAAGCTCAACACCAAGGTCGGCAACCTCAAGATCCCGGCCGGCGGAGGCGCGTCCAGCAGCGCCCGGCGTGGACGCACCCAGAACCAGCAGGCCGGCTCCCAGCTCGGCGGCGTCTACAACCCGGTCACGGCGCAGCGGAACCAGCAGGCCGCCGGCTCCGGCACGAGCGGGCGCAAGCGCACCGCCAAGGACGATCAGGACGCCGCCTGGCAGCAGTTCGGCTTCGCCAACAAGGCCGAGGCCGAAGCGGTCTTCAAGCTGCTCAAGGAATTCCAGGAGGCGCAGAAGCGCCAGCAGGCCGGTCAGGCAGCCGCGGGCAAAGCCGCCCGCGACACCCGCGACCAGAACGCGAAGTACTGGCGCGACCACAACACCAGTCAGCGCAAGGCCGCCGCCGATCAGGCGAAGTTCTTCGAAGACCGCGACACGGCCACCCGCCGCGCCAACGCCGACGGCGCGAAGTTCTGGCGCGACCAGTCCGCCGGGCAGCGGCAGGCCCGCCGCGACCAGCAGACCTACAACAACGAGCGCGACCGCGGCAACCGCAACGCGATCCGCGACTTCCTCAACATCGCCAACATCCAGAACGCGAACCGGCGCGCGGACGAGCGGCACACCGCGACGCTTCGCAACCTCGCCGCGCGCACCGCCACCATCGGCCGGGGCGGCAGCCGGCGCGGATCGCTGTTCGGTGATATCACCCAGCTCTTCCGCAACCTCGCCGCCGGCGGGGGACCGGGCGGTCCCGGCATCGGTGGCGGCATGTTGCAGCCGCTCGACGCGGCCGGCGACCGGCTCTCGCGCACAATGGTCCGGCTCGGGCGCAGCATGCTGTCCTTCCGCGCCGTCATCGTCGCGGTCTTCCTGGCCATCGGCCCGCTCGTCGCCGTCCTCGGTGGCCTCGGCGCGGCGATGCTCGGGCTGATCAACGTCACCTTGGCTCTCGGTGGCGCGGTCGCCGCGCTGCCCGGTCTGCTGCTGGCCGCCACCGCCGGCGTCGGCGCCCTCATCGTCGCGCTCAAGCCGCTCGGCGAGGTCATTCAGGCGTACCAGAAGTATCAGCAGGCGGCCTCGGCCGGCGCCTCGGAGATGGCCCAGGCGCAGAAGGACGCCGCCGACAAGACCCGCAACGCCCAGCGCGCCTACCGCTCCGCGGCCAAGGCCCTCGTCGACGCCCAGTGGGACGAGCGGCAGAGCCAGCTCGACCTCAACGACGCCCGTCGTGAGGCCACCCGCGATCTTGAAGATCTGCGTAAAGAGCTGTCGCGCACCGGCCTCAACGAGGAATCCGCCCGTCTCGCCCTACAAGAGGCAGAACAGGCATATCGGCAGATTCTTGCCGATCCGGACTCCACGCTGTTGGAGCGCCAGCGCGGACTCCTGCGCGTCAAAGAGGCCCAGAACGACCTCACCGACACCCTCGACCGCAACCGGCGCATTACCGAGGACGCCGCCCGCGCCGAGGCCAAGGGCGTCGAAGGATCCGACCGGGTGGTGGCCGCTAGGCGCTCCGCCCAGTCCGCCTCCGAAGCCCTCCTTGCCGCCAGCGAGCGCCTCAACGACGCCACCATCGACCTGCGCGAGGCCCAGGAAGAGCAGGCCCTCGGCGGCACCGCCGCGGCCAAGGCGTACCGCGCCCTCCAGGACCAGCTCGGCAAGCTGTCGCCCTCGACCCGCCTCGTCGTCGAAGGCGTCTACGCCATGCGCGACGCCTGGAAGGAGGTGCAGAAGAACACCTCCGAGTCGCTGTTCAAGCCGCTCGTCGGCCAGCTCGGCAACCTGCGCAACTTCCTGCCGACGCTGAACCTGCTGCTGTCCACCGCTGCCGGCGCGATCGGCGACGTGGCCGCACGCGGCATCGAGATGGTCACCTCCGGACCGTGGAAGGCCGACTTCGGCATCCTCGCCGCGTCCAACGTGAAGATCATCAAGGGGTTCGGCGACGCCGTCCTCTACCTGATGGACGCCTTCCGCAACATCGCCGTCGCCGCCGCACCCTTCACCGAATGGCTCGCCGAAGGGCTCAGCACCTCCGCCGAACGCTTCGCCAAGTGGACCGCCGCCATCCGCGGCGACGGCTCCCTCGCCGCGTTCCTCGAAGACACCAAGGACCGGCTCAAGCGCGTCGGCAGCATCCTCTACAACATCGGGTCCTGGTTTGCCGGCATGTACGTGGCGACCAAGGAATTCACCACCTGGATGCTCGACGGGATCGAGCGCGTCACGAAGGGGTGGTCCGACTACGCCTGGGCCTCCGCCGAGGCCGGCTCCGGGTTCCGCAAGTGGCTGGAGGACACCAAACCGCTGCTGTCGTCGGTGAGCTGGTTCATCGGCAAGGTCGCCGACGCCTTCGCCACCATGGCCAAGGACCCGCACAACATCGAAGAAGCCCAGCGCATCTTCCAGGTCCTCGCCGACGAGGTCCTCCCGCAGCTCGTGCGTTTCTTCACCGAGCTGTCCGAGTCCGGCGGCCTGTCGTCCCTGTTGACCACGATCGCCGCCGCCCTCGACGCGGTCAACGACGTGATCGACCGCACCGGCATGCTGCCGCTGGAGTTTCTGCTCACCACCCTCCAGGGCATCGCCTACTTCTGGGGCTTCCTCGCCTCGAACCCGATCTCCGGCACGATCATCACCGGGATCCTGCTCATCAGTGCCGCGTTCATCTCCGCCTCGGCGGTCTGGGCACTCGCGATCCGCCCCATCCGCAACCTGGTGCGTGGCCTGACCTGGATCCTGCGCAACTCCGGCGCGATCGGCCGCGCCCTCATGGGTGCGTTCCGCGGCTTCGGCGTCGCCACCATGCCCGCCGCCCTCGCCGGCCTCATGGGCACCAAGGGTGCGAAGGACGCCGTCTACACCGGCCAGCTCACCACCATCATCACGCTGCTCGAAACGATCATCGCGATCCTGCGGGTCTGCTGCGGCAACGTCGCCCGGATGGCCACCGCCATGGGCGTGGCGACCAAAGCCGCCCCCACCGCAGCCGCCGCAGCCGTCGG
>JACCDR010493274.1_pt1 | contig 11730 bp, 16 predicted proteins | sample 7446431 | NCBI WGS metagenome assembly JACCDR01 (sample SAMN15323443, study PRJNA562643) | freshwater metagenome | isolation source: river surface water | place: USA:Blue River Watershed | collected 2017-08-17
CATCCACGACATCCCACGGAACTGGTACTCGGGGTCGGGGATCGGCGCCCAGTGGGCGACCTTCCCGTTCGAGCCGTCGACCGGGTAGACCTCCCAGGCCTTCCGGTCCTCGTTGCCTCCGGGCTTGTAGATGTAGCCGGCGATGTCGGACTTCACCGAGGTCGCTGGCGGCGCGGTGAGGACGATGTCCACCCAGTCGGGCCGCAGACGCCTCAGGCGCTTGCCCTCGCGCACCGCGAAGAAGTTCCCGGCCAGGTCGACGTCCTGGATCGCGCGGGCCAGCAGATCGCCGGTGGTGGCGTTCTCCCAGGGCCGCTCCAGGATCTCCAGCTCGGGCGTGCCGAACAGGTCGCCCGGCCGGCCGTCCTTCAGGCCCTGGAACTGGAACCGGGCCTCAGAGAAGAGCATCTGCCGCGCGAGGCAGCAGGCGAAGATGATGCCGTTGCGCTTGTAGCCGGCCTGAGCCATGCCGATGAAGGAGCCGGTGGGCTCCTCGGTCTTCTGGTAGGTCGACGAGGTCGTCATGAGGGTGTTGCGGCCCCACGGCGAGGTGGGGTCGTACATCTGCGCCCAGTCGTTGACGGAGAGGCGCTTCTCAGGCTTCCTGAACAGGGTGCCCCACAGGCTAGCCACCGTCGCCTCCCTTCTTGATGTCTACGAAGCCGAGAGCTACGGCCCCCAGCACGGCGCCCCCGTAGAGGCCGTACGGTCCGAACTGCCAGGTCGCGCCGGCGGTCGCCATCAGGACGAGCAGGGCGACGGCGACGGCCATCTGTATAGGTGTCACTGTCATCTCCCGTAGGCCATCCAAGGCGCAGCAGGCGGTGCCTCGTTGCTCAGTTTCTTGTAGCCCCAGAGCGCCAGCGTGGCGGCCACCAGGGGGGTGATGTCGGACGAGGCGTTCTTCTTGTCCCAGGCCCACTTGTCGGCCAGGTCCCTCTTCGCGGCCGAGGCCACCGCCGTGGTGAGCGGAGCCTGGCCGACGTGCACGACCTTCGCGACCTCGCCCTTGCGCGGGCAGCAGGCGGTGTGGAACTCGCCGCACGCGACGGCGTACTCCGAGGTCGTCGGCGAGACCACCTTGATGCCGAAGTTCTCCAACTCCGTTATCAGGGACGAGGCTTGGCCCTTGTCGTCGATGATGACGGCGTCGGGCTTCATGTTCGTCCACATCTCGCGGATGCGGCCAGGGATCCAGTCGGCGCCCGGACGGACGTCGTACTGCTCGTAGCCGGTGATCTCGACGTGCTGCATGCCGTCGTCGTTGATCCCGCAGGCGACGATCGAGCCCCAGCTCCTGGTGGGGCTGACGTCGACCGCCAGGACCCAGGTGTTGCGCTTGCCGCCCATCAGCATCTCGCTGTCGGCGTCCTCGCGCCGGCGCCAGTTCTCCTCGTCGATGACCGCCCAGGCGTCGCCCTCGGTGGGCCACTTGCCGACCGACAGGCGCTCGACGGCGAAACCGTCGGGGGAGAGGCCGCCGCGCTGCTCGTTGTCCACGGTGTCGTGGGAGATGCGGATGCCGAACCCGGGGTTGGCCTTGGCCCACACCTCGGGGTCCTTCGGGTCGTCGTGCTCGGTGCAGTCCGGCAGGCAGTAGTCGCCACAGATGTCCGCCGACCACTCGGCGAAGAACAGGTACGGGTCCAGGTCGCCGGTCGAGAGCGCCTTCATCGCGCGGTTGCGCACGCGCGCGAACTCGTAGGCGTCCTCCAGGCCGGCCGAACCGGTGAACCAGATCTGGGGGTTGGGCTGTGCACTCAGCGTAGGCCTGAGGGCCATCATTGACTCTTCGTCGAGGAACATAGCCTCGTCGAGCACGACGAGCTGGGGCGAGAAGCCTCGTCCGAGCTTCTTGGTTCGCGTTTTGAAGAGGAGTCGCGAACCGTCCGTCAGCTCAATACGCTCCTTGCCGTTCGCCTCGTAGACGCCCTTCAGCTTCTTGCGGAGCTGCGGGGAACCGTCGATGAGGCTCGCGACACGCCGGAAGTGCTCACCCGAGGTGGCGAAGTCCTGGGCGGAGTGGATGATCGTCTTCTCGCCGAAGCGAGGGAGGAAGAGGCCGGCGAGCTGCCGGGCCTCCAGGATCGCGCCCTTGCCGTTCTGGCGGGCCACGACGAGGCCGACGTCCTTCGCCGCCCACATCCGCTCCGGCCGTCGACTGAAGGGGTTGATGTAGTCGTCGAGCCGCTGCGCGCACGCCTGGGTGAGCGTCCAGCGCTGCCAGTCGTCCAGCTCCAGGCCGGCGAGCCCGGCCAGCTCTACCGCGTCGCGGCCGAGGGACCAGTCAACGGCGGTTGGAGGGAGGTGGGATATCCTCGGGCGCTGGTGACCACGTGGGCTGGGAGTTGATGATCCGGTCAAAGTCATCTTCCTCCTCGTTCGGGTCAGGCAGCGCCTGAATGTCGTCCAGGATCGACTTCAGCCGAAGGACCAGCGAGGCTGTATCCCCCGTCCGGAGTTGGGAGTTGAAGCAGGTCTTGCACCTGTTGGCCTCCAACTCGTGGGCCACGTAGTCGCGGAGGCCGACGAGTTTGTCCCGGTACGAAGCGTCCGGGTCAGCCATGATCTCTTCGATGCTCTTGCGCGGAGCGAAGTACTCCGCCTCGTCGGCGCTCATCGCCCTCCTATCCGAGGTAGGTGAAGGATGCGGAGGCGTCCTGGCCGTAGCCGGACCAAATCTCCGCCAGGTTCTGGGCAGCGCCGGAACTCTGGAAGGCGACCACCGAGAAGGTGTTGCCAGCCGTGGGGACGTAGATGACGCCCGTGGCGGTGATCTGCCGCCCCGGCTCGGCGTTGGTGGAGCTGGTGCCGGCCGGGCTGCGGGAGTCGCCCATCTCGAAGTTGGCGGCCGTGGGCGCGGCGGTGCCCCGCTGGAGGTGCACCGCGCGCGTGCCGGTCACGTTGGTGTTCGCGATCCCGACCCACTGGAGGTCGAGGTTCACCAGGTAGCAGCCGGCCCAGGGCATCACGATCGCCGTGTTGGCCCCGGAGGACCACCAGGACGACGGCCCGGTGTTCCGGGTGGCCGCCGACCACTGCACGATGGTGTCGGCGTTGTTCGGGATGCTCTGAGCGGTCCCGGACTTGGTGAGGAAGAGCGTCGGGCACCCGATGGGTGCCGCGTCGTCGTTCACGGACGAGAGCAGGGTGACCATGCGGGTGGGCCCTCCTAGCTGACGACGACGCGGTAGGCGTTGGTGCCGGGCGCCGTGGCGAACTTGAGCGTGACCTGGGAGGTCGAGTTGCGCTCGACGTCGCAGATGATGCTGTCCCAGGGGGTGGAGTTGCGGTACACCTGGACGTTGACGTCCCGGGTGCCCAGGGAGTGGGTCACGACGATGCTCGTCGAGCTGTTGTCGCCGACGTTGGCCGCGACGCGCGAGCCGGTGACCGAGTAGTCGACGCCGACCGTGTCGGCCGCGACGGTGATGCCGGTGGCCGCGCCGACGGCCAGGGCGGAGCCTGCACCGCCGGTGAGGCCGTTGCCGGCCGCTGCGGCGGCGATCCGGACGGTGTCGGAGCTGATCTCCAGCCCGGCGCCCGTCGCGATGTCGATGACGCCTGCGGTGTGCGTGAGGCCGTTACCGGCGACCGAGGCGGACAGCGCCACGTCGTCGGCGTTGACCGTGATGCCGGTCCCGGCGCCCACGGCGAGCGCGGAGCCCGCGCCACCCGTCAGGCCCGCGCCGGCCGCCGCCGCCGCGATGCGCACGGCGTCGCCGGAGGTCTCCAGGCCCGCGCCGGTGGTGACGTTGAAGGTCCCGGCCGGGGACTCGCCGAGGCCGTCGCCGGCGACGTAGGTGTTGCCGCCGCCGCCGATCTCCGTCCAGGAGAGCGACGTGGTGTCCAGGGTGACGTTGTCGGTCACCAGGCGGAAGACCTTGTCGGCGTTCACCGTGCCTTCGAGCACAGTGACGGTCGCGCCCTTCAGCTCGGCCGCCGTGTCGGCGTCGACCGCGCGCGTCGGCGCGCCGGAGGCGTTGACGGTGTAGATCCCGTTCTCCGCGCCGGCCGACTGGTTCTTCAGCAGGATGCGGTCGCCGGTCGCCAGCGTGATGCCGTCGACCGTGTCGCCGTTCTCGTACGCCGTCGCCAGGGTGCCGGTCGCGGTGGTGGCCACGCGGACCGCCATCTTCCAGGACAGGTTCCGGGTCAGCGCGTCGGCGTACTGCTTGGTCACCGCGTCGGTGGCCGCCGAGGGGTCGCCCAGGTTCTGGATCCGCTGATTCTGGAGGTCGAGGCCGTTGCCTACCTGCATTGCCATTAGCTGACTACCGCCTTCCCCGAAGTGGGTGTCGCAAAGATGATGGACGCCGTGTTCGGGTCCGACTGGTCTATGTCTGCAAGGACTTGGCGTCCGGCCGAGTTCAAAACCGTGACGAACACCGGCCGGCCGAAGTTGTGGTTGACTATCCAGGAGCCGGCCGGCGAGGGCTGCTCATGGACGAGGAACGCGCCGCCGGGGACGCCGGCGGGACCCTGGAGCCCGCGAGGACCCTGCGGGCCCGGGGCGGTGAGGGCCACCTCCTGGACGACCTGCACGACATCGAGGTCGGTCACCTGCTTGGCGATGACGACTTCGTTGACGTCCAGGACGACGGTTACCTCGCTCACCGGGTCACGCCCGGCAGGGTCGAGGCCTTCCCCTCGTGCAGCCGGTAGACCGTCCCCGCCGGCGAGGTCGCCGTGAGGTCGTAGTCGCCCACCTGGAAGCTCAGGGCCGCCGTGTAGTCGTCGTCCAGGGTGATGGTGAAGCTGCCGGTCTCGTCGAGCCCTTCGACGCCCTGACCGGGCGCGAGGTTGCCGGAGTCGAAGTCGAGCAGCACGGTGGAGGAGCTGGGGGTCGGTCGGACCTGGAGCTTGATGCGAAACCCGGTCATGTCGATCGGAGTCCCGTCCGGGGCCCTCCAGTTCACCGTGTGCTGGAAAGTGGCCGACTGCTCGATGGTGAGGTTGTAGCGCTTGGACACAGTCGGCCTCTTCCTACATCGTCATCTGGAACACGCCGTTGGCGTGCCAGACGATGTTGAACTGTCCGCCCGAGACCTGCTGGGCGCCGCCGAAGTAGTGGAAGGTGATCCCCTGGTCGGCAACCGTGCCGGCCGTGATGGAGTCGTCGTAGACGAAGCAGCCGTAGACGCCGCTCAGCGAGCACGAGGAGCCCGACTGGGGCGTGTCGGCAGCGTCGAAGCGGAAGATGCCCGACGACGGCGTGGTGAAGGTCTTCGACGTCAGGGGCTCGCCGGCGGCGTCCCAGTTGGTGCCGTCGCTGACCTCATTGCCCGTCGTCCAGGTCCCGGTGTTGTAGCCGGTCGAGCCGACCGCCGCGTCCTTGTCGGGGGTCACCGAGTTGTTGAACAGCGCCGCCTTGATGGTGTCGGAGTCGAGACCGGTGTAGCCGGTACCCGAAACCTGCATCGCCTGCTTGGGCCACTCGCGGAACATCCCGCTTGCGCTCCAGGCCATCAGCCGATCCCTCCCGTCATGTCTACGCACGGCGCGTACGCCGTGATGTCGTTTCCGTCTTCGCGGACGGTCTCGACGGCCATGACGGGCTTGCCGTCGGCCATCGTCACCGTCTCGTCGCCGATGTAGTCCTCGCGGACCTTCAGGCGTATCTCACACAGCTCACCCTCGCGCACCAGGGGCGCCGTGAGGCCGTGGAGCCCCGCGCAGGCGTGGAATCGCGTATGGGGCTTCGCTTCGCGCGTCACAGCGCTCTGGGGGCAGTTGGGGCACACCCAGCGCTGCTCGGGGTTCAGAATGTGGACCATCGTCATCCGATCGGCTGGCAGAGGGCCCCAACCCGGGCCATCGGGGGATAGGCGGCGATGACGCCCTCGGCGACGCTGTCGGCGTACGCCTGGACCCCGCCCAGGTAGGTGAAGGAGGCCTGGGCCGGAGGATGGGCGAATTGCAGCTCCAGGAAGTTGGCGCCGCCCGTGTAGCTCACGCCGACCTGGTAAGTCGTCCCAGCGGTCGGCACAACGATGGTCTGGGACAGCCGGCTGAAGATTCCGGCCTCGGAGGCGTCGGTGGAGGTGTAGGAGTCCTGCGCGCGCCTCTTGGTGTCGTCGGTGACGTCCGTGCCTTCGGAGAGCCATAGGTGGCGGTCGCCGAGGTCCACCTCGTCCCAACAGGCGACCAGGGAGACGAGGTAGGGGCCCGCGTACGGCATCACGATGTCCGTCGGCGATCCAGAGGCCCACCAGGAGCTGGGGCCGCTGTTCGTGCTAGCCGTGGACCAGGAGACGGCCGTCTTCGCGCTCGCGGAGAAGGTCTGCGAGCTGGTGCGCTGGACAACCAGCGTGGGCAGCGCCATCAGTCCCCCAGGTAGACGAACGACATCTTGGCCGCGTAGACCTCGGATCCGGTTACCCGGTTGGTGAGGCTGCGGTCGTTGGTGGGTGAAGTTCCCGCATTGTGGAAGACCGTGAGGATGTAGGTCTCACCAGCGGTCGGAACTTCGAGGATCTCGCTGATCTGCTGGTAGGCAGACGCCTCGGTCGAGTAGGTGGACTCGATTCCGTGCCCGATCTCGAAGTTGGCCGAGTTGACGGTCGTGGACCGGTTCAGGTGGATCGAGCGCCGGCCGGTGGTATTGCTATCCCAGGCGACGTGGATGTTGCAGAGGTACGGGCCCGCCCAGGGCATCACGACGTTGCTGGCCGCGCCGGAGGACCACCAGGTCGACGGTCCGGTGTTCACCGGCGCTGAGGACCAGGGGACCGAGCGGTCGCCGTTCTGCGCGAGGCCCGTGAGGTCGGTGGAGCGCACCACCATCAGCGTAGGCAGTCCCATCAGTCCCCCAGGTAGGTGATCGAGATGGAGGCCGGCTGAATCGCGCTGTTGACGCCAGCCGTGAGGTTCAGCGCCGCGCCGGAGTTCTGCATGGCCGTCATCTTGTAGATGTCGCCGGCGGTGGCGACGTTGATGACCTGCGTGTGCGTTCCGTGCCGCGCGGGCTCCCCGGAGGCCGGATTGGGCCAGGCGGTCGCCAGCACGGTGTTCGCGTCGGAGACGGTGGTCGTCTTGCTGAGCCTCATGTGCCGCCGCGCGACGTTTGCGTCCGTCGCCCAGCAGGTCTGCATCGTCACGAGGTACGGGCCGGCGTAGGGCATCACGATCTGGCTCGCCGCGCCTGAACTCCACCAGGACGAGGGCCCGGTGTTCACCTCGACCGAGGACCACGGGATTTCCGTCGGCGTCGTCGTCGAGTTGGCGATCGAGAGGTTCGTCGAGCGGATCAGCTTCAGCGTCTTCGGGTTCGGCACTTCCAGGTCCATCGTCGACACCACGGGCATGTGGTCCGACGCCCAGGCGGTGCCGCCCTCGTTGTAGGTGTCGATCGCCGCCGTGGACCAGTGCCAGGACGGGGATCCGAGGATCCAGTCGATCCGGTTGCCGCTGGTGCTCGGCGTGGCGTATCCGTTGAAGGTTCCGTACTTCGTTCCGGTCACATCGGCGGTGAACCAGCTATCCCGGAAGCCGGCGTCGTAGAACGCGTCCCAGGTGTCGTTCCCGGCCGTGCCGGGGGTGTTCATGTCGCCGGTGATGATGACCGGGTCCGTCGTGACCGAACGGGCGGCTATCTGGGCGGTGATGACCGCCACCTGCCCCGGGTGGTCGTTGAAGTCGATGTGGGTGTTGTAGTGGTAGAAGGTCCGGCCGGTGAGCCGGTCCCGGAAGCGCGCCCAGGTGCACATCCGCACGTACTGGAGCCCCAGCGTGTTGGAGCCCGCCGTGGTCGGCGTCCCGGACAGCCAGAAGTTGCCGCCGGTGAGCAGCGCGAGCCGCCGGGTGTCGTAGAGGATCGCCATGTGCTCGCCGGCGGTGGTGCCGGAGTCACGGCCGACCCCGTAGAGCGCCCAGGTGGGGCCGAGGTCGGCGATGATGTTGTCGAGCTGGGCGATCGGCGTCCGAAGACCCTCCTGGGTGCCGATCAGGTGCGGAGCCTGGGCCTCCAGGAGGTTGTTGAGGATCGGACGCCGAACAGACCACTTCTCGTAGGCGTTTCCCGATGATGGGGACTCTGTGGCCCAACGTACGTTGAACGACATGACCTTCAGCGGGGTTGTGCCCACGAGATCCTCCTAGCTGACTGTTACGGTCACCGCTCCGGCTGGAGCGTTGGTGTTCGTGGCGTGCGAACCCGCGAACGAGCCCGAAGCCGCCGGGATCGTCGCGTCGGCGGTGCCGACGGACTCGGCGCCGCCCGTGAAGCCCGAAGACATGGCCGGGAGCGTCGATTCGACGCCTCCGCCGGGCCCGTCGACGACCGTTCCGGCGAATTCCCCACCGAGGGCCGGAAGTTGGACGTCGGAGGCGCCGTAATTGAAGTCTCCGGTCGATTCCATCGCCATCGAGGGCAACGTCATCGAGAAGGAGCCGTCTACCGAGTCTCCGCTGAACTCCGAACTCATCGAAGGGAGCTGCACAGCGAAGTCGCCGTCTGCGGTACCGACTTGACCGAAGTTGCTCACTCGCAGCTTCGGCATCACCGTGTCGGCGTCGCCGAAAGCGTCGCTAGCGGCCTCGCCGTCCGAGTCGAGCGCCGGGAGCGTCATCTCGAAGTCGCCACCGACGTGAGTGCCGGCGAACTGCGACCGGATGGCCGGCAGGGTGTGCACGACCTCGCCGTGCGTCGTCTCGGAGGTGATGTAGACGCCCAGGGCGGGCAGTCGGTGCTCCAGCGGCCCCTCGGGCTTCGGGAACGCCGCCTGGCGCCGGAAGATAGGCGTCAGGCCCTCGTTGGTCACCTTGAAGGCCCTGCGCTCGGCCTCGACGACGATGACGTTGCCGCCCTGCGGCCTCGTCTCCGTCACCAGCGCTACTTCGAGCGCCGGGAGCGCCGTATCCAGCGGGCCGAGAGCCTCGACACCGCCGGCGACGCCAGAAGAGGCCGCAGGAAGCGTCAGGGCCGCGTTTCCGCCCGTATCCCCGGTCGCCGCGACGCTCACGCCCAGAATGGGCAGCGAGGCCGCCAGAACGGCCTCCGGCGGGCCCATGTCGGCCTCGAACGTCGCCGACAGCGCCGGCATCGCCGTCGCCATCGCGGCGTCGATCCGGTGGTGGCCGCTCAGCGAGGAGCCGGCGGCCGGCAGCGTCGCGACAGCGTCGCCCACCGGTGCGGCCTTCAGCGTGAAGGTCCCGTAGTTGTTGTCGGTCTCGGTCCCGGACGCCGTGATGGCCAGGCCGGACTTGCTGCCCGTCCCGGAGTAGTCGGCGTTGGCGACGTAAAGCGCCTGCGAGTACGAAGTACCGCTAGCTGCACCGTTGTTGCCCGATTCGCCGACTTCCGTCGCCGCGCCGGCCGTGGAGAAGGTCAGCGGGGTGTTCGAGGCGACTCGCGAGGCCCTGAGGTAGAAGACCCGGCCCACATCGGCCGTCGTCGTCACCGAGGGCGTCGTCAGCGGCTCCGTGGCGTTCGACTGGGCGCCGCTGACGATGATGTTCGCCCCGACGGGCGAAACGTTGTCCGCTCCGGCCCAGGCCGAGCATAGGATCGTGATCCGCTGCGTGGTCGCCGAGCCGGCGGCCGTCCAGGTGTAAGAAGCGGGCTCGGACCCGCCGGCTACCTTCACCCAGACCTGCGTCTTGAGCAGGCCGGGGGTCGTGAAGTCGTCTACCTTGGTCCAGCCGCTCGGGCCGGACGTGATGTCCGAGTTGGAGGTGTGGTGGGTGACCAGCGCGATGAGCACGTCGCCGGCCACCACGCCGGTGGGCTTGTTGACCGCCTGAGAGAGCGCGTCGGACGCCGTAGCGCTGGACGTGAAGGTCCCGCGCTGGGTTATCGTCATTCCCCGTCACTCCCTCGCGGAAGTATCTTGATCGTACGGTCGTCGCGGTCGACGACGATTACGCGGACGCCGAACTTCCTCGTTTCGGCCGTGATGGACACCGACGGCAGCACCGAGGCGCTCAGGACGCCCAGGACGTCCGTATGGCCCGCTGCGGCGGCCGTCACCGGCGGCAGAGCCGCCTCCAGGTCCCCGTCGGCCGGGACAGGCTGTCCCTCGCCCTCAGCGTCCACCAGGAGCTTCGGGAGCGTCGCCGCCACCACCGCGTCGTTGTGGACCTCGCCGGCGGCGTCGGTAACGAGCTGGGGCAGCGTCGCCGCCGCCGAACCCGTCGCCGGGGTGCCGGACGCCGGATTGAGCAGCAGGATCACCGCGCCGGCCGCGATCCACGCCGAAGAGCGCGAAACCGTCCGCGAGGTCGACGCCACGGCCACCACGGTGGCGTCGGAGTCCCACAGCGCCGCCTGGATCGCCCCGGAGTTGTCCGTGGTGACCAGGGAGCGCCTCGTCGTCTCGTTCGAGGCGATCGTGGCCGTCGTCGTCGTGGTGAAGGTCGCGCCGCACACCACCCGGCGCGCCGCCGCGTCGGTGTTGTTCGCCGAGCCCGTGCTCAGCGAGGAGGCCCCGCCGATGGAGCCCTGGGCGCTGTTGCCGACGCTCTGCACGCCGCTGTAGGCCGCCGAGCACGTCGAGCGCAGGTAGACCGTGCCCGAGGCCGACGCCGTATACGACGCGGGCTCCGACGACGTCGCCGCCTTGGTGAGCACGCTCAACTGGACCTCGTCGCTGCCGGCGTCGAAGTACGCCGTCTGCCTCAGCGTCCAGCCGGACGGGGGCGTGATGGTCCGCTGGGAGCCGTTGGCCCAGAAGGCGAGCAGGGCGACCATGAGGTCCCCTGTCGCCGTCCCGGCCGGCTTGTTTATGGTGAACGAGGTGCCACCGGAGATGTCGGAGAAGTTGGTACCGGCCCCGACGAAGGAGATAGGCACGGTCTACCTCCTGTCTCCTCCGTCAGGAGGTGGGCATCGTCACGGTGCCGGACGTGATGGTCACGTTGACACCCGAGGTGATGGCCAGGGTGTTCAGGTTGAGCTGGGCGCCGGACGTTCCGACCGTTCCCTGGAGAACGACGGTCGTGCCGTTGTTCAGCAGGATGCGGAAGAACGCCGCCGTGCCCGACGCCGAGGCCGCCACGGTCAGCGGGACGCCGGCCAGGGTGATGACGCCGTTGCTCGCGGCGCCGAAGGCGGTCGCCGAGAGCGTGAACGTCGCCAGAACACCCTGCGTGGTGATCGCGGTGTCGGCCGTGGCCGGCTCGCCGCCGGTGCCGTTGTAGATGATGAGCTTGCCGGCTCCGCCGCCGCCGTTGACGTAGTCGTCCAGGGCGTTGGCGAGCTGGGAAGCGGTCGCGTTGGTGAGCTTTGTGGCCATGAGGGGTTTCCCTTTCCTCTACCGGTTCGTGATTCGCAGGGTGAAAGACCTGTCGTCTATTCGCCCCTCATTTGTGGTGATCCGATTGGTGACCTTGTAGGTCAATCCCTCGGTCCCTCCGGAAATCCACACCGTCGTCGTCTTCGTCGTGTGGGTCTCGGCGGTCATGGTAATTCCGGGGTCCAGGATGAATTCCGAATTCGCGATGGTCTCGAATTCAGCGAGCCACGGATTCCAGTCGAAGATCCAGTCCAGGTTGGCATCGGGGTCCTGCTTATGGTCCTTGAATACCGCCATGAATAGGAACTCCTCTCCGTGATCTTGAAGGGGGGGTATGCGGGGCCGGATCGCGCCGAAACGGCGTGACCTGGGTCACTATGGGATGATCTTCGTTCGGCAGGAGGATCTACGGCCGGCCAGGCTCCTGACCGGAGCTTTTGCGGTGGGGGACCATGATCGCCGTAGATTTTCGGCTGTGGGGAGAAAACCCGGTCAC
>JACCDR011257591.1_pt1 | contig 11730 bp, 9 predicted proteins | sample 7446431 | NCBI WGS metagenome assembly JACCDR01 (sample SAMN15323443, study PRJNA562643) | freshwater metagenome | isolation source: river surface water | place: USA:Blue River Watershed | collected 2017-08-17
AAAACAAGGTTGAACAAGCTCGTGCTCTCGCACTCCCAGCACCTCAAACATCATTTACTCGTGATCTTGAATTAAACGCTACAGGAGAAGATGTACGACAACTCCAATCATTCCTCACCACCAAAGGTTTCCTTAAACCAAACAACACCTCAGGCTTCTTTGGCCCCCTTACCCGTGAAGCCCTACGACAATACCAAGCATCTGTTGGTCTACCTGCTACGGGATACTTTGGACCTTTGACGAGGGGGAGGGTGGGGATCTGAGAATAAGTTGATAGAAAACAGTGGTCACGTTAGACTAGACCTACATGGCATCGTGGTCAACCAAAAGAAAATATGCGTATTTGATAGCACTTATAGCTGCGATTGTGTTTCTTGTTGCACTGCCTCTTTTTGTTTTATTTTATAAAGCACCTACCTGTAGTGATGGTAAAAGAAATGGTAAAGAAACTGGTATAGATTGTGGAGGATCCTGTGCACGACTCTGTGTTGCAGACTTTTCTTCTTTAAAAACACTCTGGAGTTATGCGATGCCTATAGTTCCGGGAGTATATAATGCTATGGCATATGTTCAGAATCCTAATCAGAACGTTGAATCAGTGCGTATGGAATATACGTTTAAACTGTACGATAGTTCAGGTCTCCTCGTAGTAGAGAGAAAGGGTGGTACCTATGTGCCAGCAGGTCAAAAATTTGCAGTATTTGAAAGTGGTCTAAAGACGGGTAGCAGGCAACCAGTAAAGACAGTATTTGAATTTACGTCAGCTCCTTTATGGAAAAAAGGGGATGTTCTCTCTAAGATAAAAACAGTTACTGTAGATATTGATGAGACTAGTTCACCTCGAGTTGAAGTAAAAATAAAAAATGAATCAAGTGATACGGATTATCGTACAATAGATGCTTTTGTAATTCTGTATGATAAAGACGAAAACCGTGTAGCTTTTTCAAAAACAGTTATAGAAGAGATAGCTCGAGGAGAGAGTCAGACTATTGCTTTTACATGGCCGAATCCTTTTGAACGTCCTGTAATAAAAACAGAGGTGTTATTCGTAGATAGACCGTAATGCCTGAACTTGTAAAGGATATGGGCGCGCGCATAGCGCGCGCCCCCATAGATTGGATTATGCTTGGCGCGGCAGTTATTCTCGTAATGTTTGGCCTCGTCACCATGAATTCTTTTGTTGGTGATAACTACTATTTTGAAAAACAAATTATCTGGCTTGGTGTCTCCCTTGTTGTATTTTTTATAGTACAGGCGATTGATTGGTCGTTTTTAAAGAGAACACAGGTGCTCATGGTACTGTTTGGTCTTCTTCTTGGTCTTCTCGGATTTTTGCTTGTTGCGGTACGTGCTGTAAAAGGAGCGCAAAGTTGGCTCGATCTCGGTCTATTTTCTTTTCAACCAACAGATTTTGCAAAATTATTACTCATTTTCATACTTGCAAAATATTTCTCTCGAAGACATGTGGAAATAGCACACGTGCGACATATTATTGTATCGGGCATATATGCAGCGGTATTATTTTTTCTCGTAGCACTTCAACCTGATTTTGGAGGAGCTATTATCATCGGTTGTGTGTGGCTTGGTATGATTTTGGTTTCAGGTATATCCAAAAAACATTTAGGAATCCTCTTTGCTTGTGGAGTTATTGTATTTAGTTTGCTATGGAACTTTGGATTTAAAGAATATCAAAAAAACCGTATTCTTACGTTTATAAACCCTCTCTCTGACATACGTGGTACAGGTTATAATGCTTATCAATCAATGATTGCGGTTGGTTCCGGAGAGTTGGTCGGAAAGGGTATTGGATATGGTACACAGTCAAAATTAAAATTCCTTCCTGAATATCAAACCGACTTTATTTTTGCTGCTTTTGCAGAAGAGTGGGGTTTTATAGGAGTTATACTTTTTTGCGGTACGTTTTTTATCCTTGTTATTAGAATCGTATCGCACGCTCGTCGAGGTAGAACAAATTTTGAGATTCTCTACGGTCTCGGTCTATCTATATTGTTTATGAGTCATTTCTTTATAAATGTCGGTATGAATATAGGATTATTGCCCGTGACAGGTATTACATTGCCGTTTGTCTCATATGGAGGTTCCCATTTACTAGCAGGATTTTTTGCTCTCGGTGTTTTGCAATCATATCGTAGGCAAACCCGAGGTGTTCATAAAGAAGAAACTCAAAATGAATTTCTAGGAATATAGTTTTACTGTCTCTTCAACCATCTTTTCGAGTGAAAACTCTTTTGTTACTTTTTCTTGAAGGGTTGTACCAAAGATAGTCGCTTTATCTCTCTGTCGTGTGAGCATAAGGAGTCCTTGAGCTATGTCAGTTGGTTTTCTTGTTTGTACGAGAATACCTGATTTCATGTCATCTATTATTTCTTTAACACCACCAACATTTGTTGCAACGGTAGGGAGTCCTGCGAATCCAGCTTCGATAATTACATACGGGAGACCCTCTTTAATCGATGTGAGGGTAAATATATCAAAAGCTTTGAGATAGGTGGGTGAGTTTTCAACAAATCCTAAAAGGGCAACATGGTTTTTGAGGTTAAACTTTGCTATGAGTTCTTCAATCTCTTTTCGTTTTTCTCCTTCACCCATAATTACGAGTTTTGTAGGGATATCAGTGTCGAGCAGGAGTTCAGCAAAAGCCTCAATAAGATACTCATAACCTTTATTTTTATGTAGTTCACCCATTGCGCCAATGAGCACGTCTTTTGTATCAATATGTACACCTAGGTTGTGTGCACGTTTAATAATATCGGTACGAGCCATATCAGGTGTTTTAAAGAGGGGGGTACGGACACCGTTGTGTACAAGTCGTAATTTACGTCCAATACCAAATAGTTTTTTACCGTCAGAGAGATCTCGGTTAGATACTGTTATGGTGAGATGTGAAAGCACTACCGTGAGCCAAGACAGGAGGGTGATGCTCGCAAGAGAGAGGAATGATCTATCTTCATTAAAAGGCCAACCATGACAGGTGAAAATAATACGACGTATACCGGTCATTCGTGCGGCACATGCTCCGAGACCGCCGACTTTTGAGCTATTTACGTGAACAATGTCGGGTTTTTCTTTTTTGAGGATACGATAGAGCTCGCAGAGACTCTTTATGTCGTCGAGTATGTTTATATCTCTTCCGAGTGAGGGTATTGATAGTGTTCGTATGTCTGATGACTTTAGCTTTTCTGCGAGAGGACCTGATCCGCCAAATGCAACAATAACCTCAAAGAGCTCTTTGGGCAGTGCTGTTGCCAAATCATAGACGTATTTTTGGGCACCACCCCAGTTTGATTTGGTGATTACGTAGAGGATCTTTTTCTTGGTATGTTGCATAAATGTGCCTTAAATTATAGCTTTTTTAGAATTTTTAGTCACTATTGTAACCTTTGTAGAGTCATGTAATATTACACTCAATATGAATACATTTACAAAGAAGGCTCCTTGGATACTTCTCTGTGGCGATATCGCCGCTTTTATTGCTGCTTTATATGTAGCACTTTCTATTCGTTATATATCACAGCCTTCAGACTCCATATTTCTTTCTCACCTCGCTCCTTTTTCACTTTTATTTTTTGTGTGGGCTTTGGTATTTTTTATTTGTGGTCTTTATGAAAGACATGTGTTTGTCACGAGGTCAAAAGTTTTTATATCACTTCTCCAGGGTCAGATTGCAAACATGCTTATTGCAACAAGCTTCTTTTACTTTATACCGTGGTATGGTATCAGCCCTAAAACAACACTGTTTCTCTATTTAGCTGTTTCATTTGTTCTCATACTTTTGTGGCGCCTGTATGGACATTTCCTTTTTATCCCAAAAACTAAACAGAGAGTAGTATTAATTGCTCCTAAAGAAGAATTGCAAGAGCTTACGGCTCTGAGTTTGGATAAGAAAAATTACGCAGGAATAGAATTTGTGTCGTCTATCGACGCTTCATCTTTAATCAATGTAGCTGATATACAAAACAGTCGACCGGATATGTTAATGCTCGATTTTCACAATGAACACGTTCGAGCCGTGCTCCCGCAAATCTATAATATGATGTTTAGTCGAGTTGGTTTCATTGACGTCGCTTCCATTTATGAAGATATGTTTAATCGTATTCCTCTACGACTTATTAATCATGAATGGTTTCTACAAAATGTCTCTACATCGCCAAAGTTCGTGTACGACTCTCTTAAAAGAATCATGGACATCATCACTGCTTTTCTATTAGGCTTATGTTCTCTTGTTATATATCCTTTTGTTGCATTGGCTATCAAGCTCGAAGATAGGGGGCCTGTGTTTATTATCCAAGATCGTATAGGTAAAAATAATAAACCAATACAGATTATAAAGTTTCGAAGCATGTCTGTGGCAGCTCAGGATAGTACCGGCCAGTCAAAACCTCAATCAGTCACACGGGTCGGTGGGTTTATACGTAAAACACGTATAGATGAATTGCCTCAGCTCTGGAATGTTATAAAAGGAGATTTATCTCTCATTGGACCTCGACCTGAATTACCTCAATTTGTAGAACAGTATGAATCAGCGATACCTTTCTATAGTATTCGGCATTTGATCACACCTGGTCTCTCTGGTTGGGCACAACTCTATCACACCAGTCCACCAAAGTTTTCTCTTTCTCATGAAGATACAGCGATGAAACTCTCATACGACCTGTATTATCTTAAAAATAGATCATTTGTACTCGATATAACTATTGCACTTAAAACTATTAGAGAACTCGTTTCAAGAAAAGGCCGTTAATACAAATAATAATGAAAAAAACAGCAAAAACAGTAGTGGTTACAGGAGGTGCAGGGTTTCTCGGGTCAACGCTCGTGCCAGCTTTGATAGACGCTGGTTATAGTGTGCATGTGGTAGATAATCTCGTATCAGGAAAAAAAGAACATGTGCCCAAAGGTGCACGTCTCCATGTTGTTGATATTACTGACGCACCTGTGTTAGAAAAACTCTTTCTATCACTTGAACCTATCTATACGGTATTTCATTTGGCGGCACTCCCACGTGTTCCTTTTTCAATTGATTTTCCCAAGGAATCACATGCGGTTAATGTGAACGGTCTTCTCAATGTATTTGAAGCTGCTCGCAAGGCACATGTTCGTCGTATTGTATATTCAGCTTCGAGTTCTGCGTATGGCGACCAGACGGTTATGCCTCTCCAAGAAGACATGAAACCAAATCCAAAGAGTCCCTATGCTGCACAAAAGCATTATGGTGAGTTGTTAGCAAAACAGTATAACCTCCATTACGGTATAGAGACAGTGTGTCTCCGTTACTTTAATATATTTGGACCTAATTTTGACCCGAATGGACCATATGCAATGGCTATTGGTAAATTCCTCACTGCACAAAAAAATGGTAAACCTCTCACTATCACAGGTGATGGTAGTCAGACTCGTGATTGTGTATATGCAACTGATGTGGCACGTGCAAACATTCTCGCTTCTGAGTCATCAAAAGTAGGAAAAGGGGAAGTTATTAACATAGGATCAGGATGTAATCCGTCCATATTAGAGATTGCTCGCATGATTGCAGGTAAGACGGGTACCATTGAACACATTGCTCCTCGGGTTGAACCTCATGATACGAAAGCAGATATTTCAAAAGCAAAGAAACTTCTTGGTTGGACACCAAAAATGACTCTAGAGAAAGGTATAGCTGAACTCAAAAAACAAAACGGTATCAAATAAGCCAGCCTTGCGATTAAGAGAGATACGAGCTAGTATAGCCGTACATTAATACAGTAATTCATATGTGGAAAAAAAGATTTTCAGCACTTGTTCTCATAGCGTTATCATTCGGGGTTGCTTATTTTACTTATGAAAAGGCGGGCGACACAAGTCGTTTTCCTTATAGATTAGGTCTCGATCTCTCGGGAGGTACACATCTCGTATTTCGAGCGGATACTTCAAATGTTGCACCTAAAGATATTCCTGGTGCTATGTCTTCGCTCGCTCAAGTGGTAGAACGTCGTGTAAACCTTTTCGGTGTCTCTGAACCTATTGTTCAAGTTGAGACAGGTGGTGCTGTAGGTACTACAGAACATCGTTTGATTGTAGAGCTTCCTGGTGTTACCAGCGTAAAAGAAGCTGTTGATCTCATTGGTAAAACACCAACTCTTGATTTTCGTCTCGTACGACCAGAAGCTGAGAGCCTCACAGAAGAACAGCAGAAAACAGCAACTGTCGACGATGTTTTTGTTTCTACTGGTCTCACAGGTCGTTATCTCGAACGAGCGAGCCTTGAATTCGATCAGACCACAGGTGCTCCACATATCGGTCTCAAATTTAACAGCGAAGGTGCTGATCTTTTTGCAAAAATTACAAAAGAAAATAAAGGAAAAATTCTCGCTATTTTCCTCGACGGTACACCTATTACAACCCCAGTAATTCAAACTGAGATTACAAATGGTCAGGCAGTGATAAATGGAACCTTTACTATTGCCCAGGCAAAAGCTCTTGTGCGAGATCTTAATTACGGAGCTCTCCCTGTACCTGTATCTCTCGCATCTACTCAAACTATTGGGGCAACTCTCGGTCAGGGTGCGCTCGATGCGAGTGTATTTGCCGGTCTTGTTTCATTTATCGCAGTAGCAATATTCCTCATTATTTGGTATCGAGTTCCTGGTATTGTTGCCGCACTTGCTCTCGCTATATATGCGGTACTTAACCTTGCACTCTTTAAACTCATTCCAGTAACTCTCACGTCAGCAGGTATTGCTGGATTCATACTCACACTCGGTATGGCTGTTGATGCAAATATTCTCATATTTGAGCGTATGAAAGAAGAGCTTGCTCGAGGTCTCTCGCTCTCAGATGCGATGAAAGAAGGTTTTGATCGAGCATGGAACTCTATTAGAGATTCAAATCTCTCGTCTATCATTACGGCGGTTGTATTGTATTACTTTGCTTCAACGCCGGTTATCAAAGGTTTCGCTCTCGTATTCGGTCTCGGTGTTGTTGTGTCTATGTTTACCGCTATCACCGCATCACGAACACTTCTTTTTGGAGTAGGGGTACGAGGAGAAGGAAAGTTTGCTCGATTCTTCTTTGGTTCAGGTTTTATTCCATCTAAACAGCTCACCAAGTAAATCTATGTTTATAGTAAAATACCGATCAGTATTCTATACGATTTCAGCACTCATTCTCGCAGCTTCGATTGCAGCTTTGTTTGTCTGGGGTCTTAAACCAGGAATTGATTTTAAGGGAGGTTCAATACTCGAAATAGAATATGCTTCCTCTACTCGACCAACTATTGAATCAATCAAACCTGCAATAACAGCGCTCAATCTCGGTGAATATTCTGTTCGAGAAACAGGAGAATCAGGTTTCATTATTCGTACCAAAGAGTTGGCTCTTGAAGAGCACGACACTCTCCTCCAGGCGCTCTCAGTGGGTGTGTCAGGTGTATCTGAAAAACGATTTGATTCTGTGGGACCAATTCTCGGTAAAGAAGCCCTTCAAAAATCTATTTGGTCTATCGTTCTTGTCTTGATTGCAATAGTTGTTTTTATTACGTTTGCCTTTAGAAAAGTTTCAGAACCTGTTGCTTCTTGGAAATATGGTTTGATAGCTATCATTGCTCTTGCACACGATGTTATTGTGCCTGCGGGTGTATTTGCGGTATTGGGACACATAAGTGGGGTAGAGGTTGATACACTGTTTGTAACCGCCCTTCTCGTTATTCTTGGTTTCTCTGTTCATGACACTATTGTGGTATTTGATCGTGTGAGAGAAAATCTTCGTCACAATTCACAGAATAAACCAAAGAAAACCTTTGATGTGATTGTAGGGGAATCGATTAATCAAACATTCGTTCGATCAATCAACACATCTCTCACAACACTCATTGCAATATTTGTGTTGTATCTCGTTGGCGCTGAAGCTACTCGTCATTTCTCTCTCGCATTGTTTGTGGGAATTCTTATGGGTACATATTCCTCAATATTCCTTGGTTCTCCACTCCTCGTAACAGCATTTAAGCTCCAAGAAAAAAAGAATAAATAAGAGCTGAGAGGTGGTTTTAGAAAACAGGGTGTAAACCCTGTTTTTCTTTTGATTGTTGCTTTTTGGGCTAATAAGAGTAGATTCTAGGTACCTCACCTTATAAAGCCGTGAAAATAAGCCTATATATAGCACTAGTTATAGCACTAATTATCCCTCAGGGAGCAGAAGCTTCTGGGTGGAATTTTTGGTCATGGTTTGGTAAAAAGACAGAAAAAGCACCTGTTTCTATAGTTGCTACAACAACTCCTTCGGATAACCTCTCTCGAGAAGAACTCATGAAGCGTATTGTTGAACTCGAAGATAAACTGGCAGCAGCTTTAAAATCAGTAAGAGAATTACAAGATTCAAAATCTCAGGAGCAAAAAGTAATCACTGCGGGTGTATTAAATAATGTCTCTTTGGATAAAGATCTGATTACGCGTGTTCGTGCTACCGTTGTTGCTCTTGATACTGCGACGAGCTCGGGTAGTGGAATTGTTATTGATTCAGAAGGTCATGTATTGGCTCCTGTGAATATTGTGCTCATACGAGATGCAAATAATTCTGTTGTTGATATTGCAAAAACTGTATCAGTAACTTTTACCCATGGATCTCGTGCAGTAGGGCAATTAGTTGGATTCAACGAAGAAAAAGGTATTGCTGTATTTAAAGTAGAAAAACAGTACGTAAAAGGTTTTACAAAAGTAGGAAAGATTTCATCAATTTCACAGAATTCTATTGCGTATATATTTGCTTCATCTGCTTCCAAGGTTAATTCTCTCGGCGCTGATATTGTTACCGGCTCTGTGTCTCAAAAGACAACATCACATATTGAAATCGTTGCAAAAGAAAGACCTCTTGATAATGCTGCGGTTGTTGTGAGTGCTCTAGGTGAGATTATTTCTATTCCTCAAACTGTCGAGTGTAAGGTTCTTGAAGAAATGAAACACTGTTTGAGTTATAAAATATCTTCACAGCCTGTATATGATTTTATGCCTAAAGTATTGTTGGGTATGAAATTATTTAAAGATAAAAAACGTCATACTGAGACGGAATTTTTGGTAAAAGGTCAGCTCGAGGGTCTATATAAAAATGTTAATTCGAGTGGCACTATCGTGTATGCAATTACGAGTGTTTCAGGTAAAAATTCTTTTGATAATTTTAATACGAAATTGGTTGACGATGAAGATGGAAAAATAACCAAACTTTATTTGAACAAACTCAAAGTAGCGGCGGATAGTCTCGTTAAGGCTTTTGATGTACTCAAAGCACAATCACATGATCTCAATATCTTCTTTATAAATAACGCACCCCTCATTGCCGAACTCGATGTGTATCAGAAGGCAATTTTAAAGAAAATAGAGCTTGATAACGCTTTGAAATATATAGAGTATAAAAACAAAGTAGACTATTGGACTGCAAAGAAAAATGAGTATGATGCTCTGTTGGTTCGACCACAAGATGCAACTCATGATTACCTTATGGAAGAAGGTGTGCTTGTAGAAGATGTTGTAAAATCTCTGCTATCAGAAAAACAGAGAGTGCTTGATTCTGTGTCTTCTGAAACTATCGCCCTGTTCTAATCATCTTTGAGAAATCTGGATCGTCAGCATATTTCTCAGCTAGAGTGTTTATATTGAAACGCACACGAGCTTCATCAAAAGGGAGATTTGTGTCTATAAGTCCGAGCTCGTATGCATATCGATCAGAATAGCCGGGGAGGAGGATTCGATAGTCGAGAGAGATACGATCAGGGACGAGCTTGTTTACATGGCTTACAATATTGGTCGTGCAAGTTGATGTGAGGGTGTTATAAAACTCAGGTTTGCGTTGGAGTTTGTCCGCACGTGTAAGCATATCGATAAATAGGTTTTTGATTTGTTCAGGTGAAGCCTTGATAGGGTATAGGTATACCTGATCGCGGCGATAGTTGGTACGGAGTTTCAATACGTCACGTTCATCAGCGATCACATACATAAGTTCATACTGACGCAAAAGGCCTTTTACTGCAGAAAAACTTTCACCCTTTTCTTTTCGGATTTCAACAGAGATTGCTACCTGTTTTCCGTCAGAAAAACCAAAGGTAAGTAGAGTATGTGCAGCACCAGGATTTGCCGAAAACGGTTCAACCATAAAATCGAGTGTAGAAATCTTTGTCAGATCAAACGTGGAGTCATAATATCCGGGAGTGTAATCTGTTGTTGTGTGATAGGTAAAATTGCGGATGTTTTTTATAGAAACAATGTCGCCGTTTATTGATATTTCTGGGGTAATAGCTTGGTCCAAGTTCCAATCACGATCTGTTCGTGGTGAGGTTACGAGTACAAAAATGGTATAACCCACGACCATAATGCCAACAAACCAAGTTAGGTATTTGAGAGTCATTTTTATGAGTTTCATATAGGTATAGTGTAGCGTATCTTTTGTTTGTAGTCTGGTAGAGTGTAGTTTGGCTTAAAATATAGCTTTTAGGGGAATATTGCACAAAGCCTTGATATAGGGCCGTATACTCTTGACTCTTTCTCTCCTATGAGTATACTTGTATTTACCTCTTAAAGAGGACGAGGCACGTTGACATTGAAATAAATTGTTAAGATTGAGAAACGTCCAAAAGACTGGTTAACAGTTCTTTTGTTTCGTGCAAATCCAATCTTTGAGTATGTTTGATAGTACGATCGAGTCTGATTCGGACTCGGAGTACATATAGGATCGTGGAGGCGGGAAAGCACCCGTGAATCTCCCAGAACAAAATCGGTAACATATACTGTTGTCTATTTTGTTCCGTTCGTTTTTATTACTTCGGTAATAAAAATTTATAGTAAGAGTTTGATCCTAGCTCAGGATGAACGCTGGCGGCGTGGATAAGTCATGCAAGTCAAGGGGGCCGCAAGGCAACCGGCAGACGAGGTAGTAATAAGTAGGTACGAACCCAAAAGTCGTGAATAGCTCATCGAAAGGTGAGGTAATACACGATGGTCTCTTCGGAGTAAAGATTTATCGCTTTTGGATCGGCCTACTCGGTATCAGCTAGTTGGTGAGGTAACGGCTCACCAAGGCAATGACGCCTAGGGGACCTGAGAGGGTGACCCCCACCGATGGGACTGAGACACGGCCCATACACCTACGGGTGGCTGCAGACGAGAATATTCGACAATGGACGAAAGTCTGATCGAGCGACGCCGCGTGCAGGATGAAGTTCTTCGGGATGTAAACTGCTTTTATAGGGGAGGAAGTTATTGACGTTACCCTAAGAATAAGAGGTTGCTAAACTCGTGCCAGCAGCAGCGGTAATACGAGTGCCTCAAGCGTTATCCGGAATCATTGGGCGTAAAGGATGTGTAGGTGGTTAAATTAGTCTTTTGTTAAATTTCCCGGCTTAACCGGGAACCTGCAGAAGAAACGGTTTGACTAGAGGATGCAAGGGGTCTACGGAACTCATAGTGTAGCGGTGAAATGCGTTGATATTATGGGGAACACCAAAAGCGAAGGCAGTAGACTAGGGCACTCCTGACACTGAAACATGAAAGCGTGGGTAGCGAATGGGATTAGATACCCCAGTAGTCCACGCCCTAAACGATGACAACTAGCTATTTCGAGTATCGACCCTCGAAGTGGCGTAGCTAACGCGTTAAGTTGTCCGCCTGGGTAGTACGACCGCAAGGTTAAAACTCAAAGGAATAGACGGGGACTTGCACAAGCAGAGGATCATGTGGTTTAATTCGATGG
>JACCDR011891142.1_pt1 | contig 11728 bp, 8 predicted proteins | sample 7446431 | NCBI WGS metagenome assembly JACCDR01 (sample SAMN15323443, study PRJNA562643) | freshwater metagenome | isolation source: river surface water | place: USA:Blue River Watershed | collected 2017-08-17
TCTACAACACATACTCACTCAAAATCTGATATACGCCGTTGATGTCTTCGCCCTTTTTGAACTCTTTTATAAGGGGTTTATCTAGTCCTCTGACCCAAATCAATAACTCGGCATCGAGGTCGAGTAAACCATTGCTGCGTTTAGAAAACTGATTGATGCTTTTATACGGAATGGTATGTATATCGGTTTTTGAGCCAGTAATTCCCTGTTTATCAACAAGAATAAGGCGTTTATTTGTGAAAATAAACAAATCTCTTATCAGTTTGAAAGCCCTTACTACCCGCTCTTCACGTGCGAGCAAAGGAGCAAACTCTTGTGTAATTTTGTCGGCAGATACTTCTGAAGCATTGCCCATCATGGCATCGAATAAGCCCATTGGTTTATATGTTTTAGGTAAAATGTTATCTGTAACCATCACAAAGAAGAATCTCCAAATCTTCAAATCTCCAAATCCCCAAATTCTCAAATCTTCAAATCTCCAAATCTTCAAATTTTCAAATCCTCAAATCTTCAAATTCTCAAATCTCCAAATCTCCAAATCCTCAAATCTCCAAATTTTCAAATCTTCAAATCTTCAAATCTTCAAATCTCCAAATCCCCAAATTTTCAAATCCCCAAATTTTCAAATCTTCAAATCTCCAAATCCTCAAATCCTCAAATCTCCAAATTTTCAAATCCCCAAATTTTCAAATTTTCAAATCTCCAAATTCTCAAATCTCTCCTTCCGATGAAAAATCGTCCGAAATAAGTTTTCGTAATTGCTGATATGGACGCAAACTGCTTCTTCGGCTATAAAGTGCTTTTTCGGGAGAGGCGTTTTTGGCTTTGGTTGCCAAATTGCTGATATTGAAGTAGTTTTCTCGCACAAATTGCTGTAATTCGTCTTGGTTGATGGCATCTCTCACCATCGAACCTTTGCCAAAACCGTCGTTGTAAGAAGCAATCCGGGCATCGGTTTGTGCCAAGCGTAGTTGTTCTTGCAAATACTTGATGTCTTCGATGATGTCTTTTTGTTGACTTACCAGTTCACTTTGGTCATTGTCAAGTTGCAGTTCATGTTCGAGGATGTTCTTTTGTACAATATTTTCCGAAAGCGTTGTTTCTTCTGCTTGTATCAAGGGCATGAGTTTTTGACGTTTTTTATGCAAGCGTCTCAATTGTGGGTCAATTTGTAACCAGCGATACCAATAACATTGCAAAACAGGAAAGGCAATGCCTAAACAAATCGCACCTGCCAAGGCAAAAAGTAAGCCCGATAACACAAACGAAGCCAAGGCCCAACCGCTGTTGATAAGTTGCTGATTGATGCTGTCGAACTCACGCATTTTTTGCTCAATCTGTGCCTGAATCGCAGGCGGAGGCGGTGCTGTTGGGTTGAGTGGGTCGAATACTTGGTTATTCAGCGACTTGATGGTGCGGTTGATGTGTTCTTTGGCTTTGTCGGCTTTGTAGGCTTCGTATCGAAACCAGCCTAATACAAACAACGTAGCTAAGGCAAAAGCGACCGTAATGCCTTTGAACCAAATATACGATTTGGGTGTACCTGTTTGGCGTTGCTCGCTGTAGGGCGATTCGATGAGGCGTTCGTAGGCAGGTTTTAGCAAGACCGAAATCATGGCTAGACCAACGGCAAAAGCCCAAGCTTCGTTGGTGTTATGGATGTTGAGGGCATACGCTACAATCTCGTGCGAAATAATCAGGTCGCCAGTCACGAAGGCTACTCCAGCAACAAAATACACGATTCCTGCAAACAACGAATAGGTATGGGCAGAGGCAAGGCGTTTTTTCTGTAAAGAATGTTGGCTTTCGTCTAAGTCGAATAGCTCGGCTTCTAAACGCTCTTTTTGTTTACTTGCCAAACTAATTTTTAAAAGCTTGTCTTGTAAACTATCAAACGCTTGCTTATAACGTGTTTTGCGCTGCTCGATGCGTTCGTCGGTTGTATGGAGTTCTTGTTTTTTTTGCTGTAATTGTTGCTGCAACCATTCAACGTGTACTTGGCTCGAAAGATACCCTTCGTAGGTTTGTTTGTCAACATCTTCAAGCCCATTGCTGTAGCCGTGTTGAAAGTCGGGATTTTCGGTAAAAGATTTTTGCTCTTCCATGCTCTTGTTGGCAAAATGTGGATAAGTCGTTGATTATTCGAGAGAATTGTTGTCGATGATACTACGCAAATCTTTTTGCGTAAGTCTGTGCCGATACTGTGCTGCAAGGGCGTATTCGCTTTCAAAAACCTTGATAAGCATATCTCTTTGGGCTTGGAAGCGTGTTTTTTCGGCGATGTATTTGCTCAATTCTTCTAAAATTTGTTGCTTTTCTACCCGATGTTTGTCTATTTCTTGTTTGTGTTGGGTTATTTCACGTTCCCAATCGGCTACTTTTTTTATCTTATCTTTTTGTAATTGATTTCGTTTTTGAAAAATGCTTAAATCATCTTTCAAAACGGTTAAGTTTCCTAATAATAATTTTCCGGCAAACATGAACAAAAAGAAGATAAAACCCAAGGCCGACCACGCTTCTAAGGCTGTACTTTTAGGATAAAGTTGGGCAAAAACAAAAAAGGAAGCAGCCAAAGGCATCCCTATTTCTTCGAGTAATTTACGCCAAGTGCTTTGTCGGCTATCGTCATGAAGAAAGGAAATGCGTCCAAATAAATTGAACATCCCAGCCAAAAATACGCCCAAAGCAATGAGTTTGTGTTGGACAAAATGCCCAGCAAGCGATTCTTCAATCAGAAAATAATTGCCAACAGAAATCCCAATGGCGAGTGAGATACCCACTGTGGTACGCAACAAATGGTGTTGTTCGGTAAATTCTCGGTTTTTGAGGTCTTCTATTTTGCGTTCAATTTCTTTGATGGCATCTTGTTTTTCGTTAGTCCAATAGTTTAGTTCGCCAATGCGTTCTTCTCGGTATTCGATGAGTTTTTCTACTTCTGCGGTTTGTTGTAAGAAATAACTACGAATAATCGCAATCTTATCGTCTGGATTAGAGGCAGATAGCCCAAAAATAACGCCTTCATCTCTGAGTATATCTTCGTTGATAAGCCAGTCGGGTTGATTAGGATGACTGATAGCATCAGGGGCATAAAATGAGGCACTTGGCTCAACCGAACTAAGTACAGTGTTCAAAACAGGCTCTTCGACTTGCGGTTCGGCGGGGGTGTCTGTTTTTTTTCCTCGAAAAATATATTGTATTTTATCTAATAATGCCATAAATAAATGGAACTTGGTTAACGTATCGTCTGTGCTTGTTACGAGATAACGCATAGATAAAGCAAAAGCTTATCCTGTCGTTCGTAAAAACGAATTTGGTGAAATTTTGCAATAGAACCAATAAAAACTTGAAGAGTGGCAAAATCAATCGGTCTTTTACTCAGGATACAGGAGGTTTGGTACTTTTACGAGTAAACCAAAAATAAAGAAAGCTCAGTGCCAATAATCCAATAAAAATATAGCTTAACAACGGATTTTCGTACATAATCGCACCCATGCACAAAAGCGATAAGCCACAGGCAATCAAAGGAAACCACGGATAAAAAGGCGATTGAAAAGGGCGGTCGAGGAGGGGTTCTTTCTTTCTTAAAACCAATAAGCTTATCATTGCTATGGCATACATGGCTACAGCCCCTAATGCCGACAAAATGATGATTTTGTCGGTTGTTCCTGTAAAAATAGCGATTGCTCCAACCACGCCGCCTGCAATCAAAGCCCAGTGTGGCGTATGGAATCGTTTGTGCAATTTACCGAGTACGCTAGGTAAATAGCCTTCACGTGCTAAGGCATAAATTTGTCTTGAATAACTTATGGTATTGCAATGAAAAGAAGCGATTAAGCCAAACAAACCCAAGCTTGCAAAAATTTTGGAAAGCTGACTGTCTTGCCCTAAAGCCATAGCCAACACCGCCGGAATGGGGTGGTCGAGGTGCATGAGGGTTCGCCAATCGCCAACGCCTGCACTGAGAATCATTACTCCTAAAGCCAAAATAACCAAGGTAATGATACTAGAAATATAGCCTTTGGGAATGTTTTTTTGAGGGTCTTTTACTTCTTCGGCAACCATTGCCACGCCTTCGATGGCTACAAAAAACCATATTGCAAAGGGAATCCCTGCAAAAATGCCCGATACCGACACCTGTGGCGGATTGTGTGCCAGAACATTTTCGGTTTTGAAATACGGAAAAATAACAAGTAAAAAAATGACTAATTCGAGAACAGAAAGCACCGTCACAACCAACGAAAAACGAGCCGATTCTTTGATGCCTAATAAATTAATGGTAATAAAAATGACGTACATACCCACGGCTGCTGGCACTACAGGAATGACATCGTTGAGAAAATGGGCGTAACTTCCCAAGGCATAAGCGATGGCAGGAGGAGCAAGTAAGAAATCGACCAACGTGGCATAACCAGCCAAAAAACCTCCAATAGGGCCTAAAGCCCGATAAGCATAAGCAAAAGGGCCACCGGCATGAGGAATCGCCGAGGTGAGTTCGGTATAAGAAAAAATAAAGGTTACGTACATGACCGTAACCAACAACGTAGCATAAAGAAAACCAATAGTGCCAGAGGTTTGCCAACCGTAATTCCAGCCAAAATATTCGCCAGAAATGACAAGCCCAACGGCAATACTCCAAAGTTGTATTGCTGAAATGACACGTTTGAGTTGAGGGCGTGGAGCAGGTGCTTCATTCATAAGCGATAAACCGCAAAGGTTATTTAGTGAATAGTTTGCTTGATTACTAGCATCAAGTTAAACATAATTCACTAAATAACCAATATGGCTCAAAGGCTATACTTCAACCCGAAGAATCTGTCCTAGTTTTGCCAATACATAATCTATTTCTTCGATGGTATTGTACTTCGAGAAAGAGAAACGTACCGAAGGACGGTTGGGGTCTGTGCCCAAAGCGGTTAGTACATGCGAGCCGATATTAGACCCACTGGTGCAAGCACTACCGCCCGATGCCGAGATTTTATTAATATCTAAATTAAATAAAAACATATCTGATTCCTCAGAAGGAGGGAAGCCTACATTCAAAACGGTATAAAGACTTGTGCTTAAATTCTCACAATCGCCATTGAAACTGATGCCTTCAACACGTGTTTTGAGTTGCGTAATCATGTAGCTTTTGAGTTGCTCGATGTGCTTGCGGTGCTCGTCCATGCCACTGTAGGCAATTTCGAGGGCTTTTGCCAAGCCAACAATACCATACACATTTTCGGTACCGCCACGCATATTTCGTTCTTGCGAACCTCCATGAATGAAAGGATGAATCTTTTTGGCGGCATTGATATATAAAAAACCTGCTCCTTTGGGCCCATGGAATTTGTGTCCAGCACCCACAATAAAATCAATAGGCGTTTTTTGTAAATCATGTTTATAATGCCCCATCGTTTGTACGGTGTCTGAATGAAAGGTAGCTCCGTATTGTACGCATAGTTGTCCAACAGCCTCCAAATCGAGCAAATTCCCGATTTCATTGTTGCCGTGCATCAACGAAACTAGCGTGTTGGGATGTTGCTGTAAAAGCGTTTCGAGGTGGTTTAAATCTATGTGTCCTTTCTCGGTAAGCTGTACCAAACTTAGCTTGATTTTGCCAATCTTGGCTAAATGTTCGAGGGTATGTAATACGGCGTGGTGTTCTAAAGCAGACGTTACGGCATGGGTAATTTGATACGTTTCAATAGCCGAAACAATCGCTGTATTGTCGGCTTCTGTACCACCAGAAGTAAAAAATATTTCGGCAGGCGAGGTATTCAATAAGCCTGCAATCGTTTTTCTCGCCTTCTCGATGGCATTACGTACTTCTCGTCCATGTGAATGGATAGAAGAAGGATTGCCAAAGTTGCGTTCCATCATTGGTAACATGGCTTCTATCACAGCTTTGTCGAGCGGTGTAGTAGCGGCATTATCCAGATAAACTCTTGTTTGCATGGTTTTATGTTGGTTAGTTTGAAGATTAACAATCAAAAGATAGCTTTAGGCTATCGGTTTACTTGGGTATTCTTTATAATGACGATGGCGACCCATCGAGAGTCGCCATCGTAGTGTATATCGGATTAATCCTGTAAGAAGGATGAAATAATTAGGCAAAATTGAGTGTTATCAATTGTGAATAAATGTTTTGTTTTTCAGTAATTTACCATTTGTTTTAATTAAAAATAAAGTATAAATTATTGAAAATAAGAGATTTAGCTCAGAATCAACACAATCACTAACTCACTCAATACCAAAGCTTATCCGTTAGCAATAATTTCTTTGATGTCGCTAATCAATTTTTTAGCGAGGTTTTCAGCTTTGGTAACAGAATCTGATTCTGAGTAAATACGAATGATAGGCTCGGTATTGGATTTACGTAAGTGTACCCATTCTTTATCAAAATCAATTTTTACACCGTCGATGGCATTGATAGGGTTTTTAGCATATTTTTTCTTGATACCCTCCAACACCTCATCTACATTGATTTCGGTTGTAAGTTCTATTTTATTTTTAGAAATATAGTATTCTGGATAACTTTTGCGTAAAACAGACATTTTCTTGCCCGATTTTGCCAAATGCGTTAAGAACAAGGCTATACCTACTAAGGCATCTCTGCCGTAGTGTAGTTCTGGATAAATAATACCTCCGTTACCCTCGCCACCAATCACGGCGTGAGCCGATTTCATGAGCGTTACGACGTTGACTTCGCCCACAGCCGAAGCGTAATATTTACCGCCATGTTTTTCGGTGACATCTCGCAAAGCACGTGTCGAAGACAAATTTGATACGGTATTGCCAGTTTTGTTCTGTAAGATATAGTCGGCAACTGCCACTAACGTATATTCTTCTCCAAAAGGCGAGGCATCTTCACTAATAAAGCACAGACGGTCAACGTCGGGGTCCACTACAATACCTACATCATACTTAGTTTTTTCAATAGCTTTGATAATATCGGTAAGGTTTTCAGGAAGTGGCTCAGGATTGTGGGCAAAATTGCCCGTTGGTTCGCAGTGCAATTTTGTGATTTGGGTAACGCCCAACGCTTCTAAAAGCATAGGTACAGCTATACCCCCTGTAGAGTTGACAGCATCAATAATTACTTTGAAGTTTTTGGCAGCAATGGCATCTTTGTCAACCAAGGGCAACGCCAAAATCATATCAATATGTTTTTGAAGCCATGTATTGTCTTGTTGATAAGAGCCTAGTTTTTTTACTTCGACAAAATCAAAGTCTTCGGCTTCGGCAATAGCGAGCAGTGCTTCGCCATCGGTAGCAGAAATAAATTCGCCTTGGGCGTTGAGTAGCTTGAGTGCATTCCATTGAATAGGATTATGACTTGCCGTGAGGATAATACCACCTGCTGCATTTTCGGCAGGTACGGCAACTTCTACGGTGGGGGTTGTCGAAAGCCCTAAGTCTATCACATTTAATCCCAATCCTTGCAAAGTCGAGGCTACCAATCGTGATACCATATCGCCCGATAAGCGTGCATCACGCCCAACAATAATAGTAGGGTTGTTAGGTTTTTGGCGTTTGAGCCAAGTGCCATAAGCAGCCGTAAATTTAACTACATCTAAAGGCGTTAGGGCATTTCCTGCTTTTCCTCCAATAGTTCCTCTGATTCCTGATATAGATTTGATTAATGTCACGTTCTCGCTGGCAGGTTAAATAGTATTCAATTAGGTACAAAATTAGCTTTTTTCTATCAAAAATGAGATATAAAACAATCAAAATAGGAGTTTTATCTAAGAAATTAAAAGAAAAACTCACGTAAGTATGTAAAATACTAAAGAAAATAAGCCTCCCAAACGTACATTTGAGAGGCTTATTTTGTTAACCCACTAGGATTCGAACCTAGACTAGCAGAACCAAAATCTGATGTGCTACCCTTACACCATGGGTCAATTTTACGCTTCTGCTAAACTTGTGTTGCCGTCGTTTAGCTGATTTGTGGTGCAAAATTAGGGCGATTTTTTTTAGCTGTCAAGTTTTTTTAGAAAAAAAATCTTAAAAAAAGAATCACCCTAATCTAAGTTATTGACTGTTTGTATCTTATGTTTTGAAAAAAATATCCTTATGCCAAGGTTATACCTGCTGTTTCGAGGCTAGGAGCGATTTTTTTCACCAAACCTTGTAATACTTTGCCTGGGCCGCATTCGACAAAGATAGTTGCTCCGTCAGTAACCATATTTTGTACCGATTGCGTCCATTTTACTGCACCTGTCAGTTGGGCAATCAAGTTAGCTTTGATAGTAGCGACCTCTGTAGCAGGTTGGGCATTGACGTTCTGGTAAATGGCACACACAGGCGTACTGAAATGCGTAGCTTCGATGGCTGCGGCTAATTCTTCACGGGCTGGCTCCATCAAAGGCGAGTGAAATGCACCCCCTACAGGCAAAGGAAGCACACGCTTGGCACCGGCTGCTTTGAGTTTTTCGCCAGCCAACGCTACCCCTTCGTTGCTACCCGAAATCACTACTTGCCCTGGGCAGTTGTAGTTGGCTGCCACTACTACGGCATCAACCGAAGCACAAATTTCTTCAATTACATTATCGGCCAAGTTCAATACCGCTGCCATCGTCGAAGGATTAGCTTCGCAAGCTTTTTGCATGGCTAAAGCTCTTTTCGATACTAGCACCAGGCCATCTTCAAAGCTCAAAGCTCCTGCGGCTACCAAGGCCGAAAATTCGCCCAAAGAGTGCCCTGCTACCATGTCGGGCTGAAAGTCTGGGGTTTCTTTGGCAAGAATAACCGAGTGTAAAAAAATGGCTGGTTGTGTTACCTTGGTTTGTTTGAGTTCTTCGTCGGTACCGCTAAACATGATGTCGGTAATGCGAAAACCTAGTATTTCGTTGGCTTTTTCAAAAAGAGCCTTGGCTGATTCAGACTTTTCGTAGAGGTCTTTGCCCATACCGATAAATTGTGAGCCTTGCCCTGGAAAAACGTATGCTTTCATGCTTATAAATGAATATATATTGATAAATACAGTTTGGTTGCCTCTTGTATAAGAAGGCACAAAAATACATATTCACAGGCTTCTATCCCAAAAACCGCCGTTTTAATTCGGGGCTAGGGAGCATACAACTGTCTTTTTTTCCGAAAAAACGGTAACGCCTTCGGGCGATTTGGTCATAAATCCAATCTCGCCATTTGAGCGGAACGAAACGTAAAAACCGCATATATTTCCAACCGCCTGTTAGCTCGGCAGCAATGAATAAGGCAGCCTCAGATTTGGTATAGAGTTGCTCGTTTTTACATAAAACTACGCTGTCGAAAGGCTGATGCGTCATCGAATGACGGGCGAGTATTGCTTGGGCAAAAGAAGATTGCAGAGAAGCAAAAGTGAATTTTTCTGCTGGGTCGTGGCGAATAATAAACTGCACACTGTGGTTGCATAAATTGCATACGCCGTCAAATAATACCAGATACGACGGTTGTACGGAAGTAGATGACTGTTGTAGCATTATGTGGGATAAACTAGGTTAGACGATGCTTTTCGTCTAACCTAGTTTGTTAAATACTAATGCAAAATTGTGAATTGGCGAATTAATTTTTTTGATTTTCAGTAATTTATATTTTTGTTTATTTTACAATTTCAACAAAGCCTTTCAGCTTAACCGAAGCCTTAGCGGGGTCTAAGGTAAGGAAAGTAGCACTACAATGGTAGAAATAAGAGCCGCTAGGGACTTCCTTGCCACTGGCATCTTTACCATCCCAATTGAGGTCGTTTCCAGTATATTCATGCACTTTTTGTCCGTCTCGGTTATAAATGCTTATCGTTAGCGATTTAATGAAGCGAGGGCATTTGAGTGGTTGGAATGTGTCGTTTTTGCCGTCGCCATTAGGCGTAAAAATATTGGGCAAAGCCAAACTTGGACAGTTGTCTTTACAAACAACATTACTCTTATCGCTCACATCTCCGTACTTGTTGGTTGCTGTCACATAGTAGCATCCTATGTACGAATCGGTGCGGGCATCGGTATAAGTTGTTGGTACGGGCAAACTTCCTGTAATATCAGCCAATTTGTTAAAGGTGGCATCGGCACTACTGCCATAATAAAGCGTATATTTGACAACATCTTTATCACAAGGGCTACCATTCACTTGGTTAGGAATGGTCCAATTTAAGATATTATTAAAAGTCGTAATATTGCAGTTTGCCTCATTTTTGATGTAAGTATCACAGTCGAGTGCGTCAATGCTTAATACTGGCGGACACGGTATGATGTCGCTTTTAGGCGTGGCACAATTGATTTGGGAGAAATTGTATAATAAATCTTTTATCTTATCTGAATTATAAGAACCTACCGTTTCAACCTTGTAACAATACGACGAATCGGGCGACATCGTAACCGGGAAATTTCCATCAGCCGCAAATTTATCTTGTCCGTCGTCGGTGTAAGTGAACGTTGCAGCTCCTTGTACAGGTACATCGGCAATACGAGTGAAGATGCCAGAGCCGGGTTTGGTTTCTCGATAGATACGATGCGTTTGATTTTCGTTCGACCAAGCTACGTTGGCTTGCCACGTGAGTACAACCCTACGCCTATCGGCTGTAGTACTCAGGCGAACACTGCTTGAGATTTCAGTACTATCGAGCAACGTAAGCGTTCCTGCTTGTGTATAATAGAAAAGAAGCTTGTAGCGATAGGCATTGTCTTGCGTATTGAGCTTGGTATCAACAAACACCGTATCGGCGGTAGTACCTGACAAATCAGTCGTAACGTTGCTTCCGACCTGTGCAAAACCTGTAGCTCCAGCAAGCCCCGTAGCTCTTAACAAACGATATTGATAAGGCCCTTTAAATTGGCTTGTATTCAAGCCAATGGGGCGTGTCCATTTTACTGTGATTTCTCCGTCGGTACTAGAAGTTTTATCAACCGTAACATTCGTGATAAGTGGCATTGCCGATTCGAGGCGTGTACATACTTGGTCGGAAGCAACGCTCAAACCTCCTGTAGGTTGTGCAAAACTTGCCACAATGCGATAACTGTAATTTTGGTTCAAGGTTAAGCTTTTATCTACATAAGAAGTTGCCGAAATAGGCACTCTTGCAATTTCGGTATAGCCCAAACCTGCTGGAATACCCGTTTGACAGGCCGTTGGTACAAAGCTATCGCAACCATTTTTTCGGTAAATAATCAATTCTGAACCAGCATTTTGACAACTGTAGGCATCCCACGTGAGGGTAATCGAACGAGCACCAGCATCGCCGACTGCTTTGAGGTTTTTGACACGAGGAGCAACAATTTTAATTTTCCAGACCTTACTATCAACCAATTGAGGAAAGAGCGGAGGCGTTCGGTTGTAGCCTGGTGGTAAATCTTCTACCCTAAAAAATACATCGTAGGCTTGTTGACGAATATGCCCGCAACTGGTTTGCCAGCGGAAAGTGCCCGTAGCCGTAGGTGTTTGGGCAGGCTGAGCTGTAAAGGTGGCGTAAGGTGTAGCGAATGTCACACCATTGTTGCCAATAGGCCCATATACCAAGCCCGAAGAAGTAAGATTCATGGCATCTCGGCGACCGCTTTTAGAAGGCGTGTCAGTGGCAGTAACAGTAGCTTGAATCAGTGTGCCTGCTTCTACGCAAATATCATCGGGGGCTTTGATGACGGGGGAACTGTTGTCGGCATCTTTCACCTCTATTTGCATATCGCGCACCGTTTCCGAAATTTTTACGCCATTTCTCCATTCTTCAATTACAAAAGCACAGTTGTAAAGCCCTACTTCTTGAGGCGTGTTCCAA
>JACCDR010110508.1_pt1 | contig 11727 bp, 20 predicted proteins | sample 7446431 | NCBI WGS metagenome assembly JACCDR01 (sample SAMN15323443, study PRJNA562643) | freshwater metagenome | isolation source: river surface water | place: USA:Blue River Watershed | collected 2017-08-17
CACGTTGACCGGGTCGGATTTCGTCGTTTTCACTACGCCGGCCAAAATCGCTGGCGACCACACGTTGCAAGTCACGACCCCGAACGGCGTCAGCAACAGCCTCAACATCGAATCTTGGTACCCGGGCACCGAGTCGAGCTGCACTTTGGTGTGCGAACAGCCGGATTACTCAATCACCGGCGGCACCGGCACGTGGATCGCGCGCAAAGGCTCGAACCTGTCCGAAACCTCGCAAGAGCCTTTGGACGGCGGAGGTTACCCGGATTTCACCGGCACATCTTCGAACTACCAGCTCTCTACAGGCGTCGTCATCGATTCGCTTTTGTCGCCGACGCAAGGCTCGTTCATCTTCGTGCTCAACTCGGACGGCGTCAGCGCTAGCGGGTCGCCGCAAGACGCGACCCCATGGAACGAGGACGGCATCTGGACCGACGTCAACCAAAGTTACATGGGCTTGGGCTACTCGTTGAACTCAGGCACGCATAGGCTCAAGTGGTACGGGTACAACGGCACCGGGTACCAATGGGTGCAAGTCCCCCTCATTCCCGGGTTCAACGAAAGGGTCGTCGCTCGATGGCTGGACGGCGCCAAACTCGAGATGCAGGTCGCCGGGCTAAAAGCCGACGGCGTGACCCCTGGGTTCGAGGAATCGGCGGCCGTCTTCACCGGGAGCAACCCGACGAACCTCACCGTTTGGCTCGGACGTAACTGGAACGCCGGGCGCAACTTCAACGGCAAGATCAAAGCGTTCGCTTTCTTCAGCACGAAGATCTCCGACGCGGTCGCGGTGAAAGCCAACAAGTGGATGCGAATGCGTCACGCCGCGGTCTAAACAAGGAGCTCTAGAGTCCACGCATGGACCAAGAAACGTTCCGGACGCTGGCCGAGGTGATCGCGCACGAGTGCAAGAACGACGAGGCCAGGCTGCAGGAGTTCCACGACATCTTCTACGGCGACTACGCGAACCGGTCGACGTCGTTCGTCAACCTCGACAGCCTCCGCGGGTGCAAGAGCATCGACGTCTGCGCGATGGGTCGGCTCTCCAAAGGGTACGTCATGTCGTACACCTGGGAAGCGGAGTCCGACCAACACCGGTACGGGTCCTTCTACGCCGGGAACGCGCAGCGTTATGTCACGGTGAAGCTGGAGCTGAAGACGGTTCTCTGAAGAGAGCTCTTCGAGACGGACCTGTGGTAAGGTGGCCCGCATGGACCCTTTCCGCAGCAACGAACGCGACGACGTGACAGAGACCAGGCTCTCGGAGCTGGAGCGCAAAGCGGAGGTCGCGACCGCCTGGCGCAAGATCGCGTACCTCCTCATCGCTTTGGTCGGCTTGAACGTCGCGTTCGCCGCCGCGGCGGAGCTGAGAGCGGGCAACGGGTGCCGCGACGAGGTGCGCTCGCAGCGAGTCGACGCGTCCGGGCGCGCGGTCGTCGAATGCGCCCACCCGCGCCAACGCGTGACCGTCTCCCCCTACACGTCCTACAAGGAGTCGTTCGTCGTCGAGTGCCGCTGCCAGTGAAGAGGAAGGGTCCTCTCCGACATCGCGTAAAGTCGGAGAATGATCCTGCGCGTGAAGAAGAAGAGCACCGAGTTCGAGCTGGACGACGCCTCCGACCTCACCGTCGTGATGAGCGCCCAGGAGCGCGAGGCCATCCTAGCGGTCGACGCCGCATTCGCCGACCGCGCGCCCGTCAACGAGCGGCCGACGGTGGTCATGGCCGCCGTGAAGGTGGGCTAAGCTCCCGCCATGCGAATCCTCAACGTCCGGTTGGGCCACGCCTGCAACAGTTCGAGCTCGCACTCGATCGTCTTCCTCCCCGGGGCGAAGGACGACCCGGCGCACCGCCAGGAGTACGGCTGGGACGACTTCACGCTCTCGACCACGGAATCGAAGCTCGATTACCTCTCCCAGCAGATCTACCGGGTGCTGCAGGCCAGCATGGGCGACGAGGTGGCGTACGCGCTCGCCGCGGGGCTCACGTTCGTGCCGCCGGAGCGCGACGGCTACGTCGACCACCAGAGCGTGTGGTCGAGCTTCCCGTCGCGCTGGGACAGCAAGGACGTCGACTTCGAGTTCTTGAAGGACTTTCGCGATTACGTGCTCCGCGACGGCGTCGTCATCCTCGGCGGCAACGACAACAGCGACGGCCACCCGCTGAAGGCCGACGCGAAGGAGCTGCCGCTCAGCTACCGCGCGCTCACCTCGTACCAGGGCGCGAGCGTCGCGCGCTTCGACCCCGATCTGAACGTTTGGGTGCTCTTCAACCGCAGCACCGGCACGAAGATCCGAATGAGCTTCCACAACGCGACGGCCGACACGGACGTCCCGCACGCCGACCTGCACAAGTCGTTCGCGCCGGAGCTCGTCGACGTCAAGGTCACTGACAACTGCCCGTACGAGTGCGCGCACTGCTACCAAGGATCGACCAAGGGCGCGGCCCACGCCGATTACGGCTTCCTCCTGAAGCTGCTCGACGACCTCGCCGAGCAACGGGTCTTCGAGGTGGCATACGGCGGCGGCGAGCCGACGGTGCACCCGGACTTCCTTCGCCTCCTCAGGGAGACGAAAGCGCGCCGGATCGTTCCCAACTTCACGACGCGCAACATCGCCTTCGTCACGAAGCACGCGAAGGAGTTGAAGGATTACGTCGGCAAGGTCGCCGTGTCCGTGGACTTCCAGGACGAGATCGACAAGTTCAAGAAGGTCGCGTCCAAAAAGGACGACAACAAGAACGCGTTCGCCGTCCGCAAGGAGCCAGGCTGGGAACACCTGGTCGGCATCCAGCACGTCGTCGGGAGCGTCCCGCAGGAATCGCTCGTCGACCTCTTGAAATTCTGCAAGGAGAACCACGTCGAGACCACGTTGCTCGGGTGGAAGACGACCGGCCGCGGGTCGGAGGTGCAGCCGCACCCCGTCGACTGGAAGGCCGCTTGCAAGGAGGCCGCGGTGTACCGGATGTCGATCGACACCGCGCTCGCGCGGTCCAGCGACATGAGCGACATCGACCCCGAGACCTACCACACCACGGAGGGCTCGGTGAGCTGCTACGTGGACGCCGTGGAACGCAAGATCGGGCCGTCAAGCTACGCGGCGAGCTTGCTCGCGAAGCCGTACACGCGCATGTCGGACGACTGGAAGCGCGTGCGGGTCGAGCGCGGTTCGCAAGACGCCTGATCCGGGCGCGGGAGCGTTATCGTCGGCTGCATGAGCCGGATGGATCAGCTTGAGAACGAGTCGATTCACTACGACGAAAGGCCACGGGCGCCAGTCAACATCATCGAGGAAGGCGCGTCCCCGTGGCGCTCCCTCCGGAACGACCCGAAGATCCTCCGGCCGGACGTCTCCGAGCTGATCGAGCGCGCCTTCGAGTGCGGCGGGTTCGTCGCGGGCGGGTGCGGCCGATGGCTTCGGAACACGCCCGTCGTCACGCCGGCCGTGCGCGGCGCCTACGTCCACGAAGGCGGGGACATCGACCTCTTCTTCAAGAGCGCCGAAGCCTGGCGGGATTTCTTGGCGCCGTACTCCGAGGTCGAATGGCCGACGCCGGGCAAGCCCGGCGTCCGGATGTCGGAGGGCAAGCTGGCCGCGAACATCGCGTTCGCCCGCGGGCCCGGGATGACGCACGGGTACAACTCCCCGCCCGCCGTGCAAGCCATCAGGTGCGTGACCGGGACCCCGGAGGAGGTGCTCCTCAGCTTCGACTTCGTCAACGCTATGGTCGCCTTCGACGGGGACCGCGTGTGGGTCGCCGACGGCTGGGAGAGGCTCGAGAAGTCAAAAACGCTCGGGGTCGCTTGGTGGGGCAGCCGCAGCGTGGCCTTCCGCGTCAAGAAGTACATGCTGAAGTACGGGTACAACACACTCGAGGACCTGTCCGGGGAGATGTTCGAGCAGCTCGTGCAGGTCACGAACGCGATGGACGAGCGCCGCCGCCTGACGAGCCGGGACGCGTGGCTCTCCGTCTTGAACCTCGCGGACATCACGCTCGACGCGAAGCTGACCATCCTGGCCAGCTCCTTCGCCGGCATCGAACAAAACGACATCTTCGACCTGACGCGCACGAACCGCTACCAACGCCCTTCGAACCACCCCGGAGCGTACCAGAACATCTACGACAGCCTCGTCGCCAGGCACGACGCGGCGAAGGCGTACCTGCGCGCGCAAGCGGAAGCCGCCCGCGACCCCGAGTGGGAGGACGACCCGTTCGACCGCTCCTCCCAGCGCCCGAAGAACCGCGAGATCCCGCCCGAGAAGTTCTTCGACGCCGAGGAATACTGCTGGGCGCGCTAGACCGCGCGGGTACGTAGGAGCGTGAGCTCCTTGAACGAATCGCGCCCGGTCCCGCTCGACAAGGAAGCGATCATGGATTACGCGGCCTTGCTGGCCGACGACATCATCGTTTCCGCGCGCCGCGTCACCGACGAAGACGAGCAAGAGGTCGATTACGTCAGCGAGCACGCCGAGCTCGTCGTGAGCGATTACGGCGTCAGCGACGTCAAGACGAAGGAGTGGATCCCCTGCACCGTCGTCGTCAGCTCGGTCGTCGCGTCCGAGACGGTCAACGACGGCGACCTGATCGTCGACGCGATGCTCCACAGGGACACCGTCGGCGACATGACGATCGAGCTCGTCCTCAACGGCGCCTACCGCTGGCGCAAGCTGCATGAGCTGCGCGATTACCTCGTCAGGGCCGTTTACGAGGCCCTCATCCACGAGCTCACGCACCTGGCCGACTACCGGTACCGCGACGGCAAAGAGCATTCGTACCGCGCGCAAGACGGGTCCCTCGACGACGACCGCTACTACAGCGACAGGTTCGAGGTGACGGCCTTCGTCCAGGAGATCACGGACGAGGCGGTCAAACGCGCCGAGGAGTTCAGCCGCGCCCGCCGCGGCGAGAACTACACGCGGCAACAGATGCTTGACTACGTGGCCGACGGGCGGAACTGGAAGGACCGCGTGCCGAAGCTGAAAGCCTCCGACCGAGCGCGCGTGCTGAAGGCCGTGTACTCGGCCTTGGTCGACGCGGGCCTGACTTGAGACGGGCTACCTAAAGCCATGGAAAACGTCCGGCGCGTCGTCCGTCACCTCCTCGAAGCAGCCATCGGCGGCCAGCAAGCCGCGGCGCAGAAACTGGCCCTTTACCGGAAGGGCGCGGGGAAAGAGGTCCACTACGTGCTCTACAGCCCGCAAGCGCTGGAGGAGCAGATCCCGCTGTACCAGGACGGCGGCGGGGACATCTCGCGCGTGATCTACGGCTACCTCAAGGTGCGGCCGCACCCCGGGGAATGTTGGAACGCCGCAGAGGTCGGGGCCTCTGCGGCGCAGAAGGGCTACGGGCCGCTCATGTACGAGCTGGCCATGTCCGACTTCGAGAACGGGCTGATGCCGGACCGGACGAGCACGTCGATGGCCGCGCGCAACGTCTGGAAGGTGTACAACACGCGCGCGGACGTCGGGAAGAAGCCGTTCGACGACAAGAAGCAGCCCAAGACGCCCCCGAAGGAGGACGACTGCCAGCTGATCCCGGACTTCGACGGGGAGGAAGCGTACCTGAACCAGGCGTACGTCGGGCGCGGGGACCCGAGCAAGGGCGCGCTCATGCAGAACCACGCCAAAGCCCTGAAGGACGTCGCGACGAGCATGGGGCAGTCCGAGCAAGACATCGCCCAGATCATCTTCTCGATGGGCGACGAGTATTTCGGCACGCGTTACCGCGACGGCTGAAGACGCGTAGACTGGGAGGGTGGTCCTTTACCCGTCGAGCGAGCACGTCGAGAGCGCCAAGCCCGGCGACCTGTGGGAGATCTCCGGTTACTGGGTCTTGATCGCCGGGAAGCCGGCGGAGACGTACATCCTCACAAGGCACATCAGCGGCGACACCTGGGACTCCTATTGCCTGGAGACCGGCCGCGTATGCTGCATCGTGATCAGCAGTCAGCTGTACGAACATGTGGCCTCCTAGACGAGGGTTGCCGCGCGCGGAGCGTTATGCTTTCAACATGGGATGCGACATCCACGCGCACGTCGAAACGAGGTACACCGCGGCCGACACGGACCAATGGTCCCACCTCTGCGACTTCGATTTCAGCCGGAACTACCTGCTCTTCGCCCTGATGGCCGCCGTCCGACGCTTCGACTACCTGCCCAACGCGGCCAAGCTCGAGGAAGCGCTGTCGAAGCGCGGCGTCAAAACGCTCGACGACCCCCTCCTATCCGAGGAGGAGATCTCCGTCATCGTCCAAGAAGGGAGCGACACCGGGGTCACGAACGGCCAACCGTCGTTCGAGCCGAAAGGCGTCCCGGACGACATCAGCTGGAAGACCTCGGAGGAGTACACGCTGTACGTCGCGGGCGACGACGAAGACGGTGACGCCGACGGTTGCTGCTCGATGAAGTCCGCCATGGAATGGCTCGGGTCCGGCTCGAGCGAGGTATGGGGCGACACCATCGACGGCAAGGTCGCGCGCGTCACGAGCCCGGACTGGCATTCGGGCTCGTGGCTGGGCACCGCCGAGATGGAGCAGGTCGCCGCCAGGATGCGGTTGGCGCTGAAGGGCGAGGTGCCCGACGCCAAACGCCGCCAGAAGCAGGCCGTCAAATGGGCCAGGGACGCTTTGGACAACGCGCGCGAGGCGGGCGACGCCGAGCGGATCAAGACGATGGAACGCGAGCTCGAGCGCGAAAGCAAGTGGAGCGCGCACGACCCGATGCTGGACGGCTGCCTCGCGAAGGTGGAAGGCTTGGTCGCGATGATGAACCGGCTGGAGGCCAGCGGCCGCGTCACGGCCCGGGTCGTGTTCTGGTTCGACAACTGACCCAGGCGTCGCGGCCCGCGGCGACGATCTCGGGCAGCCGGGCCGACAGCTCCTCGTAGCACCCCCACGACCCGCCGAGCAGGCGGGAGCGCGTCTAGTAGCTCCGGCGCGCTAGCGACACTCACAGTTCCGGCTCCGCCAACCACCCTTTGAAGGCGATCTCGGCGGCCAGCACGCCGTCGGCCAAACGCCTGTGCCGCTCGAAGTCGGCGCCGGCCTCCATGAAGGCGAGCGTGACCGAACCGCCGGCCACCAGCCCGCCGAGCTCCTTGCCGGCCAGCACCCCGACGACGTACGCGGCCGTGTCAGGCCGGGTCTTCAGGTCCAGCAGGCGCGCCCGGATCCACTCCGTCGTGCTCGTCACCCGCAACAGCTCCATCGGGGGTAACTACCTTGCCCTTGCGGCGCTTTTTGCCAACGTTGTCGTCCGCTTTCGCGGGCAGCTGGACGAGGGCGTTCTTCGGGCGCGCGATCACGGTCTCCTTGATCTCGGAGTACTCGAGCGGTTGGACGCCCTCGGCCAGGCAACGCTTCCTGAGGCGCGCGTTGAACCCCTCGAGCGTCCCGCCGGCGTCGACGTGCTCGAAGACGTTGAAGCCCCATTCGTTCAAGACGTCGGAAAGGGATTGGCCCCGCCGGCGGGCTACGTCGGCGAGGCTCGGCTTGTTTTGGAATTTCGCCATCAACGAGTAGCTAGGGTGAATCCTCCTCGTTCAGCATCGAGGCCACCGCCTCCTGGAACGCCCTCGAGCCGGCGATGCGCTCGAGCTCGTCTTCGTCCACGTCGGCGCCCAAGGCTCGGACCGATTCGCCGGCGAGGTGCAGCATCGCCGCCTTCAAGCGCGCGCGCACCGCGTTCGGCGTGAGGGACACCCCTTCGGCTTGGAGGCGCTCGGAGATGTCGTTGATAAGCGCGAGTTTCTTCCCGTTCGTCATGTTCGTCCCTTCAACGGACCGCGCATTGCCCTAGGCAGTCCTCGTCGTAACACCCGTCGCGGTGGTGCGCCGCCGAGCGGCGGTTGCTCCGCTCTTTCTCTTGCGTTTTGCCTTCTTTGACGCCGTCCCTCTGGCCGGCGGCGTACGCCGACTCGAGCTTCAACGCCACTCTCTCGATGAAGGCGAGGGTGACCTTGACCGTCGTGTTCTCCGGCAGCAGCTCGTCGGCGAGCTTGCGCGCTTCCTTCGCGAAGTCCATCAGCGCGCCGACCCGTCCCAAACGCCGTCCTTGTGGAGCCGGCGGTCCGAGACGTAAGCGTGGTCGCCGAAGGTTTGGCGGCCCCAAGCGTCCGCGTGCGCCCGGACGGCGAACGACGCGCAGAACTCCGACATCGTCGAGCGGATGTCGTAGACGTAGTAGACCAAGTTGCGCCCGGCCGTCGCCTTCGGGTTCCTGGCCGTCTTCTGCCGCCACATCACGCGCCCACGCGGAGCTGGACGATCCGACGGTCGAGCGGGTCGAGCGTCGCCATCGCGGCCACGAGCGCGCCCTTGATCTGGGCGAACGCGATCGGGCGCTCCGGGTTGTTCGGGTCCTCGCCGTCTTCGTCGAGGCGGAACCGCGCCTCGAGCGACTCGCGCTCGGTAGGCGTGGCCGGCTGCGACAGGGACACCGTCGCCCTCGAGCCGGCGACCGTCGCTTCCACGACGTCGGCCGAGCCGCCGACGATCTCCGCGATGCGCTCCCACGAAGGCTCCTCGACGCCGTCCTTGCGGAGCTGCTCGATGGTCGCTTCGATGTGCTTCTTGAGCCGGAGGGCGTGCGTCGGGACGCGGATGCTGTGACGCTGCGTCGACAGGTAGTGGCTGATCCGCTGGCGGATCCACCAGGTGGCGTACGTCGAGAAGCGGTTGCCGCGCTCCCACTCGAACTTCTCGATCGCGTGAATGAGCCCCAGGTTGCCCTCCTGGAGGAGGTCCTCCCAGTCAACGCCCTTGTCGCGGTAAGCCCGCGCTACGGCGACGACCAGCTTGAGGTTGCGGGTGACGAGCTCGTTCATGGCGAGCGGGTCGCCGGCCTTGTACCGCTTGAAGAGCTCCACGACCTTGTCGTGCTTGAGCACCTCGTGGTCCTTGATGCGGTTGAGGTACCAACCGACCGTGTCGTTCACGCGCTTGGACGGACGCGTGGCCGCGTCTTTGGACCGTCTCAGTTCCATTCGAACATCTCCCTCACGTAGCGGGGGATCCTGTTGCCCTCGTACTCGGGCAACGAGTCTTCCTCCGAGAGGAAGCGGTACTCGACGCCGCGCTCGCGCTCGACGTACTCCTGGTGGCGACGGCGACGGCCGTGCCGGATCTGCAGCTCGCGCTGCGCGTACGCCAGCTCGGTCTCCCACCGCTGGCGCCACTCCACGTCGCCCACCCTCTTGCCCATCTCGCTCCGGCACTTGCTGATCCGGTCCGCGATGTCCTCCTCCGCGAGGAGCGAGAGCTCGTCGATCGTGATCGTCTCGATCTTCCACCTGCTCAAAGCCATTCTCCGTGTCTGTAGGGCCCGCCTTAGCGCACCCTGTGTTTCACTTCGCTACCGTAACCTTCACGCGGGACTTCGCTAACACTCGACGGCGAAAAAATCCGTTCCCGACCTTGACGCTCTGCGAGACGTTATGAGCGCGGCGGTTTGGCTCGCGTCGCCCACGACGAATGAGCAGTCTAGCCCGCGGGCGGCGTCGACGGTCGCCCCGGAGCCGCAAAAAGGGTCGAGGACGACGGACCCGGGCACCACCAGCGGCGCGAGCAGCCGTTTGACGAGCTTCGACGGCTTCATGGTCGGGTACGAGTTCAAGGAGCGCTCGCGCGACGAGGTGCCGAGCACGTTGATGTCGGAGAAGACGTCGGTGACCGGCTTGCCGGCCTCGATGCGCGCCGCCCCATCGTCCTTCCCCAGGCGCTTAGCGCGGTACATCTGCAGCTCGGGCGCCTTGTACGGCACGCGGTCGACCTTCGCCGGGTCGAAGCGGTGCGCGCCCGCTTCTTTGGCGTAATGGAGGATGGTGTCGTGCTTCCTCGAGAAGCAGTCCTTCTGGCGGGCGCCCCAGTCGTAGGCCCAGACGATCTCGCCGAGGTAGTTCCCGCGGCCGAAGACCGGGTCCATCGCCGACACCTTCGCCTCGTGCATGCCCCGCCAGTCAAGGTGCAGGTACATCGACCCGTGCGGCTTCAAAACGCGCCGGCACCGCTTGGCGACGTCGTTGACCAGGTTGAGCCATTCGCCCAAAGGGAGGTCGTCCTGGTAGAAGGCGGTCCGGTCCCGCGGGTCCACCCTCAGCACGCCGGTGTTGAACGGCGGGTCGACGTAGACGGCGTCGACGCTCTCGTCGTCGAGGGCGTCCAGGAGCCGCGCGTAATCCGCGTGCGCCACGTAACATTCCCCGCGGGAGGTGGGTAACCGGCACGGGAGCTTTACGATGTGCGTCATGAGCGAGAAGATGGTAAAGCTCCTTGAAAAGCAGGTCGAGCTGCAAGAGGAGCAAAACGAGCTGATCCGCGAGAACACGCAGCTGCTCGGCGAGGTGCTCAACGCGCTGGACGCCATCGGGAACAGGGAGCCGACCGTCGTGAACATGGCGCCCGGGGCGACGAACCCGACCGCCAACCACGCGTCGGTCAAGCCGCTGCTGACGGAGGGCAAAGGCCCGGCGCCCGCGCCCGACCAGAAGCTGCTCGACCTTATGACGTACGGCACCAGCGACCCCGCCGAGATGGAGATCGGGACGCTTTTCGAGACCGAATGCTTCTGGCCGAAGGGGAAGTCGAACCCCGGCTGGGTGCGCGTGTCCGTCAAGCACCCGTCCAAGGAATCGCTAGAAGCGCGCGTCGCGAAGGGGTGCATCTGCCGCAAACGCATCGTCTTGAAAGAGAACAACGGGGAGTCCTTCTACTCGTGCGAGGGGCTGACACGCCTTGGCAGTTGCCCGTACCGGCCTGCCGCGTACTTCGACAAGATGACGTTCTTGATGAACCTGCCGCCGCAGCGATGACGCGGGTCGGGCAGGTCTGGATGACGAGGCACGATAGCATCGTCGCGGAGTACGAGCCGTGCGTGGTCGTCGGCGAGTTCAAGTACGGCAACGGCGGGCAGGGCGTCGCTTGGAAGGTCAGGCCGCTCGAGCGCTTGCACGACCCGGCCGAGGAGTACGGGGTCTTCGAATCGCAGTTCAAGCTCGTGGAGCGCGGTCGCGATGACACCTGGGTGAAGAGCCGCCTGGCGTAAGAGTCGGTTTCGCGTTCCGGGAGCCTTAACCTGGGCGCATGAACGAGGTCATCGAGACGCGGGAGTACGCCACCCACAACTCCGTCATCATCAGGGGCGACGAGGTGTGGCTCACGTACGAGCGCCCTTGGTGGGACGTCGTCGAAGCCATCCGCTGGTGGCTGACGCCCGGGAAGGAGTCTTTCGTGTTCCTCAGCATCCGCGGCCAATCCAGCCGCGCGATGGTCCGCGCGAAGCGCATCAGCCGCACGCACATCAGGATCGGGTGAGAGCAATGAACCTCGAAGACCGCATGAAGTCCTACGAGCAAGCGGCCCGCACGGTGCTGCCGCGGCGCATGCCCATCATCGTCCGCTGCGACGGCAAAGCCTTCAGCAAGTACACGAAGAAACTACCCGGGAAGCCGTTCGACCGCAACTTCATCTCCGTGATGGAGCAGACCGCGATCCAGCTGTGTCAGGAGATCCAAGGCGCGCAGATGGCCTTCGTGCAGTCCGACGAGATCTCCGTGCTGGTGCACGGGTACAAGAAGTTCGAGTCCGAGCCCTGGTTCGGGAACCAGGTGCAGAAGATGGTGTCGGTGGCCGCGGCGGTGGCCGCCGCGACTTTCAGCGTCAACTCTTGGAAAATGTGGCGCGAACCGGGCGCTGGCATGCCGACCGTGAACGACCTCGAGCCGGCCTACTTCGACG
>JACCDR012625437.1_pt1 | contig 11726 bp, 27 predicted proteins | sample 7446431 | NCBI WGS metagenome assembly JACCDR01 (sample SAMN15323443, study PRJNA562643) | freshwater metagenome | isolation source: river surface water | place: USA:Blue River Watershed | collected 2017-08-17
GACTACGGGGACGGGAAGCGGTGGACGTGGTGGATAGACGACGACAATCCAATCCGTGCCGCGTCTCCCATAGAAGCCGTCGAAGCTGCGACAAGGAAGGAGGACTCCGATGGACGCTAAACGGCTGGAAGAGTTGACGGAGTGGTGTCGGGACGAGGAGCGCGACTTGCTGGGGAAGCAACGCCCCAGACGTGCGCAAAACTTTGCCGACCTCGCCCGCTGCGCTGCGGCGTGGGCGAAGGTGGAGCGGGTGAGACTAACGGTTGCTCCTGCGTGGAGTGCGCGAGTAGACGACGGATCAGAGTATCAGCCATGCTGCTACGGATCCACCGCCATCGCCGCCGTCGAAGCCGCGCCGGAGGTGAAGCCATGAGCCGCCACTTCAAGTCGCCGTCGCCACAGACGGTCGAGCTAGCCGGGGTCAAATGGAGCGAACATTACCAGTGCTACATAGTCAAGCTGGCTGGCGTTCTGGAGTTGTCGTTTGAATACAGGGGAGGCTTATTTGACGTGATGGTGAATGGGCAAGCTATCGGCGCGGCTGACAACGTAGAGGCGGCGGCACAAATGGCGCTTGCAGAAGCTCGGCGGATAAACGCGGCGTTGGCGAAGCGGTTGGCGGAGATACCGGAGGTGAAGCCGTGAAATGGGCACTCGTGAAGTATCTGGCGATCAGTGAAAGATATCCGGCTGAAAGAATGGTTCTCGTTGGCACCTACGAACTTGATGACGATTGGATGTGGACGGCCATGCCAGCGAAAGACGTGCGTGAATTTCCAGAGTACACGCACTTCTGCGAGATGCCGGCGCCTCCTGAAAGAGAGGTCACCGATGCGAACAAAAGCTGAGGCGCTGGCGAAGCCGATGGCGGGGGATAAATGGCACATCGTTGGTTCTGACTGGCCGTGGAGCGATCCAACGGTCCTGACACTGGCTGAGGATGGTGAGGTGCGAATGCGATACGAGGATGGCACATCGACATGGATGACTGGCGTTGGCTTTCGCTCGGGGATGGCGAACGCCGAGTACCTGGGAGGTGCGGAATGAGTAGCAAATACTGGCAGTGCCCGCATTGCCTGAAACTGTACCGCTGGTGGGAAGACTCTCTCGGGTGCTGCGAGGACAAGCCATGATCAGCCGCGTCCGCATGGCCCGCAAGCGGCTGATGGTGGCGCGGGAGCGGCACTCAGCTCGCACCGACAAGGTTGATTGGCTGTGGGCAAACTACGCCATCCCGCACGACTTACAGCCGTATCACTACGCCCGCTATCGGCGGTACCGGGCGTACAACACCCTCCGCGCCATCGAGCGAAGAAAGGATCGGATTGCATGAAGCAAGGCAAGCAACTCAAAAACGCCGTCCGAGTGACGCACAAAGCACCCGGCAAGCGCGGCAAGCAGGAGACGCGGCATTTCGACACAGCGACTGAAGCGCTGGCTTACATCGAGCGCAACACGGCACCACGGGAGCATGGGAAGAAGGGGAGGATTGCATGAATACAAGAGAGGCATCGAAACAAAACTGGGTCTCAGATCTTTCGTTTGAAAGCACTAATACTGGTTCGCTTCAGCGCATCGCCGACGCATGCGAATTGATGGCGCAGGGACACGCAAAACTGATCTCTGATCGAGACCGCTATGAGAAATGGTGGCGAGAGGAACGGGCGAAGCGGATCGCGCTGGAGGCCACGGTGACTGGTTTACGCGGCCAGATTGGTAAACAGGTGAAGCGGGCGCGGAAAGCTGAGGGGAAAACAGCATGATATGGACCAGAAAACACGACGCCTGGCTGGCGCGGGAGTGCGAGGAGCTGGAGGTGCAGAAGGAGCGAGGATTGCCGGAATATCTATGGCGGTATAAGCGGCCGGACGGTTGCCTGATCGCCTTGCCATCCTACGCCACCGATCCCGCCGCCTGCATCCGCGCGGCTGAGGCGTGGGCAGCGAAGGACTCGGAGCACCGAACGTGGTCATTGCACCGCGCAGGCACGCTCCTCGGACAGTGCATGGATGACGGGTACTACTTTAGCCACGAGGGGGAAGACGGGTTAGCGTGGGCATTGTATAAGGCCACCGGAGGACCAGCGTGAAGACCCTACGACTAACAAAAGCCGACTCCATCGACTACGCCAACGGGAAGCGGCGGTTCTGGCGGGCGATGCGAAAGCAGCCACGAACCGGACCCTGCACTGGACTGCCTCACGTTTACGGCGTGTGGCTGCCTAAAGGCTGGAACCTTCTGCACCCCATGGGCGAAGAGGCGGCTATTAAAGACTGCCCCTACGGCAAGCCCGGAGACCGCCTCGAAATAGTCATGCGAGACTGCCCAGGCGCAGTGCAGGCGACAATCACCGCCATCACTGTCGAGCAGCGCGGCGGGCGCTGGGGCTGGTTTGTGGAGGTGGGGGCGTGAGTTTCAGTTGGGCGACAGCGCCGTATTGGATCACCTTTGGTGGGATAGCCGTGTTTCTCCTGTACGTGGCTTTTCGCATGGAAACCTACGATTGGTGGAACAGATGAACCGCAACAAGATCACCGTGAAAGGAGTGCGGATGTTTATGGGTCACGTCAAGTGGCAAGTCTGGTACGACGACCGCCTGTTTGGAAATTACGACTTCTGGGACAATGCCGTGCGCTTTGCTTTTCGTATGGCTCGGAATGAGCATAGATCATGACCCCCGAACGCGCGGCGGAGGTGCTGCGGGGTGTTCCCGCGTTTGAGCGGTTTATCAAGCAGGTCCCGCTCAGTCAAACAGCGCAAGCGTGCGAGATGGGCGCTGACGCGCTGGAGTTGCTGGGCTGGATGTTTGATATGGACGGCAACGATATCATGCGGTTTCACGCGCTGGAACGCCAGTGGTGCCAATCGGGATCGATTGATAGCTTTTTGGACTACTGCCGGGCCGAGTGGGAGAAGGAGAGGAAGGGATAGAGATGAGTTACCAACACGAAGCTGGATTGAGAGAGCAGATAGCCGACGCCAATATACGCATCGTCGAACTCGAAGCCGCGCTCGCTGAGGCGCAATACATCATCAAAGTCGAGCGGCAGGGGTGGAAGATCGCGCTACGGACGTTAATCGACGAGCCGCAACACGCGTCGATTATCGGGAATCCGGCGAGCATCGCTCGTGCTGAGATTGACGAGATTGGTGCATCGCTGGTGGCGCTGGCGGAGGCTCGGGAACACGCCGAGCAGTACCGGCAGAACTGGCTGGCGTTGCAAAAGGCGACTGGCGAGGAGTGCCAGGACCGTGCGCTGGAAGTGATCGCGGAGGCGCGGGAGGATTCGGCGCGGTTGGAGTGGCTGGACTCGCAAGGTCGCGTTGCCCCTGCGGGTAGTGGTCTTGACGATGATCTGGAAGAAGGAACGTCCTGGTATTTACTGTCGGAGTGCACAATGCTACGTCACGCCATCGACTCCGCACGAGGAGGCAAATGATAGCCCGCCCGCCGCCGTCACTCCGGCGCATCGCGGAGCTGGAGGCGCACTACGCGGACGAGTACCCAGCGACCCCGCGCCAGGTGCGAAAACAGTGGGCCGTCAACGAGGCGAACGTCGAAGCTGACGAGCGCCATGGGATACAGAACGAAGATCAGCAGTAACCCCGGTTTGCCGACTCGGGGAGGAAAGGGAGCAAAACGGTGTGGCTACACATACCATCATCAGTTTATTCAGCGGGGCTGGAATGCTCGACGCTGCCGTGCGATGCGCAATTCCAAGCGCTAGCACTATCTGTTTCGTGGAGAGGGAAGCTCCAGCGGCCGCAATCCTGGCGGCGCGTATGGAAGACGGCAGCTTGTGCGAAGCTCCTATCTGGTCCGACATTGGAACCTTCGACGGCCGCCCGTTTAATGGGCGAGTGGATGGCATCATTGGCGGCTTCCCCTGCACCGATCTCAGCGTCGCCGGACGCCAAGCCGGGCTCGACGGAGACGCCAGCGGACTGTATTTCGAGTACGTGCGAATCATTCGCGAAGTTCAGCCCAGATGGGTCTTTATTGAAAACGTCCAGCCAGTTCTCGCTTTTCCAACAGGAGGAACGGTACTCGGAGAACTTGCCGCGCTCGGGTTCGATGCGGAATGGGGAACTATTCGAGCGTCCGATGTTGGCGCCCCGCATCGACGGGACAGGGCGTTCATCCTGGCATACTCCCCGTGCGAACGAGTGCGAGGAGGGAGCGGAGACGTTCGTGAAGCGGAACGGGGATCGAGGGGAGCACTGCTTCAGCGGGCTATCGAACCAGATAGCCAACTGGCCGACGCCCCGCAGCGAGGACTCGGAGAGTTGCGGGAACCATCCGGGAGCGGTGGACTCGCTGACGGGGGCGACTCAGCAGTGGGCTACACCAAATTGCCGGGACGATCACAACCCGTCAACGCCGGATTCACCGCGGACGCAGCGGAAGCTGGAGCAGGGCTGGACCATCGACCTGAACGAGCAAGCGGCATGGTGGACGACTCCGCAGGCCCACGATGCGAGCGGCGGGAGCCCGGATCGAGTTGGCCGATTTGGGACGAAGCACGGCGGGGCGAACCTTGCGGACGATGTGACGCTTTGGAAGACGCCCGATGTCCCAAACGGCGGCAGGACGATGAGCGCGGAGGAGGTGGCTGCGAACGGTGCGACAGACAAGGGGAAGCGGCAGGTGGGGCTGGAGAATCAGACGAAGGTTTGGCCGACGCCGAACGCGAGAGACGGGGACAAGTGGAACAATCGGGAACCGGGACACCACCGGCAAGTAAACCTGAGTGGGGCTGCGAACTTTCACTCTTCCCGCCCGGCCCCGGAGACGCAGCCGCATGGCAGCGAATCCTTGCCGAGCGGCTCGACCTTGCGCCGGCGGTTGAATCCGAACTTTGTAGATTGGCTCATGTCGCTGCCCCCAGGGTGGACCGACTACGCGCCGGTGGAAACGGAGTCGTGGTTCTCCAGGGTGCGTTCGCGTTTAGAGTACTTGCTGAACGCGCGGGGCTAAAATTCTAACATCAGGTCAATGCCGACGGCCTGAACGAAAGGGAGCAAATGAGAACACCACGAAAACCGTGGCGACCGGGCACGCCTTGCAAATTTTGCAAGCTGCCGATTGCCACGCTAGACCAGAAGTACAAAAGCGACCGCAATGCGTGCCGAACCTGCGGCAACCAAAAGCGGCAAGAGATGCGCGATGCGCTGCAACTGAAGCACGCGAAGCCATGCACTAGTTGCGCGTCGCCGATCACCAGCGAAAAGCTGAAGCGACTCGGGCTGTGCGAGCTGTGCCACGCCGCGCGGAAATGCAATTGCGGCGCGCTGCTGACCAAGCGGCACGATGTCCGTACTGGCGAGTGCGTCGATTGCAGATCACGAGTACGGGAGGCTCGCTACGCGGCGCGGACGTGTGCCGGCGAGGGCTGTATGGCGAGTATGAAGGGGCGAAGCTACGGCGCGAAGCTGTGCGCGAAGTGCTCGAAAAAGGCACGGCTGAAGTCGCTGGAGATCGGGAGGACCGCGCAGGCGGCCGCGATGGCAAATAGCCGCCCGATGGCGACGGAAGCGCGGCCGGTGGATGCGCCCGGTGTCTACGCGCCGCCGATGACGCGGGCTGAAGCGTTGGCGGGTGACGCGTCCGACTACGACCCGGCGCGGGCGGCGTGGATTGACGCGGTGTGCGCGCGGCGCCGGGTGGGGGTGCGGGGATGAGTGAGTATAGGCAGTTTCTCGACGGCAAGCACGTGCAGCCGCAACCATCCGGGATTTCCGGCGAGTTCGACCTTAACGGCAAGCTATTTGGATTCCAACGGCAGAGCATCACGCGGGCGCTAAACGCTGGCAAGTTCGCCCTGTTTACGGAGTGCGGGAGCGGCAAGACGGCCATGCAGGCGGAATGGGCGCGGCAAGTGTGCCGACATACAGGCGGCGATGCGCTGATTCTGGCACCGCTGGCCGTCACCGCGCAAACCGTAGCGGAGGGCGCAAAGTTCGGCGTCGAAATCACGCAGTGCCGAAGCCAGAAGGACGTGCGACGGGGCGTCAATGTCGCCAACTACGACATGCTGAAGCACTTCGACGCGGGCCACTTCGACGCCATCGTACTGGACGAGTCGAGCATCCTTAAGAACTTCACCGGCGCAACCCGGCGACTCTTGCAAGACTCGTTTGCCAGCACGCCATACAAGCTCTGTTGCTCGGCTACTCCGTCGCCAAACGACCACATGGAGCTCGGAAACCACTCGGAGTTTCTGGACATCATGAGCGGCGGTCAAATGCTCATGCGGTGGTTCTTGAACGACACCATGAAGGCGGGCGGCTACCGGCTGAAAGGCCACGCTGAGGCCGACTACTGGCGCTGGGTGGCGTCGTGGTCGGTGTGCATGGAAAAGCCGTCGGACTTGGGCTTCAGCGATGACGGGTGGGTGATGCCCGCGCTGAATATTCACGAGGAGATCGTCTCCGTCGATCAATCCATCAATGCCAACGGCCAACTCTTCCGCGTGGCTGACGTTTCGGCGACGGGGTTACATCGGGAGATGCGGCTGACGGCGCCAGCGCGGGCGGCGCGCGTGGCGGAGATCATCGGCGACTCGAAAGAGCCGTGGTGTATCTGGTGCAACACAAACTACGAAGCCGACGAACTCATGCGGGTGATCGACGGCGCCATCGAAGTGCGTGGCGACGAGCGGACGGAGGCGAAGGAAGAAAAGCTACTCGGGTTCACCGATGAAGCGTTCCAGCGCATCGTCACAAAGCCATCCATCGCGGGGTTTGGGATGAATTGGCAGCACTGCAATAAGCACATTTTTTGCGGGCTGTCATACTCCTATGAGCAGTTCTATCAGGCGGTTCGGAGGTCGTGGCGGTTCGGCCAGACTCGCCCTGTTGACGCCTACATGGTCATCGCGGAGACAGAAGGCCCTGTCTTGAAGACAATTCGCGAAAAGCAGAAAAAGCACGAAGAAATGAAATCGGCCATGGTTCACGCGATGGCCGCAATTCAAAACGGTACCGGGCGGCGGCAGCTTGCATCGGCCATCGGCACAAAGCAAATGAATCTTCCGAGGTGGATCTAATGAACGTGATTTTAGACGAGCGGCACGGCCTCAACTGGGCGCTCTACAACGGCGACTGCTGCGAAGTCATCAAGGGTATACCCGACGAGTCGGTAGACCTGACGGTGTTCTCGCCGCCGTTTTCCAGCCTGTACACGTACTCTGACTCCGAGGCCGATATGGGCAACTGCGCCAGCGATGAGGAGTTTTTTGCGCACTTCGGATTCCTCGCGCCGGAACTACTTCGCGTCACGACAACGGGCCGGCTGTGCGTGATGCACGTCAAAGACCTGCCGACATACAGGAACAGCGACGGGGCCAGCGGATTGCGGGACTTTCCCGGCCAGTGCATCGTCGCCATGGAGCGCGCGGGGTGGACATTCCATAGCCGGGTGACGGTGTGGAAGTGCCCGGTCACAGAGCGGGAGCGCACGAATAACAACGGGCTACTCCATAAAACCGTCATGCGCGACTCCTCGCAGATCCGGCAAGGCATGGCCGACTACGTGCTGGCGTTCCGCAAGACTCCATCAGGTGACAATCTAAGCACCAAGCCAATCGAGCGCCCGAATGGATTCGAGCGGTACATCGGCGACGCGGCGCAAGATCCGCGCGAGACTGACCAACACCCCTCGAAGTCTGCCCGCAAGGGCCGCGACGGTCGCACGAGCGTTGAGATTTGGCGGCGATATGCGGAGCCGGTGTGGTGGGATATCGACCAGACAGACGTGCTGAACTTCCGCATTGCCCGCGACGAAAAAGACGAGAAACACATTTGCCCGTTGCAGCTCGGCTTAATTCGGCGGTGCTTGGAGTTGTGGTCTTCGCCGGGTGATGTCGTTCTGTCGCCGTTTGCCGGTGTTGGGTCCGAGGGATTTGTCGCGCTGGACGAGGGCCGGAAGTTCATTGGGATCGAGTTGAAGCCGGGCTACTTTTCGACGGCGATTAAGCACCTGGAAAGCGCGGAGGCGTATGCCGGCGCCCAGGGAGGGCTATTTGATGCCATCGACTAACGACCCCATCGCCACTGCCCAGTGCGAACAGCGCAAGTCTATTGAATCACTCCAACGCGAGCAGCGTAAGTCCGCGCGGCGGTACATCAAGGACGGTCACCCGATGGCGGAGTTGGGCATGGGTGACCAATTCGCGGAGGAGTTTCTAATCGTTTACGGCGACCGATTGGAGGCCACTAAATGACCCGCCGATGGACCCTCGCAGAATCCCGCCTGATCGCCACTCAGGTATTTGGCTGGGGCGTGACTGAGCACAACGGGCGCTTATTTCTCACCGACTCAAGCCAGCGCCCGGAATGGCTAACCGAGTATGGGGCGCCATCGTGCGCGGTGCCGGATTGGCCTCGTGATCCAAGAGCGGCCGCGATGGCATTAGCGGAACTCATGGCGCAAGGCGTGACCACATGGCAGGGCTGGGACGCGCTCAAACGGCAGCACTACGTGACACTCCACCACCAGCACGACGGGAGGTATCCTGTGCAGGGTGAGTCGCAGGACTGGGCGGAAGCCGCGATGCTGGCGGTGTTGGCGGCGGTGGAGCGATGAGGCCGCCAGATGTCGAACTCGTCGTTCTTGGCGTGCCAGGGCCTCAAGGCTCTAAGCGGCACGTCGGCGGCGGGCGCATGATCGAATCCAGCAAGAAGGTGGCTCCATGGCGCGACTCCGTTGCCTGGGCCGCGCGGGAAGCCATGGCAGGCCGTCCACCAATAGACGGACCGGTGCGGTGTCAAATGGTGTTCATCTTCCCGCGCCCGAAATCTCGCAAGCGGACGGCGCTACATGACCGCAAGCCGGACCTGTCCAAGCTCATCCGCTCGACAGAGGACGCGCTGACCACGGGCGGGGCCTGGGCGGACGATGCGCGGGTGGTGGAGTACGTGGAGACGGGCAAGGTGTATGCCGGGGCTACTGGGCTGGGAATCAACAGCGGGGCCGTGGTGCGGATTTGGAAGGCTACACCGTGAGCATCACCGACGAACTACGCCGCATCGGGGCCGTGCTGGTGCGGTGGAAGCGGCATCAGGTGTGGCGACTGCCGAACGGACGGCGGTTTGTGGTGTCGCAAACGGCAAGCGACCACCGGGCACTGCGTAGTCAGATGGCATCCCTAAAAAGGGAGCTTGCGAAAAAGTAGACTGGGCCGCTATGCCGACGCGGCCGGAAAGAAGGAGCAATGAAGCGAGAACAGGGGTGCGCCTATGCCGCGCGCACGTAACATTAAGCCTGGATTTTTCGAGAGCGAAGATCCGGCGAAAGTAGGCTACCCGCAGCGTCTTTTATGGATCGCGCTTTGGACCCTAGCGGACCGCGAAGGACGGCTGGAGTGCCGTCCAACAACGTTTAAAAAATACGCTTTTGGGTTCGACATTGTGTCCGTGGAAGAGGTGGCGAAGTGGGTGGAAGACCTCCACGACGCCGGGCTTATCATCCTCTATCCGGTAGGCGCAACGCGCGTAATCCAGGTCGAAAACTTCCACAAGCACCAGCGCCCGCACTACAAAGACCCGGCCAGCGAATTTCCCGCCCCACCGTCGAAAATCAATGATAGAGCAAAATCCCAGGATTTGCCTCTATCATCGGTCAATGATAGACCGATTCCCCAGGATTTGCCTCTATCATTGACCTATGATAGGCCATTTTCCCGGGGAAATACCCCTATGATAGGGGGGTCTCCCGGTATGAATGTTGAATGTAGAATGTTGAATGTTGAAGGGGGAAGGGGGAAAGGCGCTCTGACGCCCGCCCCTCCACTGCCTCAGCAACTGACCATCAACGACAACGGACCGGACCCGGACGAGCTTTTTCATTCGGCGGCGAAATTCGCGTGTGAGCATTTGCCGGCGGGCGGCGATGTTCACCAGACCGCCTCGGCGATGCGGACGGAGTTCCAAAAGTCCGCCAGCTTCGAGGGCAACCCGGCTGGGTTTTGCCTTGCCTACACCGCCAGCGTCCGCAAGTGGCGTTCGGCATACGACGCCAACCCGGATCTGCGTACCAAGCAGGCGCAGTGGTGGACTAGGGACGGCGTGTACTCGCAAGCACCGCCAGCGCCACGGGCGCCGCGCCGGTTTGGTCCAGTGGACCTGAAAGCTGGGCTGGAGGTGGACGATGCCCTGTAATCGCGGCACCGCCACCGCCCAACTCAATCGCATGTCGAATCTCCAAGGATTCGGCTTTATGGCACCGGAGACGTTCACGGGACTCATCGACGTGCTCGCGAGCCATGCGGACGATGCCTCTCATGCTCGGGCGGGAGTTGATTTGCTTTTGGCCCGCAAATCGCTTCCAGCGGGGCCGCAGGACATCGCGGACGCGCTCAACGAGGCGCGGCATGGGCAGCCCGTCAACGAAGCTCCTAGGGCAAATACGAGCGGGTGCGGGAAGGTGCTGGAGGGCCGCACGTACTGGGACTACGACCCGGCACAACGTAACACCGCAAAAACCCTGCATTCGTCACGCTGCGAAGGCGGCCACATCCGCGTCACAAAGTGGGTCAGGGTGCAGGGCATGGTGGACGAAAACGGCGGCGAGGTCAAGCAGCCATACGATTTCAGCGGCCGGTGCAAGTGCATCGGCGGAACGCTGTGAAACTTTTCTCTTGACACGGCAACGGGAGGATACCGCACAATGATTGCAAGCCTACCGTTTCTCAGGCTTCTCCCTAGCAGGTGCCATTTGCTACCAGGTCGAAAGACCTTCCATTCGAGGAGCTGCGTTTGGACACTCTGAAACTGGCAACACCCACCGTGATCTGTGAAAACGCTTCCGGTGTGCGACGCAGGATCGACCTGAAAACCTTCCGGTTCCTCAAAGAGACTTACCGCATCGCCCGCATGATTCAGCGGCGCAAAGACAAAGCAGTGACGCGGGTATTTTTGTTGGCTGAACCGAATGAGATCGCCACGCGGATTACAGCACAGGCTGAAGTGGTTAAGGTGCTGCCGACTACGTGGACGCATCGATCTTCGCTGATGGCTGGGTTTTGATGAACGCTGGCAGCGGTATCGATATCCATTCGCTACGCGCCGCAATGGAAAACCTGGCCGTTGATGAGTACGAGTCAATGACCGCGCCAGAGCGCCGCAAGTTCCGCGAGTTCGCCACCGCGAACTGCGCTATAGCCAAGTTTCGATCATGCCCACCGCTCCGCCCCGCCTCTGCCGTTGCGGCCAAGCCTTCGTGGGCCGTTGCAGCGCGTGCAGCCGCCGCAAGTCCAGGACCCAGGACGAAGGACGCGGCACAAGCACAGAGCGCGGCTATGATGCCGACTGGCGCATCTTGCGCATCTACTGTTTCGAGCGCGACGGATGGCGATGCGTTGATTGTGGCTGGCGACCTGAACTAGTTGAGCTATACGAGCGCATTGGCGCTGGCGTACCGGACACGCTACTGGTCATGGACGAGCTTCGGGCACGTCAGCAGGCCGGCGGGGTCCACCTTCAGGGCGACCATATTCGCCCGATCAGCGAGGCACCAGAGCTGAGACTGGACGCGGCAAATATCGCGACTCGGTGCAGCCGATGCCACGCGAAGCGGACGGCGCGGGAGAACGGTTGGCGTGGTACTAGTACCACCAGAACACCGACCACGCCCGAAAGTGTATGAAAATCGGACACCATGGCCGTGGTACTAGTACCATTAGGCCAAGGGGTACTGTATATTTATCGAACATTTCGTTCGAAAC
>JACCDR011196364.1_pt1 | contig 11724 bp, 15 predicted proteins | sample 7446431 | NCBI WGS metagenome assembly JACCDR01 (sample SAMN15323443, study PRJNA562643) | freshwater metagenome | isolation source: river surface water | place: USA:Blue River Watershed | collected 2017-08-17
ATCATCATAGTATTCCTATTTTTTTATTTTTTTCATCATCACAATATTTAATTAATTATCAAACATAGGATTTTTATGCATGTAAAAATACTGGGATTTAATTATGCTTATATTGAATTTTTTTCCATCAAATAATTTATTTAATTTATTTCTCAAAGCACGTGCTGTATATTTAAAAGAATTAAATGAAATATCTTGAGATAGTATTTTACTCATAAAATCTGATAGATCTTCATAAGAAACCTGTAAATCAGTAATTCTCAATCTATAAAATAACCAATATTCTCTTCTGGAAAGTCTTATTGATTTTTTGGTTTCTTTATTTGTAATTTTAAATGAATCATATTCGCTATTAATATTTTCAATATCCTGCATGGCTAGATTAAATAAATTCATGTTAATTTAAATTTTATTCATATTGCTTATTAATTCTCCAGTCTCAGGAAAGAAAATAAATTTTTCATGTACTATTCTATAATTCATATTTTAAAAGCCAAATTTTCTACAAATAACAAAAAATAATAAAAGGAGTGTTGTTGCTAAACATCCCCCAGCAAGTGCAGCTATAGCCATAGCACCTGCTACTCTTTTTGTAAAAGTTTCTACATCTTTTTCTGAGATATAAATAAATGAATGCTTTTTATCACAGTGAGACAGTGGGTCTTTTTTATCGTTATTATTCATATTCATATACAATCTCTGTAATTTAAATATAATACAACTATAAATTGTACATTACAATATAGATGCCAAACCAATTAATACTTGGAATAGATCCAGGTTTAGCAAATATGGGCATAGCAGTTATAGAATTAATATCGACTAATAAGTTTATTATTCGTCATTCTGAAACTATAAGAACTCAGGCAAGGCAAAAAAATAGACTAAAATATCTATCAGACAGTATTAAGAGAGTATGTGGAAACTATAATATTGATATTGCTTCTGTTGAGCAATCAGTGATGGGAGTGAGTCCAGGAACTTCTATTTCTTTGGCGATGGCCTTAGGCGCAATTAATTTATCATTAGAACAACTTGGAATTGAATATGTGATTCATTTACCTACTGAGATAAAAAAGATCATAACTGGCCAAGGAAATGCAAAGAAAGACCATATGACATTTCATGTGCAAAAATACATTCAATCAACCGTTAAAGATTATAGTCAGATGAGTGAGCATGAAGTGGATGCTGTATGTATTGGTATTTGTGCAGTTTGTGAGAAAACTATTTAAAAATTGATGCTATTTTATTCAATAACAAAATTGATCCTTCAATTACAAAATAAAATATGAATCCCACTAGAATGAGTATTATATTCAGCAAACTCTTGAAAAGAAAAAATACAGAGACGAAAGGTATTAAAATAAAGCTACTTATCGAGAATAGTATTTTGCTTAAAAAGTTTTTTTGTTTGAAAAATAAGCTACTTATTTTTTTCAGAGAACATTCTGTAATTACTGTTTCTTTCTAAGAAAAAAAAACTATATATTATTATCAATATAAGGATATGCATTATCGATTTTTATTAAAATGATGTTAGTAATTTATTTATTTATTTTCCATAAGATCATCTCCAGCCATAATTATCATGACTAGAAAGCAAGAAAGATATTGTGGATTTAATATTTCAAAACCACAAAACAACAAGGCTATAAATGAAAATATAGTACATGATGTAAAATGATTTTTTATAGAAATTTTCCGTCTAAAAAAAATGTAGTATATTAATATAGAAAAAAATAATATAGCTGCAGCTATAGAATCAAAATTTTCTATAAATAAATTGTAATAACCTTGTAGATTCATTGATTTTATTTTTTATGTATTGTACAACCTACATTTGTATTTTTCCAGATCTATTGATTTTTCAATTTTTGAGAATATAATAAAATTCAATATAATTTGAAAAGACATGACTACTTCTCAAGAAAAATTTATGGAAGACTGCAGAATAATACACCAGTTCATATTTGATCCTCAATACGAACAAATACTTTTTCTGAATGGAAAGTCTTTCATAACTTGTTTAAATTCTCTTATATTTGAATATTCTATCAATCAAAATAATAATCAATTAAAGGTTGGCTCTCTGATTGATTTGAGAGAATTTTTAAAAGAAGATGCAACTGAAGATCAAAAGAAATTTGTAGATCTCTGTAAAAATAGAATGTCTATAGTGAATAAAATAGGAGATGTTGTATTTAAATTTCAGCTTTTAAATTTCATGCAGTCAAAAGGAGCTGTAGAACTCCATATGTATTTTGAGGTACTCGAAAACAACTCTATAGTTCTTTTTAAAGATGCGATAAAAGCAATGGAAGATGCACAAGATCAAATTGATAAAGCGAAAAATGAACAAGAAAACAAAAAAGACTGAGACTGAAATAAAACTAGAAGTTCAAGAAGTAAAGAAAGAAAAGGAGATTATCATATGGGAAGAACATAAGGAATTTTTGCCATGGAGTCAAATTCGACGAGGCTTGGTTGATCCTAATTTAGAAAGTTATTTTAAATTATTTGAAGATATCATCTATGATTTTAATAACTTTTTATTGAAAGAAACTCCTTTAACCAAGTCTCAAGAAGAACTTCAGAAAGCGTTTAAATCATTTGAAAAAAGAGTCTATCAATTAGATAAGACAGATAAGACAGATAAGACTTATTATAATTTTGCTGAAAATTTAATTGTAGACACAGATATGCCTCCCGGAGATATGACTCCCGGATATCTTCTTTCCAGAATCGAAAAAGAAATTAAAGGTAAAGAATTTGTTTCAATAAATTTTTATCTCAAAGATAAAAAAAATGAGGAATTATTGATTTACCTTATTGAAGATTTAATTCTAAATGAAACAAAGAAAATTGAAGATAGATTGTTAAAAATTGACGAATTTAAAAAACAATTAGAAGTGTGGAGAAGGATCAACTTGAAGTATTAAGATGGATTTTGACCTATACTGAATTAGCAGTATCAATGGTAATGTGAAAGGTAATTCTTCCTTAACATTTTGTGAGTTAATTGCGAGATCACATCTTGCTGTAAATGCCCTAAATAAACACCTCTATTATCTCTGGCCCCAATAAATGCGTTTGTTAGAGCATAAGTAATTATATCTGCTATATCATCGTTTATAGATGAATTTTTAATTCTGCTTATTTTAGATAGATGATCTTTAATAAATTGAGTTGTAGAATGACTATTGATAAAACTTCTTTTATCATCTCGAAGAATTTCAAATTTTTGGTCTTTAACTAAATGAGAAATATTGGCAAATCTTAATTCTTTTTGTGAATTTTCTTTACCAAGCTCTTGTAACGAAAACCCACTCTTAAAATATTTCCCCCCTCTATCTTTCAGAGAATTAATTTCTTGAAATAATGCAATACCACTAACTTTTGTCTCAATATAGACTTTATCTGGAGGTAAAGTGGCTTTTTCTAAAAGATGATCTAAAAAAATCTGAAAAATATCTAATAAATTTTTAGCATCTATCTTTGTTACAGATATTTCTCTTAATAAAAGTTTTACTATTTCATGTTTATTACGAAACGAATTTGTTTCTTGATCCCAATAATCCATCCAATTTGGTACCGCATAAACATAAAAATGACCAAATACAGTAAAATCTGCATTTGGTTTATTAACCATAGAAGTATCAGCAACGGTAAATGAATGAAATAGCAATTCTTTTGGAGGTTCGTTATCAAGAGTGAAGATTTGTTTTATATCAAATACTAAATCGGCCTCTTGAGCAGGTTTTTGCATATATTGGCTCCAAAAAACTTCTGGGTTTTCATTTTGTAGATCTTTTAAAAATATTTTATTAGCATTAGTTGAGCATAAAGGTTTATTACCAATAAGAGCTGGTAACACAAGCTTTCTTGTTGGTTCATTAGGAAAGCTACTTTTTAAAAAACCACAAAGGTCTTCTGTATGAAGTCTTTGCATAATTATTAAATAATGAACATAAGGGTGATTACATCTTGATAAAAATGTGGAAAGAAAAGTATCATTTACTGCGTTTCGAACTATAGGGCTATTAGCATCTCCAGCTTTTAAAGGGTCATCAAGAAATATAAATCCATTTGGTCTTATAGTATTCTTTGTATCATTTCCAGCTCCTCTACCTGTTATAGTTCCTGTAATACCAGGAGTATAATATTCTCCTCGTTTTGTAGTTTTAAAAAAATTTGCTGTATCACAATCTTTAGCTATTACTGTATCAGGGAATATCCATTGATAGAAATGAGTTTTAATTATAAATTTTACTTTTTTACAAGATTCTGTTGTAAGAGATTCCGAATAAGAACTTCCTAAAAAATGACTTTCAGGATTACGACCAAAATACCAAGAATGAAAGACGGCACATAATTCTGTTTTACCAAATCTTGGCGGAATATTTATAATATGATATTTATAAAACTTTTTTAAATTTTTTCTACATTGAAGTTTGTAAGTATCTTCTAAAAATTTTGCTAAAGCATAAGCAAATTCTACTCTTGAATTTTTCAAATCAATTTTAAATCCCTTTAATGTTTTTTTAAAAATGTAAGTATATATAAATCTTACATAACAAATAAAATTGCTTCTAAGAATCTTTTTTAAAGTTTCTTGGTCTTTTGAAGTCTGGAATTTATACCAATAATATTCATCTAGCAATAAAAGCCGTTGAAATTTATTTAATTTGTTTATTTGTATTGTTTTATTTCTTTTTTTCTTTGAAGTAGTTTTCTTCATCAGGTTTAATATAATTTTCAATGTTTTCTAAAAGATCATCGGTCCAAAAAATATTTCCATCAATATCATCATCTAAAGAAAGATCTACATTGTGAACCATATTTGAAATCAAAACATCTTGTATATCAGACAATAATTTTATTTGATCAATAAAATTTTTTACTGAACTGTGATCTATGTTTCCTTTTAATTGCTGTAAAATATCTTCTACTATTTTTTCTTTAACTTTAGGAAGATTATTTTCAATAAGATCTAAAGTTTTGTTGACTGACATAGGTTTTGAATTAGATATTTAGTTTTATTTTGAGGTAATTCTACTTTATATAAATAATCATAAATAATGGCATATTTTTCTATATCTCTTTTTGTGGAATTATAAAGATCATTTATATCAGGAGTATTTAAATCTTTGAAGTTAAAATTTTCATCAATGAAATTCTCACAGAGAGATACAATGAAAACTAGAAATTCATCATTTGTTGTAATAGATACTAAATTGATCTCTTTAAACAACTTCATAACGAAAGATATCCATACTCCTTTACAAGCATTTTGATAGTTTTGACAAAATACTAGAGGAGTTTTTACTTTATTAAATGCTTTACTCTCTTCGTTTACGTAAATATCACTGGATTTGATTTCATAATCGATACAGTAATTCATAGTGGATGCTATCATTTCAAAGATAGCTGGATTATATTGCTTATCGTCATGAACAAAGTATATAAATCTAAAACAATGATCAGATACATCTTCTTCAAGAAATTTTTCTAAAATTAAAGATTCGATGATATTTATATCCTTATTGAAAAATCCACCGCATTTTTTTGGAAGAGGAATTGTTTTAATTAAAAGATCAATATCCATGGAATTAAACTTAAGCATTGAGCTATTGCAATTTATGGTTGTATGATATAGAAAATTTCTTAAAATGAAATAGATTTATTGGGTAAATAATGGATAACGATAATAATAGTAGTAATATTAATAATAATATAAATAATAATGAATCATCTGAAGCCTATCAAATTGTTAGAGAGATAGTCAAAAAAATTGAAACCGAAAAAAAAGAAAGTGAAGCCCTTCAGAAGAAGATAGAAAAAGCAAATCTTATAGAAGAGAATGATAAATTAGCGATTCAAGAAAGTCAGAACGAAATCAATCAAATAAAAGAAACTTTAGGAAATATAACTGGCCTAAACAGATTCTGCAACAACACTCGTATAGATCAAAGTGTCGTCGCTAAGAATCTTAATGCTCTTGCAGATGATTATTCTCCTGAAGTTATAAAAGAATTTGTTGAATATTTGGAAGATAATTCAAAGGATTATTTTATAGATAACTTTGATGGCAATAGAGGAAGAGAAAAATTTACACGTAAGATGACCAAAGATATAGAGAAATTTATTCGAGATAAAGAAAAAGTTGAAGAGATGCAGACTCCTAAGGAAACTTCCGTGAAAAAAACTCAAAACAGAATAGAGCGCAGCAATCAACCTAGTGAACTTTCAGATAGTAAGGAGTCAATAGGCTATGAAAATTTATCTTATAACAGTGGAAGATCTAGAAGAGAAATTTATAGACAACAATTTGAGTTTGCTAGAAATAAAAAGAAATAAATAGAAGGAATAACCCAAATAAAGCAAAAAAATACAACTTTTAATTGTGTTATACTTTTTTTAAGTAACTTTTTTACTTTTAATCATGACTTTGTCAACCTTTCCTACACAGACATTAATACAAAACTATTATGAAACTGGCATGCATGTCAGAAATGAAAATCCATTTCTTGCAGATCCAGAATTTTATAATATTGCCTGCGATACAATCTATAGAGACCTATCTAAATATAGATTAGGAGACACAATAAATTTAAATGTTGCAGATTACTATCAAGCTCAGAGAGTTAATGCTTTTTCTGGAGCTAGTTTAAATTCTCTCATGATGCAACCTACTGCAGTTAAAACTCAATCTGTAACCCTAGGTGCATTCAAAGCTATGGCTCAACCTCAAATTGCTACTAATGACACTGGGTGGCAATATCAGCAAGATAATGCTGGATATTTTTCATCAATAATGAGAAATATCCATAGAGGTGCAGCTTCCTCATTTGGAAATCAATTGTATCAACATACGACTGAAGCCTTTAGAACATCTAATCAGATGTATAGTGCTTTTCTTGATCCAACAAACTTGATTGCTCTGCCGTTTTGTCAAGATATTGAGACTATGATTGCTTATAATCCAAAAAATTCAACAACTGAGTTTAATGCCTACTATCTAAATAGTAAGGTTATGGGTTTGAGACAGGTTCTCGGCGAAAATATGACAGACAATGAAATAAATTTTGTTGCGGCATTCAATCAAGAATATCTTAGTAATATCACTGCAAATCAAGGATCTGTATTTACTCCAGATTTTACACAAACTTTATGGAATGATATTTCTCATCCTGCTAGAGATATGTTTCAAACTCTTCAGGGGACTACCTATTCTTTAGCAAAATCTCATGTGATGACTAATAACTTTGCTTACAGAAATCCAAATTGGATATTGGGAAGTATAGGCGTTCCAAGTACTGGAGTTCCTACGACAAATAAAATTCCTACTCTCACAGCTTTTTCAGTAGATAACGATGGTGGAAATCCTAAAGGAACTATAACTTTCAATCCTGGTTTACCTGGTGGCCTATTAGCAGTTGGAGATGTTGTGTTTTTTAAACCTACTGTGAACGGAAGAAATTTCATAAGAGCGAATGATGAACCGAATGGTGGGTCTACTGCTGTTTCTCCTTTATGTTTAGTATTAGGCAAGACAGACAACTACGATCCCACTGATAAATCCACCTGGTTTTATCCTGGTAATGCAGGTGGAACAGAATTCAATGTAAATTTTGTTGGTTATTTTAGACCATATGTCTCAGTACTTGGAGATATTAAACCTTTTAGAAATTCTCCAAATATTGATTTAGTTTTAGATTTTCCAACTCTTCCAACTCCTGCTCAGGTTAGTGCTGCTTTAGCTGCTAATTTTATAGCACCTAATGGAGCTGCGGAAGCAAATCGTCTAATACCTCTTCTTGGATACAGAGAGCATGTTTGTTTATTTAGAACAAACACTCATTACGAATTCAGCACAATGGCTGATTTTGTACAAATAAGATCCTTTGTTGAGAGTGCAGGACCTAGAAGGGAAATAGACACTAATTTCTTAGAATTCTGTGATTTCTTATACGATCAAAAAGCTATGATGAATGTTCCTCTAGCTCTTGGCTATCAAGGATATTGGACAAATACTAACAATGTTCCTGATTCAAGTTTAATAAATGTATACATGGCACATACATCTTTCTTCGAAAACTACAATTTGAATACTGCTGCCGTTGCTATGTCTTACCTTAAACAATAGGTTATAAAATATGAAAGATATGACTAAAAGAATTGAAACTATACAAAAGAATGTAGGTTCTTGGTATAAACATCAAGGGCCAAACATAATGGTAAATTTGCTTGGTCGTACCTTATATAGATATGAAGGTCAAGCTAAGAGAGCTGAAATAAGAAGCACTCAAGCAAAAGCTCTAGAAACTAATCTTCATAATGGATCTTTTAATTACGGCTATTCATTTTCAGGAGGGGGATTTAATTTAGGCAATCTTGGCTTATCAGGAAGCTTTCTTTCACAAAAAAATAATCCTTTATTTTGGAGGGCGGCTGATGATTTAAGAGAGCACTTTGGTATATCCGTCTACAATAATCTCATTGGATCTCTTTATGATACTGTCATGGGGGGATTAACTAAAGCTGAGATTGATGTTACTATTCAGCCTATATCAGATGAATATAATAAACAATTCATACGTTTTTTGGAAAAAAAAACTATTCAAGCGAATCCCTTTCCTGAGGCAAATGAATTAATAGAGAAAAAGTATAATTCTCTTATTGAGCAAAAGGAAGATAAGGAATTTCATTTAAATACCCTCTCTTCTTTATTAGAGCAATCTATTCAGAAATTTTTTAATAAGGTAGAAAACAAAGAGGCCTTAATGTCTTGTCTAGATAATCTATGCACTATGGGTTATTCAGTTTTGAAATTAAAAATAGAAGAAAGCCCTTCTGGAAGCAAAGAATTAGATTTAGACCTTATCGAAAATCCAGAGAGATGTTTTTTTGCCTATTCAGCTAAAAGAAAAGATAAATCTGATGGATTTTTTTGTGGAATTATTGAGACTTTTGATCGGTATCAAATTGAAAAGATGTATGGATCTGCTATCAAAAAAAATAATCTTCAAAAAGAAACTTTACAGAATTTTGTTCCTAGAACTTTTCCTTTTGAGATGAGGGATTTTGATAAAGATTCCCTTCAAGTTTGTTATTATTATGAGAAGGTTGAAGAAGGAATTCAATTAACTGTTTGTTGTAATAATTGTATTTTTGAAGAAATAATTCTTGAGGATTTTGATAGATTGCCTTTTATATTTTTAGATTCATCTTTATCTAATAGGTGGAAAACTTCAGGCATGTTTAATAAATGCTTTCCATTTCAAAAGGAATATGCTGAAACTCAATGCAAGATAGACAAGATGATGCTTACTTCCAGTGTGGGTAAATTACTTGTTCCTCTAGATCAATCTCAAGACGTTTGGCAAAATTTGGTTAATGGAAGCTATAGTGATGCCATAGTCATGGGCTTTTCACCGACATCTGGCATAAATCAATCTTTTCAGCCAACGATAATGCAAAATATAGATATTCCACCAAATGTTTTATTACGGTCTAATCAGTTATTAGAGCAAATCCAATATACAATCAATGGAATTATGGCCAGTGAATTAACTAAAGGAGGTCAATCTAGTGGAGCTATTAGCGGTATATCGAGAGCTATAGGATCTATGAATAAGAATAATTTACATGCAGGTAAACTAAGCACCTTCGAAAACGGACTTCGCAAACTTGTAGATTTTTTTATAGAGATGTTTTATCGAGTATATAAAGATTCGAATAACATTCAGTATAGAATGTTGAGAAATATAACTGAAGAAGAGTATGTAAGTTATACAGAAAATTTAGAGAAAGAAGTTTTCTATGCATCAGATTCTTCTTTCAATAAAGAGATAACAAGGCAAAGTCTGATAGAAGTTATGAGACTCAATCAAAACCCTGCTCTGAACGATATATTGATAACCTCTTATTGCGAAAACCTCGAATCTTCAAAACAAGGAGAATTACTAAATAACATCAAAGAAGCTCAAGAAGCGCACGCTGCTCAGGCCCAAAATGCTGAAGATCCTATGGTTGTCGCTGAGATGGAAAAACTTCGAATGGACTCTGAAGAAAAAAATCTTGATAGACAATTTAAAGCTATAGAAGCTGAAAAGGACAGAGAGCATGATTCATGGAAGGTGATAGTGAGCGAAAGCGCAGAGATGTTAAAAAATCAAAGCACTCACAACCATGCCTTCACTCAAAGCGAGATAAACAATGCCAACATTGCTTTATCTCAAGGTATTAATCTAGCTAATATCAGAAAACAAAACAATCAAATAAGGTAATGAATGGAAAATAATGCGAATTTAAGTCTTAATATTGAATTATGTCATTCATTCCCTCTTCATAGAGTTGAAAGAATACTTGAAGAAGGGAATATTATTAATTTATTTAGTGCTCAGAATTCCACAACTCTTTATCCTTATGAGACTAGATATTTCTCTACAGGAATAAAAATAAAATTTCCTCCTCGAACTCAAGCTAGAATCACTCCTATCTCTAGAGTAATTCACAATAAGGGTATCTATGCTATAGAAGCTATAATCACCAGCGAAAATTATTCTTGTGATGAATTAGAAATTTTAGTAACTAACGTGAGCGAAAAATCATGTAGTATTTTGAAGGGTCAACGAATAGCTCATCTCACTATAGTTCCTTCTCTATCATTAGAATTAAAAATCTTTTCTAGCAAATTAGGAACCTCGTCTGAGCAATAGTTAAAAGAATGAAATTCAGATTGAAGATATTCTTGAATCCAAAGATTTTCTTTAAAGAATTTTGTATATCTATCTATAAAACTAAGAAATTGTTCTTGATTAGTTTTTTTAAGATTCTTTCTAATCACAGATTCTGATGTGTTGCAAAAGATTATGTCAGAGGGATAATAAATTTCTTTCATCTGCATAAGATGAGAAAATACATATTCTTTTCCATCCTTTGAGCAAATCGAATTCCAAAACTGATAGATAATTCCAGAAATGAAAGGAGTTCGATCTATAAAGATAATATTATTTTCTGTGGTTATTTCATCAATTTGGGAAAGAATATCATTCCATGCTTTAAAATATTCATCAATAACAAAGAATTTATGAGCTCGAAGAAATTCATTGTCACTAAGATAAGTTAATTGAGATAGAGGATATTTTTTCAGAAATGGTATTCTCGAACTTCCAGGACAATGAAATTGATATATATTGTAATCGGTTTGGAATTTCAATCTTCCTGATAAATTTTTGATTAAAGTGGACTTTCCACTTCCATCGCATCCTTCTATCCATATGATTTTATTGTGCATTAACATAGGCTATAACTTGATTCAAACTGTCTGTTAGAATTATTAGATAATTTAAAAATTCAGGAGTAAAGTTTCCATTTTCATCAGTGATATTTCTTGGTGGTAGAGGAACGACCGGAATTGAAGTAGTCATAACATTAAATCAAGTAATGACTACATTCTATCACTTTTCTTGAGCGGTAATTTGAAGTCCGTTGAGAATTATTGGGAAATGAGTTAATTGTAAATTTCGTATATTACTCTGAACAGTGAAGGGCTTCATACTAGTAGCTTGAAAGAATTCTATAAGAATTTGAGGATTATATTTTACAGTGATATTTCCCTTAATAATTTTATGAAAAGTTTTTCTGTTTACTGGGAAGAATCCATTATTGAATTGAACCCAAGTATTATCAGAAGTTTTAGTTAATATTCTAAAGGCA
>JACCDR010494035.1_pt1 | contig 11720 bp, 13 predicted proteins | sample 7446431 | NCBI WGS metagenome assembly JACCDR01 (sample SAMN15323443, study PRJNA562643) | freshwater metagenome | isolation source: river surface water | place: USA:Blue River Watershed | collected 2017-08-17
CCGATGCCGCACCGGGCCGCGTACCAGGCCGCCGTGACCCGCATTCGCCGGACGCAATTCAACAGCATCGGCCCGCTGACGGTGCGCGTCGATTCGTACAACACGCCTTGAGGTAGCCCATGGGACTTGAAACCGGCACCAAGTGGTCCGATCTGGTCACGACCAACCCGACTAGCAGCGACCCCCGTAGTCAAGGCGACGATCACCTCAGGCTGATCAAGACGGTTGCCGTCACGATGAGCACGAAGTCGCTGTACGACACGGTGACCAACACGGGGACATCGGCAACGGCAACGGCTGGCGTGCTCCAAATCTGCACCAACGCATCGCCGGTCACGTTGACCATGCCTGCAAACCCGACCGCGGGTGATCTTGTCGGGGCCGTCTTCACAAACAACGGCACTTCAAACGTGCTCGCGCGCAACAGCCAGCCCATCCAGTCGGCTGCGTCTGACAAAACTCTGTCGGCATACGTCGCTAACTCGATCACGACGTGGCGCTACGTTGACGCCACCCGCGGCTGGTTGCCGGAGCAGTATTGATGCTTCAGGGCCGCTCTCGTAACGGAATCATCACGCTGCCTGTGGGCGGCGGGATCGTTGCCGACGAGGTTTCGCACGAGCTTGCAGAGAACGTCTGCACCGATGGCAACAACGTGCGATTCCGTGATGGGTACGTCAGGAAGACCGAGGGCTATGCGGCCACGCTGACGACGCCAATCGTTGTTCCGTACCACCTTGCAAACCTGCAGAACAGCGGCAACACGTTCTGGGTGCATGTGGGCCTAACGTCGGTCTACTCCGACAACGGCACGACGCAAACCAACATCACCGGAACTGCGCTGACTGGCTCGCTGACTCAGAAGATCACTTCGTGCGTGCTTGGCGGCGTGCTGATCATCAACAACCAAGCCGACCGCCCGAAGTATTGGGCGGGTTCGGGGAGCCTTGCCAACCTGACGGGCTGGGCATCGACGCACCGTTGCAAGGCGCTGCGCAGCTTTAAAAACTATCTTATTGCGCTCAACGTCACCAAGGGCTCGACTAACTACGCCTCAATGGTGAAGTGGTCGCACGCGGCGGCCCCTGGTTTCATTCCTGATAGCTGGGACGAGAGCGACGCCACCAAGGACGCTGGCGAGCTTGACGTTGCAGAGACAGACGATGAAATCGTGGACGGCCTGGCGCTGGGCAACACGTTCATCATTTACAAGCAGCGCAGTTGCTACGGTATGCAATACCTCGGCAACAACAGCATTTTCCGGGTGTTCAAGCTGCCTGGCGGGTTTGGTGCGTTGTCGCAGAACTGCGTAGCCGATACGCCCAACGGGCACGTTGTGCTGGCTAACGGGCCGGATGTGATCCTTCACTATGCCAACGAGCCAAAGAGCATTCTTCAGGGCCGCTGGCGCAAGTGGCTGGCCGACAACATCGACCCGGCCAACTACGGCAACTCGTTTGTCGTCAGCAACCGCGACAAGTCCGAAGTGTGGGTGTGCATTCCGACGACCGGCTCGACTTACCCCAATGTGGCGTTGGTCTGGAATTGGAACGACGACACCTGGACAAAGATCAGCATCCCGAATCTGACGCATGCCAACTTCGGGACGTATGCGCCTGCCAACGAGTCATGGGCGGCCAATGCTGACACCTGGGCGGCTGATGATGACCCTTGGGACTCCATTGACGTATCGGCCCGTTTGCTTGCCTCGTCAGCTAATAGCAAGCTCTACCTAATGGACGAGGGCGACACCGCGGATGGGTCCAACTTAACGGCCACTTTCTCGCGTGTGGGCCTGTCGTTTGGCGATGCCGATACCCGCAAACTGCACCGCGGCGCGACCCTTCGCGTGGACGCTGATGCAGGCACTGTGCTGAGTGTCGAGGGCGCTTATTCCGACGACGTGGAAGGCCCCTACAGCTACTCGTCGGGCGTCACCTACACGGTAGGCACAACCCGCAAGGCTGATTGGCTGGTGTCTGGTCGGTTTGTTGGCTACCGGGTCACATCGACCGGCGCTGGTCAATGGCGCATCAAGTCGGTTGGCAACGACGTGAAGCCGCTGGGGAGCTTCTGATGAGCTACACCCCCGGCGCACTCCCGAAAGAAGCCCCCCCGTATTTGATACGGGAGCTTCTGGCCATTGCCGAGGCGGCTGTTGCGGCTGTACCTACGGTCACTTACGACACGACATACACCGCGCCAGACAAGCCGCGCGCCGGGCAGTTTTACGTCGCTGACGGCACCAACTGGAACCCGGGGTTCGGGGTCGGGCCGTATATCTACTTGAACGGCTCCTATGTCCCGATGTTTGGCCGCGCGTCCGACGTGCTCGAAACCGCAATTATCGCGTGCAGCGATGAAACGTCGGCCATCACCACGGGCACGGCAAAGGTCACGTTCCGCATGCCTTGGGCTGCGACTCTGGTCGCTGTGAAGGCTGGCCTGACTGCCGCCCCAACTGGCGCCGCGTTCATTGCCGACATCAACAAGAACGGCGCCACCGTGCTGTCAACCAAGCTATCCGTCGATGCCGGCGAGAAGACCAGCTACACCGCGGCCACGCCTGCGGTCATCAGCGTTTCGAGCTTTGCCATTGACGACGAAGTGACGATCGACTTCGATCAGGTGGGCTCGACCATCGCAGGCGCTGGCGTGAAGTTGACGCTGTTCTTCACGAGGGCGGCGCAATGATCTACGTCGCATACCCAGGCTTTAGCGGAACCCTTGATCCCGACTGGGACAAGGTGGTTCTGCTGCTGCATGGCGACGGGTCAAACGGCGGCACGATCCTTGACACCAGCGGCAGCAATCACACGATCACTGCCACTGGAACGCCCGCAATTAACACGTCAAACGTCAAGTTTGGCAGCGGCGCTCTGTTGTTCGCCGGCTCGGCGGGCTACTTGTCAGCAGGAGCTTCGGCTGACTGGCAGTTTGGCAGCGGCGATTTCACTGTCGAGTTCTGGCACGGGTACTACGCCTGGAACGGTGTCGCGTTTGAAGAGCCGCTAATTGGCGCCTGGTCAAACCTGCCGGGGCAGGGCTTCCTTTGGCTGTCCACCGTAGACATTAACAACCGCCTGACGTTCTATTACACGACGGGCGGCTCGACTAACTTCACTGCGAAGACAACCAACAGCACGAACGGCATTGGCTCGTCATATAGACACGTCGCCATCACGCGAGAGTCCAACACGTTGCGGATTTTCTTTGATGGCGTCCAAGAGTATTCTGGCTCAATCACCGGCTCAATGGGCACAGACCCGAACACCGAACTGACGATTGGCGGCGTGAACTACACGAGCGACAAGCCATACAACGGCAGGCTTGACGACATCCGCATCACCAAAGGCAAGGCCCGATACACCGCGGCTTTCACGCCTCCGACCGCAGCATTTCCAGACGGGTGACACATGGCATACACACCAGACCAGATCAAGCAATTCGTCACTGACAAGGGCATCGCTAACAACCCATACGCGATGTACTCATACGCCCAGCAATACGGCGTGGGTGCGGATCAGGTCGATAAGGCCATGGGCTACGACGCAGGCACCTCGCAGAAGTGGATTCAGCAGCAAGGCTTGTCCATGCCTGGGCAGCCGCAGCAGCCTCCGACGATGCCAGGCGCAGGAGGCCCGCCTCCGTCGATGCCGCAGCCCAATACGCAGCAGCCTCCCAACCCATACCAGCCGAACAGCCGCCCGCCGGGTCAACAGAACCCGTACATGCAGCAGATGGGCCAGGACATCACGCGGCAGGTCACCAACAACTTGCAACGCAACATCCTCCCCGGCATCGGGCGCGGGGCTGTGGCGGCTGGCGGCTATGGCGGCTCGCGGCAGGGCATCGCTGAAGGGCTGGCGATTGGCGAGACAAACAACAACCTCGCGGGGCAGTTGGCAAACCTGTACGGAAACCAGTTCAACACGGATCGCAACTACGGCCTAGCCAATGATGCGATGGACTTGAACGTCTACAACGCCAATCAAAACTGGATGAATCAGGGCCAGCAGAACCAGTTGAACCTGATCGACCGCATGCTCGGCTGGAATCAGCAGGGCGTGAACAATGCGACCAACATCCAGAACACCCCTCTGAACTACTACAGCCAATTCGCAAACATCGGCACCAACCTTTCGGGGTTGGGCGGCACAAACTCAACGCAGATGCCTGGCAATCCGTTGTTGGGCGGCCTTAGCGGAGCGCAGCTTGCGCAGTTGATCTACGGCCAGATGGGCAAGCCATGACCTTACAAGACCAGATCCGCGCCCGCTGGGGCCAATATGGCGACTGGAATGCAGCCGGCCAGGATCAGGTCGATGCGCTATCACGTTTGCTGCAGGCTAATGGCGTAAACGATCTTTCGCAGTTCAACCTCAAAGCGCGCGACTGGGAGCGGCCCGGCTACACAGAGCGCCGGGGCGGGGACGCCGAAGAAATCGTCGACGTTGGCCCAACTTCCGGCACGGCTTTTGACGCCTTTTACGGCGATAAGCAGCTCGGGTTTCTTGGCGACATCAACCGAGACGGCAGTTACTCGGCGCAGCCGTGGGGGCAAGTCGCAGGCAACGAGGGGCTTGGGAATCTGAGGGGGGCCGGCGACCTGCTGGGATGGAACGCTCAAGGCGGCGGTAACACGTCATTTCAAGTTGTCAAAGGCCCCGGCGGAGAGCCTGTAGTTGTTCCTGTGTGGGGATCTTCAAGTCAAAGCACTTACGAAGGGATTCGCGGCATCGCATCTATCGCAGCGCTTGCCGCAGGCGGCTACTTCGCGGGCGCTGGCGGTGCGACAGGCGCAACGGCGCAAGGGGCGTTGCAAGGATACGGAACGGCTGTCGGTGGCAACATTCTTGCCAACCCAAATGGAGACGTTGACTCGCTCGTGAAGTCGTCCCTGACGGGGGCTGCCACTGGGGCAATTTCAGGCGGCGTCAAAGCATATGGCGCTGATCAGGGATGGAGCCCAAATGTAACTAAGGCTGTTTCCAATGCCGCAACAACTGCGGCGCGCGGCGGAGATGTGCGAGACATTGCTGGCGGCGCCATATCTGGCGGCCTGCTTAACGTAACCGGCAACGAAGCGTTGGACAGGGCTATCGCTTCTGGCGGGTCAAATCTTGTTAGAGGCGGCAGCGGAAGCGACGCGCTAAGAGCTGGGATTATCAGTGGCGCAACGGGTCTTCTCAATGGCGGCGGGTCTGCCAGAAACCTTGCCGACGCAAACAGCGACGCATTGTCGGAAGACAACATTGTTAGGTTTGATGGGGGTAACACCGTGGATGACTTTGACTGGGAAGCCTGGATTCAGGAACAGATGGACGGCAGCAACCGCGGCACGGACCCTTACCAATTCAACTGGGAAGACTTGGGCGTTGATGCTGGAACCGACTACAGCAACGAAGGCCGGAACTACCCGACCACGACATCAACGCAGGGTCCGGGCGGATCGCCTATCAACTCCGGCGGCGGTGGCGGGCCAGTGACCAATGGCCCAGGCGGCAGCCCTCAAACGCAGCCGCCGCAATCCTTTGATCTTGGCAAGTTGCTTGCAACCATTTTGGGCGCCGGGTTGGGCGCCAAGTCCAGCCAAGACCAGCAGCAAACCAACACGCGCGAACCGTGGGCGCCTGCGCAGCCCATGCTAAAGGGCCTGATCAACGAAGGCACCGACCTTTACAACCAATTCAAGGCGCAGCCGTTTAACGGCGCCCAAATGGCCGGCTACAACAACATGGCCGGGCTGCTGGATCTGGTGAACAAGAACGCGGGCGGCTTGCTGAGCGGCTTCCAAGCCAACGCATCGGGCGCAAACCAGTTTTCAAGAAGCAATCCTCAGCGCGGGCTGATCGGGTCGAGCTTCAACCCGACCGCAGAGCAGTGGAATCCGCAGTCATACGGTCGATTTGGAGGCTGACATGGGATTGTTGTATGCCCTGAACTCAGACGAAGGCCAGATGGCCCTCGGTCTACTTGCCGCTGCCGGCCCGTCTGCCACTCCGATGAGCTTCGGACAGCGGCTGTACGGGGCGATGCAGCAAGACCAGGCGCGCAGGAGCGAAGCCGAAGACCGCAAGATGCGGCAGCAGATGCAGCAGATGCAGATGCGCGCTTTGCTTGAGGGCGAGGCGGCGCGAAAGAAGGCGGCAGAGCAAGAGCAATCGCGGCTGGGCTACCTGGGCGCCATTGACTCAAGCCAAGGGCCGCCGATGCCGCTGAGCACGCCCCGGGCGTTGGCTGCTGGGTTGAGCCTGCAAGAGATTGGCGCGCTGCAGCCGCAACAATCCAAGCCGCCCGAATTCAAGGTGGTGGGCGGGCGACTGGTGCGCATTCAAGGCGATGACGTGCGCGAAGCCTATGCGGCGCCTGAGAAGCCGAACCTGAACGAATTGATCATTCCGGGGCCGGACGGTCAGCCGATGCTGAACAAGGCGCTGTTCGATGCCAAGCGGCAACTTGCGCAAGCCGGGGCCACAAATGTTGGGCTGACAACTTATGGCAGCCCGGTGGCGGCGCAAGACGCTCAGGGCCGCCCGGTGTTTGTGCAGCCGACAAAAGACGGATCGCCGGCCATGGTGATGCCGGGCATTCGACCGCCAAAGACTGCGGCAGAAGAACGCGCCGAGGCCGAGCAGGGAACGCGCGCCCGCCAAGGTCAGCAGATGAACGAGGTGCTGACGGCGGCTGAAACGATCCTGAAGGGCGGTAAGGCTACGGCCAGCGGTATCGGCAATGTCATGGACGCGGGCGCGCGGGCTGTAGGCGTCACGACCCCGGGTGCGCAGGATTCGGCTCGGCTGCAGGCTTTGTCAGGCTGGCTGGTGGCAAACGTGCCGCGCATGGAAGGCCCGCAGTCCAACTTTGACGTGCAGAACTACACCACCATGGCCGGCAAGATTGGCGACCCGACGGTCCCCATTGCAGAGCGACTGGCGGCGCTCGGCACGGTTCGGACTTTGCAGCAGCGTTACGCAGCCATCAACGGCGCCCCGATTTCTGGCGGCGCAACTGTGGTGCGAACTGGCCGAGATGCCCAGGGACGAAAGGTCGAGCAGATGAGCGACGGGAGCATTCGCTATGGCAAAGATTGACCCCGCGTCGATCACATGGGATGAGCCGGCTGGCATCACTTGGGATGACGAGAAGAAGCCGGCAAAGGCGGAAGACAAGCGACCGTTCATTCAGCGGCTGCTTCAGGACGGCCCGGCCGGGCTGGTTCGTGGCGCTGGCTCGATTGGCGCCACGCTGCTAACCCCGTATGACCTTGCAGTCGGCAACACCAAGAGCATCGGCAACCCCGAGCGCCGGCAAGCAATGGATGACGCCTTCAAGATGATGGGCGTCGATACAGAAGGCATGCTGTACGGCGGCGGCAAGCTGGCTGGCGAGATTGCCGGCACTGCTGGCGCTGGTGGCGTGCTTGCCAACACTGCGCGCTTGCTGCCGGGTGCCGCGCGAATCGCGCCGGCTCTTGATGCCGTGCGGACGGCCGGCTTCAGTGCTGGCGGTGTGACGGGCGCTGGCGGCGCTGGCCTGCGGGCGCTAGGTGGTGGCGTAACTGGCGGCACGTCTGCCGCGCTTGTCAGCCCAGAAGATGTCGGGACGGGTGCGGCAGTTGGCGCCTTGCTTCCCGGCGCGCTGCAAGTTGCTGGCAAGGCCGGGTCTGCTGTTGGTTCCGCGTTTGCAAGCAGCAAAAAGAAGGCGGCGCAAGACTTGGCGCAGGCGCTCAATCTGGGCGACAAGAAAGCAATTCAAGCTGCGGTTGAAAAGCTCAAGGCTGCTGAAGAACTGGTGCCGGGCTCTACTCCGACAGTTGCCCAAGCCCTTCAAACGCCTGATGCCGGGATCTTGCAGCGCGTTGTGAGTGACAGCCCTGGTGGGAACTCGTTGCGCGACGTGCTGGCGGCCCAGAATGCTGCGCGGTTGTCTGCGCTCGAAGGCGTGGCGCCGACATCGCCTGTTGGGCTGCGTAGTGCGCAGCAAGACATGGGCGAGGCCATCATCCGCGAGGCAAAGCGAGGCGATGCCGCGGCAAAGCAGCGCACGCGCGACCTGTTCAATCAAGTGCCGCTTGATGATGCGTCCATTTATCTGCCGCTGGATGAGATCAGCGCGGCTCGAAACAAGTACTTTGGTCCTGGCTCGTTTGGCCCGCGCGGTGCTGTAGACGAAGCGGTTGCAAAGGCGCGAGAGCTTGGCGTCGAGACGGCGCCGGCCATGAAGGCTGCGCGCGGCGTGTCTGATGCTCCATCGCTGGCGCAGGCCGTGCGTCGAGCCGGCGGCATTTCAATCAACAACGCAAGCGGTCGGCGCGGCGAGATTGACGCGCTGCGCGGCGACTTGAAGAACCTTGTTCGGCAGAACGGCGGGCAGTCGCTGGCGAACATGGCGGGGCGCATGCACGAGGCGGGTTACATCGCTGATGACAGCGTTGATACCCTGCTGAATGCTTTGCGAAACGATGCCTTCGGCGGCCCGTCGCAGTCCATCTACGACGACATGACGCGCAGTTACGCGGCTGCGCGTGATGCTGCGATGGGCGACGCCCCGGGCGCTGTGGACGTGCCAAAGCAGGCCACGCTGCGCGAGATTCAGAACCTGCGCAGTTCGCTCGGCAAGAACGAGCGGATGATGATCAAGGAAGGCAACGACCAAGCGGCGGCGGCCCTTGGCGAGATGAAGCGGGCCATTGACGACAAGATCAATCAAGTCGTCCGTGGTGATGGCCTGCCTGATGAGAACCTGCCGATTGACTGGGCCAATTCACTGTCTGATGCGCTGAAAGCCAAGCGTGAGCAGGTGGCGCAGTTCAGGACCGGCCCGCAGGCTGATATCTTCCGCCAAGCCGGTAACGGGGCGCCGATGGTTCAGGGCGGCGAGGCTGCTGCCAAGTTCTGGGGCGCGCGGCCCGGCCTTGCCGATGACGTGGCTTCGTTCCGGCGGCTGATTGGCGACAACCCGAAGTTGCTTGGCCAGTTTCAAAGCATGGTCACGACGGAAGGCGCATCAACGGCTGCCGCGTCAGGCAACCTGACCAGCAAGTTTGTCAAGTGGGTTGACAACACCTTACCGGGTCTGAAGAAAGCCTTTGAGCCCGAGCAGGTGCGCACCTTGCAGCGCATTGCGGAAGACATCAAGCGGGCGGAAGCTGCGGCGGCGGCCGGCATGTCGCGTGGGTCGAACACCTACCAGAACGCATCAAATGCCCTAAGCCTTGGCCTGCTGGATAGCCCATTGGTAAACGCAGCCGCAAATCGCATTCCTGTGCTTGGGCAGTTCACGGGGCCGGCTCTTGAGGGTTTGCGTTCAACGGCGCGCAAGACAAAGGCCGAACGGCTAGCCGGTCTGCTTGGTGATTCGAACCTAGCGGCTGATCAGTTGGGCGGGTTGCTGAACATGCGGGAGAGCTATGCGTTGCCGCTGCTTAGTCGTGGCGGTCTTCTTTCCGCCCCGATCTTGGCGACCGACCAGTGAACGCGCAAAAGAAGTTCCACACGAACGCCGCAACGATCAAGACAACGGCCTTGACGAGCACGTAATCGATGAACTCCATCCGCTGAAGGTATCACATGGGACTACTCGACAACATCGACAGTGCAGATCACGTGGAATTGCTGCGCCGCCGCAAGCTCGCCACCGATCCTGCTACGCAAGCCCTGCTTGCAGGACGTGAACACCGAGCCTATGCCCGCGAGACGGTGCAGGACAACCCGCTGATGGCGCTGTCCCTGCTGGTGGCTACTCCTGCCTACCAACTTGCCAAGCTCGGCGGGCTGACGAACTCACGCAGCGCCCCGTCCATGTCTCAGATGGGGCAGGGGCTTCTTGGCATCGGCGAAGGTCTTTACAACAGGTACGGCAAATGAAAACCATCCGCGAACTGATCGAAGCCATTCGCGAACTGACTGCGGCCATTCGTGCGCTGAAAAACAACCCAACCACGCAAGGCGGGGGCGGCGGTGGACCGCAAGAGCCTCGCTAGTGCCCTGCTGCTGATTGGCGCGCTACGGCACTACGGCTGGGCGCTCGTACCCGTTGAATTGGCGGGTGTGGCGTCTAAGGGCCTTGGCGCGGTCGCCATCCTGTCGCTGCTGGCGCTGTTGCAGCCCAAAGGCATTGCGGCCTTGGTGGCTGCGTGGATCGCATTTGAAGAGCTTCAAGTGCTGATCTGTTCGGCCATGTGGATGCGCGAGCCGTGGCACGTTGAGCCCGGCCAGGCCATGTGCAGCGCTTACGTCGGCTTCGACATTGGGGCCATATCGCTTTGCATAGTTGCCGCTTTTGCGGTAGCTGTAAATTCTTACAGTGGCAACAAATATGGGGTTAGAGAAAATGAGCGATAGGCGGCCAGCGACAACCATCCCCGAGCTAGACGTTCACCTCGGGTATTTGCAGGCCGCAATCAAGGAACTGCAAGGCACGGTTTCGGGCATGGCAACAAAGGAAGACATCACGGCGATTGCGCAGCGGATGGAAACCTTTGCGACCAAAGAGGAATTGGCTCGCCTTGAGAAGCGCGTCGAGAACGACACGACGGTCAGCCGCCTTCGGCGATGGGGCGCAATCGCCACGTCAGTAATGGCAATCTTTGGTTTTTGCGTCGCGCTCTGGGCCGGCATTGGCTACGTAGTCCGATTGCAAGATCAGATCCAGGCTAAGCCGTGAAGCTGCCAGATCCAAACCTTCCATGGCCTATCCCAATGGCTGCGGTGGCGCTGATTGCCGAGTCAGAGGGCTTGCGCCTGTCTGCCTATCGCTGCCCGGCTGGCGTGCCAACAATTGGATGGGGCGAGACTGACGGCGTGCGCATGGGTGACACCTGCACTAAGGAACAGGCAGACCGCTGGCTGTTGGAAGACTTGCAGGAACGTGCCGCTGCCGTGCGTGCCGCATGTACCAATCCGCCAAGCCTGAACGAGCTTGGCGCCTTTGTATCGCTGGCCTACAACATTGGACTTGGCGCCTTTCGCAAATCAACGGCTCTGCGCTTGCACAACGCGGGCGACCATGCCGGGGCTAGCCGAGCCATTTGTCTGTGGGACAAGGCCAAAGTCAATGGCGTGTTGACGGTGCTAAATGGCTTGACAGCACGCCGCGCCAAAGAACAGGCGTTGTATCTCATGCCTGACGAGCCGGTGGCCGCGCCCATGCCGCAGGCAGTCGAAGCCGAAAGCAAGATCGCCGCAAGCCCCATCGTTCAGGGTGGCGTGACCACCACGGCCGGCGGCGGCCTGCTGGTGGCGCTGGAGGCCATCAAGGGCGATGTTGGCACGCTTGGCGACTGGGCGCGCACCGTGCGGGGCTTTCTAGCCGATTCAGTGGGCGTGCCGCCTGAGTGGGTGCTGCCCGGCCTGCTGATGATCGCGGGCATCGTGGTGGTGCGATGGCGGCTGAAGCAGCGGGCAGGGGGCTGGGCGTGACTGCGCTGCTGGGCATTGCCAAGGCGGTGCCGTTCTGGGTTTGGGCGCTAGTGGCCTGTCTTGCCTGGGGCGGCATCCAGCATCAGCGCGCCGGCCACCAGGCCACCAAGCGCGCCGAAGCCGAAAAGGCTGCCGCAGTCCAAGCAACCGCCGCAGCCGAGCAGGCCAAGGCCCGCGAACGGGAAACAGCCCTTGTCGAAGCAACCGGAAAGGCCGCCGATGCGTACCGTGCTGATCTTGCCAAGCGCCAGGCTGCTGCCGCTGCTGTTCGCGCTGACCTTGACCGCCTGCGCGACG
>JACCDR011894706.1_pt1 | contig 11719 bp, 28 predicted proteins | sample 7446431 | NCBI WGS metagenome assembly JACCDR01 (sample SAMN15323443, study PRJNA562643) | freshwater metagenome | isolation source: river surface water | place: USA:Blue River Watershed | collected 2017-08-17
AGGGGCGAACCCACGCGGCCCAATTCGACAGCGCGAGGTCGATGTCGCGCTGCGCGTCGGGTACGTCATGCAGGCCCTCGAACCAGTCAACGCGCACTCTGGTCCTCCTTGTCCACCAGCCAGTTCGGCCGGCACCTGCCCGCGTCCTGCATGGCGTGGCGGCGGATGTGGTCGCAGTCGGCGCAGAAGTCCACGGCGCGGTTGAACTCACCGCCCTTGACCGGCCGCATCTTCCTGTCGCTCGACACGGCGGCCACGGCGAGCCAGTGGACCCACTGCGGCTGATCCGTGAAGCACGGCGGGTGCTTCGGCGCCAGGGTGTCCAGCTCCAGCACGGCCTTGATGGTGTAGACGAGTTCGGTGGTCATGCAGCGTCCTCGGGCAGTTGGGGACGAGATGCGGGCCACAGGCCGCGGCGGCGAATCTCGGCGCGCGTGTGCGCGGCGGCAGAAGCCTCGAAGGCGCGGCGAGCTTCCTTGCCCATGCGCCCGCTGGTGCCGACGTACCAGTGGCATCCCGGGTCGGCGCCGTGCGGGCCGCAGCCAGGCCAGCCGTAGCGGCAGTCCGTCTTCAGGCCCATGCCTTTGCCCTCGTCGGAGTGCGCGAACTGCGTGAAGCCGACGATCCCGCACCGCGCACAGGCCAGCGTCCGCACGGCGTCCATGTAGGCGCGGTGCTGGATCGGCGCCTCCTTCGGCACCTGCACCGGCACGCTCATCCGCGCCTTGCCGTCAGACCGCGCACACTCACGCGGGCGCGGGGTGTAGGTGATGGTCTTCACCGGCCTGGGCGGCGGGGCCTTGCGGCGGATGGGCGTGCGGCGCAGCATGGGTCAGAGGCCGAAGAACCGGAGCAGCGGCACATAGAAGTAGAGCCAGAACGGGTCGTCGGCGGCGTGCGCGGCCAGCGGTGCGGCGATCAGGGCCAAGGTGATGAGCTTCTTCATGGGACTTCCTTTCGTGTGCCGCGCAAGGACCGGAGCGCGGCGATCCGGTTCCGTCAACGCCTCGCGTGGTGGTGGTACGGGATCAGTGGCGCCGGGCACTGCGCAACGGCCTCTTGCTCCAGCAGAGCCATCCGAACGCGCACCTCGGTGTACGTCTCGTGGTCCAGCACAGCGCGGCAGGCTTCGGCCCACGACACCCGGGCCTGCACCTTCCGCAACCACTTGATGCGCTCGTTGAGCAGCGTCAGTTGGCCGTCGATTTCCTTGGCGTTGAGCTTGGCCAAGTCGCGCCGCTGGCGGTGCGTCTGCGACAGCACCTCGGCCTCCAGATCGTGCCGCTGCTGCGTCAGTTCCTCGCGCCGCTTCACGCACTCCAGTTCGGCCTCGACCCACGGCATGTCGGCGATCCGGTCCCAAAACACTTGATCGTCTCGGTTCATGCTCAATGCCCCTGCCTGTCGCACCACTTGACGAGTGCCTTGGCGCTGACCGACCAGCTCTTGCCGCCGAATGCCGAGATGCCCAGCAGTTCCCGCCGCGGGAAGCCCTTGGGAGCTTTCCAGCCTTCGGGCGTCCACACGGTCATGTGCGACAGCCCGGCCTTGAGGGCGGCTTGCGCCGACTGCTTCAGGTGCGTCAAGGTCATGCCACCTCCAGCACAAGCGGCATCTGCCGCGGGTCTACTTCCACCAGCGTCGGCACCTGCTTGACCACGCGCACACGCTTGGGCTTCGGCGGCAGCATCGAAGCGGCGCACTTCGGGCCGAACACCAGCGGCACCGTCTTGGTCGGCACCGTCAGCGCGGGCTTGGTCAGGGGGCGGGAGCACTTGGAGCACTTCATGAGCGCCCCTTGATGGCGTCCACCATCTGAATCCGCATGCCGACCCAGCGCGCCACGTTCACGGCCCAGGAGTTGCCCAGGGCTTTGTAGCGAGGGCCATCGGCCGCAGGCTTGCCGCGGTAGGTGATTGCGGTGTAGCCGTCAGGGAAGCCCATCAGGCGCTCGCACTCCACCGGCATCAGGCGGCGCACTGCGGTGGCCTGCTGAACTCCTATGGAATGCCCGTCGGTGTCCAGCGGGCCGGACTTGTCACCGTACTGAAGCACCTGGCTCTGCCGCGCGTCGAAGGCAATGGCCGGCGCGTGCGCGCCTGCCGCAAGCGGGTGGCATGGGTCGCCCGGCTTCGGGTTGCTGCGATTGGCCGCGCTGGTGATCTGCGTGGTGTCGAACGGCACCGGCACCATGACGCTCGGTCCGCTGTGGTTTGCGCTCTGCCCACTGTTCGCGCCCATCGTGGCGGCCACGTTGCCGGTCAGCGCGCCGTTGAATGCGTCCACGCCAACCGGCACCAGCGGCGTACCGCGCCCCGTGCCATCCTCGCTGCCGTCAAAGCCTTCGCCGCGCAGGGTGTGAGCTACATCGAAGCGACCCCCGTTCGTAGGAATCAGCGTCTCCGATTCGCCGTCCAGGCGCCCCCCCCCCGCCTTTGGCGTTGAGGCAGTAGCTCACCAGCATGCCGGCCTCGGCGTCCTGCTGAGTGGCGCTGCCGGCGGCCTTGCCGTTGGCGCACAACGCGCCGGTCACGGCATCGCCGGCAGTGACCAAGCGGCTTACTCGGCTCCCGTCGCCGCCGATTGCAGGGCCTGCATCAAGGCAGGTGGCAACGCGCGTCCCCGCACTTCGGCGCGGCGCAGGATGCCCTTGCAGGCTTTCGCGCTCAAGAAGTACCGCTGCGGCACTTCTCCAGTCTCCAAGACATCCGACAACGAACACACGCTGTCGTCGCTGTGGGACGGCGCGAGCGTAGCCGTCCACTCGCACGTATTGAGCGTCCAGAACGCGGTAGGCGAACCCATACCCGAGTTGGGCCAGGAGTCGAAGGAAGGCGGCAAAGTCGGCCCCTCCGTTGCTCGACAGGACACCGGGGACGTTCTCCCAAACCAGCCAGCGGGGCCGATACCTTGCAGCAATGGCACCAAAGGTGAGCATGAGTTGGCCACGCGGGTCATCCAGTCCTGCGCGGAGTCCTGCGTTGCTGAAGGACTGGCAGGGAGTTCCGCCGCAGAGAACATCGAGAGTTGCATCAGGCCAATCCTTGAAGTTGGTCATGTCGCCCAGGTTGGGCACGGTCGGATGCCGCTGCGCCAGCACGGCGCTGGCGAACGGGTCAATCTCGCTGAAGAACTCGGCGTGCCACCCGAGCGGGTTCCAGGCGGCCGATGCGGCTTCAATGCCGCTGCACAAGCTGCCGAACTTCATGCCGCCTCCATCCGATGGACCACCGCCCACGCATCCCGCTGGGACTTCGCATCAGCGGCCAGAAGCGTTGTGAGGGCGTGCTGCAGCCCGATGTCGATGGCCGGCGCATCGGAGTAGCGCCAGCGGTACTTCCGCTGCGTGATGGCCGACAGCGTGGACATGGCGCCCGCCATCACCCGGCAGGCCGGGCTGTCGGCCTTGCCTGCGCGCTCCAGCAGCACGATGGCCACGGCCAGGGCCTTCGCGGCGGCGTCCACGTCTTCCCGGTCCACAAACTCCACGGGCACGTACCACCCAATCGTGAAGTCCCGCATCTCGATCCGCGCCCGCTGGCGGGCCACGGCTCGGGCGATGGGGTTGGCGGCGATGTTGCGGTCCACCACCTGAAAGAAGGTGCTCACGTCAGCGCCTCCACTTCCACGCGCACGGCGTAGGTCTTCGGGGCGCCGCGCTCCTGGCGGTACAGCCAGGTGATGCGCGGGTCGTTGTCCTTCACGCCGAGCCAGTCGGCGATGCCGTCCACCACGTTCTTGACGGAGGCCGCGAGGTTGTCGTGGGAGTCCAGCGGCCGAGGGGCAATGCGCGTCACCCGCACCTTCACCGGGCCAAGCAGGCGCGGCTCCTTGTCAGCGGCGCGCAGTGCGGCCCAGGCTGTCGTGCGGTGCAGCTTGGCGCGGCTGGCCTTCTTCGCCCAATGCTCGCGCTCGTTGAGCACGCTCACGGCCTTGATGGGGAGGGTCACGGCGATCACGCGGCCACCTCCTGCCGATCCAGCACCACGCCGCGCTCGGCTGCAGTGGCTTGCAGGAACTCGATGAACTCGATGAACTCGGCCTTGCGGAACTCGCTGGTCCGCATGCCCAGGATCACCATGCCGCCGTTCAGGCCCATGGCGACGCGGTGCGTCTCGTTGCGGAAGGCCGCAGTCAAGACATCCTTCCATTCGAGGGGTTCAAGCCGCACCATCTGACCGTTGACCGGCCACTTCAGTTGCTCGCTGAACGCCTCCAAGATGACCCACATGAGACTGTTCTGCGCGAGGTTGCGCTTCGGCGGCCGGCACACCACCTCCCACCCGTGCGGCATCTCCGACACGAACGCCACCGCCCGACGCCGGGCCTCGTCGTGCGCCATCACGAAACGCTTGGCTTCGGTCATGCCACCGCTCCGAAGAACTTGACCCGCGCCGCAGCCTTTTCCTCGGGCAGCGGCTCGTACTTCGCGCACTGGCGCTCCTTGGTGGCCGGCAGGTAGGTAGATCCGCCCAGCGTCTCCAGGCACGCCACGAATCCAGCCCGCGCCATCGCCTTCCTGCTGGCGTCGTTCTTGGGGTGCTCGGTGTCGCGCGTGGCGCTGCGGGAGCAGGTGCAGCAGTTCATGTGCGGCTCCGTTCGGGCCAGTCGGCGGGGCGGTCGGTCCATTCGATGAGACGCATCGGCTCACCGGCCGCAATCCCGGCCCTGCGCTCGACCTCGTGCGGCAAGTCACTCGCAATCGCGCACGCGCTCCACCGCTCGCCGTCCCACCAGCGGAAAAGGTGGCGATTGCGCGTCGTGCTCGCCGGCCACCACCCCACAGAAGGCGGCGGGCCGCTGCGCCACTTCGGCGCGATCACGCCGCCACCTCAAAGATCGACCGCACGCCCCGCGTGAACGGCACCGGCTTCTCCCCGGCGCGGCTGCGCAGGTGCGCGAAGCTGCCCTTGCTCCACGCCGATTCCAGAACCGTCTTCAGCGCCACCTTCCGGGGCTTCGGCGGGGCCTTGGGCTTCGGCGGCTTCGGCTTCGGCGTCTTCTTCGGCAGCGCGGCGATCCGCACCTTGCGTTCCTCCGCGCGCCACGCTGACCACCACGCGCGGTGCATGTCCTGCAGCCCGGCCTCGACGTAGCGGCGCGAGGTGTGCAGGCCCATGCGCTTCTGCCGGGGGCCGGGCTCCACGGCGCCGGACTTCTGCAGCTCCAGCAGCCGCACGGCGACGCGGCCGACGCTCATGGCCATGGTCTGCGCGACTTCGAGCGAACTCAGGCCGCGGGCGCCGGATCCCGTGATGGCGGCAAGGATGGCGTCGCACTCGGCGGTACGTTGCGCAAGGCGCGCGGCGGCTTCTCGGGGACTCAGGCGAGCCATCAGACGGACTCCTGCGGTTGTGGTTGCGGGCGACGAACGCCCAGGGCAGCCAGGGCGGCGATACGCGCGGCCTCGGCTTCGGGGGACTGCGCGGCGGCGGCGTGGGCCTGCTGCTGCGCGAGGTAGTCGGCGGTACGGTCGGCGGCGTCGCTGGGCACCGTCACCGGGTCGCGGCGCTCGCCCTTCAGGCGCTGGCAGGTGGCCTTCAGGTACTCCCGGGCCTCGGCCGGCGCAGCCATCACGGCGGCGGTGACGGCCTCCTTGACCACGGGTAGCCCGTAGTCCTTGACCAGCTTGCCCATGAAGGTCCGGCACATGGCCTCGGACTTGCAGCCGCCGGCCTGCAGCACGTCCACGGCGGATCGCCACACGTCGGCCTTCTCGCGTTCCTCGGCTGACAGCACGCGCTTGGCAGCCGGCGGCGATGGGATGGCGTCCGCTGGCGGATCGCAGCCCGGGTCTTCGCCTTCAGGGTTATCCACAGACGGCTCGCCGTCCGAAGCGTTAGCTTCGGAATCTACGGATACGCCTTCGCCTACGGATACGTCTAGGTGCGCAACTGCTGGCGTATGCGCAGCATCTGCTACGCATGTGCTCATCGGATTCGGGAAGGCGCTTTTCTTTGCGCGCACCTGCTGTCCGAAGTCCAGCACTTCAAGGTAACGCTCCCCGTCCTCTGCCGGGTACACCCTTACAAGGGCCGCATCTACGCAAGCGCGCAGCCACTTCCCAATGTCCGGGTCGGAAACCTTGTTGAGCTGTCTCGGGTAGCAGGCCGCGCGCAGCAGCCCCTCGTCCGCGTAGTAGCGCCCGAAGTCGTCCACCACCGAATGCAGCCGGCGATAGAAGACTTCTTCGGCCCAGCCCAGCCGCGCAATGCGCGGGCTGGTCAGGATGCCTTGGCGAAGGATGCGGTTAGGCACCAGCGGCCTCTGCTTCCTTGATCTTTGACCAGCAAATGCCGCAGAAATAGCGGAATCGCTGATCCAGGGAACCTGGCTTCTTCGAGAATGCAATCTCCGCAGCCTCGATCACGGCGTACTTGCCGAGACGCTCGTTGAAGGTGCGAATGCTGGTCAGGTAGGCGCGCGAGAATCCGTTGCTTGCGCCCGACTGGATAGCCTCGGCGACTTCCCACATATCGGCCTCAATGCGCTCTCGTCGGGCCTCCATGACTTCCGACCATCCGGCCAGTTGAGCCTCGCGCTCGCGCGTCTCGTTGGCCTTGTCCTCCAGGGACTTAGGCGCGGCGTTGAGGTCACGCGCACCCTTGCCCAGATTGCACGGCGCGCAGGCCGTGATGAAGTTGTCCATCGTGTTCTGCCCGCCACCGGCCACCGGCACGATGTGGTCCACATGCAGGACCACTTTCGGTGGGTGCGCGCCGCAGTATTGGCAGGTGAACTGGTCGCGTTTGAAGACCTCAAATCGAGTCTTCGTGCTGATCGGCTTTCTCTCGTTGCTCACGTCTTCATCCAAGACCATCGCAAAGGGCACCTGGGCAGGCGGGCGATGAAACCGCTTTTCGGTAGCGAACCTAGCCCCGTGCTGAAACGTCACGCCCGCTCCCACTCCCGTTCCTGCCGCCCCGATGCGCTGGGCACCGTGCGGCCGGTCAGCCGGATCAGCCCGGCCCGCTCCAGCTCGCACAGCCGCTTGCCCACGCGATGCGCGTCCAGGCCGATGCGCGTTGAGAGGACGCTGGCGCCGGCCGGGCCGTGCTTCAGGGCTTCGAGAATCAGCGCGTGGTGGCGCTTGGCGAGTTCCACCGCGCTGGCGGCGGCGGCGTGCGATGTCTCGGGGTCCACCCGGCGGGCGCGCGGGGGGTCAACGTCGAATGACAGGGCCAGTTGGTTCATGTCAATCGGCGTGCCCGCCCGTATCCGCGTCGAATGGATTGGCACCAGCCACCCGCACGATCACACTGGCCTTTCGGTGCTCGGCTGCGGCCCGCTCGCGCAGCCACTCCGTCACCAGCTTCGTGCGGTCAATGCCGCGGTCGATGGCGATGGCGTCGATCACCTGCACCACCTCAATCGGCACCAAGGGCCGAATCTCCACGTACTGACGATCCGCACGCGCGGGCCGAGAAAAAAGGAGGTCTTCCATGGATGTGAACCAGTGGGCGTCGGCGGCGGTTGCGGCCATGCTTGAGCGCGTCAGGGCGATGGCTGCGGCTGAATGGGTGCGGCTGGCCAACGAGGTCAGGCGGTGACTCGCGGCGGCGCCTTTGCGCGCGGCATGTGCGGCCAGAACATCCGCACCGTGTCCAGCCCGGGGTTGCGGGTTTCGCCCGCACGGACCTTCCACAAAGTCGTGAAGGGCACGCCGGACAGCTTCGACAGCTCCTGCACTTGTGCGTGCGAGAGCGCCTGAAGCTCGGCGCGAACGGCGAGGGTGCTGGGGATGAATGCGTCCATGGCCCAGCATCCTACCGAATTCGGTGTGATGTGTCTACCGCATTCGTTTGGGTTGGTGCGCTACCTTGTCGGGATGGGGCCGACAGCTACCGATACCAAGACGCTGCTGTGGCGGAACGTCGCCGCGCTGATGCACCGGGAGTGGGGTGAGGAACGCCTGAGCGAGCTTGCCAGGCGCACCGGCCTGGGCGCGGCCACGATGACGCGCATCAAGAAGCAAGAGACGAGCGTGGGCTTGGACGTGCTCGAAGCCATCGCCAAGTTCTTCAAGGTGGAGCCGTGGCAGCTCATCACGCAAGACCTTGGCACCTCGCTCTATGTCATAGATGCCGAGCGCCGAATCGTCCCTGTGTATCACCAAGACCCTGAAGGCTTGTCTAGGAAACGACAAGCGCGCGCCGCGTGATGCCGGCAGTTCATAGGTTGCCGGCCCGGCGCGCATCCTCCAATGGTCGGACGCCGCGCCGTGGGGACGATTTGCCCCCGCAAGTGAGTGGCGAGGTCGTGTCTATCTGCGGGACATGGGGACTATTTCTCAACGACGGGGAGGCGCCGTGAAGGAAGAGGCCAGATTGATCCTGCTGGCAGCCGGCATCGCTGCGGCGGTGGTTGCGTGGATGTTTCGGTTCGACGTGCAGACGGTGGCGCGCGGAGGGGAGGGCACGATACCGGCCGCCTACGTCTTGGATCGCTGGACGGGCACGGTGCGCCTGATCGTCGGCATTCGAGCCACCGAGGTTGAGCCGAACAAGACAGCGCCGCAGTAGCCAGCCGACCCAAGCCCGCCGAGTGCGGGCAAATTTTTTTCGTCACCCTACCCAAAACGGTTGACCTAGCCTACCGCATTCGGTAGAGTTGACTCCGCGCTGTAGACACACAGCGAAGGAGCCAACAGTGAACATCCACACCCCCGCCCGCCAGCCCAACGAGTCGCAGGCCGACTACCGCGCCCGCCGCGCTGCCAGCAACCGCGCCAACGTCCAGCCCAGCGGCGGCCGGCAGACCTCGCGCGAACTGCAGCGCGAAGAACGCCGCAAGAACGGCCACCTGCGCGGCACCTACGGCCAGGGCCTGCGCAACCACTTCAACCGCAAGCGCGTCGAAGCCCAGAAGGGCGTCCCGCGCGATCCGGCCCGCCTCAAGCAGATCGACAAACACGGCTTCTACACCGTGACCGGCGCCACGCGCATGGTCATCGAGTCGCCGTTCCCGGCGCGCATGGAGCGCCGCAAGTGGCTCGCCGGCATCAGCGCGCAGCGCGGCTACTGATCCGCCGCCATGAGCGCCATCAACGTCCCCGCCGCGCGCTACCACGCTGTCGTCGCGCAGGCCGGTGAAGCCACGGCCAAGCTGCAGAGCTACGGCGCCATCGCCGACGCGATGTTGAGGATCAAGGCCAACCCCACCGAGGCCGAACTGATCGGCCTGAAGTCGGCCATCGAACTGCTGGAGTTCCGCATCGGCGCGGAGCAACTGCTGGCCAGCCGCCGCGGCATGGTGGAGTGGGCCGAGTTCGAGCGCATCCACGGGGGGGCGCTGTGATGCTGCGCCGCCCCTACTCCGAAAGCCCGATGGCGTGGAACGTGGCCGCGCGCACCGCGGAGTCGCGCATCGACTACGCCTGCCCGATCCAGCGCCAGCGCGACGCCAAGAGCGACCGCACGCTGCTGGTCCTGTTCGTCATTGCGCTGCTGGCGCTGCTGATGGGAGTCATGTGATGGTCAACCTGCAACGCTTCTGTGCCGTGCCCGGCATCGACGTGCGCGAGTACCTGCACCGCCCGTGGCGCGATGGCAAATGGAGCTACGCCACAAACGGCCACGTCATGGTCCGTACCCGCGACTTCGACGCCACCGTGGGCGACAAGACCGACAAGCACCCGCCCATGGCTGTGTCGATGTTCGACGACTTCCGCGCCAAGCACGGCGACGTGCCGATGACCGCGCTGGCCGACTTGCCGCCCGTGGACAACTGCCCGACGTGCAATGGCAAGGCCAAGTTCAACGCCATCAAGTGCCCGTCGTGCAACGGCGGCACGTTCGACCACTTCGGCCACACCTACGACTGCCTGTACTGCGAAGACTCGCCGGTTGAGCCGGGATTTGTGGTCAGCGACGGCCTCGACGCCAAGGCGATGCCCTGCCAGTGCTGCCTCGGGCGCGGCTTCAAGATGACGCAGCACGTCCTCAACGGCACGGGGTTCGACCTCGGCTACCTGCACTGGATCGCCGCGCTGCCCGGCCCGATCCAGTTCGCCATCTACCCCGGCATCAACGCCAACAACGCAGGCGCCTTCTTCACCTTCGACGGTGGCGAGGCCATCTTGATGGAGCGGAGAGCCTGATGGACCGCAGCCACCACGCCGAACCGCCGCTCTGGCCCTACGAGCCGGCCCACGCCGCCATGGACTACGACGACGACCCGCCCAAGGAACCGCTGACGCTGACCGACCGCATCGAAATCGTGCTGGCGTGGTTCGCGGCCGGCTGCATCGTCGGCGGTGGCTTGGCGGCCATCTTCTACTGACCCCTGGAGTCACCATGAACGAGGTCATCGACATGGAGCAACCGGCCACGCCCGTTGCTTCGACAACCACCACGGCAATGACCGTGACCAACCCGGCCGAACTGCTGGCGCTGGCCGTCTCGCGCGGCGCCAACATCGACCAGCTCGAACGCCTGATGGCTCTGCAAGAACGCTGGGAGGCCAACGAGGCCCGCAAGGCGTTCGTGCAGGCCATGGCCGACTTCAAGAGCGAGCCGCTGGAAATCTTCAAGCGCAAGCAGGTGGGCTACAAGACCAAGGAAGGCGACTTCGTGGGCTACAGCCACGCCGAACTGTCCGACGTGGCCGACGTGGTGGTGCCGGCCATGGCCCGCCACGGCCTGACGCACCGCTGGGCCGTGCAGCAGGCCGATGGCCGCGTCATCGTGACGTGCGAGGTGACGCACCGCGCCGGCCACCGCGAGAGCGTGACCATGGACGCCGCGCCCGACAACAGCGGAAAGAAGAACGCCATCCAGCAGGTGGCTAGCGCCATCACCTACATGCAGCGGTACACGCTGCTGGCTGCGTGCGGCCTGGCGACGAAGGCCGACAACCCCGACGACGACGGGGCCGGCGCAGGTAGCGCCGAGTCCGGCCCGCTGGCTGGGCTGCTGGACGACCTGAAGGAAACCACCACCGACGCCGCCGCGCTCGCCTTCTGGCACGCGCACCGCGGCCAACTCACCACCGACAAGCGGGCCTACGACACGTTCAAGAACGCCGTCGTCGCGCACCGCAAGAGCCTGGAGAAGTAGCCATGAGCATCCAGTGGAGCCTTGCCCCGCAAGGCAGCGAGGAATGGCTTGCCGCACGCAAGGGCGTCATCACCGCCAGCCGGTTCCGTGACGCCCGCGACAAGCTCAAGAGCGGCGCCATGTCCAAGGCCGCGATGAACTACGCAATGGACGTGGCGCGCGAGCGTTGCGGCGGCGCGGCGGCCCCCGTGTTCGTGAGCAGCGCCATGCGCGCCGGCAACGAGCAGGAGCCCATCGCTCGCATGGCCTACGAGGACCGCACCGGCCTGATCGTGCAGGAGGTCGGGTTCGCCTACACCGAAGACCGCCTGTTCGGCGGCAGCGTGGACGGCCTGATCGAGTACGACGGGCTGTGGGAGTGCAAGGCGATGGTGTCCAGCGACACCCTGTTCACCGCGATGGTGGACGGGGACGTGTCGGCCTACATCGACCAATGCCAGGGCGGCATGTGGCTGCTGGGCCGCAAGTGGTGCGACCTGTCCCTGTGGTGCCCCGACATGGGCCACCTGCACACCATCCGCATCAAGCGCGACGACGACTACATCGCCGCGCTGGAGATGGATCTGCTGGCCTTCAACGGGCTGGTGGAGAAGTACGCCGCCGCGCTGCGCCTGGCGCTGAAGCCGGCCGGCGCCCCCGACTCCCCGCCCTGGGACGCCCCC
>JACCDR012526874.1_pt1 | contig 11718 bp, 11 predicted proteins | sample 7446431 | NCBI WGS metagenome assembly JACCDR01 (sample SAMN15323443, study PRJNA562643) | freshwater metagenome | isolation source: river surface water | place: USA:Blue River Watershed | collected 2017-08-17
AAATAATCATCCAAATTATATTGAGGGTGGTGTGGATGAAGTGCTATACTGCAATATATCAGGCACCACTACCGTACAAATCAATGTTGATTATTTAGAAGTATAAAAAATTAATTTATTCGCTATGGCTAAACGCGTTATAGAACATACATTTACTGGAGGAACTGTTCCTTATACGAGTTATGATTCGACTAAAAACGTTTTGGGTGATCTCATAGAGCAATATACCGGTGCCGGCAATACGGATAAATACGCAGGACCGGTCAGAGTAGCAGTGGCCAGACCAAACGAAACCTCGACAGCTGTACCAGGAGTATTTCCTCATGTGGTACGCTGGGCTTCAAAAACAGGATACTACTCTACAGGTACGGTGTCTGCTTCGGGTACTGCAGTGACCGGCTCCGGCACAGACTGGTTGGCACAAGGTATTCCGGTCGGCGGTCGTATTGGTTTTGGTACCACAGATCCAGCCTCGGTTACCACATGGTATACCATATCAGCCGTTGCTTCAGCCACCTCAATCACGTTAGATTCTTCAGCTGGCACCATATCGGGTGGAACAAGTTATGTCATCGACAAAACTCTCAATATAGATTGGGTGTTTTTGGCGGACAACGCTGCCGCAGCCGCCACCCGTCGTACATCACTCTTTACATTCAACAGAGATACGTCTGTCTTTACGTGGGCGGGTTTTGTGACACACACCTTCCCCACAGCCACAACCCACACCATCAGAGGCATGCGCGCCGTATACCGTACATATACGACTGGTACTGTGGGAGTATCTGGTGCAACAGTAACTGGAAGTGGTACCGCGTGGTCAAGTGGACGTATTTTTATAGGTTGTCGTATTGGTTTTGGCTCGACTGACCCAAATCAGATTTCTACCTGGTACTACATAAACGCCATAGGGAGTGATACTTCTATCACCATTCAAAACAACGTCACCGCAGCCGGTACTGGTGGTACCGCAGCAAACCTTAGTATTACTGGAGGAACCGCTTATGTCATAGAAGAACTGATCATTCTTCATGCAAACACCAACGCCACCACCACTAACGGCGGTTTGTTTATGACCAACGCACTATCGTTTAATGATTTTACCAACGCTGGTACCACGATCGCTGCAGCTGTAGCTACAGACAAAGTAAAAGCAGTATATTGGCTAGCTGACGCAGCTACTGTACTCAACACCATTTCTGACGGTCTGGCTCTCGATGACTTTGATTCTCGTACCCAACAATATTGTTATATTTTGGACAACACCGCTACTCCCCGAGTATATAAATACAATTTTAGAGCAGCTCTCACCTTGGCTAGTGGTAAGAGTACTAGTGCCTTTGTGTTATCAACCGGTACTCAAACCTTGACCGGTACTGTTTCTCAGGCCAACAACGGTCGTATCGGCACACTGTCACACGGACCAGGATCGGGTGTAAAATCTCTCTACTTTGCCACCACTACCCGTATCTACCGAGCGCCCATCTCTGGTATCACTAGTGGCTCTACCACCTGGGCCACAGACAACATGGTAGAGGTACCCACCGGAGGTTCAGCAACATACACAGCCACATCAGTCATGACCTCGGTTGAAATATCTGATCAAATAGATCGCCTGATTATAACCTCTACTGGAGCGGGAGGGGTAAGATCTTATATTACTCAATATAACACCAACTCAACTCCTTTTGATCATATTTTTGGCATTGATTCAAAACAACAAGACCAATCAACTGCTGATTCCAACTCCATACCACACCTCAATATTCAAACCGCACCCTTGAGTGTGTGGTCTGAAGCTGGTCTGGTATACTTTGCTCGTGTCGGTACAACATCAAACGTAAACCAGCTCTACGCAGTACCTTTAGGCGCAGACTGGGCATATGCCAATGGTAGTACAAAACAAAGATTGTACACACCAAGTCTTTCGACAACAAACGCCGTCAAACTGGTCAGGGTATATGCAAACACTGCTCAGTATTTAGGTGACGGAAACCTGACCATTCCTACAGAGCCGATCCGTATCTATTACAGAACATCCGGCATATCGGACAATAGTGGTTCGTGGACACTAGTAGACCAAACAGGTGATCTGACAGCTTCTACAGCTGGTTCCGAGATCCAATTTGCTATCGAATTTCGTGTCATAGGTACATTTTGTCTACCAAACCGTGTCTATAACTTATGTTGTGTCTATGAAGACAACACCACCGATAGCCACTACCAACCTTCCGTAGCTCAGTCAGACAAAACCAACAAGCGGTTTGCATGGAGATTTTCAACGGCTTTTGGTGGTACCGTACCGACACTGCGTGTCCGACTATACAATGCTGTAACAGGTGGACTACTGGTAGATGACACGACCAGCAGTCCAACAGGTACATGGGAAAAATCCACCAACGATGGAGGAGCATGGGGAGCGTATGATACGAGTGATAAAACAAACGAAACTACTTACATTCGCTATACCCCCGCTTCCCTTGGGGATGATATAAAAGTACGTGCCCTTCTTACTCAAAACTAATATGAAAATACGTATCCTACAACACGAAGCTGTGCCAGAAAATACAAATTTGTTTGTGTATGATTCAACTGGTGACTACGGACCTTTTGATTTGATTCAATGCTATCAAGCCACAGACCCGACCACGCCCTACACCGCCTTTCAAGCACAATTTATCAAATTTGGTTCTATTGCATATAGAGAAAAAGAATATGTAGAACTCTTGTCATCTCTCGGTATCGTCGATCTTAAACCAGAGACGCTCCAAGAAATGCTCACCAACGACCCAACAGTGATTGTGGTAGAAAAACCAGATACAGAGACATCGTCTGTGAAGACAGAAAATGCTCCAGAAACACCTACAGACACTTCTCTCACTACCACGACCACCCCTCTATCACCTACCCCAGAAGTAACACCACAAAACACAGAACCCACACAAACCAGTACCACCACCCCAAACAACATCATAGAAGATATACTGGAGATACAGCCCGATGCTCCAACCACTGAAACCATTACTGATACAGTATATGCCACCGAACTTTCCACCACCACTGCCGAAACGAGCAGTAGTACTAACCCTAGCTTATAACCATGGCACTAACGGATATTAATTTTCAAGAAGCAGAAGGACAGGATTTCGTCGTAGAGATTGTAGTAGGCACCCTCAACGTACCAAACGATATTCTTGTCGAAACTGAAACAAATATGTATCCTGTGGTAGAAGTACCGGCAGCTTCAGGAGGAGGAAACATATTTATCATGTCGGAATAAAAGACATTGAAAAAAGCTCGCTTAGAAACCTTTTTACCTTATCTGGAAGAATTGCGTGTTCGAATATATGGTTCGACTGTGTTTTTTTGTCTTATATTTTGTATCGGTTTTTTTTCTTCAGGTTTTATTTTAAAACATATTTTAGCGGTATTTGATATTCAGCGTGTCACCATTGCTACCACTTCCCCTTTTCAGTTTGCCAACATAGCAGTTGATATTGGTTTTTTTCTGGCACTCTTATGCACCATACCTATTGTTATCTATGATGTGTACTTATTTATCAAACCAGCTTTACATCCAAAAGAACAGACGAGATTTTGGTTGTCGATACCTGTCAGTTTTATACTGTTTGTATCTGGTTTTTTGTATGGTTTTATTATCTTGTATTATTCGTTTCAAATTTTAGCTGCTATCAATATCGGTTTTGGTATCGCTAATATATGGGATATTGGATCGCTATTGTCTCAAATATTCATCACTTCATCCTTACTAGGTATCATCTTTCAGTTTCCACTCATCATCTCTATGGCTTTACGCATTGGTATTATCAATCTGACATTCTTAAAAGAAAAAAGGCGTGTTTCTTTCTTTATGATCATACTACTAGTATCTTTACTTCCACCGACAGATGGCATATCATTATTAGCAATGGCCTTACCATTAGTACTCTTGTACGAAGCCACATTGTTAATTAATAAATAATATACAAACATATGTTTGGACTAGGAACTCGTGAGTTGATTATTATTGCAGTGATAGCCGTGTTATTGTTTGGTTCAAGACGCATTCCTGAGTTGGCAAAAAGTGTTGTCGAAGCTATCAGACACATGCGGGGAGCCTTTAAAGACATCGACAGTCCTACATCGACCCCTACCCCAGAGAAAAAGAAATAGAGAAAACATAAAAACACCCTCTAGGGTGTTTTTATGTTGTATATGTATCTATGTATGTTTGTATATCGTATTTTTTTCGCATGGACTCATATGACATATATCTGACTAGTCCAAAAATAGGTCTCTCAAACCATGCGCGATCATGCAGACCAGCAATAGACCACAAGATACCAGCGTATCCATTTGGATCGCGTCCATCTAATTCATATCTGTCATTTAAATAGATAGCAATCTCCAGAGCTTCTTCGGCGCTCCGTGTCCACTCCAAAATCTTTTTTGCCCAATACATTCGCATATAGCCGTGCATGCAACCAGTCTGTACCATTTGTTGTTGACATGCATTCCATAACGGATCATGCGTCTTGGCCTTTTCAAACTCTTCTGTGGTATAGACATACTGACGCGTATCTGTCTGATGTTTTCGCAGTGATGTACGAGCCCATTCTGGCGCTACATCGAGCGTGTCATACCGTGGTTCGTAGTAACAAAAGTTATCTGACAATTCTTTACGCACAATCAATTCTTCAAAAAAAGCTCGCACATTATCTAATAGAGAGGTGGGACCCGTGGATGGCTTTGCACCATTTTTTTGCTTATGCAAACAATCCTCGATCTTTTTTCCTGAAAAAGCAAGAGTCTCCAAAACAATGCGCTGACTGGATATCGCACCATAATGTATGTACGGTGAAAGCTCTGACTGCATACGCAACGTCATGTCGTTTCGTTTATCGGCATAGTGCGACAAACGTTCGGTCAAAAATTGTTTCAAAACAATATGAGCCTGTGTACTACCACCCCGTATAAAAGTGCGTGTATCGCCCGTCACGAGACTCTCGCGTAATTCTTTCCAATCTATAGACCGATCGGATTGATGAAAAGCAGGCACTCTTGGAAAAGCAGTCAGAAAATTGGGAGTTTTTTTCCAAATCTTTGGGCGAATACTGTATGCAGCATATTCTTTTTTGGGTGATGTTTCCCATACAGGAGTAATGTTGTGACTATCTACTATGCAAAAACCTCCTTTCCAAAAAGCACGTATCTGCTGGTGAAGCTCGATCGTATGTCGCAACGGATGCATGTCGGTTACGATAGTGCCATAGTGGCTTTTCTGTAAAAATGATAGAAACTTTTTGTTTTCTGGTGTATCAACAATCAGATGAAATGATATACCTAAAGCAGAAAGTGCTTTTTCTACTTCTTCTAGACAATCGAGCTTGAATGATGTTTGGCGTATTCCACCACCTAAATAACCAGGGATGAGATTATATACCACTTCCACATGTGTTCCTTTTTTTTGAGCAAGTTCACATGCATACAGGAGAGACCAATTGTCTTCTACTCGCATTTCTCTATTCATCCAATACAACACAGGACCAGCCCCCTCTTGTGCACGTACGATCTGTATTCTTTTTGGATCAACAGTAATGCTAGACATAGCGATAGTATACCACAACATATAGCTTTATTTTGATTGAAAAAAGAGCCTAGAGAGCATATAATACGATGTATGGCCAATATGTATATCACCATAAAGCAAGCCTCCAAAATCCTTGGTGTTACCCCTATCACCTTGCGTAACTGGGATAAAAACGGAAAACTCAAAGCCCATCGTCACCCTATGAATAACTACCGAGTCTATAAAATAGAAGATTTGGAAACGGTTATCCAAGAGATCGAAACAAATGCCGGCTTGCGCAAGAGTACCAAAAAAGAGATCCATAAACTAATTGTCAAACACATTCAAGACGATGAGTAATCATATTGTAGCCCTGCACGACCCTCTCGCACACCACCTCCGTCTGTTGCCTGTCCAACAAAAAGCTTTGGCGAAACTCGGACTACGTACCGTTGAAGACTTGCTGTATCACTTTCCTGTTCGCTACAGCAGTACCGAAGAAGTGTCTATGATAGCTGAGGCTGACGTAGGCAGAGAAGTAACTCTGTACGGCAAGATAGAACATCTCAAAACAAGTAAAGCATACATCAAAAAAATACCGATGGCCCAAGGCACCCTCCTGGATGAAACTGGGCGCATACACATCGTATGGTTCAACCAGCCATATATTGCCAAAATGATCAAAGAAGGTAGTTTGGTACGTGTCTCTGGAAAAATAAGTGTTCGCAAAGATGAACGGTATATGAGTAATCCCAAAACAGATACCGTCGATAGTATTCCAATCGGTGTCAGTAATAACATATTTGGATCTTCTGGTTCCCAGGCGTTGTATCCAGTCTACCCAGAGAGCCGTGGTATATCATCTGAATGGATATATCGAGCTGTATTAAAGTTGTGTAAAACTGGCATGCTTGATTCTTTGGTAGATCCCATACCAAAACACATATTGGAAAAATACCATCTCCCCTCTCTCTCGACCGCTCTCATATGGATTCACTCACCAGAAAACGAACGTGACGCACTGTCTGCTCGAAAACGTTTTGCATTCGAAGAAATATTTTTTATTCAACTACAAAAACAAAAAGAGCGAGCAGAATGGAAACAAACAAAAACATTTCAAATAGACACACCTATACATACAGTACAAGATTTTATTGATAGTTTTCCTTTTACACCCACTGATGCTCAAAAAAAAGCAATTGGGACTATTCTCAGCGACGTACACAAAGACACCCCCATGGCCAGACTCCTTGAGGGTGATGTGGGAAGTGGCAAGACAGCCGTCGCAGCAGCATCCGCTTTTGCCGTAGTACAAGCACACCCCAAAGGCCATATACACGGTAGACTACAAGTAGCATATATGTGTCCTACCGAAATCTTGGCCAGCCAACTCTTTGAAAGTTTTATCACTTTTTTTGCACATCATCCTATACCGATCGGCCTCATCACTGGCTCGGGAGCAAAAAAGTTTCCAGCCAAAACAAAAGATAAAAACGGTGATACACAATGGACACCCATCTCTAAAGCTCAGCTGAAAAAATGGGTTGGCAATGGTGATATACCGATACTGATCGGTACTCACGCCCTTATTCAAAAAAGTGTGACGTTTAAAAACTTAGCGCTCGTCATCATTGATGAGCAACATCGTTTTGGTACTGGCCAGCGACAAAAATTGGTTACTAAAAATGATTTTACTCCACACCTTCTTTCCATGACCGCCACGCCTATCCCCCGCACCTTGTCTTTGACCCTTTTTGGTGACTTAGATCTAACCCTGTTAGACGAATTACCGAAAGGTAGATTGCCTACCGAAACAAAAATTGTATACGAAAAAGACAGAGCGGAAGCATATACTGTCATGAAAAGAGAATTGTCTGCCGGCAGACAAGCCTATGTCATTTGTCCACGTATCGAATCAGCCGATCCAAGCGACGAAAAAGCTTTGCAAGCAAAATCAGTAGTGGAAGAAGCCAGTCGATTACAAAAAGAAGTATTTCAAAATTGGCGTCTGGGAATCTTGCATGGAGCCATGACACCAAAAGAAAAAGATGAAGTGATGAAAAAGTTTTTGGAGAAAAAAATAGATATACTGGTGGCTACGTCGGTGGTCGAAGTGGGCGTAAACGTACCCAACGCTACTGTCATGTTTATCGAGGGAGCCGAGCGTTTTGGCTTGTCCCAGTTGCACCAGCTGCGTGGTCGCATTCAACGAAGCAGTCACCAACCATATTGTTTTCTGTATACCGAGAGCCACTCACCAAAAACTCGTGAACGTCTCGGAGCTCTGCAAAAAGCCAAAAATGGTTTTGAGCTAGCCGAATACGACCTGGCTCAGCGTGGCTCGGGCGAACTGTATTCTGGTAAACAATGGGGGGTGACCGATATCGGCATGGAAGCTTTGAAAAATATCAAGATGGTGGAATATGCAAGAGAAGAAGCTAAACACATGGTCGAAAGCGGTGCACTCGCGACAAACAAGATCGTCTCGGCCGAGCTCGACCGTCGCAAAAACACTCTGCATTTTGAGTAAATAAAAAGCATCTGGATCAAAAGCACTCATTACGATAGTTGTACAGAAAAATCTGTGCGCATGCCTGGATTCGAACCAGGGACCCCGGAGGTATAAGCTCCGTGCTCTAACCAACTGAGCTACACGCGCATGGTGCTATGGTAGCACAAAAAAGTTTTTAAAAAAAGAAAAGGCCTTACGGCCATGTGGTGCCTCGCTTACACAGCGAGGGATTTGTTATTTTTCCCAACCAAAGTTTTGAATTTCTTTCTTGCTGGTTTGTTGTGCACTAGCAAAACCAGCGTTTGACTCAAATTCATCGCGGTACTCGGTCGGGAGGTCCCGACGGATACAACATTGAAATCCTGTCCCGGAGGGAAAGATACCGATTTGCAACAAATCGAGGTTGGTTTCTGAATCGGCATCAGCACACTGTGCCGACGAAAACGGTCATACACCTCTTTCTGTAATCTTTGAACCATCTCCTGAGCAGTATGTGCCTCCAAGTCATTCGGAAGCCTGTATGATTTCAAAACGTTTACTAGACGATTGAACGTAATCCTCGATACTTTCCCAGGATCAAGCTCAACAACTACCAAACCGTATCTTTGGTCTTTAACCAAATACAAACAATCGTTGATCATTCCGTCACAGACCATACCACAAAAAAGACAAAAGCACAACCAAGATTAGGTTTGGTGCTCGATATCCAACTTTTGTTTTGGGGTCACTCCGTATACTCGTAGCATGTCTTCAAAATCTGTACGTTCCACAGTCTCTACCTCCATCAAACGCAATGCGATATTATCCAAAAGTTTTCGATGTTCAGTGATGTATTTGAGAGCCTTTGCTTCGGCCTCTTTCATGATCAAGCTGACTTCATGATCTATCTCAGCACTCATTTTTTCTGAAAATTCATTTCCTTCTACTCCTTTGCCAAAAATCACCTTGCCCCCCTGCCCTTCCAAAGCCACCGGTCCCACCTTGTCGGACATACCATACTTCGTGACCATATCTCTCGCCAAAGCAGTCGAGACCTGCAAGTCGTTTGAGGGGCCCGTGGTCAAGTCTCCAAAGACCAGTTTTTCAGTCACATAGCCACCCAAGGACACACAGATATCATCCAAAAATTCTTTGCGACTTTGTAGTTTTCGATCCTCCAATGGCAACTTGAGCACATAGCCAGCCGCTCGACCACGAGAGATGATGGAGATCTTGTGTACCGGATCTGCATACGGCAAGAGGGAGGCAAGGACAGCGTGTCCTGCTTCGTGGTAAGCAGTCACTTCTTTTTCTTTTTTACCCAAGACATGACTCTTTCGCTCTGGCCCGAGCATCACCTTTTCGATAGAGCGAATCAAATCATATTGAGATATTTTGGTACGATTTTCCCGAGCAGCCAAGATAGCACCCTCGTTCATCAGTGAATACAAGTCTGCTCCAGAAAAACCAGGAGTGCGCTCTGCAATCACTTCCAGATGTACATCTTCGGCGAATGGTTTTTTGGTGCTATGTACTTTGAGTATTTCTTCTCGATCTTTTCTGTCTGGCAAATCGAGGGTAACCCGTCTGTCAAAACGACCCGGTCGCAAGAGAGCTGGATCCAAGACATCAGGTCTGTTGGTAGCTGCCATGACGATCACTTTTTCGTTTGGTTCAAAACCATCCATCTCCACCAAAATCTGATTGAGAGTCTGCTCTCGTTCATCATTTCCCCCACCGGCTCCGACTCCTCGGACTCGTCCTACCGCATCTATCTCATCGACAAAAATAATAGCCGGAGCATTTTTCTTGGCCATCATAAAAAGATCACGCACTCGAGAAGCCCCGACACCAACAAACATCTCCACAAATTCTGATCCTGAAATAGAAAAGAAAGACACGCCCGCCTCTCCTGCTACCGCTCGAGCGAGCAAAGTCTTACCAGTACCTGGAGCACCCATTAGAAGAATACCTTTTGGTATACGAGCTCCGATATCCAAAAACTTTTTTGGATTTTTTAAGAAATCCACAATTTCAGAGAGCTCTTCTTTGGCTTCTTTGGCACCAGCCACATCTTTAAACGTCACTCGCTGATTGGTGTCATTTGGATCGATCATGCGTGCCTTGGACTGACCAAAGGTAAAAGCTTGCATACCAGCTCCTTTGACCTGACGACTCAAAAACCAGACAAAGATAAGAATAAAGAGAATTGGGAAAATAATCGGTGATAAATTGAGAAGCCAAAAACCAATACCGCTCGGGTTTTTAATTTCTAAAGATACTTTTGCCAAAGCCTCACTTGATACACCGAAATTTGAAAGACTCTGCAACAGTGGAGTGTTTTCTTCTTTCTTTGTTTTTCGTATGCCACCATCGGTATAGACTGCTTCGATCGTGTCTCCTCGTACCACTACTGTGGACACAGCACCCTTACTAATATCTGTAGCCAACGTAGACAGCGGTATCTCCACTGAAGTAGTTTGTTTATTTTGGAAAAAAGAATACAGCGAAGAAATAACAAAAAAGATCAACACAATGGTGATAAAATACTGTATCAACCCTCCAGGACTCGGATCCCCTTTGCGACGAATAACAAGTTTGGTCTTTTTTTGTTTTTTATCTGGTTTTTGGTTGTGTGAAAGTGACATAGTGTGGCTTTAAGTATACACAAAAAAATAAAAAGTGAAAGAAAATACTTTGTGATATACTGGGACAGATAGCCATGATATATATACACAATCGAAAAATAGGTAAAGATTATACGATAGAGGAAAAGCTTGTGGCCGGAATCGAGCTTTTTGGCTTTGAAGTAAAGTCAATCAAACAAAGCCAGGGTTCTCTGGAAGGTGCTTTTGTCAGTGTCGACAAAGGAGAAGCATATATAGTATCTATGTTTGTCCCTCCCTACCAAGAAAAAAACACACCGAGCGACTATGACCCGACACGCAAGAGAAAATTACTCCTGACCACAGAAGAGATACGTCATCTTGCTCAAACCTTGGAAACTAATGGCTTGACAGTAGTCCCTATTTCAGTGTATAATATAGGCAGTCTTATCAAAGTAGAATTAGGTGTAGCCAAAGGTAAAAAGAAATTTGATAAGCGTGAAAGTATCAAAAAAAGAGAAACGTTACGCACCATTGATAGAGAGTATAAAGCTCGTTGACAAAAACAAACCCGCCTCGTTTTGTGGTCAGAATACATGATTCCAACTAGAAAACGGGGATGCCAGGTTTTGATATATAGTGTTTCAACACAAATGCAAAGCGGAGTTCCAAGATCTCCTAAAACTATTGGAAAACCATACGTGCAAAAAATACTTTGTCACGGGTACAATCTCCATACTTCGGTATGAAAGATTTTACTTTTTCTTACGCTTTAGCCTAAGAAAGGGTGGGATATGCTGACATCCGATAGTCATATCTCATTCTTATATTATTCGGATCGCGATGTTCCCTTTTCTCGAGGAACATCATGTACACAGAGAATCGTCTACGTGTTATTTTGTCTGTTTTAAGACTCGTATGACTAAATCGAAAACACACTAGGCTTTGTAGATGTTTGTGTTTGCCCTATATACACGTGGTTTCGATACCACCATCTCCACCTGTAAAAACATTCACGCCCGTCTAGGGCGTGTTTTGTTTTGTAGGTGGAG
>JACCDR012582390.1_pt1 | contig 11718 bp, 19 predicted proteins | sample 7446431 | NCBI WGS metagenome assembly JACCDR01 (sample SAMN15323443, study PRJNA562643) | freshwater metagenome | isolation source: river surface water | place: USA:Blue River Watershed | collected 2017-08-17
ATAGCATAGCCCAGTGCCATACATTCTCTTTCCACTGCTCATAATATAGAGGATCATAACTAAGCGGAATCCTCTTATGTCTAGCCGCCGGGTCAGTGGTTCGCTTCGCTCCCACGCCTATACTCTCAGACAAACCTACTCTATTTACTACTAGGAACGGCGACTGCATAGCGTATGAGTAGTTAGTAAACTGATTCGTCTTTCTCTTTACAGGACCGTCTCTAGTATAACTTTTATGGTCAATAGGAAGATTCATGTAATGAGGATAATCATTTACAAGTAAGTCAATCTTCCCAATCATGATAACCCGGAACTGCTCATCCTCTTTTAGAATGTACGAGAACGGCTGCTCAACGGCTAGTATCTCATAAGATAAATCTTTGAATCTCCAGATTGTATGAGTCTCCTCTAATACATCTAGGACTCTGCTTACCTCCTCGCTTTGCAGCTCGGTAGGAGCAATTCGTACTGCCAAGAGAGACTTTTCTACTGCCTTCTCCCAGTTACCATCTTCCTTCAACTGATTATAATAAGCCTCATGTCCAATGTGAACTAAGCTCCCTGTATCTAATGCCGGAGGTTTATCTACTGCTTCTCTCAGCAAATTAAATCTGTAGTTAAACTTAGCTGGACACGACTGGAATGTATCAAGGATTGTAGCATCCCATACTATGTTTATCTTTTTAGATAAGCTAGTTAATTCTTCAGGGGTTAGGCTCATTTACTTCCTCATCTTCGACGTGCTTGCGTAGCTTCCTCATTAATTCCATGAACTCTTTATACGTCTCACGTCTTGGTGTATAGTTCTCTAACTCTGTATAGAGTAGCTTAGATTCTTCTTGGGTCAGTGCTAGTTTCTTCATTCAGTTCCTTTAGAATCCTATCTAGTGCTTCTGCATCCTTGTATTCTATAAGCCCTAATCTCGTGCTTGTATTGTAATCTGGGTCAGACCATATCTCATTCTGAGTTAGAATGATTCTGGTTGTGCCTCCGGCACTTATACTCTTAGTAACATCATAAGAAGTCTTTAAGTGTGTAGGCGGAGCCGCAGGTTCTACTTTGTATATACCTGTAAGCTTCTGTCCTAGCCTTGCTGCTGCCGCTGCATTGATAACCTTCTTCGTATGATTATCTACGAAGTATGCTTGCTTATCTTCCGTAATCTCAACGGCTACGACGTGACGTGGAACTACGACTACATACATACCCGGTGTATTAATCAGCTCTGAGATAGAACCGTATAGGCTGTAGCTTCGTGTTCTAGCTTCAGTACACGTAAACTTCAGTAGCCTTAGAGCCTGCATCAAATCTGCTACTTGAACGGCTGTAATGTATCTCTGTCCGTTTACTCTACGAATTACATCAGCACATTCATCTGTAGTCTTGCCTGTTAATGCACTCAGAACGGCTGGACCGCAGTACTGATTCTGTCCTTCAGAGTTTATGTCTCTAAGTCTTGGATTCATCTTGTATTCACCTTGTATTTTTCTTAGGTCTACCACCTTTTTTGCCATTCAACCTAGCTGCTTCACTCTTAGCTTTACTAATGGTAGAGCCAGCACGTTGAGTAAAGTAGTATTGTGCTAATGCTTGGCAAGTCTTGCAGTTCAACAAATGTTCATGCATTTCACCGCAAGTCATGAGTGAACCTGAGTAAGAAACGTAACTTCTCCATCGCTACCTAGATAATATTTACGAGTAGCATGTGGAACTTCTCTTACTCCATTTTCCCTGACCATGCCAATGTCCATGTATACAGTACCATCATAATTCTTGTATACCTTGGCCCATCGTCTACCTTTTTCTGTTATTACAGATGCATGTTTAACGGCTACTTGTACAGGACTCATTGTATCACCTTTGAATAAACTGCTAATTGGTAGTAATCCTCCATCGAAACTTGATACCAACCTTTGGGCAGAAGCTCTCCATTCTCATTAGCTAACTCTGCCATCTTTACATCACCATCTTGAAAGTATAGTACATAGGCAGAACCAATGTATACGCCTTCATTGTATACCTTAGTCCTGCCTAATACTATAGTTTCCCATGGAAACTCTATAGCTTCCACTTCCCTTTACCCTTAGATATCAAAACGGCTGCTAGTTCCTTCATCAGACTATTACTATCCCATGCTACTGTCTCACCATCTAAGGTATTCTTTATGATGGTTCTCTTCTGCTCTACTAGTTCTGTAAAGTATTCGTCGATAGTTTCAGAAGCTAGCATGTATGTAATGGTAACTTTATTACTCTGCCCGATTCTATGGAATCTCTTTTCTGCTTGTTCTTCATTAGCAGGATTCCACTGTCTCTCTAGCATAATAGAGTCAGAGCAGAACTGTAGATTCAATCCTTCCCCTGCTGCTAGTGTAGATGCAATCATTACTCTTGACGGTCCATCTTTGAAGTTTGTAACTAACTCTGCTCTTTGATCTCCATTTAATCCTGAATGTAGACTCAGCGGCTGTGCCATCTTCTTCTCATTCATTAATTCTGTCAGATGCTTTTGGAGTAGAGCGGCTACTGACTTGTGATGAACGAATACTACAATCTTTCTATCTGTAGTACCTTCTACGAAATCATCAATATAATCTACGCACTCTGCAACTTTTGACAAGCCTGTAATTCTACGAAGCTTTGTCATTACTGCAATCATGCTTTGAATATCTTGAGTCTCAGCGTAGAATAGTTCATCAAGTTCCTTCATGCCTGACTTATAAGCATCATTGAAATTCTTATTAAGTTCAACATGATGGAGCGTACGATTCATTTCTGGTAAATCAGGTAGCACTTCTTTCTGTGTCCTTCGGATAATGAAATCCTTTGTATCCGAATGGAATAGTTCAGGATTTGTTAATCCGCCTACCTTTGTGCCATAGCCGTTCCAATAATAGTCACAGTAATCATCGAGATATCTCTTGTGACTTGGAAAACGGCTAGGCTGCAAGAGATTTAATACTGTGAAGTATTCTCCTGCATGGTTCTTAATGGGAGTGCCTGACAGACAGATGATATGTTCAATATCTTTAGCTACCATCTGGACTGCTTTAGCACGCTCACTAAGATGATTCTTAATTGCTTGACATTCGTCTATAATCATAGTCTTTAACTTAAAATCTTCAGGAAGTAAATCAAACATTCCTGAATTCTTTAAGATATCGAACGTACAAATATAGACTTTGAAGCCAGGTAAGGCTTTGTCCTTGCTACTCTGTAGTAACTGTATCCTTTGTTCACCTGTCCATCTAATAATCTCGTGAAACCACTGTAGTTTCAGAGTAGTCTTTACGACCAGAAGTACAGGATACAACTCAGGATGTAGTCTTAACGCACCTAAAGCTTGGACTGTCTTACCTAAACCTTGTTCGTCAGCAATTAATGCACGAGCATTGCTTTCCTCAATGAATTGAATACCTTTCTTCTGATATTCAAATAGCTTTCTTCCATCAGAAGAAACTATTTCATCGAGGATTTTGCTACCACCCAGTTTCTGAACGGCTACTAAGTGACCGCAGGATAGTGAAATCATACTACCCATACGATAGTTCTCAACAGCCGGTTTGTGGCAAACTGGGCAGCTTGCCTTTAATATCTGACTTATACTCATCTTTACTTCTTAGCGAATGGGTTAAAGATTTTCGGTTTATCTTCTTTAACTTCTTCTACTATTGGTTCCGAAGGAACCTTAGGAGCCAGTTCGGAGATTCTAGCTCTCAGCATGATTAAGGATTCTGGAATCTCGAATATCTCTCCCTTATCTGCTGATTCCTTTTGTGCTTTAGCTAATAGCAACTCTGCTGTATTCAACTTCTCTTGCAGAGAGCTAAGTCCTGCACCCCAATCAATTAATCCTAAGCACTCATTTAACAGAGTACCTTGATTCGTCTTGATTGACTTCGATTCTCCGTTTACTAACTTACCATTGACTACCTCTGCTGTAGCTGCCCTTCTTTCGAAGGTAATTACAGTAGGTGGTCTCTTATCCTGAAGCTGAGGTATATCCTTATCAGGAATCTCTCTTGCCTTTGGCTTAACGTGACTCATAGCCGCAGCAATTTGTTCAGGAGTAAGCCCTAGTCCAGCCATATCTAAAGCTAACTTATCTGCTGTAGTCTTTGGCTTAGCTCTAGGCTTAAGTATTTTATCACTACCTGTATCTTCTTTTGTTAGCAGCTTATCTCTATCATCCTTCGATAGCTTTGCTGCTTTCTCCCTTCTTACATCGTGAGCGGCTCTAAGAGTGATTCTAGCTTCTGAAGCTATATCCTCTAGCTCATCAATGTATGCATCTAATTCAGCGAATGATGCTTTTTCCACTGCCAGAGCAGTGCCTCTATTATAGAGGTTGATATATAGCTGCTCTTGTTCCTCTTTACTTCTCTTTGCTGTCATCGTTAATCCTAGTCTCTTAATGGTTACTTTCGCTGCATACTCCTTTATATGATTATCGTGGTTATAGGTATTACAATTCCAACAATGAGCCGTTAGAATATCATTGTAGGAATTGCAATAGCTACAACGTAATCCATTGACTACGCCTTTGCTATCTATCTCTAGCTTCATGAATAGGCTTCCACTTATCAAAGCCTTGTGTATCCTTGAGATACAAATCGTGAGGTCGATAAAACATATCTAGCTCAGCTACTTTATAATCTACTACATCATCAGTAGATTCAAGTATTTGAAGGATAGATAAGTAGTTCTCTTTTGTCGACGACAAGCCAATACGTTTATTGGCGCCTCGTCTCAGAATAGTTATAGCTATCATCTGTCTCTCTAGCTTCACTTCACTTTATCAACAGTTACTTCTTTGATGGCGAAGCCTACCACTTAATGATGCGCTTACCTGGTGTCTTACCATCAGGAGTCAAAGTACTCGGACCAAATACTACCCAACCGAAGTTAGTAGTCTCAAATACTTTGAACTGGGAACCTTTGGCATACTCACATCCATCTAGCCATACATCTTCCTCTAGAGTCTGCCAGTGAGCATCTTTGATATCAATCAACTTTTTATTCCAATGCTGCTTGTATCTAAGATGACTCTTAATGAAACTGTCTATTCCATGTATTGCAATCAATCTATCTCCTTTCTATGTATTAAAGCTTCGTGGACGACTGAATATTTCAGACTCTCTAAATGCTAGTAGATGATAGTAGCCAATGCTATATGATAGTAGAGGCTAGTATACGATAGTAGATAGCTCCGATATGTCATAAAATGTGGACAAATCGGCTAAGTCGCCTAGAATCAACAAGTTACGGTCGGACCTGATACGCAACAGGGGGAGTATAGCACGAGTGATACCCCGGTGTCAAGAGTTATTTTGGGAGGGGGGTGTCCTCTTTTTATTTCATTTATCTTATATTATTTTTTATATATTTTTTTATTATATAAGATACATGAAACTAGCACAAACCGCCTTCCACCCGAACAGCCAGAGCCGGGTCAAAAAATCGCATACCCCGGTCCTCGCGCATTGCAAAATCCCCGTAAAGCCCTGTAAATCCGCGGTTTATCGCGCAGCAGGGCATTTTCAGACGTATCCAGGCCATCTACTATTGTCTACTATTGTCTACTATTATCTAGTATTATCTAGCATTATCTACCATCATTATGCCAGAATGGGCCGGGAAGCTTTAACTATCTTTCGAGATAACTACGAAGGTAATCAGGTAGACTAGGCAGATACCAGCTATCATCAAGGACTGATAATAAAGGGCATCATGTAGGGCAGCTAGAGCGAAAGCTCCGATTAGTACTCTGCCAAAATATCTATCAAACATATAATCTCCGAGCGTTAGCGAGCACTTCCCAGTATACAGGAAAGTATAGCCTCTTTAGATTCATGTTCAATTAAGTTCGGATGGCATTTCTGTCACAGCGGGTATGTGATACTCAGCCATCCTGTATATCCCGCACGAGCCGATATGACTAAGCTATCCTATCGCATGATGCACCTCAATAAGTAACTCAGCTTATTTCAGCGTTAGCCTATTTCTAGGCAGGGATATATCCCTTCGTCAGCCTATTCGTCTGAGTTACTAATTCAGATGCAGGCCGTTTATTTTATGATTTATGCATCCAACCAAACGGCCAAATACTTAGATGCATGATACCGTTTCTTATTTATCGTCTCAGGCAGGTCAACGGTAACTAAGTTCAGGTTAGCTATACCTGCGAGCCTATGACGCCTATTCTATTTTCTGCCTGATTGCAGTGAATAGGGACTGCTTTCAGGTTGCGGACTCTTTACCCGGACTTAAAGTATCTGCCGGTTATTTACCGCCGTATGCTGACTTCCCACTAATACTAATGGCGAAGCCAGCCGCACTATGCTTAAACGCTATTTATACTCGCATAGTCGAGTTATGTATTAAATAGGCTTTTTTATCCTAGAGCCTACGAACTAGTTATGCGGAAGATACTTACTGTGAGCGAAGCGAACTAAGCAGGCTGAGGAACTTCCTCGGCTGCCTTCTTACGAGCCTGATATCCTTCCTCGACAGCAGGCTTGAGCATCTCGACTGCCTTCTCAATAGGCATATTCGCAGCCTTAGAGAACTGACGAATAGTAGTTCTGAACTGAGTAGCAGTATCCTTATCCCAGTAGTCCTCGACGAATTCACCAATCTCGTCAGAAGCCTCGGCATACTGGAATGAATTATGACCCTCAATCAAGAGGTTCACAATATCCTTTTCCTCAGTAGTCTTAGTCAGTTCGCAAAACTCCTGATAAGACGTAGGCAAGGATTCAGGAATCTCACGGTTGAAGTATTCCCAAGTAATAACATTGGGATTCTTACCGCGAGTCTGACCTACCTTAACACGAGTACCCTTAGCCTTACCTCGCTCCTTGTTAATCTGGTCAGCCTTAGCATTCTCAAGCTTAAGCTCTTCCGCATTAGCCTTAACTGGACTCATTGTACACCTACCTAATTAGCTACTTAATGTAGCATTTGTCGGACGGCGGAATGCCGCTCGACTGAGGACAAGTCTATCAGAGATTAGGTCGCTTGTCAAATTGGCTGCGGAGCTAACTTGTTCGGTTTGAACCACTTAAGGCCCATGAAAAAGCTAGTCCGCAGCCGTTACTAACTTTTCGGCACTCCCGACCACCTGCTAGCTATGTCCTCAAGAGATTACATGCTAACCACAGTATCCTCTACTTAAAGAGGCTTACATAGAGTGTTTAGTCCTACTTAGTTAGTAAAGTCTTATAGATTATGAGCCTGATACGCTGCCCACACTTAATTACTGATTGAGCAAGACGTGACAAACTCTGACTGATACAGACCGACGAATCTCCCCGTTCCTCTGTGCCTCTAATACTAATTCTCCAGAGACTCCAGAGATAATCTCTGTAACTTGCCTCTCAGCGTCATTAGTATTATTAGCAACAGCCACACGACCATTGCAGATTGTGACTAAGACTTCATTCGGCATCATAGTAGACTCTCCTATATTGCGAGCGAAGCGAGGGCAGCCTACCAGACTCATAATCTAAGTATATTAACCCTCTAATGAAACATCCTAGCTAGATTAACTATTTGCGTGGCATTCTTCCTGTTAGAAGTCTGAATTGATTGTATATGAACTGTCTACGAGAGTAATCAGACATTTCATATACATGCATTGGTAGATGCTCAGTGATACGAGCAAGAGTGCAAGTATCACATAAGCAGTCGCAAGTATCAGGTTTAAGGCAAACCTTGCAGTTCATTAGCTTACCTTTTGACCTGTGGAGCAGCTTCCCAATTAGATGCCCAAACTCTCTCATCTGACCTGAGAGAAGCTTGCCTAAATCTAGAGGCACCTTGTGCTCTATTCGGAGCGATAGCGACGGGTCGGATAGAGTAGCTCAGTGGTGCCTTAGCTAACCTATACGCGAATACCCTAATTGCTAAGGCTTCAGTATAGGCAGCATTAGAGATTCTGATGTATCTCCCTGCCTTGCGTTCAAACAGAGAATACAGAGCCATAGGCTTGTAAGTCAGTGGCTTAGCAAGACCTACAGTCAAGTGATTCTGTATCTCAGGTTGCCTAACTCTCCATGTTTTCATATCTAGCTCCTCTTTGCGAACGTAGTGAGCAGCTAGGATGCTTAACTAGAGAGTTAATACACGCTAGACTAATGCGATTCTACTCTAAGCTTTTGGCTACAGTTAATTACCTGCAACATTGTTAGTCCAGCTAGATTGCTATCCCTAACAAGCTTACTCACTACTATTCTCAGCATCTCCCTTTAGTCCTGTAGCCGTCCAGCTAACTATTAGGCAAGCTTGCTCTAGTATTCGAGTAGAATACCTTAATCCCTTGAGCCGATTTTATAGCAGAGTGACTAAGGTAGAGTCTGCTATACAGTGGACTTCACCACTACTCCGGCGCTTGGTGGTATACCTTGTCTAGTCCGCACCTTATCAGGGAATAGGACTAGGGGCTGACCGCCCGCGCTGCTTTCAAACCTATATATAGCAATCGCAATACCATGCCAAAACACAATAGGTAGTAGCCGTTCGGGAGCGGCCACAACATATAGTAGCGTAAGGGCAGCGAAACAGGTTAACTAATAGACTATAGTCTCCCTAATGGATGACATACTATATGTAGTGATAGAACACCCCTATACCCCAACTAATGGTGGTTCCATGTTGGCATGAAAATTGCAGCATTAAACCCGCAAGCCTACCTCTAAAGTACAAACCTCCTCGTCTATGTCATCCGAATTAACAAGCTCCGAATATATAAAAAATTAAAATAAAAATTGTCATTAAAATAGGACGAAACCGAACTGTTCAGATGTAGCCAAATTACGCCATATTTCTAGGCTTTCTGCTATTGACTTCTGGCTCCACTCAGTGTAGACTATTTCATCCGGCAGAGGTCTAATCAATGCTAATGAATGATGAAGAAGTATTAGTTAGATTACAGTCTCCTGCAAATCTAGCTAAGATAGTAGAAGAAGAATTAGCTAATCGCAGGGAGTCTAATAGTACCGTTCTTCCTTTACGTAAGGATGTAGAAGAGCGTCCTAATCTTGAAGCTAGAATGAGAGCCTTGATTGGACGAACGGCTAATTCTACAGACGAGCAGAATAAAGCCGTTGCTGGTATCTTTGGTGTTTCAGATACCCAGGTTTCCCAGTATAAGAGAGGCTTGACTAGTCCTAAAGATGCTAAGTACGACCCAGAGCAGGCTAGATTAGTTAAAGCAACAGCCAAGGTAGATAATGCACATGAATTAGCATTAGATGCTATGGTAGGTCTTTTGGGTCGTTTAAATGAGAAGGTTGATGCTGGAGAAATTACTTCAGCAAAAGAGATGAGTCGTATTGCTACAGATATGAGTCGAATTGCTGCTAATATCAAAGGTAAGGAAAGGGATGCTGTTATTAATAATACACAGGTAATTATGTTTGCTCCTAATCTAAAAAGGGAAGCACAGTATGAGACTATTGAAGTTGGTTCCTAGCGGCTTCGCCGCTCTTACAATAGTTTTAGTATTTGCGGCTACTGGCTATAGTCAGACGGTAACTACAGGTCCAGTTAATACAAGTATGAAGTTCGCATGGTCAGCTCCAACGAATGTTCCTGCTTCGGATTTACCTACATTTGAAGTACGTTTAAGAGACTCTAAGAGTCCAGCCGTTGTAACAGCTTTAACTAATGTTACTTGTACTGGAACTCCTGCTAACTGTCAATCCCCTCTTACTCAATCTAACGTCGATGCACTGAACATGATCGGCGCTCACAATATCACATTAGCATATTTCAGGCAGGATACAGGAGAAGGACCGCAATCAGTTCCTTTTCTCTTAACCAGCCCAAGTCTTGCGCCTATAGGGGTACGTATTATCCAGTAGGACAAATCAGCAACATAATAGTACGTAGGACTGAGATAGATAGAACAGTCCTAGAATATGAGGATGGAGGCTGGACTCATATTAGTACTATTAGGATACAGGGTCAAAGATACCAGTTGACGTTTAGATGTATGGATAACCCGGAGTAAAGAATGCCTGAAACATTATCAGCAGGGCCTACTTATCTGATGGTACAGAATCAGATTTATGCTCTGCCACCTAGGCCATGCAGAGTACAAGCTACTGCACAAGTAGAAGTTAGTCAAACAACGGCTACTACTGGATTCGCAGTCTTAGCTAGCGCAACTACTGGCGTCGAATGCTTTGCTCAATGCATCAGGAATACTACGGGAACTACGACTCTAATTACAGTCAAAACCTATTAAGGTAAGGTAAATGTAATGAGTAAGAAATGGATTCATCTAGCAATATTCATTCTTGAAGCTATTCAGAAAGTTGAAAGGCTGAAGGATGAAACTCCAAGTAATAAAAAGAAGCTAGCAATGCAATTAACAGATGATATGATTATTGGCTCAGGTTTCCTGGACGACGATAAACTCTTACTAGACTCTGATGTAATTCAAGCAAAATCAGATGCTATCGAAGCATTAGTTAAGTTCGAGAATAGTGTTGGCAAGAAACGAGCATGACTGATTTAGATGCTGAATTTGCCAAGTGGCTAGTAACCTTGGGAGTAGGCGGAGTATTAGCAGCCTTCATGTTTACATTTTATAGGAAGGATGTTAAGCAGTACACTGAACTATGGAAAGCGGCTACTGATTCTTTGATGTTGGTAGTTAAAGAGAATACTGTGTCCAATGTCAAGCTTATTCAGTTAATTGAATCTCAAGAGAGAAACACTTTACGCAAGGCTGATGTAGAGTTTCTGCTTGAGAAGTATTCAAAGATATCTTCTGCCAAAGAAGATAGATGAGTGAAGCTTTAGCAACAACATTTGGTTCTGCACCTGTAATTGAGAAGGTATGGAAGCCAAATGAAAAAGGGCAGCAGGAAGTATTAGCTTTACCAGATTCTATCTTTGAAGCTTTAGGTGGTGGTGCAGCAGGTGGAGGCAAGACTGACTTAGGTATAATGCTTCCAGCCGTTCGTCAGTTCACGGAGCATCCTAAGTTTAAAGGTCTAATCTTACGTCGTACGCATACAGATTTAGAGAAAGAGATTCTACTTAGACAATATGACTGGTATCCCCACATGGGGGCTATATACAATGAAACTAAAAAGGTATGGAAATTCCCATCTGGAGCACGCATACAGAACGGCCACGCTGAGCGAGAAGATGATGTTCGTAAGTACGATTCTGCTGAATACAATTATATTGATTGGGACGAGTCTACTCACTTTACTGCTTTTCAGTATTTGTACCTTAGTCTATCTAGGTGTAGGAGCTCTAGTGCTGATTTACCTGCATTTGTAAGAGCATTTACTAACCCAGGTAACGTAGGTCATGGCTTCTTCAAAGAGAGATTTGTTAAGCCTAATCCGGCAGGGAAGTCGTTATTAGTAGATAAAGTTACAAAACAAAAAAGAATTTATATTCCCTTTCTTGGAAGGGATAATCCTCATCTTATACATAATGATCCTAATTATCTTATAAGGTTAGAAGGATTACCTGAAGCAGAGAAGAGAGCTAAGTTATTCGGAGACTGGGATGCTTACGAAGGACAAGTATTCTCTGAATTCCGAGTAATGAGATTACAGGATGAACCAGAGAATGCTGTCCATGTAATTGAGCCGTTCGCCATACCTAGCTGGTGGCCCAAGATACTAGCAATAGACTGGGGCTGGACAGCAATGACATGGGCTGGATGGGGAGCAATTAGTCCTAACGGCA
>JACCDR010690053.1_pt1 | contig 11715 bp, 14 predicted proteins | sample 7446431 | NCBI WGS metagenome assembly JACCDR01 (sample SAMN15323443, study PRJNA562643) | freshwater metagenome | isolation source: river surface water | place: USA:Blue River Watershed | collected 2017-08-17
GATGGTCCTTCCCGCTCCCCGGGGCCGTGTGCCCCGCGCTGATGGGACCAACTTTACAGGCGTGACAGTGAAGTGTCAAGCGCCCGGTGGATGTTGATACTTAGAAGTCGAACCTGTAAGGTTCGCACCATGAAAGCAAGAGACCTGTTCGCCGGATCGGGCTGGAGCGTTGCGTGTCGCGCGCTCGGGATCGAGGACCACGGTGTGGAGTGGAACGAGCACGCCCGGGAGACGCGCCGGATCAACGGCATGATCACCGTGGGCAGCGATGTCCGGGACGTGAACGGCGCGGACGGGGAGTACGTGCTGGAGATCGGCTCCCCGCCGTGCGAGCGGTTCACCTCCTCGGGCCACGGCGACGGCCACCGGGCCCGGGCCGAGATCGTGGAGACCGTGCTGGCGATGGATAGGCCGGGTGACATCTACGCGGCCATCAAGTCGCTGGACAGCCACCACGAAAAGGTGGCCCTGGTGCTGGAGCCCTTGCGGGTTCTCCTGGAGAATCCGCACGCCCAGGCGGCGGTCTGGGAACAGGTCCGGGAAGTGCTCCCCATCTGGCACGCCGCGGCCGTGAAGCTACGTCAGTGGGGCTGGTCAGTGGACGTGAAGGTGGTGAGCGCGGCCTGGTACGGGGTGCCCCAGGACCGCAAGCGCGCCATCCTCCTGGCCCGTCGTCACGGTGAGGCGGTGATCCCCGGCCCTCTGGAGACGCGCGTGATGGCCGACGTGTTCCCCGGCCGCGACGGCTGGCTCCAGCGGTCGAACAACAGCGGCGGCTCCTCTCACCAGCGCCGGACGGTGGAGGAGAAGGCCGTACGCACGATGCGGCGGATGGACCAGCCCAGCGTCACGATGACCAGCAAGGGGTTCAAATGGATCTTGCCGGACGGGTCGATGAAGACCGCCACGGTGGCCGACATGGCGACGATCCAGACGTTTCCGGCTGGGATGGTTTTCGCCGGTGGGATCAGTGACCAGCGGCTCCAGGTCGGCAACGCTGTCCCTCCCCGGATGGCGGAGGTTCTGATCCGCGCGGCTCTGGGGTTGACACTTAACAGTCACGCCGGTAAGGTTGGTCTCGACAGCGAGGCCGACGCCGGGGAGGGCGACATGACCACCGAGACCCAGACCGAGAACCACACCGGATCAACCGTGGTGGCCCTGATCGAGCGCGTCTGGGACCGGCTCCGGGCCGACCACCCGGAACTTCCCCGGGTCGTGGTGACCACCGGCTCCGGAGAGGGCATCAAGTGGGGTCACTTCCGGCCGAACTCGTGGAAACTGGGTGACAGCGGCGAGCGATTCCACGAGTTTTTCCTGTCCAGTGAGGCGCTGGCCAAAGGTGCTGAGCAGGTTCTCCAGACCACGATCCACGAAGCGGCCCACACCCTGAGCAACGTCCGGGGCGTGAAGGACACCAGTCGCCAGAACCGGTACCACAACGGGGCGTTCCGGAAGGCGGCCGAGGAACTGGGTCTGGAGTACCGACGACCTCAGCCGGACAAGACCTTGGGGTTCTCGGGCGTGACGCTGACGGAAGCGACCAAGACCCGGTACGCCGACCTGATCGCAGAACTGAAGCGGGAACTGATCCTGACCGGCCTGCTCCCCGTGTGGATGGGTGGCAAGGACGCTACCGGGGAGGACGAGAACGGTGGGGACAAGATCGGCGGGAAGCCGACCGGCCAGACGGAAGGCAAGGCCACGTCCGGGTTCGTCCGGGCCACGTGCGAGTGCGAGGAACCGAACATCATCCGGCTGAGCCGGAAGGTGATCGACAAACAGGTGGTGTCCTGCGACGACTGTGACAGCCTGTTCACCGAGTCCGCCTGACCACAGGACAACAACCCCTGGCTCACCTCCCCGGTGAGCCAGGGTTGACACTTCACAGTCAAGCCTGTAACGTACCGGTCATGACGACGAACACGCTTCCCAAGACCCAGGCCGCGACGCTCGCCTACCTCAAGACGATCGATGACACCGGAGCACCGGCGTACGAGTACGGAAGCAAGGTTCCGGCCGGGACGGTCAACCTGAACGCTCTCCAGGCGCTCCGGGTCAAGGGCCTGGTCCGGTACGTGGCGATCGAGACCGGTACAGGCGAGGACTGCCGGGAGATCGATGTGGTGGTCCTGACCGACCGTGGTTACGAGACGGCCTGACACAACCCCCTGAGCGCCCCGGCCGGTCGGCCGGGGCGTTTGACACTTTGTAGGCTAGACGGTAATGTTACTGACGGTGGGAGAGGCCCGCCGCCTGGAGGAAGGTAGACCGTGCACATTCCGAACTGGATCAAGTGGCTTGTGATCGGGATCGTGGTCGTCTGGCTCGTCACGGACCCGAAAGGACTGGCGTCGGTCGTCAGCGACGTGTTCAACGGGATCGTCACGTTCTTCAAGGAAGTGTCATGACCTGGACCAGACCGGCCATCGGCTTCAGCAATCCGGATGGCAAGAACCCTGTGGTCACCATAGGCGGGTCGGTGGTGGCCGAACTGAGGGAGGGTGATCAGGGCCGGGTGGCGGACCTGCTGGTAACCGTGCACCGGGCCACCCTGGCGCGCGTCGTGCCGGACCGGGATCACTTGGTCAGGATCAGCCCTGGCGAGACGGTGCACTTAAGCGAGTGGATGCTCCGGCCGAACGGGAGCATCAGCCTGGGTGACCGTCTGGCGGTCAACGCGGTAGAGGGCGGCGGAATCCTGGTCCGTACTCAGCCGTACATCCACCGCCCCCTGTCCTGACCAGCGCAAACATCAGTGACCCTCCCCGGGTTGCAACCTTGTAGTCGATACGGTAAGGTATTGACCAGAGGAAGGGAGGGTCACTGATGAGGACCACGATCGACGTGTACGACATGACCCCCGGACAGTGGGCGTGGCTCAACACCAACATCCCGGACACCCGGGAGTTCGCGGCCGACGAAGTGCGGGTGTGTGTGGCGCTGACCCACGGGACCAACATCCGGCACGTGGAGATGTCCGTCCGGGAGTTCATGGCCGCGCTGACCGGAGCCATCCGGTTCGGCCGGGAGGAACTGGCCCAGGCCATCCTGACCCCGGACGCGCGCCCGGACGGGGAGGCTGACAAGTGAAGGTCAACCGGCTGGAGCTGATCGACCGGATCAGGACCATCATCGACCAGCGAAAGGCGGCCCAGGCCGAGAGACTGGCGGCCGACACCCGCAAGGCCGAGCAGGCGGAAGCCGAGTACGTGAAGAAGTACGTCGCGGCCTGGGGCAAGTTCGCGGACACCATCCGGTTGCGCAACCGGCAAGGGCGAGCGATCACTCACGACGATGTGCCGGAAAGTCTGCGAGGCTACAACTCACCCCTGTTGTTCAAGGCCGGGATCATCCGGCAGTCCGACTACGTGGCCCAGGTCGATCACCCGGAGAACCTGATTGCGGTCCTGGAGTCATCCCCGGACGAGATGATCAGTACCTCCACGCTGGCGCAACGGGGGATTCCACTGAAGGACTTGATCCGGCAATGACCAAGATCGTGGGACTGGACCTGTCCATCACGGCCACCGGAGTGTGCTGGACCGATTCGGCCGGATGGACCGCTGAGCTGATCAAGACCCGGAAGGACGGGGACATGAGACTCCACGAGATCCGTTCACGGTTGCTCCCCATCGTCCAGGGATCGTCCCTCGTCCTGATCGAGGGGTACCTGAACCGGAGCATGAGCGCCGGGGTGACCGGCATGGTTCACGGAGCGGTCCGGTCCCTGCTGATCGAGAACGACATCCCCTACGCGACCCTGCCACCGTCCAGCCTGAAGAAGTACGCGACCGGCAGCGGGGGCATGGGGAGCGACAAACGCGCCATGGCGCTGGCCGCGTACAAGCGGGCCCAGGCCGAGTTCACCGACGACAACACCTGTGACGCCTGGTGGCTGTGGGTCGCGGCCAACGACCATCAGGGCAACGCACCGTTCCCCCTCCCGGCCCTCAACCGGGAGTCACTGAGCAAGATCAAGCTGGAGGTCTGAAACGTGGTTACCAAGGTTGTCCTCCCCCTGTCCCGGGAGACGAAAGGGACCGTGGTCTATGGGGTGGACGATGTCCGATCCCTGGCGATCGGCCAGGTGTACGTGAACAAGACCGGCCTGGAGAGGGTGGACGGCCAGTGGCCGACCCACATCACCCTCACCATCGAATCCGGCGACACCACGGCATGAGTATCACCACCGAAACGGGTCAGCGTGAACCGGACACCGTCCGCCACCTGGCCCGTTCCGGGGGCCGTCTCGCGTGCCCCCACCCAAACCATCGGTTCGCCGAGGTAGCGGACAGCCCGGCCCAGATCATTCTCCCCGAGTGCGCCGGTCGTGAGCTGTGGCTCCAGGCGCGGCAGGAAGGGATCGGTGGTTCCGAGGTCGGAGCGCTGGTGGGTATCTCCGAGTACGACACCCCGTGGTCCGTCTACAACACGAAGAAGAACGGCGGAAAGGATCTCTCCGAGGTCGCGGCCGTCGAGTGGGGCCACCGGCTGGAGAACGTGGTGGCCGAGAAAGTGGCCGATGAGGTTGGCCTGGTCTCCCGGTTCGCGGGTGGTCTGTGGGCCCGGAAGGACAACCCGGTACTCCGGGTGACCCCGGACCGGTTCGCCACCCGGCCGCGTAGCTGGAGGGCGGAAGCCCTGATCGAGTGCAAGACGGCCGGGGACGACGAGCACTGGGCGTCCGGCACGATCCACCCAAAGAGTCTCGGGACCGGGTCCGCTCCCCTCTCGTACCAGGCTCAAGCTCAGTGGCAGATGGGGATCATTGGCCTCCCCGTGTGCTACCTGGGGTGCCTGGTCCTGGGGAGGGAGCGCCAGTTCTTCACCGTGGAGATCCACTTCGACAGAGAGTGGTTCGCGGAGCTGGAGGCTGAGGCCGTCCGGTTCTGGACGGAGAACATCCTGCGTGACGAACCTCCGATGCACGATCTCCGCCACCCCAAGACGGAAGAACTGCTGAAGGCGCTTCAGCCCAAGGTGGTCAAGCCCAGTGTCGATCTGCCGGACGACACGGAAGAGTGGCTGATGGACTACCTGAAGGCCAAGGAAGCGTTGGAAAAGGCACAGGCGGACATGGATGCGGCTAAGAACTACTTCCGCATGATGACCGGCGATGCCGGGGCCGGGTACCTTCCGTGGCCCGGGAAGCCGGACGGCCTGAAGGTGACGAGCTACCCCGAGGTCAGCTCCACCCGGATCAACGTGGAGAGGCTGAAGGCTGACTTCCCCGACGTGGCAGAGGCGTGTACCGAACGCAGTTCGTACCGTCGCCTGACCATCACCGTTCCCAAAGAGATCAAGGCGAAAGCAGGTAGCAAGTGAAGAGGAAGACCGCCACCGGCGTTAACAATCTGGACCTGCTGGCAAAGGTTCCGTCCACTCCGTGTAAGACCCATACTCACTCCCGCCTGGAGGACACCCCTCACGGCAAGGTGAAGGTCCAGACGGTGCACAGCCGTCGCGCCGGTGGGGAGCACGGCGCGTGCCGGTCAGAGGCGAAGAACGGCCGGTAGCAACTTTCCCGCCGATGCTGTAAGGTAAGACCCGCTGGTCCTGACGGACCCCCTAAGGACCGGCACCCCGGGTTTTCGCGGACCCGGGCACCCCAGATGGGCAGTTGTCAGCCCTGATCCGGATAAGGGGCGACCGTGGTTCGAGTCCACGGTGGGGTGCGAGACCTGGACCTGGAGAGCGCTGGGCCGGTCTGTAGGAAACCGGTCGGGATGTGACGTTCCGACCGGCACAAAGCACACTGAACAACTCACAGAAAGGCGGTCCTAATGGCTGCCAGCAAGACCACGCAGAACGAGGCCGACGAGATGTTCGGGGTACAGACCCAGGCCGTCACGGAGGACGACTTCGCGGACGTGGACGACCTGCTCGATTCGGTCGAGGAAGACGACTCGGAAGGTTGGGTCCCCACCGAAAAGGGGGAGGGCATCGCCGGGGTTGTGGTCAAGGTCGGTGAGACCCGGTCGGATTTCGCCAACGACGGCGAGAATCCGATGGTTCCCACCGTGACGATCCAGACCCGGGACGGCTCCAAGTTCCGGGTGATCGGGTACGGCTCGGTCCTCAAGCGTGAGCTGACCGACGCCGACCCCCGGGTGGGTGACCGCATCGCGGTCAAGTACTTCGGGGAAAAGCCGATCAAAAAGGGACGCTTCGCCGGTAAGCCGTACAAGCACTTCGGCGTGGTCGTCAAGCGGGCCGGGGCCATCACGTCCTGATCCGTCCTCGGGCCGCCCGGTGTGATTCGCACCGGGCGGCCCGTCTCGTTCTTCCCCTGGAAGGAAGTTGACAGTTGATTGTCAATGTCAAGCCGGACTTCCGCGTGATGCCGGACGGCGCTCTCCTGGTCCTCAACGTCAGATTCCGGCCGCACGACGGTGAACAGGCGAATCACAAGGTCTACGCTCACGCTGCCCTGAAGGCCGGGGGTCGCTGGTACGTGACCGGAAGCGGTCCCCAGGGTGCCGGGTGGGGTGCGGTCGAGGCATGGCTGAGGCGGGACAACCGGGAGTTGGTCTCGGTCCAGGTCGCCACCGGGGCCCGGACGATCTGGCCGCTACCGGCTGATGAGCTGGAGTCTCGGAGCGACGCTGATCGAGTCTGAACGTCCAGCGCGGACACTGATCACGAGACCCGGTTCACCCCCTGGGGTGCCCGGGTCTCTTCGTTTGACACTTTACAGTCACCACGGTAACGTCTCCACCGGACAACGAAAGGGGAGGTCAATGCTGAGCCTCAGGGACTACCAGACCCGGGCGCTGGAGAACATCGGCAAGGCGGAACGAGAGGGTGTGCGCCGTCCGCTGGTCGTCCACCCGACCGGCACCGGCAAGACGGTCACGTTCGGCGCGGCCGTGGCGGACCGGGCCAGTAAGGGACGGAGCCTGGTCATGGTGCACCGGGACGAACTGGCCGGACAGACCGTCGAGAAACTGGGGTGGCAGGCACCGGAGCTGTCCACCGGCCTGGTCAAGGCCGAGTCCAACGAGGTCGGTGCGGACGTGGTCATCGCGTCCGTCCAGACGGGAAGCCGTGACAAGCGGTTGGAACAACTCATCGCCAGTCAGGACAAGTACGGCGCGTTCGGAACCGTGATCGTGGACGAGGCGCACCACGCACCGGCCCCGACCTGGCTGAAGATGCTGACCGGCCTGGGCGCGTACCGGCCGTACGGCCCGCTGACCATCGGATTCACCGCCACCCCGGAGCGCGACAACGGTAAGACCCTGGGGGTGTGGGAACGGGTCGTTGACTACATGTCGATCCGCGAGGCCATCTACAAGGGTTACCTCGTCCCCATCCTCCCGGCCGTGGTGGTCGAGACGAAGATGGACATGGGCCGGGTCAAGAAAGGCCGGGACGGGGACCTGTCCGGTGGCGACCTGGGCCGTCAGATCGAAGAGTCCGGGGCCATCGCCCAGATGGCCGACGCTGTGGTGCGGCACGCGACCGACCGCAAGGGTGTCGCTTTCCTCCCCACGGTGCGTACCTCTGAGGCCCTGGCCGAGGAACTGAGAGCGCGCGGCATCAAGGCCGAGCACGTGGACGGAGCCACGGAGTCCGGGGAGCGTAAGGCGATCCTGAGGCGGCTGAAGACCGGCGAGACCCAGTGGGTGACCAACTGTGCGGTTCTCACGGAAGGGTTCGATGAGCCGTCGATCTCGTGTGTTCTGGTGGGTCGTCCGACCCGGTTCCACGGGCTGTACGTACAGATGGTCGGCCGGGGCACCCGTCTCTCCCCGGGGAAGAAAGACCTGCTGGTGATCGACATCGTGGGGGCCAGCAACCGTCACGAACTCGTGGGCGTGGTTGATCTCGGGCTGGACGTGGACGACCCCCGGAAGAAGAAGGACGGGGAGACCGAACGTCAGCCGTGCCCTACCTGTGGCATCGCGGACTGTGAGAGTCCGGATCTTCACCGGTGTCAGCTATGCCACCGTTACCTCCCCGCGAAGATCACCGTCACGGGGGAGCGACGACACGACAACTGCCGGGCCACTGACGGTGGTGTGGTGGATGTGTTCGGTGCCTCGCGGCTGTCCTGGCTGCCGGTCGGCCCGGCCTGGGTCCTGGGGGCCGGTAAGGAAGTGGTGGTGATGGTCCCCCAGGATGACGAGATGTGGCGCGTCGCGGCGTATGAGGCAGGCCGGGTCCAGGTTATCCACGATCGGATTCCGAGTGACTGGGCCCGGGGCATCGGGGAGGACCGGGCTAAAGCGTTCCAGAAACTCGCGGAGCGCCAGGCGCGTTGGCGTAGTCAGCCGGTCAGCCCGCTTCAGGTCAGCCGGTTGCTCCGGGAGGGTCTTCCTGAGTCGGCCCTGGGCCGGGTCCGGACCCAGGGTGACGCTGCCGATCTGGTCACCCGGATTCAGGGCCGTAGGGCCATTCGCAAGATGGGTGTCAGCCTGTAGGCTTGTGTTCCTGAACGGCAAGGCTGTAAGGTAATCCGCGAGAGGCCGGGGGGACACAACGTCCCCCCGGCCCCCTAAACGGACGGGGAGGTCCAGAACGTGAAGGAAACGTACGAGATCGGCCCGGGGCGGACCGTCACGGTGACCATCGAGGCCAGCGCCGAACCGGGCTCCGGGGAACGGCTCTACACGGCCCGGGAGGTGGGGGACCTCCAGGCCAGTGAGGCGGAGCTGGTGGCCGCGCCGCTCCGGCGCAAGCTGGCCGAGACGGAGCGGGAACTGGCCCGGCGCACCGAGGAACGGGACGAGCGGGAGGCAGCGCGTGCCACGCTGGAAGCCCGGATCGACGCGCTGACCGATCTCGTCTCTTTCAAACAAGACGAGATCAATCGGCTTGAGAACGAGATGTCTGTTCATCGTCAGTCGGCTGTCTCATACGGCAAGGCACTTGACGACGAAAGTCGTCGGGCTAAGAGGGCTGAGAAACGCCTGGCCGGTCTCGAAAGGAAGATCGACCAGGCGCGCGAGATCCTGACCAGTCCACAGATGATCAAGTGGGAGCAGACGGCTGTCGGTCCCGTGTCTAGCTGGTTGTCCAGAAGGATCAGAGACGCGCTGAAGGTGCTGGGTAGCGAGTAGGTTTTCCCGCACAACGGAACCGGGCCGGTCTCTCAAGAGACCGGCCCGGAACTGATCAACCCCTGGAAAGGAAGACCCTCGAACTATGACCGACGATAACACGCCAGTTCACCCCCCACAGCTCAGCGACGAACACCGGGCCTTCCTGCTGTCCCAGGCCGTTGACCCGGACCTGGCGATCAGCCTGGGAGTGCGCTCCTTGCTCAGCCGGGAGGACAACCCGCAAGAGGGTGTCTGGGGTAACTGGGCGAACCACCCGGCGATCCTCTTCCCCTGGACGAACGAGGCCGGTCAGGTGGAGTTCCAGGTCCGGCCGGACAACCCGACAGCTGACAACCGGGGACGCGAGCGCAAGTACGTCTTCCGCAAGGACATGACCCCCATCCTCTGGGCCGTCCGGCCGGTCGAGGATGCGGAAAAGATCCTGGTGGTGGAGGGTACGAAGCAGTGCCTCGCCGCTGCTACGTACGCGCCGGAAGGGATCGGCGTGTACGGCATCGCCGGGTGCCGGATGTGGCAGGTGGACGGACAGCCGATCCCGGACCTCTACGTCGCTGACGGCCGCGAAGTGATCGTGATCCTGGACGCTGACGCTGCCGACAACCCCCAGGTGTACGAAGCGGGGGTCAGCCTGGCGGAAGCGCTCGCCATGGAGGGAGCGAAGCGGGTCACCTTCGGCCGCCTCCCCGGAGGGAGCAAGGCCGGTCTTGACGATGTCCTGTCAATGCGACCGGAGAACCGGCGAACCGGCTACATGCTCAACATCATCAGCAAGTCCCGTGCGAAGCCTGCTGAGTCAAAGCCACGGAAGAAGCAGCCGGGAGGCGACCCGGGAGGCAAGGACGGCCGGGTCACGATCGTCGTCAACCGGGACCGGTACGACGTGATCAACGAACTCACGGCCGCCTTGTTGGAGCGCTGGAACGCCCGGGAGTTGTTCTGCCACGGCGGGGTGATCTCCCGGCGCAAGACCACAGGTATGCAGCCGGTGGACAAGGGTTCGTTTCACGACCTGATCCAGGAAACCGCACGGACCGTGAGCGAAAAGGACGGGGCCAACGGTGTCACCCAGACGTTCTCGTGGCCGGACCCTGGCACGATGGCCGCGACTATGAGCCGCGCCGATCGGTTCGCCAAGCTGGACCGGGTCGTCCACGCGCCGTTCGTCCGCGACGACGGGACCGTGGTCACCCAGGCCGGATACGACGAAGTGACCCGGACCATGCTGACCCCGGACCCGATCTTCGATGGCCTGGAGGTTCCCGAGAATCCTTCCCCCGGGCAGATCGAGGCCGCGCGGCGGCTGATCCTGGAGGACTGGTTGGGCGACTTCCCGTTCCACACGGACACCGACCGGGCCAACGTGATGGCCCTGTTCCTCACCCCGGCCTTCCGGGGGATGGTCCCCAAGGTGCCGCTCGCCGTGATCGACGGCCTCCAGATGGGTGTGGGTAAGAACCTGCTAGCGGACTGTCTGCTGACCGTCTACACCGGTAGCGCGGCCGAACCCATGAACTGGGTTCCAGAGGCGGACGAGTTGCGCAAACAGATCACGTCAGCGTTCCGGACCGGAGCTGAGTTCTTCGTGTTCGACGAAGCTCACGTGGTCGAGGGCGCGCCGCTGGCTCAGGCGCTCACGGCCGCCACGTGGCAGGACCGGATCTTGGGTGTCAGCACGATGGCGAACTTCCCGAACGTCATCACCTGGGTAAGCCTGGGTAACAACGTCCAGGTGAAGGGGGACGTGACGCGCCGGGTGTACCGCATCGCGTTGCGACCGGAGTACGCGAATCCGCAGGACCGACCGGCCGACTCGTTCCGGCACCCCGGGCAGTCCGGGATGGACCTGCTGAGCTGGACCCGGAAGAACCGGCGAGAGCTGATGACCGCTCTCCTGACGCTGGTCCGGGCGTGGTTCGCCCAGGGGTCGCCCCGGCCTGAGCGGGGGGTTTCGTTCGGTTCGTTCGAAGCATGGGAGCGCATCGCGGGCGGCATCCTGGAGACGGCTGGGATGACTGGCTTCCTGGGCAACCTGAAGGTCTGGCGGTCGGAGAGCGACTTTGACACCCAGTACTGGACCGGGCACCTGAGATGGCTCCGGGAGCAGTTCGGGGACCGGGAGTTCCGTACCGCTCAGGTGAAGGAAAAGGCTCAGGCCGATCTGATGTCCTACATGGCCCCTCCCCGGCTGGACGATCCGAACGAAAGGAGCTACGGGAAGGCCCTGGGGGAGGCGTATGCGCGCTTGCGGGGACGCCGGTACGAGAACCTGTGGCTGGAGCGTCAAGGGTCGGCCCACGGCCACGTCAGCCTGTGGCGGGTGTTCATCAAGGACGACGGTCCCGGCAAGGACCCGGAGCCTGAGCCGGAACCCGGCCCGGTTGACACGTCACCGTCAACGCCGGAACCGGAGCCCGAACCGGAACCAGCCCCGTACAACGAGCACGGTCTGGCACGGGCCGCTGACGAGTCCGACATCAGGGGAGGGGAAACGGACATGGAACCGACCGGCGTGGTGACGTTCGGCCTGGAGACCGGCGACGCTGGCCACCTCCACAAGTCCGACCCGCGCACGTACATCAACCTTGCCGGAGCGACCCGGGACGATCGGCACGTCATCACGGCCGCTGGCCCCCTGACGGCACCC
>JACCDR012322954.1_pt1 | contig 11712 bp, 28 predicted proteins | sample 7446431 | NCBI WGS metagenome assembly JACCDR01 (sample SAMN15323443, study PRJNA562643) | freshwater metagenome | isolation source: river surface water | place: USA:Blue River Watershed | collected 2017-08-17
GCGTTTTGAGGAGACACACTGGAAGTGTAAGCCAAGACTCAAGGATCTAGTGAAACATTAAGATGGCTTACTTACTGGTTTTATTGACCAGTATTATCGCTTTGCAAAGACTTTGTAAGTTTGGCTCTAGAGCCTTGCTAGCGAAAGGCTGTCCCAACTCGTACTTAAGGTTAATTACGCATTTGTCTGTCTCAGAAAGATTCTTGTAAGAATGGAACACGTAACCACCAAGAGCCAGCCCAGTGTAAGTTAAAAGTATTGAAGCTATCGTTAAACCCTTTTTCATAAGTCCCCCTTTCAAATAACCTCTATATTACTTATCGGCATTGTGTAGAAAAACTTTAGGGGACAATATTTCGCTGATAAAGCCAGGTTGATTCAACGAGTGGAAAGCATTCCAGATGATTTGAACGAGTACTTTATGAGTAAGGTTGTAAGAGAAAAATGAAAATTGAAGGAATTGAGGAAGAGCTTGAATCACTGATGCAGAGTGGTGCGGATTGCGCAGCTGCAGGATTTCTATTTGCGATCGGACCGAGACTTATAGCTGTGGCCAAAGCTGCCAAGTACATGGTGGAAAGGGCCGACAACTACTATCTTCATTGTGAGATAAAGGATCCATTGCTTCAGAATATAAAAAAGAAGTTACTGAAATTGGAGGAGGAATGATGGACTCAGCAACCTTGTTGTTAGTCCTATCTGAAGATGAGCCCATAAAGACAGTGCAGACAGCACCCATCGAAAGGGAGCATGGCATTGTTATTAGCTCAATATTCCTTCTCATTGTTTTAGCACTGGCGACTATTGTATGGAAGTTCAGAGAGGACTAGAGATCTCTGAAAATTCTCAAGAGATGCAAGATGGCGCAAAGTGCGGAAAGAGCGCCACCAGCAGCACATAGTGACAGAACGATATAACCGAAGGTATTGATCTCACATCCCATCGTGATCCTTTTCTCCCTGCGCAGGACTCCTCAGGATCTTGTATGAGATCAGAAGACTGCAGAATGCTATTACACACATTACAATGAGTGCGGTCGTGTTATCACAAGTTGTCATGGTTCATCCTACATTGCGTTTTCATGTATTCTTTGAGAGACGCAAGATGCCTTCTCGCATCTCTAAGGGTAGAGTAGGTTTTTGCTATAAAGTACATGCTTATTGTCATGGGTACAGCGAGTGTCAGCCAGATCACTATACTCGAGTTTTGGCATAAAATTTCACAACTGGTCACGTTTGATCCCCCGATAGTTTCTTGTAGATTTCGATTTCTTTCTCGATGGCCTTTCTCATTATCTCATTAGCCCTCTTTTCCTTCTTCATTGCGATGATCAGCATGACGGAGGCATAGATTGAGAAAGCAGTACTGAAGACAACTTGGCCCATATTTTCTGGTATGTTCATGATTGATCCTTCAATTGCTTCACAAGTTTGATGATTTCTTCCTCAACGAAGGAGACGGTTTTGTAGGTGGCCTTCCTTCCGTCAATATCGGGACGCATCGATTTGAGTTCTAACAACTTTTTAATCATAAAATCGGTTTCAGCTCGACTTCTGATAAGCTTTTGTAATTCTGACTCGGGATCATCATGCTCCGGCATGATATCACTGTAATGCGCACAATCGAATCCAAACCACCAAGTGTCGTCATACTTTCCCTCGGGAAGCTCATCATATATCTGACCTTCATCAGAAAAGGTCAGTCCACCATGAACATCAATGCTATCCTCGATTTGTCTGTAATCCACTTTCCAATAACGATGTCCACGTGAAAGACCCACGTAACCGCACAAGCTTCCCATGGTGTTCCTATGGATCACACAAGGAAAACCGTCGTACTCAAACTCTATATGGTTGGGCTCACTGAGCCATGGTCTCTCGCATATTTCCTGTATCATTTTTTCCACCGCCGTTTATCTTTGAGCATCCTTGTCACCATCGTAAGCATCGATAGCCCGATCCATAAATTCATCGAAGAGATCATTCACCTTATCGTGTCGAATCCTATCCGCTTGTTTCATCATCATCTCCGTGTGCCCTTCTGTAGACTTCAATACAATCTAGTAATGTCTTTTTTAATTCGCCTGCGATCTTTGGATCTCTGATTCCTATGTCGAATATCAGAAGATCGATTAAATCGGTGTACTTCATTTTCCGCTCAATACTTGAAAAATTTACGCAACTTCCTAACAGCCTTAGCCTCAACGATGATCTTGTCGTCCTCTATGCGACATGCACCCAGCCTATTGAGAAGAATAAGCCAGTTCTCTACATGCCACTTCCTGTCCGTCTTTAGGTAATACCAGAGGTTAGAAGGGGCCATATCGATCTCTTTTGCCATCTCTGTAATCGTCCAGTCTTTGGACGCTTGCCCTTTTGCACTAAGGGTTTCATTGACAATTTCTTTTGAAAAATTCATACGAAATTCCTTTTTCCTGATTGTGAATTCTATATAGGGAATTGAGATTTTCTTAAAGAGGAAAGTGCAAGCGGCTAGCCAGCCTTCAATTGATTTTGCTGCATGGCAAGGAAGGATAGGATGTTGTTGATTCTCTCGAGCTTTTTGTTCTCCTCAGTCATCTCAAGACAGTCAACAACACGCCGGTAGGATAGAGAACCCCGTATGATGAATTCCGCCAACATTGGAGCGCTCATGGTCTCTATCTCAGTAGAGCTCACAGGGTGCATTTTTACTCCCCAATTTCTAGCCTATGCCTCTGCATTGGAGTGGACTTCCAAGCAATATTCTTGGTGGCAAAGTTATCCTTTAAATAGATCCTTTGTCCATCCACAAATCCCTCAGTGAAGTTGCAGTCAACTAAGAGCTGAGTGATCTCATCAAGCTCTATGTATAGGGCCTTTAGGTCCTGTGTCAACTCCACGAGTTCCATAGCCCTTATCAGGGTGTCTTTCAGGGCCTTTTTCTCAAGCTTCACGATCGGCCTGTGATGGTGCGATCGTACAGTCCTTTTGCGTATCTTTTTAAAGGGATCTATCTTTTTCTTTTTGCGAGTTTTCATTTTAGTATCCTTATTTTGCTGTTGCTCTTGAGCTATCCTGACAAGCTACATTCGCCCCACGATACGTAGCTGTATTGTCATTGCGGTTATAGGTCAAATCCAGGCAGTCAAGCTTGCCACCGCTAGCATCAACCGTTTCTTTTGAGTAGCGTCTGTAATCGGAGAAAACCTCATCACCCTTGGAAACCTCAGTACAGGTTATGGCAACGCCACCGCTCTGCAATGAGGTGACGTACATGTGAGTTGCAAAGTCAGTCGTGGTGAATCCAGAGCAGAGCGTCTGATTGTAGAATGCGTCGGCTTCCTTCTCGATTTGGCCGCAAGATTGTAACAGAATTACTAGAAAAATACAGTGTAAAGCTTTCATTATTTTGCCTCCTTTTTAAAGTATTCAACTATCGATTCGCCTATCATCTGTCCGATCTGTTGGTAGCCTACGTTAGTATGATGTGCGTGTACTTCTTCTTGCCACTCTGCGTATTGATCGGAACCAGCTATGATGATGTTTGGGTTAACCGAAGCAGCGTATTTAATAGCGTTGTGAATTCTGTCTCTGTTGCTTATGGGGTCAACATCAAAACCGGTGAGGGTTACAAACATCCTTATATGCTCACCCTGGTTAGTGATTGCTCTAATGTCAGCGTCGTAATCGCTATACATTTTCAGGAGTCTCTCAGCGTAATCCTTAGTTCCTTCTACTGAGTCAGCTTCACCGTGGATCAAGACAACTGCGGGGACTACCAGTCTTCTTCCCATTTCTTTTGCCAAGCGAGTGCTATTTCTTACAGCTTCAATACTGTGAGCGTAAGCCTTACCGCGTCCGAACTGGTTGTGTCCGTCTTTTTCTATCCATCTGATGTTGCGTCCACCTTCACCGCTATTTGAAGCGACTATTGTCCATCCCAATCCTTCCGTGATTGTTTTAGACATCTCGGCAGCATGCGTTTCAGTGTGTCCTCTGTTTTCAACTCCAGTAACTGGCTCAATAAGAGGCTCCCATCCGCTGTTATCTGGTGTCATTTTTAGGTTGTCTCTAAAAGGAACTAGGCTCAAAGCCTCTTCCCCTCCACCACCTATGCTGTTACTTTGACCTGTTGATACAATATGGAAGATTGGAGGATTGCTTTCCTCAACACTTGGTTTGCCACAAGCTACCATTAGGGTTACGATCATCCATGGTAAGATTTGCTTAATAATTTTCATTGAGAACCTCCCTTGAAATAACCAAAACCCTTACTCTTCTCTTCGGAATTTTGGAAGAAAACTTTAGGTTTTTTGTGAGATAGAGAGTAAAATTTAGCAAGCCATCATAAGCATCTATAAGGATAGGAACTTTTGGCAAAAAAGACCAAAAAAACAACATCCGATATTGTCCCACAGAAGCCGGAAATGGGCAGGCCGAGCGAATTTAAGCCTGAATATTGCGAAATGCTCATTGAGCATATGTCCAAGGGATTGAGCTTCGAAGCCTTTGCAGGAGTAATCGGAGTATGCAAAAAGACCCTCTACAATTGGGCAGATACAATCCCACAATTTTTACACGCCAAAGAACGGGCATACGGCAAATGCATGCTCTGGTGGGAACAAGCCGGGATCGACGGCCTGTGGACCATGAGTGAGAGGTCTGGGAAGGATTCATACTCGTCAAAAAGTCTCAACTCCACCGTCTGGGCTCTGAATATGAAAAACCGATTTAAGTGGCGTGACAAGCACGAGGACGAAGAAGTCAAAACTGTGTTACAACCCATCATCGTGGAAGCCCCAATGTCAGGCAAAAGCTTTGAAGTGAAATTGAAGGAAGAGAAATGAGTTATAGCGCAGAACTAAGCCCCGGTGAGGGGGCCTTCATAAAAAGGCCCAATGGCACCGAAGCACTTCGACTTATCAGTTATGAAGCTGCTACAGTTGTTACAGAGAGGGATGAGGCGACTGGAATGATCAAGGTCATCATCTCATTCAAAGAACCCTTTATACACCCAACGGACAAAAGGCCACGCGCAACTAGGAAAAAAGATGAATGAAGGCAGTTCAGTGGAAACAATAATCGACATCCTGATTGATATCAGAGTGAATATGATAGAAGCTAACGAGCTGTTGCGAGAGATCCTCGAAGAAATATCAAAGGAAAAAGACAAATGACATTTATCATTGCTGAAGTGGGATCCAACTGGAACAACCTGGAAGATTGCTTAGAGAGTATACAGTGTGCCAAAGTGTGCGGTGCAGATGCTGTGAAGTTTCAGGCCTACACCGGTGAAGCTTTATATGGAACACCTCAAGTCGTCTCAAATCAACTGCCATTGGAATGGCTCCCCAAACTCAAAGAAAAGGCAGATGCTGCTGGTATCTAGTTCATGTGCACAGCATTCTCACCCGAGCTTGTGGACAAGATAGATCCATACGTCAAAAGACATAAGATCGCTTCTGCGGAGAACACATGGCCTCAGCTCTTGCAAAAGGTGGCTTCCAAGAAAAAGCCCATCATCATGTCATGCGGTGGATCGAACATTCCTGAGATCAAACTTTCAATTGGCCTAATGGAAGACTGCGATCTCACTTTACTCTATTGCGTCTCAGCTTATCCATGTTACGCGCACAATCTCTTTAAGATGGAAAAGCTCAAAGAGTTGGGACGACCGGTTGGCTTATCCGATCATTCTCTTGATGTCATATACACACCGCTATCTGCCGTGAAACACTTTGGTGCGGTAGTAGTTGAGAAGCACTTCAGGCTTCAGAGAATCGTTGAAACTCCCGATTCAGGACATTCTCTCAGTCCTCTCGAATTCAAATTGATGGTAGATCACATTCGAGGTAAGGAATTGCCCTATCGCTCATCTGAAGAAAAAGGGGCAGAGCTCTTCTGGAATCGTAGGCTTATCGCAACGAAAGATATCTCCGTCGGACAGAAGCTGAAGTACGGGGAGAACTATGGTGCCTATAGATCACAAATTGAAGACGCTCATGCCCTTCACCCACTCGCCTGGACAGAGATTGAAGAGAAGACTTGCATCGAACCAGTGAAAGTGGGTGGTCCTATCAAATTTTCGACCTTTAGGAAATGATTTTTATATGCTACCGCAAGAAATGCTTGAATTCTTATTCATCCCCTTAGTAACATTAATACTTGTCTTCGTTATTTACAAAAACCTATGAACAAGGATGAACAGAAATGCCAAAGAAAAAAGCATCTGGAAAAGGAAAAGGATCAGACTCTAAAGGAAAAGGCAAAAAGGGAATGCCTAAGTGCTAGTGGTGCTCTCTGAAGTTCACGCTCCATAAATTTCAAGAGCAAGGCTTCGTCAGTCAAAAAAGAATCATTGCACTCGCATCAGGGATCCAGTCTGGAAAGACAACGACCGGGGAGCTCTGGAGTGGGTTCAAGTGCCTCAATGCTGCACGAGGCCGTAACTTCATCATCGCCGCTCCCACCTACAAGATTCTAGCTCAAGCAACACTACCGAAGTTTCTCTCAACATTTGAGCATTATGGGAAATGGCACAAGGGAGACGCTATCTTCAAGTGGCATCACGGTGTCACGACCTACGTAAGATCACTCACAGACCCGAACGCGATGGAAGGTATTCAGGACGTTGAGGGAGTCTGGTTAGACGAGGGTGGTCTCATCAGCAGATACGCATGGGAGAACGTGGATGGTCGAACCGCACGCACCCAAGCTCAAATTATGATCACCACAACTCCCTATGCCCTGAACTGGCTCTTTGAGATGTGGCAGCAGTGGAAAGCCGGTAAGCGCGATGACGTAGAATTCATCCAGTTCACCTCAAAGGACAACCCTTACTTCCCAGAGGCAGAGTTTGAAAGGCAAAGAAAGCTCCTAGACTCTAGACGCTTTGCAATGAAGTACTGTGGACAGTTCGGCAAGATGGAAGGTCTTGTATATCCGAACCTCAATACTTGTAAAGCAAGGGTGCTTCCACAAGGAACTGCCTACTATGCAGGCATCGACTGGGGTTACACAAACCCTTTTGCGCTTGTGATCAGAGGCCTCACTCCCGATGGCGTGCACTACCGAGTTGGCGAGTACTATAAGACTGGACTGTCAATCGACGATATCGTCCAGGTGTGCAAACAAAGAGCACAGATCTATGACATTCGGATGTTTGTGTGTGACCCGAGCTCTCCTGCCAATATCTCAGCGCTGAATAAAGCTGGCCTAAGTGCGGTTGGCGGAAATAACGACATCAGGCTTGGCATCGACAAGCATACTGAACTCATCAAGACTGATAGATTCTTCATATTCGAGGACGAGAATCCTCATGGCATGGATGAGTATTCCACCTATCACTACCCAGAGCCCAAAGAACTGAAGATAGACGACGATTCGAAAGAAAGACTCCCAGTCGCCTCTAACAACCACAGCTTGGACGCAGATCGATACATCACCATGCATCTCAGCACTGCACAGGCGCACAAGAAACTTCAAGCGGTCAGCCCATCTCAAAGAGAGATTCCGAAAGATCCACTTGAGCGTATAGAGTGGTTGAAGCGTGGTGGGAGGAGGAAGTTATGAGGGGAATTATTCCCTTTGAAGAGCGGCAAGAAAAGGATGCCAATCAGCAATTTGGATGGATTGAGCTTGCCGAAACGGAACAACAACAACACAAACATCCTTACGATTCATTCAATGAGCACGACAAACATCTCATCGGTAAACCGGCAGATAAAGCTTGCTTGAACTACGTTTACGCATTCATTGACCAAAGAGATGCGAATATCAAATCCTCATTCCTCTTGAGATCTTACCTTGGATTCGCTGGACTCTCTCTGTTCGAAATGTACGTTGCGGGTTTGTTCGGTATAGAGATGTTAACTTGGCTCTGTTTCTTCTCGTGTATTTCTTTCTTTGTTTACAATGGATACTTAAAGCTGAAACTGAAGTTGCGAAGGAAGTTATGAAATGGATCATCATTTTAATCGCATTATGGGGCATAGCTTGCTGCCTCATGGATTGCGAAAACACTGGATGCATCGAATACAAAGTAGTGAAGACCGTCGGTGGATGCGGTCACGACGGTCATTGCGGAATCATGTTCGAAGACGGAACTGCAGGAGACCCATACAGGTTTAGCCATCCCGTGCCAGGACAAAGCTTGTGCGTGAAGTATGGGAAGGTTAAGTAGAGGGGGAGTAGAGGGCGATATGAAAAAATGCGAAACACATGAGAAAAGTCCAACCGACAAACTTGTAGAATCAAAATACACGGCAGATACAAAAATGAGCTTCTGGCAATGTCAAAAATGCGGTCTTGCGCTTTCAAACATTGTCTATGAACGTTGCGATGTTTCTTGGATGCCCTCGCCTTCGAACAAAGCGCTGCCGTTTCCGGATGAAGAAGAAAACACACATAGGCCGATGGCGGAGGAAGTTTTCATGGAACTCTTCAGAAAAAGCCTAGCTCCATAGAAAAAGCGTAGCTCCATCGTTATCTTAGAAAACAATAGGTTTCTTTGGACGCCGCTTGAAAGGATAGATCTTTGAGATGTCGTCGAGTTCAAGGACCGCACGAGTCAGACGCTCTATGCCTATTCCTGCACCAGCAGAAGGTTTCAGTCTTCTCTCTTTCGCAAGCTTCAGAACAGGCTTGAAGTAGTCGAGAGGATAGCCAAGATCCAGCATGCGCTTTTCGAGTCTGTCATGCTGATACTCGCGTTGAGCACCAGAGCTTACTTCGATTCCATCGATCTCGAAATCAAAGTTCAGGTATTCATCCGTGCTCTCATCGAAGTAGTCGTATGCTTCTCGCTTCAGGTTGTCTATCCTGTATGGTTGCTTATCTATATTTAGACTCGACAAGATATGATCAAGAAGGCTTTTGGTGAATTCAGCAGCTTCATCCCTGTTCCACCCTAAAACCTCGAAGTCTAGTTGCGTGAACTCTGTGGCGTATTTAGTTCCGTCATCGCTCATCTCAAGTCGGATATTTGGGCTGAACCAGAAGACTCTGTTAAGAGAACTGCAGCTTACAATCGCCATCTTGTGGAAGATCAGGGATTGATTCAGAGAGTGCTCTTTCCCATAGTAATCAATCTTTGCAGGATAGGTTTCATGATTCAGGGGATCGGTGAGGGTTGAAACCATATATACAGGGGGATGGACGAATCCACGTATGATCATGAAATCCATAGCGACCTTCATGATCGCTGAACGCGCCCGGTTGTAATGGTGAAGATGGCCGCTGTTCAAATGCTCAAGCATGTCATAGAAATCGTCGTCCATCAATTCGTGCGGTTTTAGATCAGAGATTCCGAGCTTCATGATTTATTTCCTTCTTCTTGATATGGGAGTGGCATTGACTCTACTAATTCGTCGGGCGTCAGGTTGAGATGTTCAGATGGGGCCTCTGTGCTTTCATTCCATAGCACTCTCAATTTATCAAAGTGTGGTTCCAGTATTTCTTGAAGAGCGTATCTTTGTTCGAGTTCTAAGCTTCGGTTGTACTTCTTTCTGTGTTTCTTTTTCATCGTTCAGGATCCGGTGGAACGACCGCGCGCAACTTTGGCCCACCATGCTTCTTGAAGAAGGGTCTACTGGGTGGCTTAATCCCACCAAGCTTATCTTTTATATCTAGAAATCCCATCAAAAGAAAAATGGTCATACCACAATTGAGAGTGACCAATGCGCTTAGCATGGCCTGTATCATGTTATTTACGCTCATAGTCTCACCACAATAGAATGATTAGTATCATTGTTTAATACGCTTTTCATTGAAAACTCAGCTATGCGGTCTATGAAATCATCGGTGGGCATTCTGGTCTTAGCTCTGATGACGATAAGGACGGTGCCTTTCCATCCCTTCTTTGCTAGCGTGGATCTAACTTTCTCCTCGACTATCTTTCTCTTCTTTCGAGGCAAGCGCTCGTCCCCACTCCTCATGAAGTAGGCTGAAGAGATGTGCATCGATGTATTTCCCCTCACGATAGTAAAATTGTCTTCTGATTCCATCTTTTTTCATTCCAATCTTCTCAAAGAGTTTCATAGCGGGGTTTCCATCAAAGGATTCTCCCCAAATGCAATTGAAGTTCAGCATTTCAAAACCGAACGTGAACAGCGTTCGAAGTGTTGATTCTCCAAAGCCAACGCCTTGGATTAGAGGATCGATGTAACAAGAGAACTCAGCTCTGGAATTAGTCTCATCAATGCTAGTGAACCCAGCACATCCTATAATCTTTCCCTTGTTCTTTATCAGATAGAACTTGGAGTGGGTTTGCTTGGGATCCAGCATGTTAACCCAATAGGTATAGTGCTGATCAAAATGCAACGGCCCCCTCTGTCTGCACCACTTCCATACTTCAGGTTTGTTTCTGAGCTCAAAGAGTCTGAGGATATCAGTGTCATCTTTGATCCCATCGAGCTGGATTCCAAAACCGTAATCAATCACCTTTTTCACCATCTCCAGCTAAGTAAAGGCAAACAGCGGATTCATCCATGAGCGACTCATCTATGGCCTCTATGATTTGCTCAAGAGATCCCTTTACAAGATGTCTCTCTTTCTCAGGGAATGTGATCCAACAGGAATCAGGAGTGACACCCGTTTGGATGTGCTTGATGTGCTCTAAATTGATGATTTCGGGCTCAAAATCAGTGATGTGTCTATCTGGATTGTCTGGATCTGCCCTTGTTACGCGCACCTTTAATACCATGAACTTACTCAAGATTTCGCCCCAAATAATAATGCTAAAGTTTTCGTTTGATATTCCGAAAAAGCATATAGGAATCTCGTGGGTTTGTAAACAAAGGGGGGCTTTATGTTAGTCACAGAAATCGTAGGTTCAAGTGAGCAAAAGCTCATCAAAGATATTTGGGATGGCAAAGTTACTTATGATGAGGTGAGCCGTGTACTTTCACCTGCCAATGATCCAATGCTTGAGAGAATTCGTCAGTCAGTGAAGTTGATCAAATTGATTTGCGATCGTAAGGCAAAATTTGAAGATGTTGCGATGATGCTCTCGCTAATGGAACAAGAAAGAAATGCAGAAGTTATTGCAGAGGAAGTCATGAACTATCTTGCTGGCCACTAGACCTTGTCGTTTAGGTCTTGTTCGAGTGAATCTTTCAGTGATTTCGTTTGTCCCATCGTCTGTTCACGTTGATCCATTAATTTAGCGATGCGTTTGAAGGCTATATGATTTAAATTTGCAAGCATCATAACCACCCTTTCAATTTGCATTAAATTTAGGGTGTCAAACTTCTCCTCTCCTCTGAGAAATCTCCCCTGCCCTACCTTATGATCTTGTCCTTCGACAATCCTGATGGTGGCAATTAGATTCGGGTCATTTTCAAATTCTTCACCGGTCATTGTTGATCCCTAACTTTCTGCGCGAAAGGCGATTGCGGAAGCTTACCTTCCAGCTTCACCTTTCCGTCTCCAATGTTCTTGACAACTGCTCTGCATATTGATAGTACATTTTCCATCTCATCATGCAGCCACCTGTTATAGAACCAACTCGGTCCAAAAATCACTCCAGCCTTGCAGCATTCTTGCCAGAAGAGTGCTTTGAACAATAAATCATCACATTTGAATGCGCCCCTTGTGGGATATCCCTCGATCTGAATCTTGGGTGTGATGGCATTGAACTTTTTGAGAAACTCTTCTCCCATGTTCCACAAGTCATTGGGATTGAATAACCCATGGATGAGTTCGCTCGCCCTGACAGCGGCGAAGATGGCAA
>JACCDR012369015.1_pt1 | contig 11711 bp, 14 predicted proteins | sample 7446431 | NCBI WGS metagenome assembly JACCDR01 (sample SAMN15323443, study PRJNA562643) | freshwater metagenome | isolation source: river surface water | place: USA:Blue River Watershed | collected 2017-08-17
CCGGTGAGGAGAACGGCCCCCACAGCCAAACCGAAAATCAATCCACGCATCCTTCCGGCCTCCTTGGTGATTCCGCACTCTATTGTGCGAAGCCGCTTAAATACAAGAGTGACCTAAGCGTCTTCTGGTATATACCCAGCCCGACGCTTCGACTTGACAAACGGACTCCGAGTTCGAGGGATCAAACGAGCTTCGGATTCGGTGGGGGCCAGTAGGATCGTATGCCTGACTGGACTTGCTTTGCAGGTAATGTGTCGAGCGAATCGAGTATCAGGCGACCGGTAAAAAACCGGTGAACCAAGCTGGATGTGATTCTTACATACCCAACATTTACGCGGCTGGTCCAGAATCGTGACCGGTCCTTCCTTTGGTAGTCGAAAAATCACCATTATAATTCCCTATGGCAAGATCGATAGCCTCTTGCGGAGTCCGACCGAAATAGTATCTGGCGTTACCAATCCTGAATCTATAGCAATAACCATCTGCAAGCAGCCCACTGATGGCCACTATTTCAGCGTCGGATAACAAGCTCCGTAAGTGAAGGACAACGCTATTGACATCTGAGTTCGGGCTTAGCCGATCCAGGTGCCAAGAACGAAGATTGTCCGGAATTATGATTTTCATATGTTGAGTCGTTGTCTTATTTCCATTAATACCCGATCGTCGAAATTGGGATCTGCATACTCGAATCGTGCACTCCGAGTCCTTTTACCGCGAACAGTGGCATGGTCGTCGTAAAAAGTGATCGACAGTTGACTGTCATTATTAAGAAAGATGTCTACTTGATCGTACTCAACATCGTAGTTATAGCCGTCATGCCACATTTCTGGCAATTGCTCAAACCGCTCCAAAACTAAAGCCTGAGCGGCATCTTGAATTGAAATCTTTTCCATTTAAAGAAGATGGCCGGGGCTTACTGCCCCGGCCATCCCTTCGCAAGTGGCTTGCGATGGCATCCTCTAGACGTTCGGCACACCGGCTGGATGCGATACCGGTTGAGTACACTCTTTCGGATAGAGTGGTTACATCGTACCGTCCCCTGCCCCCCGATGTAACCGCCAGGCACGTCTAGCTCACCTCATGTGGCGGGCGGCAGGACTTCGTTTTTCAAAATACACCGTCATCGGCCTCACACCGATTAATCATTTGGTGCAAGTAATCCTCGATCTGGTCTAGAGAGCCAGGATCGTTCAAATCGAAATCACGCCGGTCATGTAATGGATTACATACTCTAGTGTCTGCTATTTTACCATGTGCCTGAACTGGTGCGGTACCAACACTAATAATTACTCCGCTCTGAGTAACAGCCGGGTTATGCTTGTTGTAATTGAGAAAGAACATTACCATATCAATAGAATCACTATGTCGGAGGGCCACCCCGCCAGTGAAGCCCATTTCTGTCAATATACCCTGTAGTGTCATGACTGCTCTCCACTAAACGTCGAATAATTTCGATCGCTTCAGCCACAGTGGGAACAATGACCCCCATCCTTGACAGCACTTCCTTACCCCATTGTGGTTGGACATCATTTGGCCAAACTGCCACAATATACGGTTTACGACCCATGAGTGTGCGGCGTTCGAAATAGATGCCTACTTCAGGCCCAACGCCAGGAAAAGGAAAAGTGGGCACAAACACAAACAAAATCTTGGTATGTCGTAGAGCTTCAAGGTTACGATCAAACCAATGCGGCATCTGTGTCTCTTCTGGATCGTAGAAACGAAGGGTAGGAAAAGCGGCTCGTACCAACGTCTTATACTGCTCGCTGGCGTATTTCTCCCATGGGCCAGCTAGAAAGATATCATACATCACCCATCTCCCATGCTTGAAGAGCACGTAAGCCATCTTCAGCAATAGTGAAGAGGTAAGGCTTATCCTCGTAATAGTCGAGATGAACTAAACCATCAAGAACTAAATCGATGAGTGTTGACCGATTCTCGCCTTCGACTTCATCCCACATAATATGAGATGAAGTTTTCAGATGAGCCAGAACAGCAGTAGCTACTGAGTCCATATTTTAGCTTTGGTCAACGTATTTAAAACCAAGCGATGATGCTGGGAATCCAGATCACGTCCCACAATTACACAAACCAGTATTGTACTGGTGTAACAGGGAGTGATCTATGAGCAAGGGTACTAATATCCAGTGGGCTGACGATACAGTTAATCCCACTTCAGGCTGCGACGGTTGTGAACTCTGGATTCCCGGACACGGCGGACCATGTTACGCTGGGAATTTTCATGAGACTCGCCTCTCCAAATCGCTCCCGACGTTGTATGATCCGGTCTTTACCAACGTTAGGCTTATCCCCGGTCGGATGGCTAAGGCTCTCCGCTGCATGGACTATACTGGGAAAGTGGCTAGACCAGGAAAGCCATGGTTAGGCATGACCCCACGGAAAATCTTCGTCGGCGACCTCGGAGACATCTTCTCCAAGGCGGTTCCATTCGATTTCCTCAAAACTGAGATCATCGATCCAGCCAGAACCAGCCCCCACCACATCCAGCTTCTAACCAAGCAGCCACAACGGGCTCTCCAGTTCGCAAACTGGTTAAATGGGCCGTGGCCAGAAAACGTCTGGATTGGCACCAGCATTACAGGAGTGGCCAGCCTGCCGCGGATTAAGCATCTAATCCAGATCCCGGCAGTACACCGTTTTCTGTCTATCGAACCGTTGGTGAACGATCCGGGGCTCACAGCCCAGACCATCAGCGGGATTGACTGGATGATCGTAGGTGGCGAGAGTGACCAGGGGTCTAGAGCGGCTCGCCCATTCGATCCACAGTGGGCTAGAGATGTGGTGAACCTAGGCAAACAGACCGGGGTTGCTGTGTTCGTTAAACAGCTTGGTAGCCGACCAATCGGTCTTACACTATCCGATACCCACGGCGGCGAGTGGGATGAATGGCCAAGCGATCTCAAAGTCAGGCAGATGCCTGCTTAGTGTGTCTGATCCTCGCGACCTTTGGATTAGCCAAAGGTCGCTGGGGCGGCTCTTGATATGGCACAAACAACCACGCATCCCAATCTAGAGCTGGAGATTCAACCTCTCCCTTATGACACTTCTGATGACCAGGTAGTATTTCTGTCTTAATGTAATCAATACCATACTGGTTCAGATCGATACCAAGACTACGCTTCTCCAACAGGATGGTAACAACTTGACCAACAGTCTGACCACCAACTTTATTAGCTAGCCTCCGAAACATATCCTCATTGCTGCTGTCTTTTGACGGCGGCTTCATCAACACAATATTGTAGTGCACATGGTTATTGTTGGTCTGGTAACACACACTTGGACGATAAATAGTGTCCATACCGTAGATTTGATATAAATCATTACCAACTGTCACTTCGTTTCCACATCCAGACCGAATATGGCGGACAGAGATATATCTGATTGTCTTTACTACGGCAGACATTAAAGTGCTTGACACCGTAGTCCAAAAAAGTATGTTTCCAAACCCAACCCACCTCCTTTGGATTATAAACGCTGGTGTCATAGATACAGACTGGAACAATAAAGTTGAAAGGTTCTTTAACTACCCCAATCACTTCCATCTGTTGATTGTCGATTGTGCAGCGAGTACCATTAGGAGCTGGTGTAAGTGATAATAGTGCGAAAATTAATGCAAACATTGCGCCTCCTTATACAATCAGTATAACTGTGAATCTACGAATTCTGGGGCTTTATCCCGACCCATCCATTTGTCATTGACGGCGGTCCGCAGAGCGGCTTTTTGGGCGTCGGTCGGAGAGTTAGGATTCACCCCCGGCACTCCCATCGCCCGGCACGCCCCCCGCAGTGCGTCCGCCAGCACGGCCTCTCTCGACCTGGATGCCGACCGACCAGACGCCCACACCTCCTTGAAATGGAGGGTTCCTATATCAATCCAACACTTTTCGGTCGTCCAATTCCCATCATTGTGGGGCCAGACGCCGGCCCCGATGATCCGAACAACGGCGACCAGTGGCACCTTTCCGAACGGCCCCTTCGGCGAGACGCGATATGGCCGGTGGTCGTACCACCTAGTCTTCGCCCCCCACGACAGCAAGCGGTCGCAGGCAGCTTGCTGGACCCACCGCCGATCGTCCCGAGACAGGAGCGGGTCTTCCGAAACGAGCCGGACCCGCCGTCCGTCCGCCGGCCCGCAGGCAAAATCGTAGGGGCCGGTGTCGGGCACCGCGAGTTGCCGGACCACGGGGTCCATGTTCCTGATAGCGTCGAGGACTTCGGGTTTGACGAGGCCGCCGGTGGATAGGAACCACCCGGTGTTGCCCCCCTGCGCCTCGGCTACCTGGTCAGGTCTGAAATTCATACATGCCGGGTAGTACGGAGATTCGTCCGTCCGCCCGGAACGCCCGACCGGCTGACCCATAAGGTTGCCCGGAGACCCATTCAAATGCGGATTCTTTCTAGAGAACTGACTGCCCAGATACTCGTCTGGAATACGGCCTGATCGCCCTAATGAATGTGCCACCTCGTGGGCGGTGTAAAACAGGTCGCGGTCGTGGTCCGGACCACCACCAACCGGCGACGTGTTGATCCAGCAGTCATTAACCCACCATTCCTTGTGCTTTGGCGACGACCAGTCCCACTCCCGCCAATTCGACCCGCCCCCTGTCCCTGGCGGGTCGCCGAGACCGGTCGTGACGAGGCTGACCTGTCCAACGAACCCGACCGGGAGGAGTTTTCCGGTCCGCTTGTCGGTCGGCCGGTGGTCGTGGACGCGGAGCCGGACGCCGTGACCGAGCCAATAAGCAGCCAAGTCCTTCGCCAGCCGAGGCACGTCCACCTTGTCCCCGGGGTCGGCGATGAGGGTGACGGGCTTACCGTCCTCCGGACCGTAGGCAACCCCGAACTGCGGACAAGGATTCGACACTGAGGTCGAGATACCGTTGCCGTGAGGTTCGGCGTGGACGCCTTCGACCTTGAGAGTCGCCTGGGACAACTTCATCAGCAGACTAACCTGGTCCCGGTCGTTGGCCGTGTTCGTTTCCGGGAGTTGGGCCAGAAACAGCGACGACCCCCGATCGCAGACCAGGGTGAACGGCCGCCGGTAATTGGGTGCCCCGCCGGCCCCGTACTTCTTCGGGTCGATCCGCATCCGGAGGTCTTCTGGTCCGACCGTCACTTTGCCCGTCGGACCGTCCACGGAAACGATAGGGCGTCGGCCGACAATGAACTCGTCCCACGGCACCCCGTAGAACAGGTACTTCCCGTCCAGGGACTGGGTAATCGGGACGTACTTATCCCACCCGTCGAACGCCGTAAACGGGTCGCCCAGCCGGCCGTGCGGGTAAATCCTCCCATCGCCCTTTGACAGGAACTGGACCGGCTGCTGGGCGTCGGTCGTCACCACCGCCAGGGCCGCAACGACCGACGCCAGAACGTTACGCATTGTCGTCCTCCTTGGGCCTTTGGAATACGAACTCGTACACCACGTCGCGCCGCACACCGACGTGCAGCGTCGGGGTCAAGGTAGCACTCCGGGGACGGTGCTCGTCAGGCGGCACAACCGCAACATGTACTTGATCGCATGGAGTTCGTAGCGCTTCTCCACCGCCGGCCGGCCCCGGGCGTCGAACACGACGATCCACACCTCGTCGCGCTCCCGCCTGTCGTAATCGCTTTCTTCCTTGGCCACGTCGCACCTCCGGCGACACTCTACCCGACCGGCCCGATCGGCACACCCCCGACGTGTTGGTCGAGGTAGGCGTCGTACTCCGGGGCACCGGACGCGTTACCCGCCCCCAGCAGCTCGCTCCCGCCGACCGGCCTTTCCGCGAACTCCGGCAGGTCCGATAGCGTCACGGGGTCGGTCGAGTCGCCCACGTCGTCCGAATCGAACCCGAAAAACGCGCAGGTGTCCAGGTCCGTCGGCGTGATGCCGGCTCCAAACGCCACATCTACCGACCCGTCCGACGACAAGACCGTGTTCAGCAGCGTGTTCCCGGGGTTCCCGGACGGCACGGCGGCCGAATACAACTCGACCGTTTTCGCGCCCGCGTTCACGAACGCGATGTGGCCGTTGATCCAATTCTCGGACCGGCCGTCGTCCGGCGGCATGTTACCCCAGAAGGTGAACGGCCCGGCGTTGTCCGTCAGGTCGTACACCTGCACGCAGTTGATTAACCACGCCGGGCCGTCCGACCCGTCCCCGACGCCGACCGACCGAAGGTATGTACCCCCGACCCCGGCAGCCACCCGGCCGATGCACCCGATGAGGACACTCCCCTTGTACGGGACCGTCACGTCCAGGCCATAATCGGTCTCGGCCTGAATTACCCACGCACGAGCGGCCGTCAAAGTGGTGCCGCCGGAGAACGCGGTGATGCCCCGGACGCACGCCGAGAACCCAGCGTTCGTGATCCGCGGCCTGATGAACAACATCAGGGCTGGGGCGTCGTGGGAGAAAAACGCATCGCTCGTGGCCCCGCCGACCTCCGCGTAGTCCGGCAAGTGGCCGCCCCATGCTTCATCATCCTTGCTGTAACACTCCTGGCCCGTGCCCGCCGGGGTGACGTAACTACCGCCGACGTACCACACCCATGTCGTGATATCACCTACGCCGAACGACTCGTTTCGTAGTGTGCACAACCCGGCCACGTTCCCGCCGCTAACCCCGATCCCTCCGACCTGTTGGATAAAGCCAATTGCATGGTAGCCGGTGTAGAACACATCACAGTTCGTAATGGCCTGCTCGGCCCCGGCCGCAATACCGGCCGGCAACGAAAACTGGATACCGTACCCGCTCCCGTGCCCGGGGTTGCTCATCCCGCCGCCGAGCAGCGAGAGCGAATCGAGCCGCACCTGCTCGCGAGTAACGGCCATACTCCCAGCCATCCCGGCCGACACCGCGGGAACGCCCTCCCACCCGTTCGGCGCGACGGTATTCGGGTCGCCCCCGACCCGCAGGTACAGCCGACCCCCGGACCCAGAATCCCACACCATCGACCCGGCGGTCGTCCGACAGTCGGCGATGTCCTCGGCCAAAATCAGCGGCGTCGAGAACGTTGCCTTCGCGTTCTCTCCGATTTTCTTGACCCGTACCACTTCGGTCGGGCAGGACGTCCAGTACGTCCCCGTACCCGAACCGTCGTTCGTCCAGACGTTGCCGGTGAACTGCGTGGTGAAGTTGGTGATAAGTGGTTTGGCCGCGAACGGGTCGCCGTAGGCCCGGACAGTGACTCCGGCCCGTTGGACGGCCAATAGCCCCTCGTACCGGCCGCCCCGCTCGAACAACACCTCGATGTCCGCCCCGCCCTTGCACCCGCCCAAGTAGTTGCCGGTAATTGCCGGGTCGGCCCCGAGTGTGTTGCCCTGACCGCCGGCCGACACATTCAGCGGGCCTATCCCTTTCGCATCGGCCAGCGTCCTAGCCCCCGGCGAGTCGGCGGACGACCCGCCGTCGTCGCAGTCCCACCACGATTTACAGGCCGCCCACGCGTCCGGCAGATACCGCTGCATCTCGAACCGCCGCCAGCCGAGCCCACCCTCGAAGATCGTCTCTTCCTCTTCCTCCGTCAGCGGCCGGTTGAAGATTCCGAGCCGAGCGTACCCGCCCGGCCCGTTGAACGAGACCGCGGACAAGGCCCCAGACGTAGCCGCCGCCGGCGCGGTCAACGTCCCGGTGACGACGTGGGAACCGACCCGAATGCGGGCCGTCCCGGACGGGGACACGGACGCGAGTAAGAACTGAACGGCCGAACCGTCCGGAAACGCGGCCGAGTCGAACAGGAGTTGGCTACCCCCGTCGAGCGTGTAACAGAACGGGGTCTTGTCGTGCCCGATCCCGGCCCGGAAGAGGCCGACACCGACGCCAAACGCGCCGGGGATGACCAACAGTGAACCAGACCCGTTAAACCCGGTCGATACCCAGCCACATATTGCATACCCAGTAGACGACTGGTAATTCGTGCCGGACGGTCCTGAAATGGCAGCCCCGCCCGTGCCCATCCCCCGGGGCGGGAACATCAACGCGTTAGCCCTCGTAAGACTCCGCAGCGGGGCGTCCCGCTCCCCAGTCCCGGTCGTGTCGTTGCCATTGTGCGAGAAATACCACTGGGTAGCGCGGGCCAACGGAATAGACGCCAGCCGCGACTCGTACAGCGCCTCACCCCACGGAATAAAATCCTCGGAGAGTGGCGACGGCGGCGTAGCCGGAGAGGCGTGTTCCTCCCAAGTCAGGAAGGGGGCCTTGGCCCGCACGGCGGGAGGCGTGACCTTGAGAACGCGGTCGATCACAGAAAGGGAAAGAGACGGGTCCACGTACACGCGAACGTGGTCGCCGTTCGCGTCCTTGATGAAAACGCCCTCGCCGGTCGCGTCGGCGATCGAACTGAGGTAGTCCGAGTACGCCTGTACGGACTCGCCGATCTCCACCCCCATGTTCTCCTGGGCCTGCTCCTTTTGCTCGTTGGATAAGCTCTGCGGTGCATCAAACCGAATTAAGTTCGCAACAGCATCATCAGCATAAGCCCGATCACCGTGAGGGTCAGTATCCCCAACGTGATCAGCGACAGCATCATCAGCATAAGCCCGATCACCGTGAGGGTCAGTATCCCCAACGTGATCAGCGACAGCATCATCAGCATAAGCCCGATCACCGTGAGGGTCAGTATCCCCAACGTGATCGGCAACAGCACCATCAGCATAAGCACGATCACCGTGAGGGTCAGTAGCCCCAACGTGATCAGCGACAGCACCAGCTGCGGCACCAGCTTCTTCTAAACCATGGCGGATCTGAGCTGGGGTAATTGATTTGGTACCAGACGATGGGCCGTCTGCTGGGATCACCATATCAGACGGCACAGTAGAACCAGCAGTGACCGGAAGGTCTTTAATGCGGGTAGTGTCTCTATTGCTGCTCATACTGACCCCCTAAATATTTTATCTTTTACTGGCTGATAATAAGCGGTTGCTATCAGCCACCAATTCCAAAGCAGTAGCAGTGATTATAAGTCTGTAATCGAAGCTGCCTATTCGACCAACAAGGGGACCAGAGTTCCCAGCGGATCTGCGGACATCAATTCGAAATAGTGGCAATGGAGTACGATAAGCCGATTGAATCGGCACCATTCTAGCGACGATTCTTCCTACTTTAGTCATGCCGCCCTCAGACATAGCCCGTCGGAGGTGACAATTATGAGGTTAGTATTAGTTCTGAAGCAACGGTTATTGCGGGTTCGCGGTTTTGGCATCCTATTCACGAATAGTCCTTTGCGGACTTGGTTTAGCAACCCAATAGACAAGTATAATATCAAGTCAAGGATAACAGCCTGGTCAAGGCCATATTTGCGACAGATAATCACCGGCGGAACACCAGACGTGTAATCGCGCTTGATTGAATCAGCTAAGGATCTCCTTGTCATTGGTTTAATCTCCCCATCAGCCTTATACTAGAATTCTTTGTATATTTGCTCTTGGTCAGATATGACCCAGCTGGCGTTGGTAATCTAATTTGAACGTGTGATCTGTATTACTAACAGCGAAAGGCGATCAAGAAGGCTTTCAGACGTGGTTCAGGCTTGAGTAACCAGTTTTGTCATTTCCACTTGCATCGGATGAAGTTTACCACCACACCAAAATCACTTGAAGATCAAGATCGGCTCAAATGATTTCTGATGCCTGAATAATGTTGCTGTAACCATTTGCACCTCATCTACCAAACGAAAACCAGCCGCTGACGCACACGCCACCACCTCATCACGCCGACTGGCCTGCACATTCAGAGCCACCGTTCCACGAAAAGTTGCAAAAATATTTCTCACTATAGTCATTAATAACACCCGCCCAGACCCGGCATAATTCTCAATATCGTCATAAGGTGGCGACGCAACTAATAGATCCCCATCTGGCATTGGCATCACAGTCGCGTCACCCACAGAAAAAACCGGTTTTTGGCATAATCGACTTTTACAGAACTTATACAAACCATTATGCGCTGCCACCACTTGTGGGTTAATATCAATCCCAGTATATGTGATAGCCAAGTCGCAACAACCTAGCAGACGACCACCCCATCCCATACATGGGTCAACAACCACCCCACCATTTGGTAATAATCGCTTGTAGAGGTTATGTGCTACCCACGGTTTAAAAATTGATGGTGACAAAAAATCTTTAAATGCTTTCTGTACTGTCTTGATCAGACCATATAAATTCACTTCTTTACTACCGCTCCATAATGATTTTACTGCTTGCCTCAGAATTACTGTATTACCAGCATGCCATATAGCAGATACTGGTAAATGATCCTTCCTTGACGACGCCCAGTAATGCTGAGAAAAATGCTTGATTAATTTAAGAGCGTCCTCGTTAGGAAAATGTGCGTCGAATTCTCTCCCAGGCTTGACATTCACCACCTTCTTGAGACCATCCACCAAGTCAGCGTTAGCAAATTCAACTCCATGATAACCAAAGTCCAGCAACCAGTCGGCACACTGCTCACAATCGTCAAATAGCAGTTTCCAATTAATGCAATAATATTTGTCAATATCTGTTATTTGGTAATTATAGAATTGACCATTCCACACTTTTAAATCAACATTATTGTGACGGCACACCAACCATTGTTTGGTTAATCGACGGCGATTTACACCCGCTAGCACCGATTGTTCTCGTGACTTAACTTCCACAAAATCGTCGCCAACTACAAAGTCTATAAGACATGAGCTACCAGCGAACTCCAACTGTGGACCGCGTTGCAACGATACCTTCTGTTGATCGGATATAGTACCAATAAATTTCTCTTCCATTTGACTATCACATTCGACACCATCTACATTACGGCGATTACTGTGTTGCTCAGCAAGCAATTTCAACCATTCTTCTTTGTTACGCACAGCGATCTTATGCTTGCGTAAATGATAAACGATATTACCGATAGAGGTACCGACCTCCGTAGCGATGGCAGCTAATCCTTTTTGACGATAAGCTGCCTCCAGCCAGATTTTATCATCAAGCTGCCAATATTTCGAGGCGCGCACTCGACCGCCAACTTTAGATATTGGATAACCATACCGACGCAATTGCCTAAGGACCACACTATACGGTAATCCTAACGTTTTCGAAATTGCCCTAGGAGATAATTCTTCGACGATATATAATTTATCGTAGACAGTCCGATCAGTCAACCTATGCAAAACTTGGTGCGTCATCAATCCATGTTTACAAGCAGCAGCGGTGACAGTGCTGATTCTTACCATTAGCTGCTTGGCTAGTTGCCGGCACGACTGGGTAACAAGAGCAGCGGCCAAAGCATTCTTATCATTGAGCAGATCTGGGCGTATGGCTTGATCCCTATTTCGAAACTGAATGCTTTTGTCATATCCAACAAGGTGACGTTTAAGGGTAGCAATCGGAGTGTCGTATTCAATTGACAAACGATGCAAACTAGTGCCAGAGATATAACGGTCATAGATGATGGCAACTGGTATAATCTTTCGCTGTGCAGCGGCTAGATGTTTACTGATAATATTGTGTCGTTTACACAGACGTGAAATGACTGGAACTTTAGCACCAAATCGCTTAGCAACAACTGATAATGATAGACCCTGCACCTCTACCAATTCTCTAATTTCTTTTGGATTGTACTTATTAACCATAGCTACAACAAAAAGGATGTAATGCCGGCCAAATCCAACAATACATCACACCTTTGTTATTGTATGTATGATTCGGGCCGGGGCAATTGCCCCGGCCCG